>Ga0302140_10007923_pt1 | contig 13255 bp, 18 predicted proteins | sample I_Bog_E1_1_FD_202095 | JGI IMG/M metagenome (GOLD analysis project Ga0302140, IMG submission 202095) | Peat permafrost microbial communities from Stordalen Mire near Abisko, Sweden - I_Bog_E1_1 | ecosystem: Environmental > Terrestrial > Soil > Wetlands > Peat | place: Sweden: Abisko, Stordalen...
TAGCACTCGTGGCAACGCCAATCCACCCATCGACGTCGCCGTCAACCGGCACTTCTAATTTACCTTCCCAAATGACGCTGAAGTTGTTCGATGGAAGTCCATTTGGAGGAAACAATCCCCAGTCTCCATTGGGCGTTTCTGTTTGCGCGAAGATGGGCTCTTCGAAGTTCATGTCGGCGAAGTATGTCCCTTGCAGCCCTCCAGAAATTCTATCAGGCGTGGAAAGGAGATAGCTAGGGATGGGTCGTTGAGCGTTGAAGTACCAGTCATTTACACCCCAGCTAGAGACAAGCGACACATTTGAGGCGTTGGCGGAGAGGTAAGAGAGGATTGCTTGTCGGATGGTGCTGGAGTGTGCTGTTGGGGTGGCGCCGTATTGCCCTGAATAGCTACCCTGGTATACCGAAGCTGATCAGCTTACATTTCAAGTCTTGAATAGTACACATACGTAGTTCAGAGCATCTGAGAGAGGGCCAATGAGAGCTATCTTGCTAATTTTCTGGTTAGCTGGCTTTATGGGTAGAGTCTTGTTTCTATTCTCTAGCAGAACGATGCTTTTATGAGCCGCCTCGAGCGTCAAGGGGACGTGGTTTTCCGTGAGTATTTGAGAATTGATACTTTCAGGAATGAATGGGATATGAAAAAGTCCCAAATCATACTTCACACCTAACAACTTCCGAACATGTGACTGCAGCTTCGAAAGAGGTACCGAACCATTCGCAATAAGTTCAATCGTCGAGTTCATGAATACTTCCAGCGGGTAGTCATAATACTGAATCATTCCACCTAAAGTTCTCATCAGTTCTTATCCCCTCTTCAGCAAGAAACTCACCAGCATTAAACCACTGCATAATCGCTTCACCAGGACTTGCCGCCACCCAGTGTCTTTGCTCAAGCATAAACATCCCACTATCATCAGCCGTCACGAAGCCATCAAATCCCCACTCTTCAAGCTGTTGATAAAGCATGGGATGAACATGACTTGGAATTTCATCAATCTCAGAATACGCCATCATGACGCCTCTCGCACCTCCAATATCAATCACCGCTTTGAAAGGACGCAACATATCCTGCATGATCTGACGCATGCCTAGAGTCATGGACGGGGCGCCGTTGATACCACCCTGAGGACTACCATACGCTGCGAAATCTGCTTGTCCATCAATACAAACCGTCCTTGAGCCGCACAAAGGACAACGTACGCTTCACCACTGGCACAACAGCATCCCAACTCCCCAAATCCCCATCCTTCGACAACCCGCTCGCCATAGCAACACCCATCTGACTGGTGAGTAGCACATCCTCACCCCACGCCTCCTGTACGCGTCCCCATCTTGGATCTAATCCCAGGTCAAGCACTGGACTCAAGCAAGCCCCGATCCCGATACTCCTTGCTTCACTCCCAATTGCTCTCCCAACCCTCTTCACAAGATCCACATCGAAGCTGGCTGCCATGCCGAGGCTTTGGGGAAACATAGATTGTCTGTACGAGCCCACGCCATGGAGACACTCGCCAAACTGCAACGCTGGGACTTTCAATCTTGACTTCTGGAGATTGAGTCGTTGAAAAGAGTTGTATTGAGTGGAGTTGGTAGGGTAGAAATCGTGGATGATTCCTGTCCCGTTCTCGCTGGCTCCGACCACTTCTGAGTTCGAGCCAAGTATCGTAGCAGCGGATGTGATATGTAGCTGCATCACTTCGCCATATGTTTCTTAGCACAACTTTTTGTTTCATGGTGTGGAACAGGGGATGTTGGAGCAAGGGAAGAAGACGTACCTAGTTCAGAGACGGTCATGTTCGCAACCAAGGTATCGAGGAAAGCATGTCTCCGGGCTGACACACCATTAATTCCGCTGAGTGGTAGCAGTGAAGCGCCAATGGGGACTTGAAAGCTTTCTGCCGAACTTGTAAAGTAGCTGACAAGCCCATTGAGCTGCAGTGCTGGAAGCCAGCTCGACGGGCTGAAATGCATCCTCAAGAAACTAAAGTCACTCTGGCACATGCAAGGTAAAGACAGAAACAGACAAATTTCAAGGCATCTCAAGAGAAGTTGAAGTTGTGAGGCTCATAGAGAGACAGCTACAAGTGCCCAAGGATCTGCACTGTCAAGAGTGGGGTGAAACACCACAGAGGAGTGGAGACTTCTCTATTAAGCTTGAACGTTTGAATTCTTTGATTGGACAACGTGAAATGGATGTGATCTTGAACAACTTCTCCGCAAGTTGTGTAACGTTCCACTTGGAGAATGGGGAATTTTATTCATATGGGAATTGCTGGCAAGGCTCATCCGGCGAGATCTCGGCCGCCACTAATATCTCCACCGGAAGTCGAAAAGGAAACCATCCATCCTCAGCATTTTAAATCAACGTGTAAATCAAATATAGACACCAAAAATATCTACAATAAACCCAAGACAGAGCTCATAACCACAAGCAAAAACATGAGCCCCATCCCTCCACCTCCAATCCTCCCCGCACCACCCAACGTCTCTCCCATAGCATTAACCCCCATCCTAAACAGCGGATCCAGCCCCATGCTCCCATTGACAGCCACCCTACTTCCCTCAACACAATTCGCAGCCGGATCCGTCCATGTCGCATCCACAGTCCTTTTCCATACTGCATCGGGATTAAACAGCATCTCTTTCGTATAGAAGATCCTGCAGTTAGCAGGCTGGTACAGGAACTGCAACGGTGTCTGAGAGTCCTTGGCGCCGAAAGCATTCTTGCCGTTTACGGAGCCGGCAAAGGTGGGGCTGGTAAGGCGTTTCAAGGCATAACCATCTGCAAGCACGCCTAGCTCGCTGGATTTCAGTGCTGCTTGTTCGGATTGTGGGGAGAGGGCGATGACGGCCGAGGCTGCATCGGAGAGTTCGTCGAGCGGGAAGACTTGTGCGCCTTCGACGCCGGCGATGGATTGCATTGGTCCGGTCATAGGACGACCACCGATGACAGTTGTGGTTACGTTGAGTTGCAGGATCATGAGGTAGGAGAATATCGTGCATGTTGAGCCGCAGGTGCCGTCAGTTAGAATCACAACGTTTTCGGGTTTGAAGACAGCTGGTGGAGGATTGGCTCGGCTGCCTACGCCCGTGAGGTTGAATTGAGGATCGGTACTGTTGAGTGGTGCTTGTTGATATGCGGTGAATACGTCTCCCTTCAAAGAGACAGGTGCGAGAATTTGATCAACGGTTTTGAATTGAGTCCCCTCGGGAGAGAAAATGCCTCCAGGAATGAGATTGCTGACGACGGCGCTGTTTGATAGGGCGAGAATAGCGTTCTTCTCTGCTGTGGTGGTAGCAGTAAAATTGTTCGGTATGGAGTCTGTTATTCGAGAGATCTTGACGAGACTGTCTGCAAGCCGGAGATTATCGGCTTGGAATTTGGGGGCGTCCGGGAAGAGCTGCGAAAAGATTAGTTCGCGCCAGTCGAGACAATGCAGGTAGCGACATACCTGCGCAAAGAGCTCAAATCCAGCCAAGACGAATCCACCACCGTTGGCAGAAACATCGACCACGAGTCTTGTTTTCCCAGCTGCTTTGGACTGGGACAGAAAAGATGACACCGTTGACTGAAAGTTGCTCAGATATTCGACTGCACCAATATTGCCCGCTGGAGAGAACGCCAGTACCGAGAGCACGGCGACATTGTCGTACCCAGTTCCGTTCAGAAAGTAGCCCGAAGTCGTGTTGGCCCCGCTATCCCGCACGATTGGGAAAGGATAACCTTGAATAGTTGGCGCAGGTTTGGGAAGTGGAGCTGAAGTATTGGCTGCTGGTGCTGCAGCGACTGTTTGAGTGACATTAGGATTGCAGAACTTATTGTAAAAATCTTCGCCAGTCTTTACACCTGTAAAGTTTGCTCCTGAACGAAGAACTGCGAAACTCTCTTCTGATTTCTCCTGACCATTTTCGTAGGTGAGGGTCACATTCGACCCTTGGAATGCCAGCGATGCAGCGACCGTGAGCTCTACGTCGGGACTGGAATATGAAGGAAATTGAGTGTTCCACATTGAGTCAGGGTCTTGGAAAATACTGAATTTGAGGTTCAGTGCGTTGATAAAAGTTGCAGCGTCTTGTCCATTTATTTTCGTAATTGCAGGAGCGGTCGTGTTACTCTTGAGGGCCGCTAGAACAGTAAGTAGATGACCTGCATTTCATTATCCTCCAAGAACTTACCCAGGTGATATAGCTTCGGAATTGCTTTGCCATCCTGCGACACAGATACAATATCGGAAGCAAGTGTATTCCTGAAGCCAAATGTCTTGAAGACGTCTGGACGATATCCAAAATGGCCATCATGTGCTGTAGCAAATAGCGTAATGATACCAAGCTGGAAGTCGTACTCGCTAGCAAATCCTCCAGCGGCAGCGGTCGCCGAAAGAGTGTCTAGCCCGCCCTCGATATCGGTCGGTGGCAGCATGTAAGATGGCGGAGGATCTTTCAAGAACGCGAGTGTACTCTGCCATTGTACAAAAGCTTTCAAGCTCTTCACTAGTTGCATAGCCGGCTCTGGCTTGTTCGGTACAGACCTCAAACATTCATACGCAAGTGATGCTGGCACTGTAGGTGTTGCTATAGACAAGTCAGCACTCGCAAGAAACCCCATAGCTCTCAGATAATGACGAGCTCGTACCTGATGAGTTTTTGGCGAGGATGGAGGCTGTCGCAGCAGATATCTGGGCACAAGCTGTGGGATTTGGGGGCGGTAGTCGAGTTTGTAGCAGTTGGCGCACCGCATACAGCAAGAACAGAAATTAACAGAAGATCCCAAATTATTCTATTAATGGTCGAAAGCAGCTGAACTGCCCCGAATCCATGTGGTCCCATATTGAAAAAGGGTCAACGGGCCCGAACCTGAATCGCAATCCCCCATATCGCGACCTTGGAGCAGAACCCCATGATTTTAAGTCGTCGCCCAGCTTTCGGGAGTCAGGGCAAGAAGTTTCGTGCCTCGGCCAAGAAAACAAAGGCTATCATCAAACGCGACCTCAAACTCGCGACGAGTTCTTGGCGAGTTCGGATTTGGTTCCCTTGGCTGGGGAGCTCGCCAAACAGGAGGGGTGCACGGAGATCCTTGGCATCGTGCCTTTTGACTTTGGGTGATTGATTGGTCTGATGCTCCAGATAGATTTAAGGTTGGCTGTCGCAGATCTTCCGGAGTAGATCCCATCCGCACAGTCCAGTGCATCTTCCCCACGAGCGATGGTCTGTTGTTTTGACGCTCGCTTCTCGAGGGTAGGAAAGGAGTTGAGAATAGAATTATCTGAGAATTCTAAGATGTAGTGGCCATGAAATCGATATAAAAGGTTGACGAACGAGTTGCTGGTGCTCCTGCCTGGTATCTATCCTATTCAATCGGGTTTACCAATTTTGGTCTCGTCTCCTGGCACTCATGTGACTCGCTAAATCATTCATGGAGTTGCTGATGAAAATTGTAATCCTGCCCGGATGAAGGAGACTTCCGCCGAGAATAGAGACTGCGAATTGTTGTTGCTTGGTGGAGGCTTCAGATCCTGCGATATTGAAACTCCTCTCTCACGACAGCAGACTAACGCAAGTGGTTCTCGAATAGCAGCAGTACTATCATCCCACAACGCAGGAAGGGCCACGGAAGATGACGATATTGCAGGACGTCGGCTTTTTCTCCAGAGCGGAGACGAGTTGGTAAAACCCTCGTTGCAAACCAATTTCTGCATGCTTTCGACCATGGGCGTTGCTCCATTGCTGGAGACCAAAGTATGATCCGTCGATTTGTGTCCCCAAGCTTCATGGAAGTCCGTGGGAAGATAGAGGCCAAGCGTCAGGGTTTTCATGTACTATAGTAAAGGAATATCGGGCGGGTAAGGCTCCTTCCAAGGGAGGGGGGTTCATTAAATCAAAGGCCGATAGATATGACAAGATATTCGTCTGGCTCTGAGTTGCTCCAAGTTGTGGTATATTGAAAGCCGGCATTGCACCGCGAACTGGGTAGCTTCTGGTCGTGATGTATACCCGATTTAGCCTTCACGCATCAGTGCATAGCGAATATATATGTTTTCCATGAATATTCGTCACCTTGCGGAAATCTAGGCTCAGGATCGCAGCCACCAATGAAATTGACATGATATACAGAATCACGAGACAACTTCCAGAGAGCTCTCTCAGCGGTGTATGGCTTTTTATCGGGACGGCCAATCCATGTAATTGACCCTTCAGGGCTACTCCATCGGAAGCCTTTAAAGCTTTCAAGCAGCTTTGCATCAATCTCTTCCCGGTTGCTTGGCTGAATTTCCCGAAGAATCCAAGCTTTCGGGTCGGGACAAAATTGATATACATGATCCCCAGCCAGAGTATTCATCGGAACAAACAATATATCCCCGTTCTGGTCAAGAGCGATTTTCTTTCCTGGAAAACTACCAGCTCCCCTTGTGTCTGTCATGTCGAGGAATAAAGATGTCATAATATGGATCTCTTCCGTAATGGTGCTCTCATCAATCTTTGGTGCTGGCCCAAGAGGGTGTGAAAGCTGATAAACATGTGCTGCAATCCAGTCCCAAAGGATCTCCCAGTCCTTGTTGCCAATAGACCGGTACGTCACATCGTAATAGCTGCGCGGCGTCAGCCTGTAGCCAACCAAGGGTTCGGCCCCTTGCTCTTTAAACCACTTAATTAATTGGTCATGAAGTATGACATAGATCTGCTCGATTATTTCCTTTTTACCACTGAAGGAGTTTCGATGATATCTTTGTGACAATGTCTCAATAATAGCATTCAAATCCATCTTCGGTGGTCTGGAATCCAAGACAGTACTGATTTTGCCCACGTATCTACCGAACGTACCAAGCACTTGGGAGTCTCCAAGTGAGAGTGAAATACAGAATCTTCCGATATGCTTTCTACTCGAAGCATGATCTTCGAGGCGGGCGACACCTTTGCGAGAAAAGTTTTGAGAAGTCCAATCCGGTACCCAGGTTGGGAAGTCGGTCCGGTTTTCGAGAGGAATGTCTGCAACATGCGATAATATATCGAAATCGAATCTAGCAGAAATCATATATACCGTGACTTGGCTGAATAATGCCGAGACAGACTGATTGTAATCCACCCGAACAATCTTTTCCAATTCACTGTCGGGACTCCTGAAACCTAATACCCCAAGATGCCCATAGATCATGTCGCGGGGATCCGTCACACCCAAGCCTCTGCGGCTATGTAGAATCTCCAGCAGTCTCGTCGCGCAATTCATATCGCTGGAGACTTGTCTTTGCCAAAGCGATGGGGTCAAGGTATTCCGGAACTTCATCATGGCTGATGCATGTAGCAGACCTTCCTGAATATGCCCGCTCTGAGAGCAGAGATGGAGCATATTTATGAAAACATCCCATCTATGACGTTGGAGTCCAATTTGGACCCATGGATCTAAGGAGAGAAGAAGTTCCTGTAGAACCCAAATTCGACTGAACCAAGGCCATTCCTGGGCGATTAAGTCACTGTCAAAAAGTTGTACGTCTTCGCTATGATTGCGGTTGGAATTGGTTTGCAGATCGCTGTCATGATTGAAGACGTGGGCAACATTGGCCATATATCCCGACCCATGAGTCTCCAATGTGGTGCTGGATGAGTTGAGAGCATCGAGTAGAGCTGCCGATGCAGGGGTTGACTCTCCAAGATAGATAATCGTATGTCTCGCCAGTTGATATATCAATCCCATCTGCTGGACCTGAATGTTCCTCTCCTCAATATCCATCTGGTTGATACATATCCCATCAGCCCATATCTTGAGCTTTTTCTCCTGGTCACGAATATGTCTTAAGGCTGAGTCTAAAGAAGCGGTGATGTCCAGCAACTGTCCATTGATGAAAGCTGTGCGCCGGTCACTCTGATCTCCCCAAACGTACGAAAGTGCAATGTAATGATCCGAGATACTCTCATCGTATGCTCTGAGTGCTGTGGTATCAAGCTTGCCTACGAGAGGAGCTGATATATCTGAAGAAGGCTGGATGAGAAAGAGGCGGAAAGATCCGCGCCCAATTTGGTCCTGATATTGAAAACGCTCTTGCTGGGCCATGTTGACGGGGACAACAAGCCACCGGGGCAGATGACGTATCTTCAGGTGGAGGCGAAGACGATGGTAAATGTTGAAAAGAACTCATCGAAGGCTGGGAGGAGTTCAGCCAGCGAAACGTGCAGGCGCCACAGCAGCTTCTGGAGATCCATGGCTTCAGGGGACCACCAAGTCAGCATAGCAGATATTTTTGAAGCACCCAGATCCATTGTACTTCAAGTTGGTATTCTCGCAATAGATGAAGATATCGATGCAGTATGAGAATGAGAGTTTGAAACTTGAAGTCAAGAAAGTCATCGTTCCCCATCACTGCGCCTTTCCTCTCTCGGCCTAGTATCAAAGCTGAGTCTCGGGACCGAAGCCACCAAACCGAATTATCAAAATCTCACATCTTCCACCACACTTGACTTCCTTCCCAGGAGTTTGTCGAAACGCCGAATAAATCCGTGTTCTTGTGAACTCGTCAACCTTGCCTTGGGAATGCTTCCATCTGTCTGCAAGGCAGACATGCCCCACACAAGATAGAACAAGGGACAGCAACTTCCACCTGTCACCGCTCCTCCCCGTCTATCAAGGAGTTTATCCAAACACCGCTAAGTCCGCGGTGCTATGGGACCGCTTCAACCCAGCTTGCTCACTGGCTTGAGAGGCTGCCACCATGCAGAGTTTCAATGAATCTGCAGAGGCAAGCAGAATATATAAGGCAGGTCCGAGAACCTCAAGCTTCCCTTTCCTTATCATTCCCTTCTAGTTCAACAACCAGACAACCCTCACCCCTTATCAAAATGCCTCCTTATCTCAAGGCGCCCATTTTCAATGGTACGTAAACTTACTTTCCTCCTACCTTATAAAACTGACACCTTACAGGGAAAGACTTCTGCACCCCTCACACCGACACCTACCCCGCTATCGACCCCGCTACGAAGTCAAACCACACAGGACACTACATCCTCATAACGGGCGCATCAAAGGGCGTTGGAAAGGCCACAGCTATTTCCTTCGCAAAAGCAGGCGCAGCAGGTATCGCCCTCGCAGCACGCTCATCGTTCGGCGACCTCTCCTCCGAAATCTTAGCCGCCGCAAAAGCTGCAAACAAACCTGCACCAAAGATCCTCGAACTGCAAATGGACGTCATGTCCTACGCATCCGTTGAAGCAGCTGCCAAGACCATCGAGAAAGAGTTTGGGAAGCTGGATATCCTGATCAATAACGCGGGTTTTCTGGGGCCGTTTGAGGAGGTCGCTGATAGCGATATCGATAAGTGGTGGATGAATTATGAGGTCAACCTTCGAGGCGTGTATTGGGTGTCGAAGGCGGTGTTGCCGCTGATGTTAAAAGGAGGCGAGAAAACAATTGTCAATGTTTCGAGTGCGGGTGCCCATGGTGTGGGCACTGGTGCGAGTGGCTACGCGGGGAGCAAGTATGCGTTGCTTAGGTTCACGGAGTTCTTGATGGTTGAGTATGGCGAGGAGGGGTTGCTGGCCTATAGTGTGCATCCATGTGGAGCGGCGACGGAATTGGGGTTGGGGATGCCGGAGAGGATGTATTTTGGTGAGTTTATACTTGAAGTGATAGGGTATCAAATGCTGACGATTGATAGTTTTCACCGATACCCTTGAGATTGCTTCGGATACGATGTGCTTTTTGACAGCGGAAAAGAGAGACTGGCTGGCTGGGAGATATATCAGCTGCCCTTGGGATATGCCTGAATTTCTGAGTAAGGAAAAGGAGATTGTCGACGGGGATAAACTGAAGATGAGGATGACGTGGTGAAAGCTGTAAAGCCCCTCTAAATGAACGCGAAATACTTATTGGACGGTCCGATCGACTACTCGATTGGTGCTTTGATCAGTCCAAACATCTAGAAGCAGGCCCACAGGCATATTTTCAGTGTCACCTCGCACCACGTCCACTACCGGGAACGTGCAGCCCGACTATTGGAGCTCATTCCCCGGCTGCAACCATGGTATTGAGGACATTGGGCAGATCTTCTTATCATGGTAACGCAAGTAGGGTTGAGTCGAGCAAACATTCGTCGCTGACCGAAATCAATCCGAGGCTTCACAAACCAGGGTCACATGGAACCCCATAGCTGATTCTCTATAGTTAAGGTATATTATTAGTCGTTCGTCAAGTTGGCAAATACTTCTGGAATTATTCTTACATCTTCCCTGTTGCATATTTCCGCCATCCCGTCTCCTAAATCTCTTCTTTCCTTGCCATAGTTTGGCAGATCAATCCCTAAGATGGCGAATCTCTTCCACAAGACATCAAGTGAAGCCCTCGAGCTCTCGTCCACCTCCTCCTCAGACGAAAAATCATCCCTCGAACGCGCATTGCTGCGCAAACTCGACCTCAGGATTCTCCCTCTGCTCTTCCTAGCTTACATCACGACATTCATCGACCGCGCGAACATCGGCAATGTGAAGATTGAAGGCATGCTCACAGATCTCGAAATGAAAGGGAATGATTACAATATGGCGTTGATCGTGTATGCTGTGCCGTTTATTCTGCTGGAGTTGCCGAGTAATCTTGCATTGAGGAGGTATCAACCGCGACATTATATTACGTTTATTATGTTTGGGTGGGGTGAGTTTCTTGAAGACAAGGATAGTGGATTGATGTGCTGATAGGATTGAATAGGTGTTGCGACAATTGGAGCCGGGATGACGAAATCATATTCTGGATTGTTGGTTTGTAGGTTCTTGGTGGGATGTTTTGAGGCGGGACTGATACCAGGTAAGTTTTTCTGATCGGAAAGGAATTGGACGAAACCTGATTCCCGCAGCTTGCACGTTCTTGATGAGCCAGTACTACAAGAACTTCGAGTTCCAACCACGATACTCCTTTTTCTTCACCGGATCACATATTGGAGGAGCCTTTAGCGGGGTATAAATTATTATCCTCGAAGCTGTGGGCAATACTGACTTGCCAAAGTTCCTGACGTATGCTCTTGTGAAAATGAACAACACTGGAGGCTACGCAGGCTGGAGATGGTGCATATCTTCCACTATTTCTTTCGATTTGCTAACATTTCAGGGTCTTCATAATAGAAGGACTCTTCACGATCCTCCTCGCCCTCACCTCCTTCTTCCTCATCGTTCCCCTCCCTGAGAACGCCACCTTCCTTACCTCATCCGAGAAAAGTCTGCTTATACAGCGCCTCGAAGAAGACAACCTAGCCAGCACAGCCGAAGACGAAACACCCCTCACTCTCATCGAAGCCCTCAAAACAATGACTCACTGGAAAGTCGTCCTCCCGTAAGTCTCTCTCCCGCAGAATCTACCAGACGCTCACAAACCCAGGCTTCTCGCCTGCTTCGCATGCAACATCGCCGCCTCAGCACTCACAGCCTTTCAGCCCACCGTCCTACAAAACCTAGGCTTCACCTCCTCCTCAGCACAAATCCACACCATCCCCGTGTACCTTTCCGGTCTCGCCTTCTGCCTGCTCGCCGGCTTCGCGTCTGACTGCCTCCATGCTCGCTTCCCATTCGTCCTCCTCGGCTCTCTCATCACATTGCTAGGCTGGATCCTCGAACTCGCAGCCGTGAAACACATCGACATTTCCACCGGCCTTGGTTGGCCAAGAGAACGGTACGCAGGCATGTTCCTCATCATGATCGGCTTCTCAATAGAGCTACCGATTCTGATAGGCTGGGCGGGAAGTAATTTGAAGGGAAGGAAGGAGAAGATTGTTGCGTATGCGACATTGATTGGAGGAAGTCAGCTCGGGAATTTGGTGAGTGCTAATGTGTTTTTTGCGAGGCAGGAGAAGTGTGGGTTCAGGACTGGCATGTGGACTGGTGTTGGGGTCGGGAATCTCGGTGTTCTGGCTGTGTGTGCTTTTGCGGCGGGGTTGTGGTGGGAGAATAGGCGGCTTGGAAAGAAAGAGGGGAATAGTGAAGAGAGGAGAATTCAGAACGTACTTTGACGCTTGGAACCTCTTGTCGACGAGTGCTGAGCTGGCTCCGGTGATTTGGTTAACTTCTCTTCAAAGATCATGTAGTTTAACGATTCATTTTACTCCTTTACTATCCATACCTTTCCAAGTCTTTCAAGCACGCTTTTCAGAACATATGCAATGAATACGTTATCAATTGGATAACCCTGGAACTTGAAACTTAAGTAAATATCGGGTCACGTGTTGTGCTGAAGCACTTTGCGGAGGGCGTCGTGATGGGCTCGTACAAAAGTAAAGTGACCAACTGTATTCCATTGATTATCCCTCCTATTAAGACGCCGAGTCATTTAGCCCGCAAATTCTTACGCTGCTCCGAGAATCAGTTTTGAAGCTCATCGAGGGTACCGTACCAATGGAATAGAAACAAGGCTGAACACCTCAGGCGCAAAAATCCCGCCTCGTCAAACAACGACATCACCACCTCTCCTCTTCTCCTCTCAACACCCATCCCAATCCCTCAACCTTCCCCCAATCCCATCTGCGAATCAATTAACTTCGCACAATGGGACCCTCAACATCCAAAGCCGCTAGCAAAGTGACCCAAGCCTCCGCAGCCGCAGCGCGCAAATACCCCACCCGCACACCACCCCTCTCTACACGAACCACACAATCATCCCCATCAATCAATCCAGCCACTCATCCCCCTCCTACCACCGAATCCCAAGATACCAGTATGCTTCCTCACTTCTTCCCCGTTTTGAACCCTGCCAAGCCCCCAGCTATCCCGTCCAAAACCTCAAACAAAGAACCCAAGCTAACACCCCCAGCACCTTCCTCAGCAGATCCTGCCCTCCTATCACGCCTCCAAACCCTCGGTCCCGTACAACCCAACCCAACCCTCTCACAAACCTCAACCTACAACTTCACCCCCCAACCGCCCCTCCGAAATCCAGACAACCCGCGCCCGCCTCAAACCTCCTCTCCACAATCGTCACAATCGAGTCACGACCCCTCGCTCTCTTCCTCCTTCGTACCTAGCGCCTCAAATCCACAACAAAGTATATTCCCGCAAGGAAGAGGAGACAAAGGGACAGGGAGGGTTAATCCAGCGGTGTCGTTACTAACGGCCAGATATAGGTTGGCAGAGGAAGCGGAGAGGGAGTTCTCGAATCTTGGGAAACAAGGGGGTGGAAGGAGTTTCTTGGATGTGGGGACTATTAGACGGGTTTTGGAGATGCGGGAGAAGGGCGTTAGTGCGGAGGAGATTGAGAGGGTGTTTGAGTTAAAAAGTGGGATGGTAGGGAGGCT
>Ga0302140_10007924_pt1 | contig 13255 bp, 12 predicted proteins | sample I_Bog_E1_1_FD_202095 | JGI IMG/M metagenome (GOLD analysis project Ga0302140, IMG submission 202095) | Peat permafrost microbial communities from Stordalen Mire near Abisko, Sweden - I_Bog_E1_1 | ecosystem: Environmental > Terrestrial > Soil > Wetlands > Peat | place: Sweden: Abisko, Stordalen...
TGATGTATCTCTTTGCATTTCTCACATATTTTATATTCTGGCTGACAATCTTTCAGTCTATGATGCATTGTATGGCATTCTCTGCAAACTTCAGAGTCGCAATTATAACAAAAAAAACGTTTAGGTCGACTTAATCCCTTAATATACAAAACGATGAAGGCACCCAATCCTTCATTTAATATAGTTGTTTCGGTCGTATCATCTAAATTTTTTTTACTTAATTCAAAATTAACCTTTTCTTCCAAAGCTCTTTCTTCTTCGAGAAGTTGTTGCTCCTTCATGTTTTCTTCTTTCTCAAGTAAAAGTTGTAGATTTTGTGTTTCTTTCGCAGTTGCCTCCTCATCAACTTCTTCAACTTCTTCATATTCTTCCTCAGTTTTTCCTCTGTCAGGTGAAATATTGAGAACAACTTTATCTGCATTGACTTGGATATTGTTGGGATTTACATTATTTTTTAATAAATCAATTTGACTTGCATGTTTTTCCTTTTTCCTTCGAACCTTCTTCATAACTTTGATTGGTTTATTCATTTTTTCAAGTTTATCTGGTTTTTCCTTGTTGCCCCTTCCGAAAAATTTCATCGGAGAATTATAAATGTGCTTAATTCTTTTTTTCTGACCAGTAATTACAGCAAAAGCCTTCAATTTAGGCAAAACGTCGCCTTTTTTCTTAAAGTAATTTCTCATGATTTGATAGGAAACGTAGAGAAATTTAAATCCAACGTTAGTGATTCGAACATTGTTCATAATTTCTAAATTGATGAATCGATATTCTCCTGCTGGGGTTTTTTCCTTGGCAATGAAAGTATTAAACCCTTCACAAAACTTATCCCCTAAATTTAAGTTACTGACATTAATATCTTTCAACACAGGCAAGTTCTTAAACAAACTCAATAGAAAATCTCCATAAAAATCATCCAATGCCACCAATTCGAAATCCTTAATTGCCTCTCGAATATTTGAATAGAACTCATTGATGGAATTTTGGATGAAAGTTGAATTCTTGTTGGATTTCTTTTCTTTTTTAGTTTCAACCACAAAAACATCGTTATCAACAAAATAATCTGGCGGTCTCAATTTTATCAATTTCCATTTATTGTCAATTAATCCCAAAAGTGATTCTTTACAAGATCTTGTTGAAAAATATTGGTTTTCTTCGAGATGAAGGCTTGTGAAACTAGCAATTTTATCTTTATGGACCTGTTTTATAACTTCTGATACCTCGGCAATAGAGTCAATGGCATTGACTTTTTTGGAGTAAAATGAAAGGAAGGCAAATGATTCACAAGTCAAATATTTACAATAGCCTTTGGTGCTTAAAATCAAAGATGGAACATTTGATCGCATGTGGGAATTTAAAGAGGATCTGAAAATCTGGTTCAAGAATAAGGTGATTGACCTCGCGTCATCAGGATTGAAATTGTTCATCATTTTTTCAAAGTTTTGAACAGAAAAATTTGTTAATATCTCTTCATTTTGACAAAGTAACTCCACAAATAAGGGGGTTTTGGCTATTAAGCTAGCCAAATTACCAGCATTTGAGCTCACCTCAGAGAGAAACTTATTAATTTTAGCTAAATCATGGGATTTTAAGAATTTGATCTCCTCAATTTCCTTCATATCATCATCGATCTTTAATGCAGGCGGAACAAAAAATTTGAACTCATTATCATTCACGAAAAGATGTCCATAATTGATAGAACTTTCTTTAAATTGGAGAATATCATTAGCAAGTTTCCCTCTTGTAAGAATGCATGATTGGGTGGAAGGGTTAAAAATAGGGTTTTCTATGCATATTTTGGTGTCTTTGAACAGAGTTCTCATTTTAAGCTCGGTGTGTTTCTTTTCAAGATCAGAAATCTTGTAATTGATCTCAGATTCCAATTCACATTCTCGCAATATGATCTCATAATCAATGTATCTCACAGTGCTTGAAATATTGACTTTTTTGGAACCAAAGTCATTGAAAAAGTATTCATATGGCAGATGACACTTGTAATTCGCTTTTTTATCTGGAGTTTCAACCTCTTCCCTTTCCATTATCTTGAAATGCTTTATTAAGTTATATTGAGTTTTCATTTCATTAATTTTGGCTTCAATTGCCTTATATCCTTGACCTATTCTTTTTAATTCATTTCCATCGAAATTAAAATAAACACTTTTCAAATTCACTAATTTACTAAGCATTGTCGTGATGCTGGGATGAATGGCATCAGTCAAATAATTGCTTACAGTCCAACCTTGTTGGAAGTCTAAAAACAAATATTGCAATTTGGTCAGTTCAGAAATTTTCTCGAAAGCATTTCTACCAAATTCATCAGAAAAATTGTTAAAAGCCAAAATCAACCTCAAATATTCAAGATTCGTCACATTTTCCAATGAAAATATCTCGGAAACATGTTTCCAATGTTCATTTGGAATTTTATTTTCACAAAGAGATAGTTCCAAAGATCTTATTTTTGGGAACTTGATAATGAAATTTTTGACAGCATCGTAATTTTCAATAGGAAAAAAATCATGGTTTTTAAACACAACCTCCAAAACCTCGATTTTTTCATTAATTTCTGTTTTTTCTAAAGTCTGAGAGAGGAATTTTTCTGGATATTTGGAAACTTGTGAAATTTCGAATCCAAATTCCTTTAAATTGGTTTCGTGAAGTCTTTCAAAAAGCAGTGAAAGACCTTGCATTTCATGCAATTGGGGAAGACCTAAAAATTTAATGGAAAATTTCTTCAATTTGCCTAGTTTCTGATGAATAATATTGCTATAAAGCCGCATTAAAGTCTCATTGTTGATTTTCACTTTATCGAAAGTTAATTCGAGTGTTTCTAAATTTTTCATTTGTGGTAGGTTGTCAAAAAATTGAAGGAAATAGCTTTCTCCCTTGGGGAAATCCTGTAAATATAGATTAAAATGCTTCACGTTCTGAAGATACTCAAGAGAGTCACCCAGAAATGGAAATGTTGAAATTTCTTCATCAGAATTATAGTTGAGCTTCAATTGCAAATTTTCTAAAGAGGACTTAAACTTTTGAAAACAAAGATTAACGTTCTTAAAGGAAATTGCTTTTTTCAGACCCACTGCTAAATCTAAAGAAATAAAAGGATGTGAAAACACTTTGTCTAGCTCTTGAATCATTTCTTCAGTTTCAAAGGGGTTTTCTTGGGTGAGTAAATCCAATTTCAAAGTTTTAATTTCAGCTTTATCTATTATCTTGGCGAGACTTGTTAAATCTGTGAATTTGTCATCAAGAAACTTATTCAATGCTCCGAAAATTTTATCGATATAAACTTGATTGAATTTGGGCAGCAGTTTTTCAGGAAAATCTGACCTGATGGAAATATTATAATCTTGGAAAAAATCCTTTTTGTATCCTTCTTCAATAAATTCTTCAAGTATAGGAAGCTCATCACCCAAATCCTCACTTATTTTAATATAGAATAATTTTTCTTTAGGTGATGGGATTTTAGGCAATGAAGGAATGGGCTGATTAACTATCATAAGAAAATATATTATTTGAAAAATGTTTTATTCATTAATTTTTTATAAATCGTTGCAAAAATTTTTTTTTTCAAAGTGGAAATTAAAAAACAGAATTTGCATGAAATAGGAGAAAATACAATAAACTTCAAAAAAAATTAAATTTTTATAAATTTGAATGTAGTTTTAAGAAAAAAAGAAAAAAAATATTTTTTAGTATTCTGAATTACAAAATTTAATAACTCTTTTTTTCTATAGCAACAATATAATTAATTAAATCATTATTTTTTAAAAAACAAATTCCCAAACCAAAGAATTGAATTCATGCAAGTTGAAGTCAACAAGCTAAAAAATGCTCTTAAAGTTCATGCACAAGCTCCCAACGAAAATACTAGAAACATCGTTTTAAACATAGTTTCTACTTTATGTAAAGATCACGATTCCATCAAAGTCTTAAAAATTCGGCCACAATCTCAATTAATTTGTAATTTGTGCAAAAAATACGTTAATCCTGATTTGATGCAAAGCTTCTTTACCCTCAATTGTTCATGTTCTGCAACTTGGCACATAGAATGTCTCAAGACAAAGGCTCTTGAAACAACCGATGGGTTTTTAGATAGGGAAGAGGATTTACCAAAAATGGCTTGTAATACCTGCAAAGAGAAAATTCCACCAAGAATGTATCAAATGAAAATATTTGGAAAAGATGAGTTCAATCGATTGGTGGCGGAAGCGAATGCGGGTTATGCCGAAGGTGTAGCAGAAGAAGAAAAAAAAAATAAAAAGGTGATTCCAGAAGAAAATAAAATAAAAGAAGTGATATGCTGCAATCCGAATTGTCAGAAGAAAATAATCTATGAAAATATAAAAAATGAAGTCATTACGTTGGATTGCGACCATAAATTCTGCAAACCTTGCGTTAAGGTAATAATCGAGGAGCAAATGGATGCAAAAGAACAACCAATCGTTTGCCCAATTGTAGGATGCAAAACTGATATTAATTGGCACACCATTGGGAATCATTCTGATCCGGATAAATATTTAAAATATAATATTTTCGTGATTGGGGAAGAAAATTTTTTGACTTGTACAAACTGCGGAAAACATTTTGAAAATCAAGGAGGAACTATCGTGAAACCAAACTTTCAATGTTCAGATTGCAAGTTGGGTGCTTTGAATAGACCCCAAAACTAACAATATTATAAAAAAAAAACATAAAAGCAATTATTTTAAAAATTTCTAATTTTTTTTTTGAAAATGAGAAAAAATAATAAAATGATTTTGTTCGAAAAATATAATAATTAATTTTTCATTTTAGATAAATGTTTTTTTCAAATTTATTCGGAGGCAACAACAACTACAAGAAGAAAAAAAAGGGAAAGAAAAAAAAGAAGGTTGAAGTTAAAGACACGGTCAAGGTCATAATCAATCCCTTAAGGTACCTTATAATAAATGTCACTTGCTCTGATCTTTTATTTTTCTAGGGAAGCTAAAATTTACGGTTATTCTAAAATGGGTTATGGTCCTAAAAAAACCGAGTCTCAAGTAAAAATCTCAATTCTGTTTTTATGTAAATTATTATTTCTAGGATTCTTACTGTATAATGGAAAAATTCACTGATGATTGCCACTTTTTCGCAGTATATGATGGTCATGGTTCTTCCGGAAAAGAAGTAATTTGATTTTTAAAAAATTATAGATATGATCAATAATTTTTCAAAGGCATCCCAAGCAGCCAATGATTACATTCAAACTTATTTAGAGAAGAATGCAAAGAAAATCAAGACCTTAGTGGCTGATAAGCAAAAAGAATCAGTAAGCAAATTCGGAAAGAATCAGATAAAATATTTTAATGTTTTCTAGTTTTTAAGAGCTGCCTTCAGAACGGCAGAGTCCAAGCTGAAAAGCAGTGGTATTGATTACAGCAACAGTGGAACCTGTGCAATTGCTTTGTTCATTCAAAAGAATATGTGTTACATTTCTAACTTGGGTGATTCTAGGTAATAAAGAATTTTCAAATTTTTTTAAATTTAAATTATTAGAGCTGTCCTTTATCGAGTCACAACCAAAGAAAAACAAGCCATAGAATTATCTTATGATCATAAGCCCATAAGACCAGATGAAAAAGCTCGGATTTTAAGATCTGGAGGAAAAATCGAAAGAGTTGTCCACGATGGAGTGTAATTTTTAATAAATTAAACACAAAATTATAATTTTAAAATTTAAGACCTTCAGGACCATATAGAGTTTGGGCTGATGATGAAGGGCCTGGAATTGCCATGACGAGAACATTAGGAGATTTGCAAGCTAAAAAGATTGGATTAATTTCTGAGCCAGAAATCCAGCATTTGGAACTCATCAGAGGAGATAAATTTATTGTGATTGGCTCAGATGGTATTTGGGATGTGATGTCTTCAGCTGAAGTTGCTGGCTTTGTTTCACAGTAAGAAAAGAAATTTGTTGATTTTTCTTATTGAATAAATGTAGATATCAACAAGTCGAAACTATAGCTGAAAGTTTGGTTCAAGAATGCAGGAATAGATGGGAGGAATTAAACAAGACAAAGAAAAACAACAGCAAAATCGGAGATATTCCCTATTTGAAGTTTGGATGCGATGATATTACTGCAGTTGTGTGCTATTTGAACTTTATTGAAGAAGAACAATTGTAAAAATGAGCTCTTTCTTTAAACTAAAATGATAAATTAAATTAACAAATATGAAGCCAGAAATTAAATAAGAAAATTTAATTGCAGAAAAAAATTATATATATAAAATCTCTAATGAATCCAAAACCTGAAACAACACCAATTTTTTACTTTGAGCAATTATTGAGTAAAAAATGACCTCTCCCAAAAAAAACTTCTCACTCATTATTTTTTAGATATAAAAGATCATGAGGAATTTCTCAAAGACGATGAATTTAACTTAAAAACCAGTTTCGAAGAGGAAAATTGCAAAGATTCCAATGAAATTTTATCCAAACATAATATCTTTGACCCTTCTAACAAAGCAGACACCCTCAAACCAATCCGAGAGCCAAAATTTTTGAAACGTTTGAGGAAAGAAATGAAAGAAAAAACTCTGGGAGATAAATGGGGTGATATGAAGAAACAAGATGTAAATCCAGATTTACAAAGTGATTTGGCTATTTTGCAATTAAGGAAATTTTTAAATCCGAAATCTTTCTTTAAAAGCTCGGAAAATAAAAATTTGCCGAAATATTTCCAGGTCGGAACGATTGTTGAGGGGGGAGACGATTTTGTGGGTGGAAGATTGAAAAAGAAAGAAAAGAGAAACAATTTAATTGATCTTTTCTTAAAAGAAGATGGCGACCTAAAGTTTTCTAGGAAGAAATTTTTGGAAATTCAGAAGGAAAAACAAAAAAAAAGCAGAAACAGGAAGAATTCGAAATTCCGCAAATTAAAAATGTTAGGAAGAAAAATAAAGAAAAAATAATCTCTAATAACAATGAATATTTAATTATTTAATTTTTTTATAAATTTTGTTCAAACGAGGATTGTTTCCAAAAAAAGAATACAATGACCATTTTAAGAAGAAAATTTGAGATAAAATCCGTTTTTAACTATATTGTTTAGGAAATTTTTTTGGATTTTTTTAATTAAAAGAACATTAAAACCAAATTAAATTTTATAAACTCCTTTTATCTCTCAGAAAAATGTTCAAGCTCAGAGCTTATGAATTTTGGGATAAATTAAATATGACCGTTATAGGGCCATTCTATCGTAATCTTGGAAAGTCGATGTACGCCCTTGGAGCTCGTTTGCAAGGGGAACTCTATTCTGACGACCGATGTTTTTTTTTAATTTTTTTTTCAAAATCTCTATTTTTTTATAAATTTCTCTTTTCTAAGTGGTTCCAAGCTTGAGATCTTTAGCTTATGGCTCTCACAAGCCTAATTTAACTCAAGTAAATCATCACAATTATGACTTATAAATAAATTAACAAGGCCAATTTTATTGCTCCAAACTCCTGTATCATTGGAAACGTGAGTATAGGCAATAATAGTTCCGTTTGGTATAACTCGAACCTCAGAGGAGACATTGGCTCAATTACAGTGGGCCAAAACTCGTTGCTTCAAGATTTAGTGAGTGTCATCTCCAAACAGCCAAAAACTAACACTGTCATTGGAAACAACGTTGTTGTGGCTCCTAATGTCCTATTGGAATCCTGCACTCTTGAAGATAACAGCTTTATTGGTATGGGAGGAAATGTTCGACAGGGAGCTCAAGTCAAAAGTTTCGCAGTTGTTGCTGCTGGAGCAATGATTCCTGAAAATACCACCGTGCCTTCAAATCAGGTTTTAAAATTTAATGGGATTGATATAATAAAAATATTTGAAAAAGATTTGGGCTGGAAGTCCTGCGAAATATTTAAGAGACATTACACCAGAAGAAAGAGAGGCTTTGAATGAACATCATGCGGAATTGATCCAATTGGCGAGAATTCACGCTGAAGGCAAAAATTTTAAAAAATAAAAATGCTTTAGGCTATTATCATATGTGTTTTATGCAGAAAGCGAAAAATCATTTAGACAATTGGTTAATGAAGCGGACAAAAAAGAAGAGGAAGAACTGTATGAACCAGAGGAAATCGCTTTAAAACATATGGAAAAATTAGGGTTTCCAATTGAACCGGAAGATGAACCTGAAATGGCACAAAAGTGAACAAATATTATTTGATTTAAGTTTTTTCATATTTTTTTCAAGAGTTTGGATCGAACCGAGATTGGCTGAAGACCTTCATGATGACTTCCATTATAGAAAAAATTATGACCCTTATGAACAAGATTTATTCAACTTCCCAGATCGTATTTCAATATTCAAATTTAAAGATTTTTAATTAAATATCAGAATTCCAAATTCATGGTGAAAATTTTGAAAAATATGAAAGAGCCAAAAAATACTTCGAAGAAAACCCAACAGGTGAGGCTAAATTAGCAAATAAGTTGGGGATAACTCCAGATCCTTTCCCGAACAAAAAGTAGCAAATGAACGAAAAAGACAGTTTTTAAAAAAAACGAAATGAAAAATTTAATCGAGAGACAGAAAACAAATTTTTTTTAAAAATCAATATGATTTTTTTATTTAGTTTATAAAAGAGTCTATTATATTAGAAATCAATATTAAATTTCCAAAAAATATTTTATTTATCTAAAAAAAACATTTAATTTTGACAAATAAAACAGACTTTAGAAAAATTTTGTATGAATGAACAATAAACATTTAATAGAATGGTTTTTAATTAGTTGTAAAAGGATAAAGTAGGAAAAGGGCTTATGACGATATGTGGCAAGGAGTTGATGGTCATGATGCAGGCATTGGTGTTTCCATTGATAAAGTTTCCATAACTTATGAAATTTTGAGGCATTGTCATCATATTCATATTGATATTGGGAAGACAAGCCACCGAATATTGAGGGTTAAAATCTATAAAAATCCAATATAAAACCATAAAAAACAAAAAATTTACTCATTATTGGATAGGCATTGGGAAAAGCATTTATCATCTGTTGATGGAAAGGAATAGTGAATTCGGAATTTGTGTTGAAGAAATTGCTTTTATCATTTGGCTGACTTGAAGCAGCAGGTGTGGCTTTAAACACATCATTAAGATTAGAATTTGTGAAGGAGTTGGAGCTTTTGGTTGAGGGTTGTGTATTTTCATTTTCCATTCCAGGCTGAGCAACGTTTTTTAAACAATCCTTGACGAAGCCTTTATTCTGAATGAAGCAATTTTGGTCGCTTCGAAAAAAAAATCAATGAATTTTTTTTTTGGGAAAAAAAACTGAAAATACCTATTTTTTAGTTTTTTTTTTGGAGTGAACTCAGATTCTCGAGACTCTTTGAAATCGGTTTTACCTATTAAACCCATTTTAAAAAAATCTAAAGTGTAGCAAATTACGTTTTATTGAGGTGTGCTCAGCCTTTTTGTCGAAAGTGGTCTTGAGTCTTTCCATAAATGAAGTCCAAAATAAATCAGGTTGTTCTGAACCGCAAGAAATGTTCAAATCATCACCTGAAAAATCACAAAAAATTATAATAAATAAATTTTAATGGTTATAATTTTAATTAAATAGGAAACACCTAAAAAAAACATAAAACATTTGATTTAAAAGAAAAACTTAAATTCCTACTTTTTTTCAAATTTGTAACAAGCTCAAACAATCCCTTTGAGGTTTTTAAAAGCTGGCTTTTTGCCAAATCTTTTTGTTTTTTATTAGAGATGAAGTTTTTCTGAAGGAAACAAAAGAAATTAGAAAAAATTCGAAAAATTGAAAAAAAATTACTACTTTAACGCTATGCAGACGAAAATTATAGGTTTTTCTTTGAATAGTCTGGTTTTTTGTCAGATTGGAAAGTTTATCCTTCTAAAAATTAAAAAAAAAACTGTGAAAAACTGTTTTTTCTACAAAAAAGACAAATATTTAAATAATTACTTTGGTAATATTGAGGTGTTCTTGAGAATCGTAACCCAAATCAATCTTGTTGATTTTGATTTTTAAAGAAGTGTCCATTGATGCCATCAGGAGAAAAAAAATGACAAAAAAAAACTTTTTAGGGCTTTTTTGATAATTATTTTATAAACTCTGATCAAATGGAAACATTTAAGGATCGGAAGATATCTTGAGCCATGAATTCATTTATTAAATGGAGGATTTTATTAATTTGTTTCACATAATCCCTCCAATCATTTGCCTTGTTTTAAATACTTTGATAAAAAGTATGATAATAATTTTCTTTTCTGAATTTTATTTAGCAATAAAAATTCATAAAGGCAGTATTGGTGAATACCGCAAAAATCACTACAAATTCTTTTTACAAATTTATCTCTCTAAATTTCTTAAGTGTCGAATTTCCTTTGCTATTTTTTTTGAACTTTTGAAATTTTTAATTTCCAAAGTTATATTAAATTCTTGGATCATTCAATTTGAAAAATAAAAAAACGAGGAAGTGTAATAATTTTATGACCAAAGTTGAACTTCTTTTGCTTAAAATTAATATCAGACAAAAATGTCATCACATTTTTCAAAAATCTTTTTTGTTTTTGGTCAAGTACCTTTAAAATTAATATTTTTATTAAGAATTTTTTATAGTTTTATGTTTTCCACTTTTAAAAAACTATGAGTTTAGAAAAAAATAGGTGTTTAAAAATAATACAATATTGTGCTGGCTTCAAAAATAGTCGATTTGTCAAAAATACTTATTTTTTTCTTAATTTTTATTTGTGGGAAAATTTTAAAATTTTTAAAAATTTTAGATTTATTTTATTTTTTTTTAATTTTTTCCAAATTTTTTTTCTTTATCATCTCAATCAAAGTCTTTTTAAATTATATTCATTTAACTTGATCCCAACATGTTGCTTAATAAAGTGGGCAAAATCGGTATCAACACAACACACACCTCTGCTAAAATGGTCTGGAAGTCCGAAGTGAGTACCCCTAGAAACTTATGTTGATAATGGGTTTCATCGAATGTGATTTGATTTTTTATTCTTTTCACACTTTCTCCGAGTTTCCTCAAATAATTCTTCAAATAAACTTTCCCATCTTCTCTTCGATCCAAAGCTTCATATCGATATTTGACTGTTTCATATTTACTCAAAACTCTATCAAAAATTGCTTTATATATCACATTATTGATTGGTTTGGGAGAATTATAATAGACATCGAACATATCAATAAAATCCTGGAAGATGCAATACAATTTCTCTAAGCTATCCTTGTTTTTTATGAAAGTAGCATTGAAATTAGAGCCATAATAGATTCTTTGGAAAAACAGAACTAACATAATGATGAAATCTATGGTGAAAAGAACAACTATCAAAGGACTATTCAAGGGACTAGTTGATGAGAAAAGGAGGTACACTTGAAAAAGGACTTGAAGTAACACCAACAAAATGAAGAAAAAATAGATTCCCAAGAAAATGTAAATGATTTCAAATTTTTCTGATCTTTTCTGGTCCATCAACACTGCAGCTCTTCTGCAATTATCCCATGTTTCCAATGAAATCACGCAGGTAACATCAATTTTCAATTGAAGCTCTGAAAACAAATCTATTCCTGAGCTCCTTAATTGGTTCATAGAATCCAAATAAGTTTTTCTGCCTGGTGAATCACTATCAGCTAAATCTTCTTCATCTAATTGCAGATCTCTTTGGAAAAGAATCAACTTATTCAAAGATTCCAAAATATAAGTTCTTCTTTTCAGATCCTCGTGAGAAACAAGAGGAAATAGCACAGCTATGATGAAAATATAGAACAAAGTAATCGAGAAAACAGCGAAATTATTAATTTGGGTGTCGTTCAGATCCTCAAACATGAATATGTAAGGCACAACTATCTTAAAAAAGACCAAAAGGATAAAAACCACGACGGTTGAAAACTTGATTTCCTGCTGCTTCTCTTCAATCTCCAAGCTGCTTTGGTTCATTCTGAACAACAGATATTCCCCTTTATGATGAACAAATATCATCTCCTTCGCGAATAAATCATTGGTAATGGGGTCTTGAGCCAAACAAGTGTTTTCCTTATTCAAATCATCATTAAAGTACGAATAATAAAAATAAGTGTCATCTATCGTCAAAGCCTCGAAAATCGCTCCGACGCTTTTCTGGAACTCTGTTAGGTCCTTTGTTTTCGCTGCGAGCTTTTTCTGAATCGAAGCTCTGGCATTAAAACTTCTGTTTGGTTTCAAACCTTTTACACTGGTCCTGTCTTCATAGATTCGTCTGCACATTCCCAAGCCTAAGGTGTCTAAATGAGAAAAGGTAAAGAAATCTTTCCATCCTTTAAAGGGATCAGAATCTGAAACCAATGAATAATAAACGACTAATAACAGAAAGCTGCAAAATAAAATGAAGCAACTAGCCACCCAATTATACATGATTTCGTTGCTTATTGAAATCATGATAAAGAATAGGAATATATAAGACAAAGGCAAAAGACTATCTAATGAATAAAGAAAGAAATAAATTACGGCTTTTTTATATTCGGCAGTTTGGACGAGCTTGATAATCTGGCGCCCACCATCATAGAGATTATAAATGACGAACCAAGGAATTATCAAGAAAAAGTCAACCACATAACGAATCACCAGATTGACTGCCGAAAGCCGCGACCCCAGAAAATTTACGTCATACGTTGGCAGTATTATCTTATCGAATCCAGGAATTTTGGAGGCGATTGTTCCGAATAACGCTTGACCCCCTTTATCGATATCCTTCATGGAATTTTGCATTTCAAAGGGCGAAATCTCCTTCTTTTCTTTCAAATTATCCACGATTCCCGCCAATTTGAATTCTGCTTTTTTGGGCTCGGTTCTGAAACTCGTTCCCCCATATTGTGAGTCGACCCTTTTTACACCGGTCGAATAATCTGCAATGTTATTGTTTGTTCTGTTTTTTTCTTGCTCATTCTTGAAAGTTTGGTAAGTGCTCGCCATATTGGATGATGAGGCTGAATTTTAGATTACGAAATTTATGAGCTAAAAAGCGATACTTATGTATTTATTGTTTTTAATTTGGAAATTTAGCAGAGTTATTTTTATTTCATTTCTTATATAAAATCTAAGATAAAACGTTTTTTCATCTTATTAAAATTTTTCAATGGAAATTTAAAAAAAAAAATTAAATTATTAAAAAATGTCAACTTCCATTTCCAGAAGTAATTTTATTGTAATTTCCCATTTACGGTTAAAATTTTATTTTGCTTTAGGAAAACTAGAAATTAAACTAGAACATTAAAAAGGTGATTCCA
>Ga0302140_10007926_pt1 | contig 13252 bp, 9 predicted proteins | sample I_Bog_E1_1_FD_202095 | JGI IMG/M metagenome (GOLD analysis project Ga0302140, IMG submission 202095) | Peat permafrost microbial communities from Stordalen Mire near Abisko, Sweden - I_Bog_E1_1 | ecosystem: Environmental > Terrestrial > Soil > Wetlands > Peat | place: Sweden: Abisko, Stordalen...
CTCGGGCCGCCAGAATACCCGCCGTATCCGTCCCGACTGACCACAGCAGGCGCTGTTTTCCGAAATTACCGTGGCCGTGCATCCGCAATATGCAGCATACGGTGCTGTCTGTTCTGTGTTTAAAGGGGACCATGAGCGAATTCGAGATAAGCTTGCTCCGGCAGCGAGCCATGGAAGCCTACAGGCAAAAGGTACGGCGCGGTCTTGTCCTGACGCAGGTGCCGGTTGGCTACATCCGCACGGAAAATGAAGGCATGGAGAAGACGCCTGATCGCCAGATACAGGAAGCCATCGCAGATATCTTCCGCAAGTTCCGCGAACTGGGTAGTGTGCGCCAGGTGATGCTCTGGTATCGGGAAGAGAAACTGCCGATCCCGGTGTTATCGCGCGAGTCCGGCAACCGCAAGGTGGTCTGGGCCGAACCGGTTTACCCAACCATCTTCGGCATCCTCAAGAACCCCACGTATGCGGGCGTTTTTGTCTGGGGCAGGAAGCAGACCCGCACTTCCATCGTAGAAGGCCGCGCTCGCAAGACCCGCGGCCACGCTCGTCCGCAGGAACAGTGGGAGGTGGTGATTCCAGATCACCATGAAGGTTATATTACGTGGGAAGAGTTTATGCGCAATCAAGAACAGATCCGATCGAACGCGGGGTGGAACGCGCGCATGGGACAGAACCGGGGCGCAGCCCGGAACGGCCCGGCGCTTCTTGCCGGCTTGTTGCGTTGTGGCCGTTGCGGACGCGCTCTGCAGGTGACTTATACGAACAGCAAGCTACACGGTCCCTTGCCACGCTACTGGTGTAGCGGAGATCGCGGCCGGCAGATGGTGCGCTCCTGCATTACCTTCGCGGGAACGCGCGTGGATCAGGAACTTGCCGCAGAGGTTCTCGAAGCGTTGCGGCCTGTGGGCATACAATCCGCCTTCGAAGCGCTGGAAAAGAGCCAGACTCAGACGGATGAAAAGCGACACTCGCTTGAACTTGCGGTTCAGAAGGCGCGTTATGAAGCCAGCCGTATCGAGCGACAGTATCAGGCCACCGAGCCGGAGAACCGGCTTGTCGCAGCCGAGTTGGAGAAGCGCTGGAACCACGCTCTGGAACAAGCCGCCGAGAGGGAGCGCCGTCTGGAAGAAGCGGCCACCGCGGCGCCGCAGTTGACTACCGAACAACGGGATCATTTGCTCACGCTTGGCGATGATCTGGAGCGGTTGTGGGATCACCCGAACTCTCCTGCCACCCTGAAGAAACGCATCCTTCGGACGGTCCTTGAAGAAGTTGTAGCAGATACGACGGATGATCCTCCCACGGTACATCTCAAGCTGCACTGGGCCGGCGGCGTTCATACAGAGCTCATCGTGCGCAAGAACCGGACCGGTTATCACGATCACGTCAACTCGCAAGAAGTCACGGAGTTGATCCGTGAGCTTGCTCTGGTCTGTGAAGACAGCGCCATCGTTTCTATCCTGAACAGACTGGGATATCGAACCGGCATCGGCAACACATGGACAGAGAAACGCGTCCAACACGTCCGTCACACCAAGGGTTTCCCGGCATGTCCACAGCCCGATCAGCGCCGTTGGCTGACCATGCGGCAAGCTGCGACGACGCTAAGGATCAGCGAGGCAGTAGTTCGTAGGCTCATCGAACAAAAGACACTTCCTGCAAAACAGATCGTCAAGTTCTCTCCATGGATGATCGAGCGGGAGCACCTGAACCTTCCGGCTGTCCACAGAGCGGTTCGCCTGGTTCACACAGGTCGGCGCGATCCATCAGGTGGACCTAACCATGCGCAGACCCAGATGTTTTGTAATGAGCAAGATCTACCGGGCGAAATTTGATGATTTCCCAGCCACGGACGTCAGTGGCTGGGTTGTTGCTGCGGGTGAGCGAGCGTCTGAATCTGGCCCTCTGCTGCCAAGTCCCATCGGATTTGTAGGGGTGTCTTGTCACGATATGCACCGACATGCACATGGGGATTCTTGGCTGTTCCGTTGTTTCCGTCCAGGGCCACGACTTGTCCCATCTTAACGTCATCGCCCGGATGAACCCTTATGTTGTCAAGATGTGCGTATACCACGACGACTCCGTCCGCCCTCCTGAATTTGATGTAACCAGGAGGAGGTTGCCCCGGTGTACCTGAAGTGTTGGTTACGCGGTTGCTCGCGACCTCGATGACGACTCCATCGAAGGGAGCATGGACCTCGACATGCCAGCCATACCAGTCTTCGTTTGTAGCGTCGTTTGCCTTATAGAAGCGCATGAACCCGTTGGACGCTCCCATGCCGCCCACCACGAGGCAATCCGACCCAAGTGCGTCGCCAAGATCCCTTAGCTCACCATTCACATGTTCCGTACACGAAAATCGCTGGTAGAACAGAGGAGCAATCTCTATCGCTTCAATTGGCGCGTTGTTCGCAACTTGACCGGGCGCTGGTACAGCGACCGCGATCGAGATCATCACAAGAATTCGCCGGATCATTCGAAGAGATTTGTACATTAGCTTATGAATTTAGCAGGTTATACAACACTGGATGAATTAATTTGTCTAAAATCGCATCCACGTCCGTCGTGGTCGAGAAGGCTTCTCGATCGCCGGCCAGGTGTACCGAAAGGAACATGATGACAGCTTGATATTGCTATCTCATTCAATTACAGGTAGTCTGTCTTCGATCCGCGAGGCCTACGATCTTGGTGCGAAGTACCGCAAACTTCCATCTCGCGTCTCCGACGTCGCGCAACACCCTATACTCATTGACTCCAGCGAGGTGAAGCATTATGTCACTGCCCTCTGCATCGCAATCAGGAGTTGGTTATCCCAGAAATAATTGTGAAACTGCGCCATCGCGTTCAGCCATCCGCGAAAAACATCACTGCGGCGGGCTGCATCGGTTTCGGCGGCCAGAGTTGCAACGCTGGTTTCGATCTGCTGGGCAAGTTCGCGAGCTTTGTCGGTGGTCATGGGGTCTGCTCTCCGGGGCTTTTTGGTATTGGCCGTTGTTGTTAACCAACAACCCCTGAGCCACCCGGCGGCGAGGGCGGGGGTAGCAAGTGCAAGCCGAGGGGGATCTCCCATCTCTTGCAGCGCAACGAAAGTGCAGCGGAAAGCGGCGTAGCGCAGCGGAGGTCTGCACGGAACGCAGTGGAGGAAGACTGGGGATACGGCTAGCGCGCGCGAGGGGCGGAGCCCATGAGTGTACTTCGCACTTGCGTTACAAAACAGACCGGAGACATGCGTTACACAGGACGTGGAACCCTTATGGTTCCTGAGCTTCGGTCTTACGCACGATAATGCGATATGCCTTGGAAAGAGAGTCGTATCGTGGATCAACGCCTGCAGTTTCTGTCGAGCTACCAAAAAGAAGATATGTCTGTCTCAGAGCTTTGCCGCGAGTTTGGAGTGTCGCGGCCAACCGGTTACCGATGGATCAATCGCTACAAAGAGAGTGGGCCCGAAGGGCTGCTAGACCTTAGCAGTAAGCCTCACAGCTGTTCGCACGCGACTCCTGAGGCGATCGAGAATGCAATCTTGGCACTGCGTGGCAAGTATCCTTCATGGGGAGCGAGAAAGCTCAAGGCGAGGCCGGAGCAGCTGGATTCGAACGCGGAGTGGCCAGCGTCCGGTACCTTCGGGAACATCCTTCAACGAGCCGGACTGACGAGTCCTAAACGGAAGAAGCGACGCACCACCCCGTACTCGGAACCTTTCTCTGAGATGACAGCCCCCAATCAACTCTGGTGCATGGATTTCAAGGGGTACTTCGCCACGGGTGATGGCTCGTGTTGCGATCCGTTCACGATCACCGACGCGCACAGTCGTTATCTTATCCGTTGTCAGCTCGTCTCCCGAATGGACTTGAGTCAAGTTAGAGCCGTTTGCGAAGCGGCGATGCGGGAGTATGGAATGCCTTCCAGAATTAGAACTGATGATGGTGCCACGTTTGCTGGAACAGGTTTGCTCGGCTTATCGAAGCTCTCTCTGGGATGGATGGAGATGGGGATCATTCACGAGCGCATTCAGCCTGGGCGTCCTCAGCAGAACGGACGTCATGAGCGAATGCATCGAACTCTCAAGGAGGAGACAACCAGGCCGGCAGCTTTGACGTTACGGCTCCAGCAGAAGAAGTTCGACCGTTTTAGACAAGTTTTCAACTACGAGCGACCTCACGAGGGGCTAAACAATGCAACTCCAGGCAGCGTGTATCAGCCAAGCTCTGTGCTCCTGCCTCGAATTGCGATCGAGTTCGTCTATTCGGATGGATTTATGCTTCGCAGAGTGAACAACAGCGGTGACATCAGCTGGCATAAAAGCAGGGTATTCATCAGCGAGGTCTTTCGATTTGAAACTCTTGGATTCGAGCAGGTCGATGAAGACTTCTACAAGGTCTATTTTCGCGATGTTGAAATTGGTGAGTTTGATGCGGAAGCGCTTCGCTTCCGGCCGGTTCAGGTCGTGCGATGAATCCATTTTCGGAGTCAATCTTCAACAAACGACTGTATGAGCGATTTGTACGCAACAGTTGGCACTCTCATTACAGAACAATCGCAACTCGCTGAACTTTCACGCCCTACACCGTTTCCAACGGATTCGCATTATGGAAGAATCGCGATCCATCTATTGCCTTGGGAGCAGGATAATGAAGTATTTTCGCTCCCAATGAAATTCCACCTTTCGGTGGAGATTGTTCTCCGTCTTCGAGGGGTAGCTTCCGCGACCCTCGCGCTGCTACCTTTGCAGCGTCGCAGGCGAAGCGAGTCCCCGCGCAGGCGGCGCACGTTTCCCCGGCACGAAATTCAGCTTGACCGCTGCCTGAAAGGACAAACATTCATGCCTCACATCGCTCTCCCCGAAGGGCTGCCTGGCATTCGCGGCGCCATGGCGTTTCGTCCAGAAACCGCGAGACCGCTGAACGAATTAGTGGAGGTGTTGCTCTTTGGCCCGCACACTCTGACGCAAGGCGAACGCGAACTGATCGCCACATATGTCTCGTATCTGAACGACTGCCATTTCTGCCAGAGCATTCACGGGGCGATTGCCGCGGCGCATCTGGATGGGGATGAGGACCTGGTGAAGCGCGTGAAGTCCGACTTCCAGCGCGCGGCGATCTCCGACAGGCTCAAGGCGCTGCTGGTGATTGCCGGCAAGGTGCAGCGGGGCGGGAAGAACGTCACCGCGGCCGATGCGGAACATGCCCGCAGCCTGGGTGCTACCGACGTGGAGATACACGACACGGTTCTGATTGCCGCGGCCTTTTGCATGTACAACCGCTATGTGGACGGGCTGGGAACAATACAGCCGCAGGACGAGGCGATGTATCGCGAACGCGGCAAAGTAGTAGCGCGCCATGGATACGTTGAGGGAAGCAAAGACTACTTGCCGGCTGAAGCCGCTGCTCGCTAAGGAGAATCGATGCCGCACATTGCATTGCCTGAAGGACTGCCGGGGATCAGCGCGGGGTTTGCTTTCCGTCCAGAGACCGCGAAGCCGATGCGCGATCTGGCGCACATTCTGCTGCACGAGCCAAACAGCCTGACGCCTGGCGAGCGTGAACTGATCGCAACTTACGTGTCTTCGCAAAACGACTGCTTCTTCTGCCAGGCCAGCCACGGAGCGGCCGCGGCCTGTCATGTTGGGAGCTCCGAAATCGTCCAGCAGGTGAAAACCGATTTCGAGTCTGCTCCGATTACGCCGAAGTTGAAGGCGCTGCTGGCGATCGCGGGCAAGGTACAGCAGGACGGCAAGCGCGTTTCCGCCGCCGATATCGGCGAGGCGAAGGCACACGGAGCCACTGACATCGAGATCCACGATACGGTCCTGATTGCCGCGGCATTCTGCATGTACAACCGTTATGTTGATGGGCTTGGTACCTGGCAACCACGCGACGAGCCGATGTATGTGGAGATGGGAAAGCATCTCGCTGACCAGGGCTATCAACAATCGTCACGCTGATTGAGAAAAAATCGAAAACCCGCGTGCGAACAGAGCCTCGCCGCGCGGACTTCTTTTTGCCATCGATCCCTAGGTGGAGTTCGATTCCCATCGGTTGGCTGAAGACAGCTTTATCAGCGCGAAGTTACTGTTGGCTCTGAGCAGAACACCGGCGCCCCAAAGACCCACAATCGCCGCAATATCTGCTGCTGTTCCGCGGTAGACGTTTCTAATTCACGGATCCCTGGGCGCGATCGGTTGCGGTTTCTGCCGCTGCGGTAACGACGATCTATGTCCCAGGCTGTCGCGTGAAATGCCGCGTCATTCCGCTTTGAAGACTTCTGGAGGCTCGAAGCAAGATGAAGATTTGTCACTATGTGCTGGCATGTGTGGTGCTTTCATGCCACAGTTTGTCTGCTCAACAGATCACAGGAAATATTCGCGGCACCATAGCTGACCCAAGCGGCGCCCTGATTCAGGGAGCCACGGTGACAGCCTGGCAGGCGGAAACAGGCCTTTCGCGCGAGACAACCACCGACCGCAGCGGCAGCTACGTTCTTCTGGAACTTCCGATCGGACACTACCGCCTGCAGGTCGAAGCAAAAGGATTCCGGAAATATCTGCAAGACGGCATAACTCTCAATGTGAACGAAACGGCCTCGGTTTCGCCACGTCTGGAGCTGGGATCCGAAAAGCAGCAGATTTTTGTGCGCGCCGATGCGGAGCTGATTGAGCCAACTGTTACAAGCGTGGGCAAGGTGGTGGAGCAACGGGAGCTGGAGGACCTGCCGCTGAATGGACGCAACTTCTCACAGCTGGGTCTGCTGCAGCCGGGGGTCGTTCCATTGACGCCTGGGATCGCTGAAGCCGGAGGATCGCTGCGCGACGGGCAGGCTTATGCGGTCAACGGGCAGCGGCCTGAATCGAACAACTTTCTCATCGACGGCGCGAACAACTTCAACGGCGTTGACGGCGGATTCGTCCTCAAGCCGCCGGTCGACGCGATAAGCGAGTTCCGCATCATCACGCATAATGCGAATGCCGAGTTCGGCGACGCGCTGGGATCGACGACGAACATCATCACGCGATCGGGCACGAACCATGTCCATGGAGCGCTGTGGGAGTTTCTGCGCAACGACGCGCTCGATGCCAATAATTATTTCGCGCTCACACAGGAGCCTTTGAAACAAAATCAGTTTGGCGGTACAGTCGGCGGTCCCATCAGAAAAGACAAAACGTTCTTCTTCGGCTTCTATGAAGGCTTTCGCAATCGCCAGGGTTTGACAGAGTTGACCACGGTGCCGTCGGTCAACGAGCGTGCCGGGGACTTCTCTCAACTTTGCCCAGAAGGCTTCACGGGAGGCTTCTGCAATAACCCAGCTAATCAGCTTTTTAACGTTTTCGCTAATGCTCCCTACCCGAACAATCAAATTCCGCAGGGACAGATCAACTCGGTTTCACAAAACCTGCTGGGCTTCTTCCCGCTTCCGAACGCCGGAACTAATCTTTTCTCCACAACTCAAACCCTGAGTAATGACTCCAACCAGTTTGGCATCAAGGTCGACCATTACCTCGACCCGCGCGATACTCTGACCTTCCGCTATATGTTCAACCAGCTCTCCCAGGTCGATCCCTTGTCGCCGGGCGGCGCCAGCGTGCCGGGATTCCCGGTTGGTGAAGATCGGCGCGCGCAGAACTTTGTTGGGCAGGAGACCCACACCTTTTCGCCCACTCTGATTGCGGTGGCACGGTTCTCATTTCTGCGCAATAAGTTTCTCTTCGGCGAGCACGAGGATCATCGAACGCCCGCCAGCCTTGGCTTCCAATACACGCCGAGCCTCGATATCGCTACCGGCCCCCCGTTTATCCAGGTGAGCGGCTATTCCACGGTGGGTGACCCCATCACCGGCCCGCGAAACACGTACGAAGACGTCTTCGACTATTCGGCATCGCTGAGCTGGGTGCGCGGAAAACATGAGCTCAAATTCGGCGGCGGCTACCAGCATCAGCAGATCAACGTGCTTCAGGGGATCGCCACTAACGGCTTCTTCGTGTTCGCGCCATTCCCGGTAACGGACGCCTTTGCCAGCTTCCTCGTCGGGCAGCCCGTCGTATTCCTGCAAGGTATCGGTGATTTCTCACGCGGCATTCGGGGCAACAATGCGAACGCGTACGTGCAGGATACCTATAAGGTCTCACCTCGCTTCACTGTCAACGCCGGGCTGCGTTACGAATTGCCTGAGCCTTACACCGAAATTCACAACAGAATGTCCTTCTTTGAACCGGGGAAAAAGTCGCAGGTCCTGCCCAATGCACCGGAGGGCCTTTTATATCCGGGCGATCCAGGCGTGCCCGCGGGCTTAATCCCCACCGACATGAAGGCATTCGCACCGCGCTTGGGTATTGCATGGGACCCGAATGGTCGCGGCAATTTGTTGGTAACTTCGTCATACGGTATCTTCTATGAGCCTTATTACACTGGACAGGGAGGACCTTTGCAGGCGCCGATCAGTGCGCCTCCATACCTGGGCACGCCGCAGGTGAGCTTGCCGGACTTTGCGAATCCCTTCAACGGCAATCCTCCGGCGGCGGGAACATTTTCCGCAGACCTCACGAACCTGACTCTATCGCCAACGTTGACGCTCCCCTATACGCAGGATTGGGACCTGAATCTGCAGCGCTCGTTCGGGACTGATTGGCTGTTCGAAGTTGGTTATGTCGGGACTAAGGGCACGCGTCTGCCCCGCTTTATCGAAGCGAACCCGGCGGTATTCGTTCCCGGATACGTTGATGGCCAGCCGATTTCTAATTCCAGCAACGCCGATCAGCGGCGCCTCTATTCCGGCTGCACGCTTGCCGATCCCCCGAGCAGTTGCGTGTTTTCATCCACCGGCGAGATCGCGGGCATCGCCAACTCGGCTTACAACGCGATGGAAGCCTCGCTGCGCAAGCGATTTGGCCGTGGGCTGTCGTTTCTAATGTCGTACACGTGGTCGAAGGACATCGACGATGTTTCGTCGTTCAATATCACCGGATCGGCGGCGAAGCCAGTTGCGGGCGAAAACGATCTCGCCCAGGATCCGTTCAACCTCGCAGCAGATCGTGGGCTTTCGCTGTTCGACGCGCGCAATCGATTCGTCGGGAGCTATGAGTGGGAACTACCGTTCTGGAAACACGCGCAGAACTGGTACCAGTGGGGGCTCGGCGGATGGCAATTGAATGGCATAGCCACGCTTATGAGCGGCACCCCGTTCACCGTCTTCGATTCAAACGACGTTGCGGCCCAAGGCAGCGCTCCAGAGATCACCGGATTCTCCGCGCAGCGGCCGAATCTCATCGGCAACCCAAATAGCGGGCGGCGCGCGGTAAACTCATGGCTTAATACGAGTGCCTTTCAGAGGCTCGATCCCACAGCCGATGCGGGGCAGTTCGGTACGGAAGGCCGCAACGTAAACATCGGACCAGGTTATGCCGACTGGGATTTCGCTGCACTGAAGAATTTCAGGGTCACGGAATCGACACAGTTCCAGTTCCGCGCCGAGTTGTTTGACGTTCTGAACCGCACGAACTTCCGGCTGCCGGATTGCGACATCAGTTCGCCGACATTCAACCATATTCTTGAGGCAGAGGCTCCGCGCCAGGTGCAGTTTGCGTTGAAGTTCATGTATTAACAGATTCGTATGAAGGGAAATCCCAACACGAAATGAGTTCTGAGTTATGAGTTCAGTCATCTCATCCGAGTCTGCAAACCAGAAGCCGCCTGTTCGGCAGCGAGTGACGCCCTCTTCAACAAATCTGCTTCTGGTGGATGAAGTCACAGCCAGCGAAGAAGTGCAGACTTTGTTCGCGCAATATCGCGAGCGCTTTGGCCGAACCGATCTCCCAGGGATTGTGCTGTGCTTTGCCACGAACGCGAAGGTGTTGAAAAGCATGTTGGAACTCGCCGAGAATTTCCTGTTCGGCAAAAGCCTACTGAGCCGGCGACACAAGGAGATGATTGCCACCTATCTCTCGCTGCAGAACGCCTGCCCCTACTGTGCCGACAGTCACGGCGCTCTACTTGCGACGCAGGGCGGCCGCCCCGAAGTCATTTGCGCGTTGCGGGAGGGGGATCTCAATCCGCAACTTTTCACCAGCGCAGAGCTGGCTCTACTCGAGTTCGCCGCTAAAGTGAACGCGAATTCGCCGCCGGTCACACGCGTCGATGTGGAGGCTGCGATGCGCGCCGGCTGGACGGAGGCGCAGATAGCCGAAGCGGTGCATGTAGCAGGCCTCTTCGCCGCTTTCAACCGCATCGCCAACGGCTTTGGACTGCCTTCTCCCTATCCTGATGGCTTGTGAGACCAGCAATGACCGAACGCTCTAATCCACGGAGGCCAAAACGCGGCACATGGACTCCGCAGCCGGAGACCGTCGCACTGCTGCGGGTCTCCGGCAATCTCATCAATGGGGTCGGCGAAACCAAGTCTCGCCAGCCCTCTCCCTTTTTCTGGCATCCGCCGGATCAGCATCCGTACGGTGAACTGCAACTGCTGGCCCGCAAGAACTCGCGCAAGTGTCCGGGATCGACAGAGGCCTTTCAAGGGGCCTACGCGTATCCCGAACTGAACGCGGTATCCCCAAAGCGCAGTGATGCACGGGTTGAAGACTTGACGCAGGAAGTTTGTAACTTCGCACTCGCGCACGAGGCAGATGACATCGGGATCGCACCCTTGGATCCGACTTATGTGTTCAAGGGTTACAAGATCGAGCATCCGTGGGTTATCGTGCTCGCTTTGGCACACAATTACGACCGCCTCCGTGAAGTACCTTCCGATGAGACCAATGGCACTGGGGTCTGCGATATAGGCGATCAGTATGCAAGAGGTACGCGATCCTCCTACAACCTCGCGAACTGGATTCGCTTACAGGGCTATCAGGCCGACCCGTACCCCGGCCCCATGGCGGGAGCGCTGCTGCTGATCCCTCCAGCGATTGCTGCCGGCTTGGGCGAGCTGGGCAAACATGGCTCGCTCATCAGCTCGCGCTTTGGCTCCGGAGTTCGCCTGGCTGGGGTTACTACCGATATGCCCCTGCTCCCCTCGGCGCCCCGGCGCTTCGGTGCCGACGAATTCTGCGCCAACTGTCAGGTCTGCACCCAGGCTTGCCCGCCGGGAGCTATCGCACCCCGGAAACAGATGGTGCGGGGCGTCGAGCGATGGTACGTCGACTTCGACAAGTGCATTCCCTATTTTGCCGAAGCCGCGTCCTGCGGCATCTGCATTGCTGAGTGCCCCTGGACCCGGCCCTCGGTGCGCCCTAAGCTCCTGGCAACCATGACTCGAAGAGTGGGCAGCGGGCTCGGTAAGGAATGAGAGCGACCGCCGTTCGACCGCCACACGAAGACTCGATTCACTACGCCGGATGGGGCGTTCTCGGCGCCGCATTTATCGGTGTCATGGTGAGCTTCGCTCCCATCATCCCCTATACCTTCAGCCTGTTTCTCGATCCTTTGCACGCGGCATTCGGATGGAAGCGGGAATCAATGGGAGCGGCTTTCGCGCTCGCGGCCATTACAGTGGCCTTGGTGTCACCGCTCATCGGCGTGCTGCTCGACCGCTTTCCACCGCGTTGTATTATTCTGCCCGCGATTCTGGCCTTCGCAGTAGCTCTTGCTTCTCTCAGCAGGCTCGGATCCCACATTGCGCAGTTTTTTCTCACGTTCTTCGTTCTGGGTCTCGCCGCAAATGGAACAGCGCAGTTTGCCTACACGCGCACCATCCTCACCTGGTTTTCCCGTCGCCGTGGATTCGCATTGGCACTGCTGCTTACCGGGAGCGGAGTCGGATCCATCCTGTTTCCGCCACTAACGGAATGGATGATTCAGCATCACGGATGGCGAACTGCCTGGCTGATGCTGGGTGGCATCGCGCTGGTGGGTTTCCCGCTGACGGCGATGCTGGTGCGGAACCGGCCCGAGATGCAGCTCATCCGCACTGACCGCACCGCTTCGGGCGTCACGGTCTCCGCTGCTCTTCGGGCTGGGTCATTCTGGATTCTCGCCTTCATCACGATCTTTTCCGCATTCAGCGAAAACGGACTCGTGACCAACCTGGCTGCAATTCTCACGCAGCACGGCGTAACAGCATCCAGTGCTGCCGTGGCTCTCTCTGTGCGCGGAGGCGCGGGCATCCTGGGCAGGCTCCTGATCGGACTCGCCATTGATCGCGTTTCACCCCAGCGTATCCAGACATTCGTTCTCGCGCTTGCGGTTGTGGGTACCCTGATCTTGGCCTTCGCCGGCTCGGGACTGCTCGCTTTTATCGGCGCGGCGATCCTCGGCATTGGCTTGGGCAGTGAGGCCGATGTGGGGCCTTATTTGCTAGCCCACCATTTTGGCCGACGCCACTTCTCCGTGTTGTACGGGCTCACGTGGACTGCCTACGCGATCGGTGGGGCAACCGGACCTCTTTGGATCGGGCATATGTACGACCGTGCTGGGGGCTATCAACCGCGCTTCGTCGTCTATCTTGCCGGAGTCGCCTCCGCGGCCGTTGTTCTGAGCTTTTTCCTGCGAACCAATACGAAACAGCCGGAGGACGAACTGGACCATGCTGCGTCCACAACTGTGGCTGCTGCCGATAGCTGGCCGCCGCGAAAAGATATTTGACCGCTACCGTTATCGAGGCCGTTTAAGAACCACCGCTGAGCGTCGATGTGAGTCGGCGATCAACAGTTGCTGTCACCTAGTTGCAGCCTGAACAGTTTAGAGAAGAATCAAATAGATTTTGGAAATTGGATTCAGGTTCCGTTATCTCGATGAGGCACATCGGCGACCTACAGATCGGGCAGGGACATTGGGCTACCGTGGACCTGGTTTGCAAGGCCGTCACATTCGGACCGTGCCGATGCCAAGTTGGGTAAAGTCCGCCGTCGATCAATGGATGCCTTCCTCCGAAGTCACGGCTGGCCGAGTGTTCCGGGCCGTCAGCCGTCAGGGGACTCAGGGGGCAAGGAATTTCCGAGAACGTCGTCTAGTATGTCGTTCAACGGTGCGCGGAGCGGATGCAATTGGATAATCTCGCTCCTCATGACCTACGCAGGCCATGCGCAAAACTCTGCCGTGTAAACGGTGGCGAGTTGGAAGCGATCCAGAGGACCTGCGACGTTTCGGTGCCTGTTGGTGGATTGTTGTGAGGCTGTTTGGGATGGTTAAAGAAAAGCGTGCGTCCAGCGAAGGCTGGCATGAACAGTGGGTGAGAGTCCCACCGGGGTAAAAGTCCAAGCCCCGTAGCTTGAATAGCAGGAAGGAAGGAAACTGAACATCCTGAAGCCTATTGACGAAGC
>Ga0302140_10007928_pt1 | contig 13250 bp, 9 predicted proteins | sample I_Bog_E1_1_FD_202095 | JGI IMG/M metagenome (GOLD analysis project Ga0302140, IMG submission 202095) | Peat permafrost microbial communities from Stordalen Mire near Abisko, Sweden - I_Bog_E1_1 | ecosystem: Environmental > Terrestrial > Soil > Wetlands > Peat | place: Sweden: Abisko, Stordalen...
TTTTAGTAATCCTTCAACCAATAACCGTATCGGCGAGGTGTGGTTCACTTTTAAGGACAACCGTACTAAAACAGCAGAGCAGTTTGGGAATATGATCCAGAACTGTCCCGAGCTACTAGGGTCCGCTTACGACCCCGCTTATCCCGATCAATGCCCGCTTCTTCTGAAACTCTTATTCACTACCGAACGCTTGTCGGTGCAGGTGCATCCGCGCGACGACTACGCGCGACTGCATCACCGGAGTCTGGGCAAGACTGAAGCTTGGTATGTTGTGGCGGGCGAGCCGCGAGCTGAAGTAGCGGTGGGTTTTAAAGAGACTCTCACAGCGCAGCGCATGGCCGAGGCGGCGCGCTCCGGCGAGATAGAGACACTGCTCGATTGGCGGCCGGTGAAGGCGGGAGATGTGATCTTTGTACCGGCGGGAACGGTGCATGCCATCGGCGCGGGCGTGACGATTTGCGAGGTGCAGCAGAACTCCGACATCACCTACCGCCTCTACGATTACGGGCGTGCGCGCGAGTTGCACTTGGAACACGGCGTAGTTGTTTCGGATTTGGGGCCTCATCACTACCGCGTTGAGCCGATCATGATTGATCAAGGACGCGAAGAGTTGGTAGTGTGCGACTACTTCCGCATTGAGCGGCTCAACATTTCCGAAGCCGCGCATTTTCGCGCCGGTGCCGCGTATTACAAGTTGCTCACATGCCTAAAAGGCAGCGGGACCATGGCTGGCGAGGAATTTGCGGCGGGGACAACTTGGATCATTCCCGCGCAGTCCGAAGCTTTCACATTGCACGGTCCCGGTTCGGAATGGATTCTTTCCTACACAGCGGGGCTGCATGACGCCGGCATTGCGCTAAATTGAGGAATGCGATTTCTTGCCCTTCCGCTGGCGGCGCTGGCTCTAAGCAGTCTGCAGGCTGCCGATTTCAACTTGGCGGCGTCGCCTGGCACGGTTTTGTGGGGTTACTATTCGCAAGAAGCGAGACCGGTGCTGACAGTGCATTCGGGCGATACGGTGCGCATTCAAACCGATTCATCGTGTCCGCCGCCGGCGCGTTTAGAAGCCGCCGGCGTGAAGCCGAGCGACATTCCGCAATATGATCGCGATATTCGCGAGCAGGTGAAGGACAAAGGTCCCGGTGGGCACATTCTCAGCGGCCCGGTAGCGATCGAAGAAGCCGAGCCGGGCGATGTCCTAGAAGTACGGATTCAAAAGATCGACATTGACGTTCCCTTCGCTTGCAATTCTTTTGGACCGGGGCGCGGCTTTTTGCCGAACGATTTTCCGTATGCCCGGTTGAAGATCATTCCGCTTGACCGCGAACGCATGATTGGCAGATTTGCGCCGGGGATCGAAATTCCGCTGCATCCGTTTTTCGGCAGCATGGGCGTGGCGCCGCCTTCGGCTGGGCGTTTGAACAGCGGGCCGCCCTGGATGCACGCCGGCAACATGGATAACAAGGAACTGGTGGCGGGCGCCACGCTCTTCATCCCGGTGTTCGCCACAGGCGCGCTGTTCGAAGTGGGCGATGGGCATGCCGGGCAAGGCAATGGCGAGGTGGATATCACCGCCATGGAAACGTTTCTGACCGGCACCTTCAAGTTCGTTGTGCATAAAGGCGAGCGCTTGCTTTGGCCGAGGGCGGAAACGCCCACGAGTTATATCAGCATGGGCTTCGACGAAGACTTGAAAACGGCGACGGAAATGGCCGTGCACAATATGATCGACTTCCTGGTGCAAGAGAAGCACCTGAGCCGGGAAGATGCTTACGCGTTGACGAGCGTGGCAGTTGACTTGGATATTACCCAGCTAGTGGACGGCAAGGCGGGCGTGCACGCGATGTGCCCGAAGAATATTTTCCGAAAAGCGGACGGAGGCAGTTTAAGCCGATAAACCTCTCTCGGATTAAACTGCCTCCGTCCGCTTTTCGCGCGTCCGCTTTTCGAGTCCGCTTTTTCGCGCTTTTTCGGGCTTTAGCGCCCTCTAAATTTACTCGTCAATTGAGCTAGCTTCTGATCCATGCTTGGCGCATTCTTGATTTTGGGTAGATCAACTGCCTGCAACGCCTTAATTGACAAGGCAATGCGCTTCGCCTTCGGATCGGCCGAAAGCACCTTCACCTTCACGATTTGGCCTACCTTGACCACCTCGTATGGATCTTTGATAAACCGGTTCGAAAGCTCGCTGACGTGTACCAAGCCATCCTGATGAACGCCCACATCGACAAACGCGCCGAAGTTTGTCACGTTTGTGACTGCGCCTTCGAGGATCATGCCGGGCGTCAGATCAGAGATCTGGTTCACTCCCGATTGAAACTGCGGCGCGGCGAATTGCGCGCGCGGATCGCGGCCGGGTTTGCGTAGTTCCTCGCGAATATCGCGCAGCGTATAGATGCCGACCTTTTCCGTTTGGAACGCCTCGATTTTGAGTGCGTCCACATACGCTGGACGAGCGATCAATTCACTCACCGTCACCTGTAACGACCCCGCGATCTTTTCCACAATCGGGTACGACTCAGGATGAACCGCCGTCATGTCCAGCGGATTCTCACCGTCGCGAATGCGCAGAAAACCGGCCGCCTGCTCAAAGGTCTTCGGGCCAAAACCAGGTACGGCCAGCAACTGCACACGAGAGCGGAAGCGCCCCTTTTCATTGCGGAATTCCACGATTTTCTGCGCCGTTCGCTCGGTGATGCCCGCCACATGCCGCAGCAGCGCGAACGACGCTGTGTTCAAATCCACGCCCACGCGATTCACGCAACTCTTCACCGTGCTCTCCAAAGCCTTATTCAGATTCCGTTGATCCACGTCATGCTGATACTGGCCAACGCCAATAGATTTCGGGTCGATTTTTACTAACTCGGCCAGCGGATCCTGCAGTCGCCTGGCTATGGAAATGGCGCCGCGTACCGTCAGATCCAAATCCGGAAACTCCTGGCGCGCCATCTCAGAAGCGGAATAGATAGACGCACCAGATTCATTCACCACCACGCTGAAGACGTCGCTGAGTTTTGCCTCGCGTAAGAAGTCTTGCACAAAGGCTGACGCTTCGCGCGAACCGGTCCCATTGCCAATGGCGATCGCCCGGACATTATATTTCTGAATGAACGCCAGCAACGTCTTCGCGGCGCCGGCCGTGTCGTGTCTCGGCTCAAGCGGATAGATCACGCTGTGGCCGAGCAATTTACCGGTTTCATCCACCACGGCGATCTTGCAGCCCGTGCGAATTCCCGGATCAACACCCAACGTGCCGATTGGTCCGGCGGGGGGCGCCAGCAGCAGGTTCTGCAAATTTTCGCGAAACACCCGGATCGCTTCGACATCCGACCGCTCCTTCAGTTCCAGACGCACTTCCGTTTGGATGGAGAGATTGAGCAGGCGCTTCCAGGCGTCTTCGGCCGCGATTTCGAGCTGCGGCTGCCAATCGCCCGGCTCGCGCAGCACTTTGCTCTTCAAGTACGACACCGGTTTCAGCGGATCGAGGTCAATCTGAAAATGCAGAATGCTTTCTTCAGAGCCGCGGCGTATGGCCAGCATGCGGTGGGAAGGAATCTTCGCCGCCGGCTCGCTGTACTCGTAATACATTTTGAATTTGCCCTCGGCGTCCTGGGCGTCTTCCACTTTGCGGATAGCCACTATGCCTTCGTTCAACATCAATTGGCGTAGATAGCTGCGGAACTCAGTGGTTTCACTAATCTGTTCCGCCAGGATATGGCGCGCCCCTTCCAACGCTTCTGCTGCTGAACCCACGCCTTTTTCCAAGCTCACAAAAGTTTCGGCGTACTGAATCAGCGGAGGGCCGCCGGCTTGCTGGTTCCAGAGGTAAGCGGCCAGTGGCCCCAGCCCTTTTTCGCGCGCGATGGTGGCCTTGGTGCGGCGCTTGGGCTTGAACGGCAGATATAAATCTTCCAGCGTGCTCTTGTCCAGAGCCGCTTTCACCAACCCTTCGAGCTCGGCCGTTAGTTTCCCTTGTTCGGCGATGGTTTTCAGGATCGTTTCGCGGCGCTCTTCGAGTTCTCGGAAGTAAGCCGCCCTCTCCTCAATCGCGCCAATCGCCACTTCATCCAGGTTGCCGGTGGCTTCTTTCCGGTAACGCGCGATGAACGGTACGGTTCCCCGGCCGTCCAGCATTGCCAACGTAGCGATAAGGCTAGGGAGAGGAACATCCAACTGCCGCGCGATGTGCGCCAGGATAGCGGAGCGCAGTGTTTTTGCTTCGGACATCGTAGGTGCCTTTTCATGATAAGGGACCTACCATCATTAGGCCGCCGAGGCGGCCTTCGCCTTACTCCCTGCTTTTTGAAACTCAACAAAGAATGCCGTACCCGCACTGGATTGCACGCGCAACTGGCCACCCAGTTGCTGGGTGAGCAAGTCGACAATCGGCAAGCCCATAGAGTCGGTTTTCTTCCAGTCTAAGTCCTCCGGCAATCCTACGCCTCGATCAGAAACGCACAGAATCACTTCCCCGCTCTCCCTTTCATTCAATTCAACTGTTATTTCGCCCCGCTGGTCAAGCGGGTACGCGTGCTTCAGAGCGTTGGTTACCAGCTCATTGAGAATGAGTCCGCACGGAATCGCCTGATCGATTACCAGCGAAACCGGCGCAGTGCTCAACCGGCAAGTGACTTGATTCGCGCCGCCGGCATAGGAGCGGAGCAATCCATCCACCAGCGTCTGCGTGTAGCGGGCAAAATCGATTTCGCCCATCTCATCGCTGCCGTAAAGCTGCTCGTGGATGAGAGCCATACACAATACCCTCTCGTGGCTTTCCTTCAAAGCCTGGGCGGCGCCCTGGTCTTTCAATAGTTCGCCCTGCATTCGCAAAAGGCTGGAAATCACTTGCAAATTGTTTTTTACCCGGTGGTGCACTTCCTGCAGCAAAAGGTTTTTTTCGGCGAGCGAACGGAGCAGTTGCCCCTCCTTCACTTCGAGCTGCTGCAGGGCGGATGTCCGCTGCAGTACTTCCCTTTCCAGTTCTACCTTGGCGGTCTTCTGCTCGTGGGTATCGGTGGCGGCCCCAAACCAATGAAGGATCTTGCCCTGCAAATTCCGGTAGGGGACCCAACGCGCCAAGTGCCAGCGATAAGCTGCATCGCGCTGCCGTTTCAGGCGGCACTCAAATTCAAAGGGTTGGCCGCCGGCACGCCCGCGCGTGCGCGCCTCGGTAAATCCTTGGAGATCGTCGGGATGCACGATGGCTCGCCAGCCCAGTCCTTTCATCTCCGCCAGATCGTATCCAAGGTATTCGTGCCAGCGGGCATTACAATAATCGATTTCGCCCTTGGCCGTGGTCCGCCAAACAATTTGCGGTAGAGCATCGGCCATTTCATGGAAATGGCGCTCACTTTCCTCTATCTTCGCCGCAGCCAGTTTGCGTTCGGTGATGTCCATCGCAAACCCGTGCATCATAATGGGCTCGCCCTTTTCGTCGGGTATTGCTACGCCGCGGCTGGTCAGCCAGCGAACCGTGCCGTCCGGCCAGACTACCCGATATTCGGCATCCAAAGGGCGCGTGCCGTCCATTGCCTCCCGTAACGCCACCGCCATAGTCTTTACATCATCGGGATGATACCGGGCGGTGAACCACGATACCGCCCCTGTTCCGCGTCCATCCGGTTCGCCGAACAAAGCCCAAATGCTTGGATGGGCGTCAATCTTCTCCTCGGCAAAATGCCAGGTAAAATCGCCCATGGAGCCGGTTTCAAAAAGCATCGCCAGCTGCAGTTCGCGCCTGCGTAACGTTTGCTCACTCGCCGCCAGTTGAAGCTCGGCCACTTTCCGCTCATGAATGTCGGTCGATATGCCAAACCAGCGAGTCACATTCCCTTCCGCGTCTCGCTCCGGCTCGGCATGTCCCCAATGCCAGCGATATTCGCCTTTCTCCGCATCCCGTATTCGATATTCCAAGTTATACGGCTCGCCCGTTTGAATCGATCTTGCCCAGGCGGCGGACCAACGCGCGAAATCGTCGGGATGCAAAACTCTCGGCCCATCGCGGAAAGAAAGACCCTGTTTAGGCAGCCCTGTGACTCGATGGTAACGGTCGTTCTGGTATTCGAACTCCCCGTTGGCATTCGCCGTCCAGACGATTTGCGGTATCGCTTCCGCCAGCTCGCGGTAATGCCGTTTACTGAGATCGAGTTGCTCTTCCATCCGCTTTCTTTCGGAAATGTCGAAGTTCACGCCCGCCATTTTTGTCGGCTGGCCGTCTTCATCCAGAAATACGCCACCGAAGCCCGCGATCCAGCGGCTGCCGCCGTCCGGCATCATAAACCTGAACTCAGTCTGGAAGTTACCTCCTTCACGCAGTGCTTTTCCAACTGCGAGATCTACCGATTCACGATCTTCGGGGAGGATCAAAGCGCGAACCGCCGCGAAGCTGGTCAGTTGATCGCTGCCCATGCCAAATACCTTGTCCACCGGGCCCGACCAAGCGGTTCTATCCTCGGCCGTGTACCAGGTCCACACCGCGACCTTGGCGTAGTCCAGAGCAACTCGCAGCCTTTCCGACGCTTCCCGCAACAGACTCGCCGTTAATCGGCGTCGCGCCACTTCATCACGCAACTCTTCACTGTATTCGCGAATCTCGGCGGTGCGCTCTTCCACCTTACTTTCTATACTCTCGCCGATCTCACGAAGCTCCGTTTCCAGGCGTCGGCGTCGGCGGATTTCTATAGTCAGAAATCCGCTGCCCGCCAGAATCATCATCGTGGCAATGGCGCTTGAGACCGCAACCGATCTTCCCAGCAGCGCCAGCGATTGTTGATTCTGGTTCAGCCGTTGCGCCAAGTCTGCTCTTAGGCTGCCGGTCAATTGGGCCGACTCATCTTCTATCCCTTCCATTACCTTTAGGCCCTTACCCGATCTCACAATTGCTAAGGCGTCACTTGGCTTGCCACTCCGTTTCAAACGAATCGTGGCGGCCAGTTCAGCCGTCTTCTCATCAACGAGCGCGCGCAGCCGGTCGACCCTATGATCGCCGTAAGGATGCTCAGCAAGAGCGTGGAAATCCTGGGGAATTTCCGCCAGCCCTTCTTGATACGCCAGCAAATATTCCTCGCTGTTGGTCAACAGGAATCCTCGCTGCCCCGATTCCGCTTTCTGCACGGACTGCACCAATCGGTGGATAAAGTGAACTTCGTGCCGCATGCTTTCAACCGTGGCCTTCGTTTCCAGCGCCATGTCGGCGTTGGTTGCCAGCACCGAATTCACACCTGCAAACAGCAGCACCAACCCGAGCAGCGTCAACGGGGCTGCGAGCGATGAAATATACCGCTGTCCTTTTGCGAATCTAAGCCAAAGCGCGACGCAGGCGATCATCGCCATTAAGCACGCGCAAATCGTTGCCGGTATAGCCCTATACGGCTCGCCCATCGGCACCTGCGGCACCACCCGCCATTGCATGAGCCAGGCGACGACCGCGCTGACGCCCGCGCCGATCAAAAACCACGACCCGGAACGGCTGAAATCTTTTACGTCAAAACGCTGGAAAAGCATCGCAGCTAACCCTCCAAGAGATGGCAGGTCAACCCTCTTGAAGCCCACCGGCGCTGGAATTCTTCAACGGATACCTTATAAAGATTTGGCGAGACAAACGGACGATGTCTCCGGACCAGTTCCTAGCGGAATGCTGCCACAGTCAATTGACCCGCAACAGGACTGCCTTATACTATACATCGCTTTGCAATATATTTGAATTGTAAGGGCGTGTAAACCCAAGGTTTGCTACTTGAGGAACGCTCGCATCGTCAGGATCATCTTCGTCGATTTCGGCACGCTAATCCGCTGGTTCAGCACGCCGTAATTCGCTTTCTCGATACCTTGCAGCAAGCGCCGGTAAACTTCCCGCAGCGCCCACAACGACCGCCGGCTCTTCTTCTCGATCAAGTCCTTCAAGGGCTCCGACTCTTCGTAACAGGCCCAAGCCCGACCCGCCTCGAACTTCATCAAGCTACGAAACCGGTCGTTCTCCATACCCAGCCGCAATTGCTCGGCACTGACCCCGAAGCGGCGCAGATCTTCGCGCGGCAAATAAACCCGGCCCATGTCGGCGTCTTCGCGCACATCCCGCAGAATATTGGTCAATTGAAAAGCCACGCCGCATTTTTCCGCCAGCAGCAACGCCCGCACTGATTCGAAGCCGAAAATATGCACAATAGTCATACCGACGACCGACGCCACTTGGTAGCAATAGCGGTACAACTCTTCATAGGTTTCGATTTCGCGCGGTTCGATGTCGGACATAATGCCGTCGATCATCTCGTGAAAAAAGCGATGCGGAATGGAGTAGCGCTTCACGGTATCGCAAAACGCCGGCCAAATCAGGTTGTCGGCCATGCGTCCCTTTAGCGAATTATCCATATCCATCCGCCACAGCGACACGCTTTGATGGATCTGCGATTTGTCCTTCGAAGCGGGATCGTCGCTTAAGTCGTCGCAATGCCGCATAAAGGCGTAAATGGCGCACATGCTATCGCGCTGGCTCTGATCGAGCAAGCGAAAGGCATAATAGAAATTCTTGGCGCGGTCCTTCGCCACCTTGCGGCAGTAACGGTAAGAGTCCCTTACTGCTGCGGCATTTAAGGTTGAAGAAGTCGCGGTAGGCATCGGATTAGGAGCAACACCCGTTCCGCCTTGGAAATATGCGGACGGCGGCGCAGCACGTTGTAGTTCTGGTCTCTTATTTTCTCTAAAATCTTCATCCCACCCCGGCTAAACAAATCTATATCTAAAGCCAAGCGGCGGTCAAGCTTCCTGATTAACGGTATTCCTTTGCGGAACAAATCCTCCGCCGCGCCTACCGCTTCGCGCATGACGGCACGGAACTGTTCGTCTTCTGTTCCCTCAAACAGCTTATCGACCGTGTAGCCATGTTTGTCGAGGAGATTGAGGGGTAGGTATACGCGGTTTTTTGCCAGATCCACGCTGATGTCTTGCCAGAAGTTCGCCAGTTGCAGGCCCGTGCAGGTGAAATCGGAAAGCGCTTGCCGCTCGGCGTCGCGATACCCGCAAAGATATAGCACCAGATGGCCTACCGGATTGGCGGAATTCACACAGTAGCCAAAAAGTTCCTCGAAGTTCGCATAACGAGTGACCGCTTGATCCTGTTCAAACGCACGAATTAGCCGCTCGAACGGTTCGATGGGAATGTCATGCCGCGCTACCGTGCCTGCGAGCGCCACAAAAACCGGATGGCTGGTTTGGCCGCGGTACATGGCTTCCAACTCGGCGCGCCACCAACTCAACAAACGCAGGCTCTCGCTTGTGTCGCCGATCTCGTCCCCCAAATCGTCCGCCCAGCGGCAGAAGCTGTAGACGTTAAAGAAATCCTGGTGCAGCCGTTGGGGCAGCAGAAAACTAACGACGTGGAAATTTTCGTAGTGATGGGTGGCCAGCCAACGGGTGTAGTCGAGAGATTCGCTGGCGGAAGAACCTGCGGCGTTTAGCGGTATGGCCCGCACATACTCTTTCGGCTGTAGGTAGGAGACTGCCACGTCCTCTCTATATTGACATCAAGACGGGCGCTACCGATGTGCGATGTCGTTTACGACGAAAAAAGCGCCTTGACCACCAGATGCCGACCCTGAGCTAAGATAGAGGCGACAGGGGCCGCATAAAGCCCTGGCCAAGTGTGCGGCACGCGTAATGACAACAAACCAACTCTTTTTCAGCATAGCGGGTTTGAATGTTACGTTGTTTAGTCTAGCCCTAGCTTTTTTCAAGCATTACATAGATGCCAAGACAGATCCAATCGGCAAACAAGTTTCTGAACTAGTCAACTACATGATTTTGCATGAAGGCAAGATGGCAACCTTGTTCGAGCGCACCAAGAATTTATGAGTTGCACCCGATTGAAACACTCAGTTGGGTGTAGCGCGCATCGGCTAAAGTTTACGGTATAATCGCCGTCTTAATCTGCCCATTCCTGCGATGCGCCAAATCATAAAGCACCTGCGGCAAATGGCTCAGCGGTTCTTCATGATTCACCAGGAAACTCGCATTCACTTTCCCCTGCGCCAGAAACTCCAACGACCTGCGGATATGCGCCGGCGTGTGATGGAAACTCGCTTTACACGTGATCTCCGAATAATGGAGCAACCCGGTATCCAAGCCGACCTTTGTGCCCGACGGGCAGCCGCCAAAGAAATTAATTGTCCCGCCTTTGCGCACCAGTTGCGTCGCAAGCTCCCACGATTCCGGTTGGCCAATCGCCTCAATCACCACATCCGCGCCGCGGCCCGAGGTGTATTGCTTCAATTCGGTCATCAGATCCTGCCGGTCGCCGATCAGTATCCCCTCATCGGCGCCTAAACGTTTCGCGCGATCCACTTGCTCAATACGCCGCGCCAAAGCAATTACATGCGCGCCGTAAGCATATTTGGCCAGCCGCACAAACATCAGACCGATCGGACCAAGCCCCATCACCGCAATCGTGTCGCCCGGATGCAGATTGCTTTCATCCAAGCCGCGCACCGCACAGGCCAGCGGCTCAACCAAAGCGGCGTCTTTATACGCCAAGCTCTCCGGAATTAGGTAAGTATTCTTTTGCACGATACGCGCCGGCAGGCGGATATATTCCGCATACGCGCCATTGTTGAACAGCAAATCCTGGCACAGATTCTGTTGTCCGTGCCGGCAAAAGTAGCAATGGTCGCAGGGCGCGGAATTCGCCGCCACAATCCGCTGACCCGCGCGAAAATGGAAGACTCCTTCACCCACCGCTACCACATCGCCAGCCATCTCATGCCCAAACAACGCCGGCGGCCGGATCATTTTGGCGTGATAACCCCGCCGGAAAACCTTCACGTCAGTCCCACAGGTCAGCGCCGTTCTCACGCGCACAAGCATTTCGCCTGACCCTATGGCCGGAACCGGCACCGACTCCAGCCGAACATCCTCTTTCCCATAAAGTACGGCAGCCTGCATATTGTCGATAGCTACTGGCATGAAATCCGCTCCTGCGGATGTACGACTACTTTCAATGAGCGTTCCCCGGGGTGCTGGGCAATCGCGATACCGCGCTCAATTTCGGCGAGCGAGACGCGGTCCGAAATGAGTTGCTCGAGCGGTAATTCACCCGAAAAAACAAGCCGTGCCGCCTCGGCCTGCAAATCCACATCCGCGCTATAGGAGCCAAACAACATTCGCTCTCCCACGCAGACGTCCGCGCCCGAAATCTCTATGCGTTCCGTCGCCGAGGTTTGCGCGAACAGCAGAATCTTCGCCCCCGGCCGCGAAATGCGCACTGCTTGTTCCACCAAGCCCTTCACGCTAGTCGCTAAAATCACCGCATCCGCCCCGCGCCCGTTGGTACTAGTCTTCACCGCGCTTTCAAAAGACGCATCTCGCGGGTCAGCTGCGAAAGCGCCAAATTCGGTCGAAAGCCGGCGGCGGAACTCAATCGTATCCGTCGCCAAAACATTTACGCTACGGGCCCGCAGGAGCAAAGTGAAAATTAATCCGATCGGCCCTTGGCCCAGCACGGCCACCACATCGCCGGCCTGCGGCGCTAACTGCTCCACACCCTTCAAACACGTGTTCACCGGCTCCACCCAACAAGCTTGGTCGAACGAAACGCCCGCCGGTATCTTTTCCACGCCTCGCTCCACAATCCAGCTCATAACGCGAACATATTGCGAAAACCCGCCACCCGCAGGTTCAAAACCTGCCGTGATGCCCACCTTCTTATACGTTGGGCATTGTGCGTAAAGACGACGCTCACAGTAAAAACATTCTCCGCAGGGAATATGGTGAAACGCGATCACCCCATCACCTGGAGCATATTTAGTTACGCCTTCCCCTACCGCTGTCACCACGCCGGCCGTCTCATGGCCATATATTCTCGGAGGGGCAAGCAGATCATATTCAATCTTCTTCAGATCGGTATGGCAGACGCCGCAAGCTTCCACCCGCACCAAAATTTCGCCGCGCCCAATAGCCGGAGTAGCAACAGTTTGCACTGCTACCCGGCCTTTCCCCAAATAAACGGCGGCTTGCATTTCTAGCGGACTGCGTTCACTCGCCGGTGATGTGAATATCCGAACCGATTCGGCAACTGACAAGAAACTCTCCCAAAACCCTGGCGGCTTCTTCAGTGCGGCGCTTCAAGCGAAACAATCCCGGCACCAAATTTGGGCGCGCTAAGGCGTGCATTATGATTTTCCCACGCGCCACCCTGCCTTCGGTAGTCCTCATCCGGTTCAGGTCAAGGGCAAAAGACTCGGTAGCCGTGTCCGAAATAACTTTGATGCAGTAAAATGGGAATCCGGCGCGTTTTGAATGTGCTGCGACTCCGGCTGCTTCCATTTCGACCGCCACGGCACCGCTTTCACGAAACAAGCGCGCCTTTTCCACAGCGTCGAGCGCTATCCGATCCTGTGAAAGTACTAGTCCACGCGCAGGAACGCCTTCTACCGTGCCGCACGGGAACTGCTCTTGCGTGGCGGCGTCGAGAACGGCCTCCGCAATCATGATTTCGCCTAGTTGGAGAGCCGGATCAAGTCCCCCGCAATAACCGGTGCTCACCACCGCTTCCAGTTGCGATGACGATAGTTCGGCCCCCTTTACCGCGCGAATCGCCACTTCCGCCGCTCGCGACGCCAGCTTAGGACCGGCCCCGTTGGCGGCCAGAATAAATCGGCGGCTATTCGCGATGCCTTCGTACGCGTAATCGATCGGCCAGCTCAGTTTCCGCAAATTCTCCAGACGTTCTGCCAAAGGCTCAAGTTCTGCCGCTTCGGAAGCCACGAAAAGGATGGACATAATTTAACAGCGCCCGCTTTCTTGAAACCATTCAATCGCGCGTTGAAGAGCGGCGTCAATTGGGCCAGGAGCGTATCCCAGTTCGCGCGCCGCCTTGGCGTGGCTCACAAACATTTTCTTCCGCGCCATCCGGACGCCTTCGAGCGGCACCATCGGCTCCTTGCCTGTGAGATGCGCCAGTCCGGTGGAAAAGATACCGGCGGCATAAGCGACCGCGTAAGGCAACTTCACCGTCGGCGCCGGTTTATTAGTGAGCTTTGCCAAGCGCTGCAGGATTTGTTCGAGCGTCAGGTTTTCGCAGCCCAGAATATAGCGCTCGCCTGGCTTGCCATTATCGGCCGCCAGAATGTGCCCTTGCGCCACGTCGCGCGCATCTACCAGATTCAGGCCGGTATCGACGAAAGCGGGCAAGCGATCAGCCAGAAAATCGACGATGATTTTGCCGGTAGGCGTGGGTTTCCAATCGCGATCTCCCACCGGCG
>Ga0302140_10007929_pt1 | contig 13250 bp, 12 predicted proteins | sample I_Bog_E1_1_FD_202095 | JGI IMG/M metagenome (GOLD analysis project Ga0302140, IMG submission 202095) | Peat permafrost microbial communities from Stordalen Mire near Abisko, Sweden - I_Bog_E1_1 | ecosystem: Environmental > Terrestrial > Soil > Wetlands > Peat | place: Sweden: Abisko, Stordalen...
AGCTTCCGCCAGAAATGAGAGATCGGATCTGGAAATTCTCTTTGCCTGGTACGTACAGACAGAAACAAGACCTCCACTCCAACTTCCCCAATTGCATAGATTTGTTGCCTCGTCAGGTATACTCTTGCGGCATTGAGCTAAAGCTTGGCATGTGGTAGGACCGCGAACAATCACAATCTTCCCATGGGAATGTACTTCTGTCCGTCGCGGGTACCATGACATCCCCCAATCACCGCCAGACGACGACGAGATACCCGTCATACTCCACGTCTGCCGAGACTCACGGGCAATTGCGTTGAAAGGCTACTCTCTGGCGTTCAGCTCTCGGCTTCTGCGAAACGTGTACTTCAACTTCGATATCGACACCCTCCAAATCTTTGAATACCATACTTTGAAGGCTTTTCAGTTAAGCTTTGTCTCGCTGATTGAAACACAAAAGGCCGAATCTCATGTCAAGAGACTGCATGTTGGTGTTGATTGCGAACTTAGCAGCGCTCGAAAGACCTTCCTCCGGATCAAAGAGTTCAAGGCTTTAGAGAATTTGGTTGTCGAATACAGCGAATCTAGCCATGGGCCCTACGGTGAAAGGGAGCTTACGGTCTTGTTTATGCTAGGATGGTCGAATCTCCCTACCGCATGGATGGCGGAAATGACATGGCCAGAGGATACTCGGCTGCAATATGGAGATAGAGAGTACCTGCTGCAGGCACCACCGTCCAGTGGCCTGAAGATTTTTTGATATCGGAGCGCCTGGCAGACAGATCATGTTAGTGCATTCGAACCTCCATTGGAAAGACCCGACTGACCGAATAGTCTTTTCGGTAACATTCCGTACTCAAAATCAGGCTGGAAACGAGGTCGACGTCTCGAGCAGAGGATGATGAATGAAGCAAATAGCGTTCTCAGGGAAGATGGTTGTTTGGTTACTGGATAATGGTCATCGTCAAGACTTGGCAAATATTGTTGGGGTTGATGTAGTCTACAACTTCTGGGACCATCTTGCTGTTCTGTATTTCCAGAGGGCTCGAGTATCGAGTCGAGGGCCTTCTTTCCTTGTCCATATTAGTATTGTTCTGAAGTGACGTGTCCACTAACAAGACGACACAAGCCACATAGTATGCTTCCAAAAACAACTTTGTGTGTCATGAACAGTTTGCTCTGCCCCTAGAACAACTCCTTCATTCATAAGATATAAAAACTGCTTATCTTTGAGATCATTCTTACTGCATATAAATCTACGGATAAACGCTTCCTGTCCTGCCGTGCCGTATAAATCTTCAGTAACTGCGTCCGCCTCGCAAAATTCTGTTAAAAGTTAATCAGCTGCTTCCCTGTATACTCGTCCTAGTGGTCAGCATTATAGATAGGGTGAGTATAGATAATTAGAGAACTAGGGGTAGCTATGCGCTTCCTCAAGAGAGGGGAGATCGTCGTAACGGACGTGGTCGACGAGAGTGGTGATTGTGAGACGAGCAAAGATAATCCAGAGACACGATTTCGTAATGTTAAAGCAGGCCGGAGCCTATCTATGACTTCAATCTGGACTCCAGCTAGGCGGAGAATCGATTTTGCCCACGGCTCTTATACATCTCTTCCTATATAATGACGAGGCTGGGATTACGGCTCAGTCTACTACTAGACTTTGGTGGAGATAGTTTGTTATAGTTCTTTACTAATTTCTCTATAAGGGTTCGATTTTCATTAAGAAAATACTAATTTAATTTATTATTTCGTGCTAATCCTCACCTCCCTTTGCGTGCACGCTAAGCCACGGCGTATATAACCCCTCGCCGCTCTACTCACCCTCGCTTTACCTTAATCTTACCTATCCTCACCCGTCCGCACTAGCCTTCTTATACGCACTTTATTACCTCGCCTCTATTTACTAATATTAAAATAAATTTAATAATTGACTTTTTTAAGGTGGTTTTTTTTATTTAATAAGTACTAAAGACTAAATGAAATAATTATATAAACCCTTAATACTCCTCCTTTCTCCTTTACTCTCTTCTACTCTCCGCTATCCTCCGCTCTCCTCCGTCGTACTTACTAAGGGCGCGGGGGCGAGTATGCGAGAGCCGCGCCTAGAATGATAAATAACAAGAGAGAGAGAGAGAGATCGATATAATTAGGGGCGCCGGGCGAGTACGCGAGTGGGCGAAGCCCTGGAAGTAGAGAGACGAAGCCTGATCATGCTATATCCTACTTATCAGACCTAATATTTGGGATTGTCGAGAAAGGAGGGTGGGGGGATCACGTGAGACATCAATAAATATAGATAATATGTTCTAAGCAGTTCGCTACCTTTGAAGAGTACCTCAGCCATCTAGCTCGTTTTGGCTTGAGTACCTTTCATGCGATCAGCTGTGTGGGTAGATCCTGGTCATCTTTCAAAGGTTCTTGGAGAGCTGTCAGTTTTGGCGGGATGGGCTTTGCTTTGTAAAGTTTTGATCTTGTATTCAAATTGATACTATATCTAAGTGTGCAAAGATTGGATTCTATTATCTGATCACGTTCCGGTTTTCATCTTTTCAAACTCAACTCTGATCCATGCTCTACACCAGATCTCAGCAATCTCCCCTCACCACGACAATTATTTGTTACTAATAGCTGCGATATTGTGAGGGAGATCGATACATTTGATTTGGCCTTCTTGATGAGACTGTCAAAAAGGGAGCTACTGGGGGAGGCACTGATTTGTGATACCCGAGAAGTGACCGTGGTGCTACAGTTACCTTCGACTCACCCTAAATTGCCAGTGCAACTCTGCTCACCTTTTCGAACAGAAACGGATTTTCTTCATGTACAGCTATCTTGGTAGTTGCACACGACTTTTTTCCTCTTCCTCCCAAAGTCGGTTAGTAAGCCTGGCTGCTTCTACTCAGGCGCTAATCTCCCTCGGCTCAGCCAGCTCACCTGAGCCGCCTGAGCAACCTGAGCAGTAAGTAGGTAGGAGGCGACTACCGAGTACGATAAGGTGCCTCGATTAAGTCACGTTGGTTATTACGTGCGCTATCACGTGCGCTATCACTCACGTACTTGAGTATTACTCTAGAGTATAGTGAGTAGAGTATAGGTTGGTACAGCTGCGGCTGCTGCCGCAGTCACGTGTATGCTAGTCTCAATTAGGCTTAGCGGCAAGAGCAGAGCTTTATGAACACCACTGCTTTCGCTCTCGCTCTCTCTTAGCTTAGACAATCCAATCAACCACCCATTTACGCATTAGCATAAACCACGTCTTACGTGACCGTGCTACGCGTTACGAGTGACAATCTGGCCTTTCGCACCGGCTTCCCTCGTATTTGAACTCTTAGTAGCCCTTTGAGGTTGACATATCGTGTAATTATCTTTGCCTAACTCGCTCTATAAGGACCCTCCGAGGCTTTCCTTGCTTCTAACGACATGGAAACTATCATCAAACGACTGACGTGGCAGAACATCGCGGCGGCGGTCGTTTTGTACGTCGCATATCTGGTCAGCCTTGCTTTCTACCGCCTCACGCTACATCCCCTCGCCCGCTTTCCTGGTCCAAAGTTAGCGGGTATCTCCCGCTTTTACGAGGCCTACTATGACGTGTATCAGAATGGTCAATACACATTCAAGATCAAGGAATTGCACCGAAAATATGGTAAGAGTCCCAGTGCTGCTTCTGCCTAGGGCGAGGGCCTCACTAACCTTATCTGCAAACTTGTAAAGGTCCTATTATCCGCATCAGCCCTTACGAACTGCACGTTAGTGATCCATTGTTCTTCGAGATACTCTATCGCCAAGACGCGCACTACGATAAGTACGCCTGGTCTACCGATGCCTTTGATGCTAAAGGCGCAACTCTTTTCACCGCCGCTCACGCAGTTCACAAATCTCGCCGCCAGCCGCTTGGTCCTTTCTTCTCAAAAGCAAAAGTAGCTAGTCGGCAAGATCTAATTCACAAGCACCTGACCAAACTTTGCTATCGCATCTCTAAATTTGCTGAAGCGCGAACAATATTTAATCTCGGAGCTGCCGCGACCGCCTTCGCCCGGGATGTCGCCAACGACTTCATTATTGGCAAGAGCTATAATAGCCTTGACCATGAAGATTTTGATTTCGCTATGATTGCTGCAACCGCTGGTGGAGCGCAAATGTGGCGCCTCACTAAGCAAGTACGATGGGTTGCTCCCACCCTCAAAAAGATACCGATCTCTTGGATGTTGAAGTATGCAAGCGAGGATATGAAGGCCTTCTTTCGGTACTTGCTAGTGAGTAACCAGACTTCGGAACCCCACCGAGACGGCCCTTCACCTGGACTTTTTCGTTCAACATCTTAGTAAGTAGTAGTGCAGCTCCAATGTTAATGTTCGACTCGATAGTCAACCCAAGAAGACACAAGAAGACTCATTGTTACGGTGGCTTCGCCTGCTGCTGACTACAAAAGCCCTCGCACCATAGTCCATGAAATCTTGGATTCAAAGCTCCCGCCTTCCGAAAAGGAGTTTGACCGCGTCTTCGATGATCTGTCCACCGTAACTGGTGCAGGGTTCGAAACTACCGCCAGCGTCTTACGGTTGATCTTGTTTCACCTCTTCAGCACTGCCGACATCCTCCAACGACTGCGAACCGAGCTGGCTACTGCTAGCGTAACTTCTCCACAACCCCTCGACTTGAAAACTCTCGAGCAGCTACCTTACCTGACTGCGATCTTAATGGAAGGCCTACGTCTGAGTCCCGCCATCGCTACGCGCATGGCACGCATCTCTCCGGACAATGGTATTATATACGGTCAATGGCGTATACCTCCCGGCACGCCCGTTGGTATGACGCTAATCTTGATGCATACCGACGAGACTCTATATCCAGAGCCTATGCGATTCAATCCCGAGCGATGGATGTATCCTGCCGCTCAGAAGAAGGTTGATAAGACATTCGTGCCCTTCTCGAAAGGTACACGAAACTGCCTCGGAATGTAGTAAGCTCCATCTCTTCTAACCTGGGTTTGATTAAATTGCTAACAGCGCTTTCCAGTTTAGCTTGGGCTGAAATGTACATCTTTATTGCCGCCATGGCCCAGCGTTTTAACTTCCAATTCGAAGACGCGAAGGCGGAGGACTTTGAGTGTGTGAGCGATAATTTCGCCATTGGAACTAGAGGCAGGGGTGCTTTGAAAGCTACTGCTACTATTCACCAGGATTAAGGGTTTAGAATTGTCTTTTAAAGCATCTGTGAACCTATGTACCGTTAACATGAACATCACAGACGCTTGAACCTTCCACATCAGTTGCAGCATCCCGTCTGTTGCTCCCAGGTACGTTGGGTGGTGAGAATTGAGTTTTTTTTCAACTATCTTAGCCATGTCACAAGTTTCGTATGATTCTCCTAGCCCATTGAGTCGAAATCTTCCTCCTATTCAATCTAGCAGTTAAAACCGGGCTATTCGCAAACTGGGTTGATTTATTACCTTGGCACGAGTTTTGCAAAGTTTGGGCATATTCCTCCATCAGCCTAATCTCAGGGTTCTCCAAGAACGCATGAGGAAAGGTGACGACTCTATCAATCCATCCATCCTCAACTCTCGCCAAGCAGCTGAAGCCTTTCAGACGTGCCCGGCTGCGACGGCATACATACCATACCTCTTACGGCGTGCGTTTTCGTGCAATCTGCGCTGGAGGGAAGCCGAGGCCTCGGTCGATGGGTCGACCCTGCCATCACAAGGCGTCTAGTCGTCTTCCAAGGACTTCGGCTCAATCCAAGGCAGATTACGCATCATGTACAATACATCAACGCCACAGCCCGCCTGCTTAGTGCGGATGAGAAGGGAAGCTAGAGGAAGCTTGTGGGCCTATCCAACAACATCCATTTCCTCATGGGATTGAAACAAGATTCAGAAGCTCGCAAGACTTGGTGGATCGCAGAACGACGATACGTGGGCTTCAATGGGTGCGCTGCAGGGAAATGGACTTTCGTCCGAATTTGAGGATTACGCCGTTTCTTCCTGGATGCTGTCAGTCGCTGCCCGCCTTCATTAGCCATGGCCATCGGCAATTCTGAGAGCGTTTGATGCAAGGAGCGCTGCATGCTGTCACCAGCAAGGGGATTCCTGATTAAGAAACCAACGGTGTTGCCCGTTCCCCAACAAATCAACGCCTCCGAGCTGAAAGCATCGCATGAAAGGCTCATGCAACTGTGTTAGTGGGATGGATCCTGAAGGTTCTTGCAGCTGCGCCATCGGACCCTCCGTTCAAGTATAAGAGTTTTTAGAATTTTCTAAGCACTTTGAAGAATCTTCAAAAGTTTGGGGGGGTAAACTAGCTTGATGCCTTAGAGCCTTAAATTACAGTTGATGACGTGACCCTCCTGGTCTCGCTCATGGTCGTCTTTTCGAATACCTGTCGGTCTGACCCTTTGAGTTGAGTCGCAATTGACTTCACAAGCCGCAACCATTAAGAAAACATACATCCTCATGCGAAACACTGACTACGGTCCAACAGGTCCTTTTCAGCTGGGCAGCGTTCTCGCAGACCCCACCACGCCCGAGTCCATCATTGAGAATTCAAGCCCAATCCCACCACCGGCATCAATCCCTCCACAAAAATCCTCTATCCTAGACTTCAAGGACACGTACGAGAAAACAAATGCTGGAAAATATGGAATATTCACCAAGTTTCTCTCCGCTTTTGGCGCTGGTGACGAATGTAATAAATATGAGTCTTAATATTTAGTCTAAAGAGCTAAAAGGAAGAGAGCGCTAAAGTCTAGTTATAGTGGTCGTAGCTTAGCGGAAGCTAGCGGAGATTGCCTAAACCATATACGTGACCGCAACTAATATACCCCCTTAAATTAAATGCCCTAATAACAACTTATATAATAAGTAGTGGGTAAGGAACTAATATCTAGGCCCCCTTTCCCGTTAAGTATATTTATAACGGCACGGGCGATCACAAGCTAACCAGAGGCATATAGGAGTGCTTAGCTAGGCTAAAAGGATCGATTCCATACGCCTAATACGAAGGAAACTGAGAATATAGAGAAGAGAAGGAGAGAGAAGCCGAAAGGAGAGCTAATAAGCTGGCCGCGGCAGCCCCTGAAGCTAAGCCTAGCTGAGAAGCCCCCTACCCATCCGACCACGTGACACGCCGTAACAGCGTGCGCCTTTTTCTCTGCTGATTTTTAGCTCGAAGTTCGTGCCAATGATTAGGTTTCACGGAAGGCTGTTTCGTTTATGGTTCTTGGAAGATCGCTCTTATATTCTCTGTCCAACTACTCTTTCTTATCTAGCTTGTGTTCCTCGGGATAGCTATCACAAATGATCCATCTCTCCATGGTACTGTATCACGTTGAATTCGTCATGTGACGTGGCCGAAGTTAATGGAACAACGTTGTTTCTCTCGATGTCACGAGACCTTCCTCTGCAGCTCGCTGCAGCTACTTCTCTCTCTGAGTATCATGCAGTCATTGACCGTTGACAACACCGTGACTGGTTGCAGGACCCCGAAGATGAGATTCGACGATAGCCGAAGAGGCTTTCATGCACAGCCTTCGTGGTGGCAGACCACACTTCAGCTTCCTGAAGCCTGACCGAGAAGTTGTGAAAACAACTTGACCTCTTACTTCAACGTCTGTGTATTGTGCTCAACGCTGTCTCCTAATAGCTTGGTATTGTCAACTGAGCTTCTGATCGTCAGCATTGCTGCCTTTGCTGGGTCGCCGCCGCCTTGGGACGAGCCGTGCGCGATATGATGGACCCCTTCTCGGCTTTGTCCGTCGCGGCAAACATCGTCCAGTTCGTTGTCTATGGGATCAATATCGTTTCGAAAGGGAATAAGCTCTACAAGTCTGTGGATGGAGCACTAATCGAGAATACTGAGCTTCAAGAGGCCACATCTCGACTCCAGCAGCTGACCAGAACATTCCAAGAGTCTCTCGGCCAGAGTCTTCCAAGAGGCAGCAGTGCCCAAGATGACCAGGCTCTTGAGAAAATATGCGATGAGTGCGCAGCGGTATCACAGCAAATGATTGAAAAGCTTGAGAAGCTGAAGGTTCCAAAGGATCACCCTCACAAGAAATGGAAGAGTTTTCGGCAGGCGCTGAAGTCTGTTTGGTCCAAGGATAAAATTGAGGAGGTAGCGCAAAAGTTGGCGAACTTGAGGTTGGAGCTGGATACTCATGTGCTGATGTCCGTCAGGTAATGTTCCTCTTCCATAGCAATGGAATGCAGTTATGGTGGCTTACACTCCTTCGAACAGGAAACAAATCACAACCCTATCCATTGAGCAGAACTCTCGGTTCACGTCTCTTGATAATGATATCAAGAAAGTAATGCTTGCCCTGTTGGCCAATAACGAAGCACTTCTCACCAGCATTGAAAGCAACTTCAAGGCCCTTGATCTATCGTCTCAGACGGAACATGCCAAGACTCGGGAGGTATTGCATAACCAAACCGAAGCCCGTCACCAAAGGAGAGCGGAGCTTCAACTTCTCGAGAGTCTCAAGTTCGAAACGATGACCTATCGATATGAGACTATTTCCGAAGCACATCAACGCACGTTCGAATGGGTATTTCAGGACCCAGACGCAAAGGGCAAGCCATGGAGCAGCTTCATCCAATGGGCTGAGTCCGGCAGTGGAATTTACTGGATCAACGGCAAAGCAGGATCTGGCAAGTCGACGCTTATGAGATTTATTGTTGACAATCCTCGGACTCGAGACCACTTGAAGCAATGGGCACCACACGAGAACTTGAATACTCCAGCTTTCTTCTTCTGGAACAGTGGGGTGCTAGATCAAAGATCCCAGACAGGTTTGCTGCGGTCGATCATCTATGAAGTTCTCCAAAAGCATGCACATCTTTGCTCTTTAGTCTTTCCGGGAGAATGGGAGAAAGCTCTGGAGTTGTCCAGACACGATGTTCCAATTATTTCCGAGGTCTGGTCTTTATCAAGATTAAAAAAGGTTTTTTCGAAGGCTTCTGGAATGTGCTTCGAAGGAGTTCCAATTTTGCTTCTTCATCGATGGTTTGGACGAATACGAAGGGGATCATGAGGACATTGCCAATTATTTCTCCGACCTCTCCAACTTACCATACGTGAAATTCTGTATTGCCAGTCGGCCGTTGGCGGTTTTAAAAGATGCCTTCAGTACGTGCCCAGCGCTCAGACTTCAGGACCTGACATCTGAAGATATTGAAATGTATGTCAAGGATAAGTTGAATGGACACAAGAGAATGAAAGTGTTAATGAAGAAGGATTTCGACAGCTCTGATGACCTCGTGCAAGGAGTCATCTATAAAGCGGAGGGCGTATTTCTCTGGGTTACGCTTGTCATTACAGCCTTGCTCAAAGGTCTTGGTCAAAGAGATGGCTTTCCTCAGCTCTCGAAAAGGCTCGAAAGATTCCCCTCGGATCTGGAACGGCTGTACGGACACATGTTGAATTCCATTGATCCGATATACATGCAAGAAGGTGCGAGATTATTCCAGATATTCAAAACAGCAAATCAAATGTTCGGGTACGTCACAGCAGAGGAGTTTTACGTTGCACACATCGTCGACCTGCCGCGTGTTTTTGGAACAACCACCGAAGACCTGCGGCGGGCGAGGAATGAAGAAGTTGAGCTTTCGGACCACCCTCGTCTTGAAATTGACAAATTTTACGTGTATGATCCCGAGAATCTCTTTGAATATATGGATCACATGGTACGGACGCGGTGCGGAGGCTTGATCGAAATTAACAAGGACAACAATGCAATATCATTTGCAACATACCTCCATCGTACAGTCAGCGAGTATTTGGGTCGAGAAGATATATGGAGAAACATATGCCGATATGAAACGAGCTCTTCAAACTTTCATCCGGCCTTACAGCTATTGATGTGCCAGGTCTTACGACTCAAAAGATTGTCTCTTGTCGAAGGACTTGGGTTACGGGCAATGAATGAGTCCATAGATTCGGCTTGGCACAAAGCATCTCAGACAGGTCAATTTTACAAAAACTATATACCGATTGAAAATGTCGAGATTCAGTCTCGTCTTCTCCATGAATTTGATCGCCAAGCAACAGATTTAAGCCGGAAAGCGAATATTTTGGGCCCCAAAAAGGGTTCATTGGAGCATTGGTCAAATTGTGGGAGCCCCCAGAGCCCTATAACATGGAATTCAGGCTTTTTATGTGAAGCAATCAGTTGTGGACTGGTATTTTACGTTGAGAATCAACTGCTTACCAATCAAGAACCCTTGAAACGGGAGTCTGGACTACCCTTGATTGGCTTCACATTCTTGGACGACTACGCAAATCCCATACATGAATCACAACTTAGGATTTTGTGCTTCTTGCTTGAGCAAGGTGCAGATCCTAATGAAATGTACGAGGGCCATTCTATGTGGCAGTACTACGTCCACTGTCTCCATACTGATCGCGTCCTGGGACACGCTATGCGGAATATGTACAAAGTCATGGCGAATAAGACCTTAAAAAGTTTCATGGAAGCAGGTGCTGATCTAGAGATATGTTGCATCCATGACGAAAAGGTTTGGGATCGAGTATACGGATTGCGGTCTGAGCTTTGGACAGATTATCTGAAAGCCCACAGCGTATCTTCTGAAACATCCAACATCGGGACACTCAAAGCCGCTGGAAGCAGCGTCGTCGAATCGAATGCTACACAATCTCTAAGAGGGTTAGTAACCCTAGAGGACCTGAAGAAAGCATCCTTGTCCGATGAATACTCGAGCAACGAGGACAAGAAGGTCGCTTTTGAGGAACGTCATTCATTGACAGCTATCTTCAAAGATTTGTTTGAGACGGAAGAAGATCCACATGGAGCCGACGACCTTTTGGAGCTAATGGCGACATTAAAAGCGGCGAAGACAACTGCAGAAGGCATTCAATCATAAGAAGATCTCCTTGACGGTGTGCAGTACATCCCCGAAATACGAACATACGAGGATATAAGCAATCATCAGTCATCGTTTGACATATAGAATTACTAAGGTGAGTGGATCACAACGTCTAATTACGCGCTTCTAATAATTGTATTACAAGATATAAACCCGGAACACCGTCCCCCAGATGCGCGATGCCTCAACCCTTCTTCATCCTCTGCAGCTGCACCAACTCCGAATACCGACCCCTTGCCTCCAAAAGACTCTCATGGTTGCCACTCTCCACCACCTCCCCTTGATCAATCACATATATGATATCTGCATTTTGGATAGTGCTGAGACGGTGTGCGACGGATATGGTGGTGCGGCCTTTGGACACGCGGTCGAGTGCTTCTTGCACGAGTTTCTCGGAGGTGGAGTCGAGTGCTGAGGTTGCTTCGTCGAGGAGTCTGATAGGACGATCATGTTAGTACAAGTTTTGGTAGTTGGGGATGTAATGTCGGAGCAGATGGGAATCGACCTACAGAATCTTCGGGTCACGGATTAAAGCTCGTGCAATGGCTACGCGCTGCTTTTGACCGCCTGATAACATGACACCTTTCGATCCGACGACTGTGTCAAGGCCGGCTGGTAGAGATATCTATTTTATATTAGATAATACATGGAGGATAGGTGGAAAACTTACGATGAAATCATAGATATTGGCATCTTTGCAAGCATTGACAACTTCTTCTTCGCCAACCTCAGCTTCAGTGCCAAGCATGATATTCTCTCGAATCGTTCCAGAATACAGGACCGGTTCCTGGCTCACAAGCGCAATATGACTTCTGTAGTCCCGCAGGTTGAGAGTAGAAATATCTTTTCCATCCAAGAATATCGTGCCATTAGTCGGATCATAGAATCGTTCAATGAGCGAGATGATCGTGCTCTTGCCGCAACCACTTGGACCAACGAGCGCCACGTACTGGCCCGGCTTGAACGTCAGATTGACACCCTTCAGCACCTTCTGCGCTGTGCGTGTGGGATACTGAAACTTAACATCACGGAACTCAATCGAGCCTTCGACATTGTCTAGCTTCGCACCGGTCTCTGACCAGCTATCGATCTCAGGCACACGGTCGAAGAGTGACTTGAGTGTTTCCGCGGCTTGCTTCGACTTTCCCATATCCGGAGCATAAGAGAATACGCCACCGGTAGACTGCGCACCGAAGATAACTGCAGCGTACGCAATGAAGAAATCCTGGATTGAGAGCTCATGATTGGATATCAAGGTGCCGCCCCACCAGAAACCGAGCGCAGATGCGAACAAAATGCCTGCCTGGGAAAAAGCATAGAGAACAGACGATCTCAAGGTAGATTTCAGATCCTTGGCTGATTGGTCAAACAACATCATGCCGTACGTTTCCAGTACGTCGTCTTCGCGCGTGAGGGATGCGATGGTCCGGATTGCGGCTGTAGCTTCGCATGCATAGCTGGCCGAAACCAGGTATGCTGAGCGACTTTGCTTTCCGAATTGTGCCATCATGTGGAAACGAAGGAAGCCGCAGCATATGAGGACCGGCATGGCCGTTGCGCAGACGAGTCCAAGTCGCCAGCTTATTGCACAGCCCAGCGCCAGAGCGACGATGATAGTGGTCAGAGAATTGAAGATAGCACCCAGTGTTGCGCCGCTCATGCCGGCTAAACTGGTCACATCTGTGGAAAGCAGAGAGACGAGAGCACCTGACGTGTTCTCTGGTTGATCGAAGAAGGCGATGTCCTGACGGAGGAGCGCGCGGATGGCTCGTGATCGAGCGCGGAAGATTAGTCGTTCTGAGCCGTACGCGAAGGTGATTCCTTGCCCCATGTAGGCGCTAAAAACGCCGAGGCCGAGGACGAAGAACATGAGAGACCAGAAGTTGACGTCGTGGCGTAGTTTGCCGTATTGATCGGGTGGCAGGGAGAGTGCGGATATCTCGTGGCCTAGGAACAGTGCTTGGATTGGCATAGCTGATCCTCCGAGGATGGAACAGAAGAGTCCGATAACCATAATGCCCATTTCTGGCTTGTTGAACGAAGCTATGAAAGAGATCAAGGTCGAAAGTGAGTACTGATACTCTTGGTTTGGTTTCTTGCCTACAGTCTCGCGGCCGGATTTCTCAGTGAAAGTTTTGGTCAAGTTGAGTGTTTTTTCTTTCATGGAAGTAGTTTTGGAATTAGTGAGGGCCAACTCTGAGTAGTCGACGTCCTCGATAGTGTCCGGATGGGCATCAGAGCCAGGCTTCGGTGCTTTTTCTCCTGCCAATTTTTGTGCTTCAAGCAGCTTGAAATATTCGCCGTGTTTTTGAACAAGTTCATCGTGCGTGCCTTGCTCAATGATGGAACCCTCTGACATCACAACGATATTGTCAGCGCCTTT
>Ga0302140_10007933_pt1 | contig 13248 bp, 11 predicted proteins | sample I_Bog_E1_1_FD_202095 | JGI IMG/M metagenome (GOLD analysis project Ga0302140, IMG submission 202095) | Peat permafrost microbial communities from Stordalen Mire near Abisko, Sweden - I_Bog_E1_1 | ecosystem: Environmental > Terrestrial > Soil > Wetlands > Peat | place: Sweden: Abisko, Stordalen...
GGAAGGCAAGCTGGAAGACGAATATTTTTATGACCTGTGCGACAAATACGGCCTGCTGGTGATGAGCGGCTGGATGTGCTGCGGCGCCTGGCAATACCCCGAACGCTGGGATGCGGCCAAACGCAGCGTTGCCATGGCTTCGGACAGCAGCGTGATGTATTGGCTGCGCAACCGCCCCAGCATGCTCACCTGGCTCAACGGCAGCGATATGGTGCCACGGGATAAAACCGTGGAATCCGACTGGCTGGCTATTGAGGCCGACCTGAAATGGCCGAACCCAACCGTTGGCAGCGCAGCCGAAAATGTGTCGAAAGTATCCGGCCCTACCGGCGTAAAAATGGCCGGCCCTTATGACTGGGTGCCACCGGCTTATTGGGAAGCCGATACCAGCAAATATGGCGGCGCCTGGAGTTTTGCCACCGAAATTTCGCCCGGTCCGTCCATCCCGCCTTATGAAAGTTTGATCAAATTTATCCCAAAAGATTCCATCGACAACCACAGCCCCGACTGGATATACCATTGCGGCACCGGCAATTTTGGCAATACCAACAAGTTTGACAGCGCACTTTATGCACGGTACGGTGCGCCGGCCAATATGATGGATTACCTGGCAACGGCCCAGGCGCAAAACTACGAAGGCCACCGTGCGATGATGGAAGCCTACGGGTTGAAAAAATACGCCAACGCCACCGGCGTGGTGCAATGGATGCTGGCCAACCCCTGGCCGGGCATGATATGGCACACTTACGACTACTACCTGTACCCTGGCGGCACCTATTTCGGGATGAAAAAATCGATGGAGCCGCTGCATGTAATGTACTCGTACCAATCCAATGCTGTGGATATTATAAACGGTTACCCCGATAAATTTTCGGGGCTGAAAGTGAGCGCGAAAGTTTATAACCTCGATGGTACCGAAAAATTTACTAAAGAAATTACGACAGAAGTGGATGCCGATGGCACAAAACAATGTATAGCGCTGCCGCAGATGGACGGGTTGTCCGGCGTTTATTTCCTCCGCCTGGAGTTGAAAGACGCAAAAGGCGAAGTGCGCAGCATCAATTGGTACTGGTTGTCGGCTAAAAAGGATGAACTGAACTGGAAAAAATCAACCTGGTTTTATACCCCGCAAAGCGCCTTTACCGATTATACCGGGCTGAAGAATTTACCGGCAACAACTTTGTCGGTTCACCATACCACGTCTAAAACTGATGGCAGTACCACGCATAAAATCACGGTGACCAATACCGGCAAATCCGTGGCGTTTTTTGTTCACCTAAGGATGCTGAAGGAGAAAGGAGGCGATGATATTTTACCGGTTATTTTTGACGATAACTACCTGTTACTTGCCCCGGGCGAAACGCGCACCATCGATTGCAGTTATGAAGACCGGTATGCGGGTGAAGGCACACCTTACCTGCAGGTTAGTGGCTGGAATGTGGATGCAGCACACAGTGAAATTGGCAAAGACGCGGGGTTTGAGAAGTAAATTTTAAGATTTACGAAGTTTTGAAACGGCGAGGCCATCAACGAGGTCGCCGAAGAATAAACAATATCGAGTTAAACTTCGTAAGTATTTGGGTTAATTCGAATAACCCCTATATTTGTACAGCATGAAAAAAACGGCCGTCCTTACGCTCACTGCATTTTACCTGCTGCTCACATCGGGGATGTTTGTTTGCGCCGTTCATTGCTCCCTGGCAAAGCTGGTCGTACAGCCGGAAATGCAAATGGCCGGTACTTCATCCTGCAGCAAACCCTGCTGTGCGGACAAACAGCATAGTTGTAACAAAAAGCACGGCAGCTTCTCCATAAAAGAAAATATTCAGCCGGGCTATTCCATCAGGATGCATATGCCGCTGCTCACGTTGAACTATTCGCCGTATGCACTTCCTTACACTCCCCAAATTATACAGCAATCATCCGGCTTAGCGTCCGGGGCCGGCAAGGCCCCGCCGGGTTCTGGCAAATTAACAGTCATTAGGTTTCGTTCCCTTCTTATATAACTAAACGCCGGGGCGCAGTCCGCTATAAAGGCACGCTGCCCCTATAACCTGTTATTTGCTTTTTGTTTGACTTTACCCGTTTCCCGGGAAAATTAAATTTTTATGAAACTTTTAAGCTTATCAGGTGCGCTGTCGCTCCTGTGTTTCACCGTTTTAGCACAACACGGCCCGATGGACATGGGCGACCGGTCAACCCAAAAACACCTGCCATTTCACACCCGGAAAGGCAAAACCGATATATATCATCTCTACCTGGCCGATACGATTGTTAATTATACAGGCAAAAAGCGGCCCGCAATGGCGATAAACGGCGCTATTCCCGGCCCTACGCTCGAGTTCACCGAGGGTGACACCGCCGAGATTTATGTCCACAACGAAATGATGATGGAAACCTCCGTTCACTGGCACGGCGTAATCTTACCAAACCGCGATGACGGCGTCTCGTACCTTACCACGGCGCCCATTATGCCCGGCCAAACACATTTGTTTAAGTTCCCGCTGGTGCAGCATGGCATCTATTGGTACCACTCACACACCATGACGCAGGAACAAAGCGGCCTGTACGGCGCTTTTATCATACGTCAAAAGCAGGGGAAGCCCTGCAAGGAGTATACCTTGCTTTTAAGCGACTGGACAGACCAAAACCCCGCCGGGGTAGAACGCTTGCTACATACCCGCAACGATTGGTATTCCATCCAAAAAGGCAGCACCCAAAGCTATGGCGAGGCGCTGGCCAAAGGTTACCTGGGTACAAAGCTGGCCAATGAATGGAAAAGAATGATGGCCATGGATGTGAGCGATGTGTACTACGACAGGCTTTTAAGCAACGGTAAGCCGGTACAGCACGTGGTCGGCTTTAAGGCAGGCGATACCGTAAGGCTGCGGATCGTTAACGGCAGTTCATCTACCTATTTCTGGCTCAATTATTCAGGCGGAAAAATCACTGTGGTGGCGAATGACGGCGAAGATGTTGTGCCGGTCACGGTCGACCGGTTAATTATCGCCGTAGCCGAAACCTATGAAATTGAGGTGGTGGTCCCGAAAGAAAACAGCTTTGAACTACTGGCCACTGCCGAGGACCGCAGCAAATCCACGGCGTTGTGGTTGGGCGACGGGCCGGAAATAAAGGCAGCACCATTGCCAAAGCTCGACTACTTTGCCGGCATGAAGATGATGAACGGGATGATACGCATGAATGGCGATCTTAAAAAAATGGATGGCATGCAAATGGGCAACCAAACCATGGATATGAACAGCGTGATGTACCCGGAACTGAATAGCAAAAAAACGATGGATATGCCGGGCATGGATATGGGTAACAACGATGGCCTAACTACGCTCAATTATGGCATGCTGAAGGCGATAAAGCAAACTACTTTGCCGCCAGGCCCGGTTAAGGAACTAAAATTTAACCTCACCGGCAATATGAACCGATATGTGTGGACCATCAATAACAAAACGGTATCCGAGGCGGATAAAATAATTGTCAAAAAGGGCGAAAATGTGCGCGTCATCCTGTACAACAATACCATGATGCGGCACCCGATGCACCTGCATGGGCATTATTTCAGGCTGCTGAATGGCCAGGGCGATTATGCTCCATTAAAAAACACGCTGGACATTATGCCGATGGAGACCGATACCATCGAATTTGCCGCGCAATACAGCGGCGACTGGTTTTTTCACTGCCATATCCTGTACCACATGATGGCAGGCATGGGCCGGATATTCAGTTATCAGGATTCGCCGCCGAACCCAGAGATCGCCGACACTCCCGTTGCATTAAAAAAAGTTTATGCTGACGACCGGCGCTTTTTTTTAGGTGCGAAGGCAAGCCTGGAAAGCAATGGCAGCGATGGAAACATCAGCCTTGAAAATACCCGGTGGGGCCTGCAAACGATGTGGCGGCTGGGTATCAATGACACCAAAGGCTATGAAAGCGAAACGATTGGCGGCCGTTATATCGGGCAAATGCAATGGCTATACGCCTATGCCGGCTTTGACTACCACTACCAGAAAGTTAATGGCGCCGAAAAAAACTTATTTGGCCAGGTCAGCGATAAAAACAACCTTGAATCCGCGGTTGCCGGTTTCCAATACACCCTGCCTATGCTGCTGATAGCTGACGCACGAATCGATGGCAACGGGAAGGTTCGGTTGCAGCTCGGTCGCGATGATATTGCCATAACCAGCCGGCTTCGGTTTTTGCTGATGGGTAACACTGACCGGGAATATGCGTTTGGCCTGCGCTATATCATCACCAAATACTTCTCGCTCTCTGGCCGTTACGACAGTGACATGGGGCCCGGTGCAGGTTTGTCGCTTGTGTATTAACACAATATTTTTTCTTTTTATTGACAAATTACTTTCACGAATATAATTTTATGCCCCAAATAAAAAATCAAATCCATTATGAAAAGTTTAAGAGTTATATTTTTAAGTACATCCTTTATTTTGGTATTTTCGCTGGCCAAAGCCCAATCGTATTTCAGCAACATCAATAAGGCTGCCGACGCTGTAAAAACGGCTGTCACTGCCGGAAATGTAGCTGTGGTAAAAAGTAAAGGCATGGCACTAACAATGGCCCTTTCCGCCCGGCAAAACATAAGCAAGTCGCAGCGGCTTGCATTCGGCGCTTATATCGGCAGGCTAATGGAAGAGGCTGGGCATATACACGACGGTACCACTATTGCTTATCAGCAGGAACATTACAATCTTTTTGCAAAGTATTGGTCGGAAGCAGAGGCCAAATTGAAGATCAAATAGCTTTTATTTAACAAAAAAACATCATTCACCATGAAAACTATAAAAACCATTGTATTGAGCATGCTGCTCGTTTTGGCTATCTCTTCCGTCAAAGCACAAAACAACGTCAATGGCATAACCACTGCTTATTTCGGTTTAAAAAATGCACTGGCAACCGGCAACGGCTCGGCAGCGGAAAACAGCGCAAAAACATTGATGGATGCACTGTCGGCACCGGAGAAACTCACCGCTGATCAGCAAAAAATATTTAATACCTATATCGACAAACTGAAGTTCGATACACGCCATATAAGCGAAGTGAGCGACATTGAGCACCAGCGCGAACATTTTGAAAGCTTGTCAAAAAACCTGTACGAAGTACTAAAGGGCTTAAAAATGAATACTGCCACTGTTTATATGGATTATTGCCCGATGAAGAAAGCTTACTGGCTAAGCGAGACCGCGGCTATAAAAAATCCGTATTACAGCGATAAGTCGATGGCAACTTGTGGAAAAACTACCGCAACATTGGCCGCAGTTAAATAGCGCATTGGCCGAAAAGGCAAAAACGAAAAGCCATACAGATTTGACTGTGTGGCTTTTTTAGGTTAAATTGAACAGTAATTTAAGAAATTTGTATAGCAATTTATTTTAAAACCAATATTTTATTAACTGTTGATTAATATTATTTCATTTTCAATGAATTTTATAGTTAATTATTTGATATCAAATAAATTATGTCCATATTAGGTGTAATTGGCATAACTTTGGATACCCCTATGCTAAAATAGCTGACACTACTGGACCACTGTTCAGTCTGAAGCATCGAAAAACAATGAAATCGCTAAAAACTATATTGTGCATAATAACCTTTACCCTGGGTTTCAATTCCCTTTATGCCCAAAAAAGCGGCTTCCCTCCAAATAACATCGATAAAATGTTAAACCTCTACCTCGACATAAAGAATGCCCTTATTAATGACGACGGAACTACAGCCAAAATAAAAGCGACCGAGCTTCACCACATTTTAATTACCCAACCCGACAAAGGCCTTGAACCCCGGCAGATCGATGTGCTGGCCGAAAACCTGGTGGGCATGGTGGATAACAGCCGCGAAATAGCTTATACGGTTGACGAAACTACCCAGCGGCATTATTTAGCCGGCCTTACTGTGGGTATGTATAATTTGGTAAAGGGCTTGAGAGTGAACAAATTAAAAATTTACCGCCAATATTGCCCGGTTAATAATGCCTATTGGCTTAGCGAAACACCCACAATTACTAAAAGCCCCTATTTCAACTACGGGCAATACGCAAGCACCTGCAAAACCACCGAGGTTTTACCCAAAACTATACTAGCAGAGTAGATTCAAGTCCGAAGTCGGAAAAGTCCGGAAAGTCCGAAAGACGCTTCGTCCTTCATCCTTTTGCCTTTTACCTTTCGCCTTTTACCTTTTACCTTTCGCCTTTTACCTTTCACGTCCTCAAAATCACCACCATTTAAGCGGCAACTGGATCTCTTCTACCGATCCTGCTACAATATCCGGCTTGAACGCATAATGGCTCAAGTCCTCTTTTTTGGCGATACCAGAAAGTACCAGGATGGTTTTATAGCCCATTTGCACACCGCCCTGTATATCGGTCTCCATTGTATCGCCGATAACGGTTGTTTCTGCAGTTTCCAGGCCCAAAAATTTCCGCGCCGAACGCATCATCACCGGGCTGGGTTTGCCGGTTACAAAAGCCTTTCGGCCCGATGCCTCCTCGATCATTGCCGTTGTAGCGGCAATGCCCAGGTTGTTCCAGCCCGGTTTCTTAGGCGACGGGTCGCGATTGGTGGTGATAAATTTGGCCCCGCCGAGGATCATATCCACGGCGCGCTGCACCATTTCAAGCGTAAAGTTCCTGCCCTCTCCCAAAACCACAAACTCGGGGTCGGTATTTACCAGGGTGATCCCGTTTTCGTGCAAACTGCTCAGCAAACCGCCTTCACCCAAAACATAGGCTGTTCCGCCGGGGCCCTGGTCGCCAAGGAACTTGCCGGTGGCCATAGCGCTCGTATAAACATGCTCCTCGCCCACTACAATCCCCAACTGCTTCAATTTACGCGTTACCTCCAAAGGGGTACGTTGGCTGTTATTGGTCATAAAAGTGAAGGGTATATTTTTTTTGAGTAACTGGGCGATGAATTTGTCGGCGCCCTGTATCAGGGTTTCGCCGCTATAGATCACCCCGTCCATATCTATTAAAAGTCCGTGTTTCATAATTGTAAATACTTATTTTTTTGGGAAGACGGCAATAAACCTGTCATCTTCCATTTTATCAAAGATAAGCATCCCAACGTAAACTTTAAATTATCTTAACATAAATGAATAAACATTAACAATATGGCATAAATAATTCAAATAAATTAAATAACTGTTAAATTCGTCAATCATGCTCCGCCCGGCTGTCCGCAGGCGCTTCAATGCGGTTGTAGCGGCTATAGTCCCTCAAAACCTGCGCAACCCTTATCCGGTAGTCGTTAAAAACCGTCCGGCGGCCCATGGCCTGCGCATTCCGGTGCATTTCCATATTGCGCCAATGCTCAACGGCTTTTTCATCCTCCCAAAAGGAAAGCGACAAAACCTTGCCGGGTTCGCTCAAACTTTGAAACCGCTCGATCGAAATAAAACCGTCGATTTTTGAAAGTTCGGGTTTAAGCCGGGCGGCAATATCCAAATACGTCTGCAACTGGCCATCTGCAGGGACGGCCTCGAAAATTACTGCTATCATTTTTTTTTGTTTTTATTTTTCACGAAAGACCAACCATCAGCTGCTTTACCAACCTCACATTCAATTGCGGCTCATAAATAAATTCTTTTTGCAGGATACGGATACGTGGGTAATTGTCGGCGATAAACCTGCATACGTCCACCGCCATATCGATACAAAAATATTTCGCCACGCAATTATGTCCGCCTAGCCCGAAAGTAAGGTGCTCGTGGTTATTGCTGCGCATCACATCAAATTCATCCGGTTTGATGAACACGCTGTCATCCAGGTTAGCGGCCGCCAAAACTACCATGACCGTGTCTCTCTCCTTGATGGTTTGCCCGCCAATGGAAATGTCCCGGGCTGCCACCCTCCGGGTGTTATGTACCGGCGGATCGTACCGGAGGGTTTCATTTACGAGCTTTTTCCAGTCCGTGCCATTGCCGCTGGTACATTTCGTCCTATTTAATAAGGAGTTGCACAATAGGCCCCTGCCGGCATCATAACTCTGGATGAACAGCCCAATCAGGTTGCAAATGGCCATCTCATCCATCTCGTTTTCACCGGTCAATAACCCTAACCTGCAGGCATATTTTTCAGCCAGGTAATAAACCACTTCCACCACCGGGTTTAGCAACTGGATATCCCGCTCCGTTTTATTTGGCAGCATGATCCGCGCAAGGCTTTGCAGGTTTGCCGCTATATAATTACTATCCTCATTATCAAAATCCAGGCCCTTCAGTATTAAACGAATTGGCAGCTGCTTTGCAACGACTTCTACCCAATCAAATCCATCTGTAGTTGAAACATCCGCCAATAATTCCTTTAATAGCTGACCTGTTGAAGCGTTTTTGAGCTTTTGAAAGACCGTCATCGCCGCAGCGCGGAAGGCATGATGCTGCTCTCCGTTGCTCAGCCTTACCATTTTGTTGATCAGGAGCCTTCCTTTTTCATTTAACTTGTCATTAACTGGAAGTTCGGGCACGAGGGCGTCGGAATGATGCAAAATAGTTTTGCAATGTGCATAACTGTACACTATCCAAGTATTCAGGTCCTGATCAAAATAAATCGGATTTTCCTTTAGTTGCCGCAGATAGATCGACCGGTAGTCGGTACCGTTCCAGTTTGAAATCGTATTGTTCATTTTTTTCTTTTACGAACCAAAAGTATTTATCTTTATCCTTCAATACTTCAGTTTACAATTAAGTATGAAATATTATGGAAGAGCAATTCAGCCAGGTAGCCGCGCTGATCGGCGACCCGGTGCGCGCTAAAATATTATGGGCCTTAATGGATAAACGTGCGTATACAGCGACCGAGTTAGCGGTTTACGCGGATACCACGGCGCAAAACATCAGCATGCACCTTAATAAACTGGTAAAAGCCGACCTGCTAACCGTACAAAGCCAGGGCAGGCACAAATATTATAATTATTCGCGGCCCGAAATTGCCTATGCCATCGAGGCACTGGCCAGCCTGCTGCCTAAAGAAGGGCTGAAAAAGCAAAACACCGTGGAGGAGAAGCCCATCCGGTTTTGCCGCAGCTGTTATGACCACCTGGCGGGAAAAGTGGGCGTGACGCTAACCGAGGGTTTGTTAAAACAACAATACATTATCAAAGAAGCCAATAGTTTTTCGGTCACAGGTGAGGGCGAAACCTGGTTTAACAGCCTTGGCATAAAAGTGGATGAATTAAAAAAGCAAAAACGGCATTTCGCAAAACCCTGCCTCGACTGGAGCGAACGCAAACATCACCTGGCTGGTGCGCTGGGCACGGCTTTATTGAACAGAATGCTTGCGGAAGGATGGGTAAGGCGAACCGCGGACTCAAGGGTAATTACCGTTACGCGGAAGGGAGAGGAAGCATTTGTTAAGCATCTGAATATCGATATTGGATGAATTAAGGTACTTATTTTCAAACCCTTGCATTATTCAAAATAATTTGTATTATTGCAACTGTATTTGATACAATTATAAACCTGATCTAACTCATTTTTCGCCTGCTTGCTATTTTTATTGATTGAATTCAACGACAGTATTTTCTACTCGTTGAATTCCGTCGAATTATTAACCTACAAATCTTAATCAAGTAAAATGACACGTCAAGTGACTGCCTTCCGGGATTTTATCATAGACATAAATGGCTGGATAATAAAAAAAGTCTTTTCAAAAAAAAGTTATGAATCTTATGCGCGACTGAGTCACGGACATCCCAAATTTTCCTTTATTGGAATTTGCTTGTTTTACATAGTTACGTATTCTTTTTTTGTAAAAATCGGCTATATGGTTTTAAAGCACTATCATAAAGTTCACGAACACTCGGTGCTTGAGCACATTGATATTGCCGGCCTTTTATGTGGTATGCTTGGGATAAACCTGTCGTTTTTGATTACCCGCTATGTGGAGGAAATTCACATGGAGCAAAATGAAAACATGCAAAAAATAATTGAGCAAACAAACCAAGAAATCTTAGGCCAATTGAAATCATTAAGACCGTTAAGAAGTTTATCAGAACGAATGGCCGTTCTTGATAATATAATTCAAATTACAAAGGATAGTCAAAAGGGCTCGGAAAAGGAAAGTCACAACAGTTTATATATATTAGATTACGGTGCAAGTTATGGACATTTACAATCATTTAATACAAATCTAATTTTAAGAGAAGGGAAAAATGGCAAAAAAATAAATACTTGGCATGAATACTCGAACTTGCATAAAGAGTATCTAAAAATGGAATCTGATTGCTTTGACAAACTATTAAGTTTAAAGGGGGGAACAGTAAATATTGCATTGCTGAGAGCGAAGACTGATGCTGATCAAATTGACAAATATGAAAAACTATTGAAAAAAGCAATACTTGACAAAAAGGATCGAATAATTTTCCCTTACTTCGAAAACGATCACAACCAATTTCCTATCGAAGTGCAGAATTTTATAGATAAGGGGGCTGAAGTGTATACCCTACCATTAGCAAATAGTGAAGTGGTAGAATATAACAAGAGTAAGGATAAGGAAAAAAACCAAAAGAAATTAAAGAAACGCCTGATTGACAAAATTTGCGATGACAATCAAAAAAACATAGAAGATATTCTAAAGACATTCGATGAGAGCGAATACCCGCCAAAACGCCTGGTCAACACAATAGCGTTTCTGGATTATATCCCATTTCAATTCTTTCTTACTGCTTCCAATACAAGCTTAAATCAAAAGTGTTTATTAATATTCATAAATAAAGAATATGATTCGCGTACTGTTAGCTATGAAAGCGACAGTCCGGAATTAATAGAGACACTCAAGACCATCTATTCCACTCTGGCAAAAAATTTCTTGTTCAAAGAGAATGAAAGAAAGAAATTCCTACGCATTTTTAACTGTAACGCTATCAGTCCCTGTTTTGTCATGAAGAAAATCGAAAATAGTGACAAACACGTTGGCGAGAATTCACCTTTGGCATATTTTCCAGATTTTGTAGCCTACACTGACATAAAAGGACTATTTTCTGATTTCAAAATTGAAGCTACTAATGTAATGTTTGACGTACACGCAATTAGTGGCATGAATACCGAACACGGCACTTATATTCTTATCGGCCTATTTAAAAATAAGATTTCAGAGGCGTTAAAGAATTTAAAAAATGACGGTAATGATTATTTCAGATGTTTCACTTTTTCGAGAGATGATATTAGAGACAAAGACGAAATCATTAAGATTGCAAAATACGACAAAAACAAAAATCTGATAAAAGACGAAAATCTTTGGGAACAATGTGAGCGAGACCCGAACAATGAATATGCTTTAATTGCTAAGTTTGAAATCAACGGTTCTACTTACATTATTTGTGGTGGATTGAGAAGTTATGGAACTGTAATTATCGGACGATATATAAAGGAGAATTGGGCGTATATTGTTGACAATGTTATCGGAGAAGGTAATTTAGAATCCAAAGCCTTTGCTGTGATCTTTAATATACCGATTCCATTGGGTAAGGAAAATATTGAAGATGCGTATGATTTGGTTTCAGAAGGCATAAATGTCTCAAGTAAATTTTTCTTAACAGCAGGATAAGGCCAGTCCAGGCAATTTCAAAATAAACGAACTATTAACTATCTCAAGCCAACTACACTGTCTTAATTTCGACGAGATGGGACATTATTCTACAATGAAACAGCACATCGCCCATATCGCACTCGTAGTTGACGATTACGACGAAGCCATCCATTTCTACACCGAAAAACTCGATTTCGACCTGGTGGAGGATAGGAAATTAAGCGAGACCAAACGCTGGGTATTGGTAAGGCCCAAACGCGCTACCGAATGTTGCCTCCTGCTCACCAAGGCTGCCAGTGATGAGCAAAAAAGCCGTATCGGCAACCAAAGCGGCGGCCGTGTTTTTCTTTTTTTGTACACGGATGATTTTTGGCGTGATTATAACGACATGCTTACTAAGGGCGTGAATTTTGTGCGGGAACCGAAAGAAGAAAGTTATGGCGTTGTAGCTGTTTTTGAAGATCTGTATGGCAATCTTTGGGATTTACTGCAGCCCATAAAAAATCATTAATTGTTCTGATTATCAAATATCCCGGACCGGGGTATAGAACAAAAAAGCCCCTGCACGAGTACAAGGGCCTAATCAAAATAATCTTACTGTTATTATTTGCTTGGTGGAATCGGTTTATCTATCAGCGCCATAAACTGGTCGAGTTTTGGCGTAATGATCACTTCGGTACGCCTGTTTTGCGATTTGCCAAAATCGGTGCTGTTGTCGGCTATCGGGTTGTACTCTCCGCGCCCGCCGGCAGTCATACGTTTGGGGTCGACGCCGTAAGTATTTTGCAGCGCCTGTACGACGGATGATGCCCTTAAATCGCTTAAATCCCAGTTGTTTCGGATATTTGGCTGCGAGATAGGCACGTTGTCCGTATTCCCTTCAATCAGCACATCGTAAGTGGAATAATCATTGATGATCTTGGCCACCTTTGCCAATACCGAACCTGCCGTTGGCGAGATAAAATATTTACCCGACTGGTAAAGCATGTTATCCGCAAGCGATATATAAACCACGCCTTTCAGCACCTTTACATCAACATCCTTTGCCTCATCCGGCGTTAAGGAGCGGGTCAGGTTATTTGTCAATACCTGGTTAAGCGAGTCGCTCTTATTTTTTAGATCGACAAGGTGCCGGATGTATTGATCCGATGCGGTGATCTGGTCGGCCAATTTGGCAATGTTAACATTGCCCTGGTTATTACCGGCCAAACATTGATTTAATGAAGCTTGCAAAGCGGCTGCATTAGCTTTTGCCGCGGCAATTGCTTCTTCCAGGCTTTGCACACGGGCCCTGGCGCCCGAAAGTTCCTGCTGCGTTACCTGCCAGCTTTCTTTCAATTTACTGTTGGTGTCGAGCGACCGGTTGTAATCGGCCTGCAGTGCAGCATATTTTTTGTTGCTGACACAACCCTGTGATACTGCAGCAATTAAAAGTACCACGGGAATAAACAATCGAATTTTCATTTGTTTGAAGATTTGTTAATGAAACGATCATAAGTTTTATGACCTGACAACTCATAAACAAAATTGAGGCGGTAAAGTTTCAGCTTTTTCAGGTGTTTACCAATCTGGCCAACTAAACCTGGATTAAGCAACTACCTTTCATTTATATGGACACACGGCAGCAAGAAAGATCAGCTAAAAAAATATCTGGCAATACTATTGAATTTTACATGGGAAAAACTAACTTTACGATA
>Ga0302140_10007934_pt1 | contig 13247 bp, 14 predicted proteins | sample I_Bog_E1_1_FD_202095 | JGI IMG/M metagenome (GOLD analysis project Ga0302140, IMG submission 202095) | Peat permafrost microbial communities from Stordalen Mire near Abisko, Sweden - I_Bog_E1_1 | ecosystem: Environmental > Terrestrial > Soil > Wetlands > Peat | place: Sweden: Abisko, Stordalen...
CCTTGCGACGAAACGTTTCGGAGCGGTTCCGATATAGGAAAACGGATAACAGGTCACGAGCGTCAGCTCATTCCCGCCTGACGCGGCGAGCACCGCCACATTGTCAGGCTCCACCACCGTCAGCGACTCAACTTCATATTTGAAGTCGCCTCGTGGCGTCGAGACTTGAACCTCGTCCTTAACTCTCAATTCCCTGAGCGAGCGGAAGAACGTGTCCCGGTGCCCGGCAAGGCCCACATTGCCAGGCTCTCCCGGTAAAGCCGTACCGGGAATGTGTCCCACGGCGCGCCGGAACGTGGTCTCGTCGCTCCCTTCTACGACAACTGCGGAGAGCAGCAGACGAGGAATCTCAATGCGGCCGATCAATCCGTCCGTCCTGACTGCAGGAGGGTCCTTCGTGGGCGCGGACGACGCCGGCTCAGTCGTACTTTCGCTGACCGTGCGCTGATCACGGATCAAACGGTCGAGATCACCGCTCTCGCGTCTCTGGAAAACCCAGGCGTCCATCAAAGCGAATCCGCAATAGCCCAGAAGAAAGACGGAACAAGCCAAGAGCGCACCCTGGACCCACGACAAAATCCGCCGCAATGGTTCTCTCCCAACGACAAGCTTCATTTGGCGCTCTTTTCGCTGAGTCTTGATTCGCCGGCGGCTACATAACTGGTCCGCGTTCGAACGGACAGTTTGTCGCGGCCGTTCGCATGGGCCCGCACCCGAATAGCATGAGCAGCGCCATCGCGCGTCGCATTCGCTGGAGCAAATCCGATGGTGTACTGATGGCGAATGTCCCGGGCGATGCGTTTGGAGACGGCCACGATGTCACTGACCTGGTCTACAAGAAACGCTTCACCGCCCGTCACCTGCGCCAGGTGCTTCAACATGCCCGGATTCCGTTCCTCATCATCTTCGTCGAATATGCCTATGGTGTAGATGACAGCGCTGGATTGCTCGGCCAGTCTCATGACCTGGGCCCGGCTCAGAGCGCTCGCGTTGTCCCCACCATCACTGACGACGATGAGCACTTTCTTGTCCCGGCTGCCCTCCTTGAGTTGGTCGAGCGCCGTGGCGATCGCGTCATAAAGAGCCGTCTGGCCATCCGCGGGCGCGGCCGCTATTGCCGTTTCGAGTTGAGCAACGCTATCGGTGAATCTAAGTTTTGGAGGCAGGCCGAGCGACACATGCTCATTGAAGTTGACGACGAACATTTCGTCGTCCTGATTGCTCGAGCGCACGAAAGCCCGCGCCGCGATGCTAACCTCCGCGAGTTTCGGTTTCATGCTCGAGCTGTGATCGACTACCAATCCCACGGTGACCGGAACGTCTTCATTCGTGAAGATCCGTATGGGCTGAGGTTTGCCGTCTTCAAACACTTCAAAATCCTGCTTTCCCAGATTGGAGACGAACCCGCCTTGCCGGTCGATCACCGTAGCATGCAGGACAACCAACGCAACATCCATCGAGATTCGGAACGGTTCCGAGTCGTGATCCGGCTCCACCGGTGGCGGCTGCTGTCCTGCATATACCGCCATGGCAATCGAGAAAAAAAACGGGAGCGCGTTCACACTCATCGTCCTTCGCCCTCCCGCTCGCGACAGTCTCCACGACATCGCTAAACTCTTTCTAACTCGGCCAAGTGCAGGCCCTGACAGTCCAGTCCTGCTCCGCGAACGGCTCCGCGCCAGCCGGTCCTAACCCATCAATCCTCCGGTGACTCAAGAGTCTCTCCGATGAACCTGGCGCGACGTCCGGCCAAATTCGCCTTGGCCGCGCCAACATCCTTGGACAGAGGCACCAGCAGCCGGCGCGCCGCAAGAGCGGGGCGCCGCCTTGAACCAAGCCTGTTACACACTTCGCTTTTGCATCAGCCGGAGAGTCAAAGCTCCGCCCAGGGCAAGCAGCCCAAGCAGCGCAACCAATGGCAACTCGCTTGCCGTTTTCGGCAGTTCCGCAGCAGCTACCTCTACCGGTGCGACTTCGGCCGGTGGCGGCGTGACGACCTCAGCCAGTTCCACATCTTCTCCCGTGGGCTTGACTGCCATGACCGGCGCCGTCTTCAGCACCGCGACCGCCGGATGGTCTGCCGTCTTGATCGGCTCCTCGACTTCCACCGGGACTTCGGCCGGCGTGTACAGAACGGTCGTGTTGGTCGCCTTGGCTAGTTCAATCGCCTTCGCTTTCCCATAGACGAACTCCTCGCCCCAGTTTCTGCCGGGGTAGAACCACGCCCGTAGCGCTTCCGGCTGACCTGCCGGTCGCTCCCGGAAAGTCACTACGGTCTTGTCAGTCACCTTGAGGCGATAGTTCGGGATGGCCAGGATGGTCGCGTAGATCTCCGTTTCGTCCTTATTAAAGATCTGGACGATATGCCGGTCCGACTGCGAATCCAGGATCTTGAACACGTACGTGCCGGCCGGCAACACCCCCCACCCTTTGAGGTGTACTCCCGGGATCTCCACGGGCCCGCTGAAAGTCATCGTGGTTTTTCTGTTCCATTCGTCGGCCTTTACGCCTGGTGCGGATACCGCGCCCAGTAGCGCCAATCCCAACACGGTTGTTGTCACTCTTGTCAAGAGACTCATTTGCTCCAACTCCTTTGATCTAAAATCTGTGCTACCGGTTCTGCGCTCTGTCGGGCACCACGCCTGCAGACCTTGGCTGGCTGGTCGCACACGATGAAAGGAGATGCATTCGGAGGTCCATTGGCATACTTCTGCGCGAATACCGCGGCTGTAGTTTCGTTTCAGCACCTTACAGGCTGAACCTTCACGCAAACGCCGCGCAAGGCCCACGCGGAGAGTCTCTTGCCGCCAGCCTTGCCTCCTGATCTATCGGCGTATGCAGTTATTGTTACGCCAAATGCAGGAATTGCTGTAGGTCAGAAGTACTGTATTTCTCTCTGCCTTCGTTTAGAGTAAAAATCCAATCACGATGGCCTGAAAAACCCGGCATGGCGGGCGATGTAATATGCACAAGCTATTTGGCGCTAACGTCATTCGTCTGCGCTCTGGGACAGAGTGGTATTGAGGTGATCCCCAGGATCATCGTTACGGCAACCTCGGCGGAGAAATAGAAGGGGGCCAGCAGCGGACGCCAAGAATGGCATTTATCGGCCAGACAAATTATGCAGAACCTATCGGGGAATGGGCCCTTTGCAGGGCTTGGCTTTCTTGCGCTTGACGCGGCGTGCGCTGATCCGGGGATAACGCTAAGTTCACATCTTTATCCTGCCCGGAACAAGCAGGCGGCGGACGCCGCGTCCAATTTCTATCACGTTGTAGTGCCTCCGCGAATGACGGCCATAGGCGGGAGGTTCGGTGACCATCGAAGCCACTGGTGAGCGCTCTGCGTTGTCCAAAACGCCATCTGAAAGAGCTTTCTTGGACACGAGCGGCCGCATCTCAAGCTGCCAGCTTCCGCGAAACTCGTTACCCGGCAGTTTGTCAGCTTCTTCGCCCCGGTGGGCGATTGGCTCCTCAGCAGAGCTTGACCATCCAGACAGCGGAGTACTGAGCGCCGGGCGCAACCTCAGCGGAAAAGGCCCAATAGGTAGGCAATTAGGAGGATCACTAACACGGTGCCGAGCCCTATGCCCGCGCCTCCACCTGAGCCCCAACGGGTGCTGCCATAGTACCCGCCGCCGCCACCTAGAACTAGAATCAACAAAATTATAATCAGTATTGTCATGGAGAATCTTCCTTTCTTCTGAACATCAATTTGGGGACGGCTGGGAATCTATTCCTTTTTGCCAACCACGAGGAGCACAACTCCGCCAATGAGCGCCACCGCGCCAGCGATCGGAGTCAGCGGTACGTTGTGTGTCCGTTCACGAGTGGCGTGAATGGGCCCGATGTCAACAACTTTTTCCTGGGTCGTGTATGTGAACCCGCCCCAAGCAAGAGCGAACACTCCAAGCCCAATCAGGATTATCCCAAGAATCTTAGTCACTGCGGCCTCCTTCGGCAACTGGCAGCGAGATAGCACTCTGACGGTCGTCAGCTATCTCCAGCCAAACAATGTACAATGCGCAGTAATCTAAGCTCTTACTTCTCAAACACCTTCTCAACCTGGCCGACCTTTTTTTGCACTTTGCCGGCGATTTTCTCATCTTGGCCTTCAGCGGCCAAATTGGGGTTGTTTATGACTTTCCCCGCTTTCTCTTTGACTTCACCTTTCACTTCGTGAAGCTTGCCTTCAACCTGATCTTTCGTGCTCGGTTTCATTTGGTTTCTCCTTTTTCTATCCACACTTCAAAAGAGCTTTGATGTACTTGACAAAATCGCTCTTTTGTCATTCGGTCAAGCCCGGATGCTTGCAGCCGTTGCTATGCCCGATCTCACCTCGCAGAGTGCCGAATCGCCTGTCCCGAAAGAAGCTAGCCCTCTGGCGGGGCCGGAGTCTCCCCAGCGGCGCTGAGCGGAAGCATCGATCGGGCGATCGGTTGGCCTGGACATCGCCGATGACGTCCCTCTCTGCCCCACCCACGATGGGCCTGGCAGCAGGGCGAACGGAATTGTGCTCGCTTTTGTCGTCTGGGCAGAGGCGCATGCACGCTGCCTTATGCATGTAGGGGTCCAGTCTGCCAGGTGAAGGGGACGAGCGATTCTTCAGACAAGTTTGGAGCGAACGCCCACTGGACCGGCCAGAATAATGGAGACGGTGCAGCTAATTCTGCGCGCTGTGCAAGTTCTGCGCAGTGGCGGCGGAAGCGGAGCTGAGCCCCGGAATCGCGCTTGAAGCGATCCCGGCATCATTACAGGGGACCTGCGAAGGCGACCTGCGCTGACCATTCAGCGCAGTCGGGCGGGTCTCCAGGGTAGGCCGCTGCCCTGCGAGGAAGGGCCTGCTGTCGCCACACATGGCCACGGGACTGGTGATCAAGAGCAGCGTGCGGGCCTGCTTGCACAAGGTTCTCGCCTTTTTGGGCGTTTGGTCCTTCGCATGCCTGGAAGGGAAGCTGATTGAGGTCATAGAAAAGGAGAAATATGAAGACTCTGAAATCATGGATGTTCTTACTGGCGGTTGTGGCCGTAGGGACGATGGTAGGCTGCTCAGCTACGTCCACGAAATCCGCCGATGTTTCTAACAGCATCCGTACATCGCTGGATCAGGCCGGCTTCAAGGACGTCACGGTAAGCCAGGATCGTGACAAGGGCGTTGTGACCCTGGGTGGACACGTGGCGACAGACGCTGACAAGTCACAAGCCGAATCCGTCGCAAAATCCCTCGCGGGGGCCCAGGTTGTGGCGAACCAGATTGCAGTAGTTACTCCGGGCGCCGAGAGTGCTACCAAAGACATGAACTCGGACCTGGACAAGGGGATCGAGAGCAACCTGGACGCCGCCCTCATCAACGCAAAGCTCCACAATAACGTGAAATACTCCGTGAAGAATCACGTCGTCACACTGACTGGTGAGGTCCACTCTGAAGCGAACCGCACGCGCGCCGAACAGGTCGCGGCTGGGGTTCCTAATGCTTTGACCGCTTGAATTAGTGTTTCCTATAGCCGAACTTCTTGCGAGCGTCCTTGCGGCTGAATTGCCAGTCGATTTTCGTTTGTGCGTGGTTGATTTGCTCGTTCCAGACCTGCGCCTGGCTGCGAAGTGTAGCCAAATCGGGGATTCGACGCCGGCCGAGGCATTGGCGTGAGAACAGGCTGATCTCGATTTCTGCCTGATTCAGCCAACTGCCGTGCTTGGGCGTGTAGTGGACGCTGAATCGCTTCCACAGATAGTCGCCAAACTCCTCGCCGTAGCAGCCTATTAGCGACTTGCGGCAGTGGATGTTCAGGTTGTCCATTACGAGGTGAATTGTCTTGGCCGCCGGGTAGCTGATCACGATCCGCGCCGCCATGCGAGCGAACTCCTGCGCCGTGCGCCGAACCGTCGGTTGGGTGAAGTGCCGGCCGACTTGCGGCTCCACGGCGCAAAATACATTGGCCGTTCCACAGCGTTTGTATTCATTGTCGCGACGCGCCAGTTTACTTGGTGCAGCAGGCGTTGGAGGCCGCACGTCCTGATGCAACGTGACCGGTTTTTCATCCACACAGACTACCGGCTCTACCGCGTCATAGGCCCGTTCGTAAAGGGCCAGAACGTCTTCCATCTTGCGGATGTACTCAGCGTTCAGCTCGGCCACGCACCACATTTTTTTCCCGCCACGGCTTCAAGTCGTGACTTTCCAGCAGAACCCGGATTGTCTCACGCCCGACCTTGGGCACCAGCTTGCGCTGAACAGCTTCACGTGTGGCCAAACGGACCGTCCAGCGGGCCTGGCCTTCTGGCGGGTCACTGCACACCATGGCGATGATCCTTTGCCGCTCGGCCGCACTCAGCACCGGCGCCGCACCCGGACGCGACCGCTCGTACAAGGCACCGTCCAAGCCATCGGACAGATACCGCCACCCGATCTGGCGGACCGCCTTCGGCGTCAATTCCAAGTTGCCAGCCACAACCGCGACCGGTTGGCCCGCCGACAAGCGTAACAACGCCAGCGCCCGCAATACGACGCGCACCGACTGCACGCCGCCACGCAGCAGTGCTTTCAGTCCCTGCTCCTCAACCGCTGTGAGCCGCAAGACGAGCCGCCGGTAACTCCGCATACCTAAGTATGCGGCGAAAACATTTCCAATGGAAGATGTTTAAAAGAACTTTTTCAAGCGGTCGCGGTACTAGTGCGGTGTGCAATTGAATATCACCCGCGACCGGGTCAGAGCGGCCCTGCTCTCCGGAATGAGTTCGTACTGACGCCAGATGGAGTGTTTTCTACGATAGTGAAAACGTCATCGGATGAGCAGGCATGGGGCGTAACGTGGCCCCTGCTGGAGAACGATGGTGCGGCCCTGCCGAGGTTTCACACGTTGGGTGTGGAAGCTGTTGGCTATCCTGGATCGGCGGACCGGGAGAGCTTTATAGCGCTGGATGAAGGTACGCGATTCACGCCAGAAATGCCGCTACGGGGAACTTACGGCGATTTGCGGCCAATTCGCGTAACCGTTCCCGGCAAGGCGAGCCACACGTTTGTTTACCCGTCCGGTGCTGCTGATCCCGACGCCGATTCAGTGCGGCGCAGCTTCATCATTACCAGGGATGGATTTCGGTCGATGCTGGGCCGTGTTTCGGGAACGATCTATGTCGGCCGGACAGCAGCCGGCGGCGTTGGTGATCGTGTGGACCTGGCGGGCACTGGGACGGCCGACGCGACGTTCAGTCGTACCTGCGGATTCCTGCTCCAGCTTCGTCGCGGAAGAGTGGCGGCGGCGGAAACGGATCGCGACGTAGATGCTGAGATTCAAGGCAAGAAGGTGCACCTCCTCCAGCACAAACCGTTGTTGCTTCCGCAGACATGACGACCGTGCTTCGAGCTGGCGAATTGGCTCCCGATAACACCAGATATCGCTACGTCTGGCATGGTCCAACCGCGGGCAATGGTAAGTTTCCGTGCGGCCGACCTTCTCGAAATTCGCGCCGCCTTGTGGCGTGCGAATGGCGCTGGGTGTTCTGAATCCAACCGTCCACAATGTCCGCAAGTGCGGTTCACTGCCGATGCTGATGATTGAGGGAATCAGCGACATGCAAAGCTCGATGTCGGGCCGACCTGGGGATTGTTACGAAATTGCGCCTGAAGAATCCTCAAATTCGAACAGCGCGGTCTCGCAAGTTATTGAGAACCAAAACCTGTCTTGAGGAGGGCCCACTGCGCCCAAGGCAGTTTGAGGCCTCCTCCGGAAATGCATGTTTCCAACTGTTTACGTTTCAAGCAGATACGGGCAGCTACAAAACTATCCACAGTGGCTTTGCGGCGTCCCATGCCCCTCATGCCATCGTTTGGACCTTGGCCCACCACTCAACCTGCGCCGGCGCCCTAGTGACAAACGGCAACCCAGACGATCACGTCGGGCGCCTTCCGCCAGCACTGGGACTACATCAGCAGAATCAGTTCGTTATCCGGAAACAGCCTATGGATAGACCTGAAAACGCCTAACCACAGTCTCTCGTACTGCTGCAACGCCTCCCGCGCAATTCGGTGGCTTCTCTAAGGAGGCCGTACACCGCTTCCGGGTAACGACGGGCAGCTTTGAGACGAGATGAATGGGTTCCATGTGCCCGGCGGGCCGGTTGCGCTTGTGCTGCCGAGCGGCCCGCCGGTCGAGTTACCGTTTCGTGTCTTCGGCCTTCTTCTCTTCCTTCTTTGGCGGCTGAGTCGTGCGTGGCGGCTGCGCCTGCGGACGTTGGGGCGAGGCCTGCTGGTGCACCGGGGGCTTCGCCTGCTCGCGGGCCGGAGGCGCGGGACGCACCGGGGGCTTCGCCTGCTCGCGGGCCGGAGGCGCGGGGCGCACCGGGGGCTTCGCCTGCTCGCGGGCCGGAGGCGCGGGGCGCACCGGGGGTTGCGCCTGCTCGCGGGCCGGAGGTGCCGGACGCGCCGGGGGCTTCGCCTGCTCGCGGGCCGGCGGAAGATTTTGCGGATGGGCCGCCGGGACCGGTTGGGTCTGCGGTTTCTGGTTGGGCGGCTGCCCCGGAGCGGTTCGGGGCTGGGCCGGGCGCTGGGCAAAGGTCGGCGCAGGACCAGAGCGCACGGTCGGGGCGACCGGACGAACTTGTTTCGTGTCGATCCGCTGGACCTGCATGCGCCCAGGCGCTGGGTTCTGACGGGCGACCTGGGCGCGCAAGGTCTGTAATTGCGCCGGCGCTACCGGGGCCCCGGGGTGCTGCTGCAGCATTTGCTGCTTCGCCGCAAATTGAACCGCCGCCGGAGGTGGAGCGAGTTTGGCGACTACGGGACGATTCGCCAGGGCGGCCGGCGGCGCGGCGGCTTTACGGCCACTGCTACTCGCAAGGACGCTCTCTCGCTGCGGTGCCACTCTCGGCGCGGCTCCGATCACTTGGGCCTGGCGCATCTGGTTGGCGTCGACGCGAACCGCCGCGCGCTGGACAGACTGAGCCGAGACGAAAGAACTCTGTGGCATCGCCACGATGGCGCTACGATTTACGTAGTTGATATTGGTGACGTTGACGTTAGTGACATTGATATTCGTAATCCGCGTGTTAGTCACGTTCACCTGGCGGATGTAACCCTGCGATACGTGATACGAGGGGTAGTACACTTCTCTCGGGCCGAGCGGGAACCAGCCGACCAGACCACCGCCGCCTCCGCCAATCGAGACACCCGCGCCGAATCCTCCACCACCAACGAAAGCGACCAGCGCGGGTGCATAGTACACACGCGCCGCAACCGGGCCAGGGTACCAGCCCCATCTGTTGTCGGCATAAGCCCAGCGTCCATAGTGGAACGGCGCGAAGCCCCAGTGTTCATCATCCACCCAGCTCCAGCCATAGGGTTCGACCCAGGCCCAACGGCCGTCGTGATATGGCGTCCAACCCGCCGCTACGCGCGGCGTCCATACCGCGCCGTATTCCGGCGTTTCGCGCCAATCGCCATTGGCGTTCAGATCTTCGTAGCCCACCATGTCGGGTGAGACGTACCGCGGTGGCGGGGCGTCTTCCTGTCGGTTCCGCGAAGCAGCGAAAGAATCGAAATCGTCCGGTTGATATGCCGCCTGAACGTCCGGTGGGTTGCCGGAGTTGTCGATGTAGGCCGTCTGGCCGGAATGAATGGGAAAGCTCTGGTTGTTCGCGGTTACTTCGATATCACCTGCGCGGACGGTGACCATTGTGGCGTTGCGCGACGCGTCGGTGTCGATACGGTAATCGCCCGTGCGCAGGAGGGTGACCGCGCCGTTGGGAGTGTCAACCTCCCAGGATTCGCCATCATAGAGATGACGTACGTGCAGGCTCAGACTGCCGGAGTTCACGCTGGTCTGGACGACGTTGTCGCTCAGGTTCACGATCTGAAAGTTGGTGCCCGAGTTCAGACGGATGGAATTCTGCCCGATCCGCAGCACGGCCCGCGCACCGCTATCGGTGTACAGATTGTCGCCGGTAGTCATCGGGTAATTTGGCGATGCGTCGGCCCACTGATCCACGCTGGCGGGCTGGAATGACACGGGGCCGGTGATATACGCGATGCGGGCTACCCGCGAGGGCGGATCCGCATCCTGCGCCGCCACGACGCCGGAAACGGCGAGGAGCGCGGCCAGGAGTGATACCAACAAGAGCAAATTTTTCATTTCACAACCTTTTCCAGTAAGCAGACCAAAATCCCAAATAAGCCAGCTCAGATCCCGGCAAGCCGGTTCGCAATGTTGCTAAACAACTGTATTGCAATAAGATGGAAGCGATTCACGTCCATCGGGAGACGCTACAGGCTCCCAACCTGGTTCACTTCCTGCGCCTAGGATGCGCACGTTTCCGCGAACCGGCATAAGAGGCGGCACGCCGAGGGCCACTGGAACGAACCTCTTCGCCCGGGATTCATGTCCTCCTGGACACGAGCTTTCATCGATCCAACCGCCCCTACGGAAGCCGTTTCTCTCATTTCTCCCGTCCTCAGCGAATCCAGCGGTCCACGAAAGGTGCGTCCCAATCAGTTCCCTGACCGCGTTTGGCTCACCGCGCGCCCAACGCGACGGTCCTCAACGCAGTGGATGGCTCGGTGGCGGGCACGATCGATCTCGGCGGAGCGCCGGAACAGGCAGTAACCGATAGTAACGGCCATCTGTATGTCGATATTGAAGACAAGGCCAACGTCGCTGTCATCGATGCCAACACCCATCTGGTAAGCCGGTGGTTTGAGGCGCGCACTGGTCTGGATGAAACCGTCTGCGCGAAAGACCCCGATGTAGGATCAGCGGACGCATTGGGCAACATCGTCGGGCAGGCCCCGCGTAGAGTTCTCTCGCGATTCGGAAGTTCTGCCAGAAACACCCGTCCTGCAATCCGCTACCCTAGGGCCGAATTGCTCTTTTGCGAGGTGCAATCATTCCTGCCTTGGTGTTGTTGCCCCAGAGTCCGAATTCACAGGAGTCCATCCTGAAGTTGCACTGTTCGGTGGTCTGCCCGTTTGCGTCAGGCGCCAGCCTCTCTCATCGGCATTGAGGCCATTCGCGCCAGCATACTTGTCGTACACCCGCTCCATTTCTGGGATAGAGTCGAAGAAACCGACGATGAATGCGGCGCTGAACGACTCCCCCGGCCTAATTCGCCGCCCGCCGAACTCCTCGATCATGCACACGTAGTCGCGCTGGTGACACCACGCTTCGGAGACCACCGAGGGTTCGAGAGTCATCCCGGCGAGCCATGGTCCGGGGCGGCCGGTTTTCGGATCGCGCAGTCTGTAGGCGCGGATGAAGCGCTTTGGTAGCGCGCTTGCGCTGCGTGTATAAAGAAACTTCTGGTCGGGTGGGAAGTCGCTTAGAAACTCGCTAGACGGGATACGCCCGTAATAGCTCAGGTAGACCTCACTGAAGGTATCGCCGCGAGTATGCTTGATGTGCCCGGGCATGTCCACGCGCAGGAACATGCCGTCGCTCTCATTCACAGTCGTGATCTTGTCACTGGAGATGAAGTACCGCTTGCCGGCCGGGAAGACGATCGTTTGTTCCCACAGCGAACCAGCTTTCCTGCCAGGCGCGGCCACGCGGTACCGGAAACTGGTCTTGACAGCGATGAACCCTTTTCCGCGGATGACTTGTGGTGAAAGTTCACGGGCTTGTGTACAGATCTGCGGCCCCTCGACGCTGCGTTTGGGGCGGTTGCCGTGATACAGGTTCCCGAACTGGTAGACGAGTTCCTTCTCCAGTCTGTCGCGGTAGTCTTCGTCGCTGCCGGGCTCCATCAGCCAGTCGACGATATCGAGCCCGAATCCCGCATCATGAAATCCCGTCCTTTTGTCGACAAACGTTCCACCTGCCACGCCGCTTACGTACCCGCGCTTCTGAATTGAGGCATCGAGGGTGGGCGTGGAGATACGGATCCGATCCGGCGTCTCCGTGATTTGCCCCCGGGCCGCAAAAGTGCCGAGGACCGATGCGAAAAGAATGCAAGAGACCTTCATGCCACCACCTTTCGAGCGGTCGCTGCGTATTCCGGTGCCGTCGTTCAGTGATTCCTATCTGACGGCGATCACCCTTCCGAGGGCACACAGATCGTCTTCGGAGCGAAGCGACACTGGACTGTTCTAACCAGCATCCCCCTCTTGGCTTCCTGAACGCCAATGATTCCACATGCAATCTTCTCCGTTGGAGAACTGTTACTAAAGATTCCTTCCGCTAGTCTGCGGACGATGAGCAAGGCTCCTTCAATCCAGGTTGAAACTGCAGGTGAAGACCCGATGTTCTACAAAGTGGCGCGGCACACCCTGGCCGGCAATCCAGCCGCCACCGGCTCCGGAAGGTGATTCATCGTCACCGTTTTGCTTGATGTGCTCCACACCCTGAGGTAAGGTCCACATGACTACCGATAACGCCCAATAACGCTCACTAAGGGGAATGGAATGAATGAGTTGACGCTGGCGAATCAGGCGGCGAACTGGCAACGGCTGAAGGCGTTGGTGCTGGATAGCGTTTCGTCGCCAATCACGCGAAGAGTCTACAATCTCGGGCTGGATGAGTTCATCGCCTGGTACGGCCAGGAGCATCGGCTCGGCTTCACCAAAGCGACCATGAACGCCTGGCGAATGGCCCTCGAGGCTCGCGGACTTGCTCCCATCTCTATTAAGGTCCGGATCACTGCCGTTCGGAAGCTGGCCGTCGAGGCTGCCGACAATGGTCTGTTGGCGCCCGAGTTGGCAGCGGGCATCACCCGAGTGAAGGGTGCCAAGTCCAAAGGCGTGCGCGTCGGAAATTGGCTATCAGTCCGGCAGGCGCAAACCCTCCTGAATGCACCAGACGTTTCTACGAAAAAGGGACTACGTGGCCGTGCGATGCTAGCCATCCTTCTGGGATGCGGGCTGCGCCGGTCCGAGGTGGCGGCGCTTACGCTGCGGCACATCCAGCAACGCGACAACCGCTGGTGCATCGTAGACCTCGTCGGTAAGCACGGCCGGGTGCGGACGATTCCGATGCCCACTTGGGTGAAGGTCGCCATCGACGCTTGGACGGAAGCGGCCGGAGTGGCGGAGGGTCATGTACTTCGGCGCATTGCGCGCGGCGATCAGGTGCGGGCGGAACGTATGTCCGAGAAAGTCGTTTGGCAACTGCTTCAGCCGTATGCGGCGGCAGCCGGTGTCGCCGGAATCGCGCCGCATGACCTGCGCCGGAGTTGCGCGAAGATGTGCCGCGCTGCAGGCGGCGAGCTTGAGCAGATTCAGTTGCTGCTGGGACACTCGTCGGTTCAGACGACCGAGCGGTATCT
>Ga0302140_10007943_pt1 | contig 13242 bp, 2 predicted proteins | sample I_Bog_E1_1_FD_202095 | JGI IMG/M metagenome (GOLD analysis project Ga0302140, IMG submission 202095) | Peat permafrost microbial communities from Stordalen Mire near Abisko, Sweden - I_Bog_E1_1 | ecosystem: Environmental > Terrestrial > Soil > Wetlands > Peat | place: Sweden: Abisko, Stordalen...
AAATTCTACTATGGACGAAAAAAAATTTGAAATAAAATATAGAGTTGCTCGAACCACTGAAAGAGAAATAGATAAAATACAAAAAGGTTTAAAATAAATTGCTTCAGAGAAAATTTGTTTATTTTATTTTTCTTATCTTAGAATATGAGGCGATCATCAAGAATATGGAAAATATGTTGCAAGAAAAAATGCTAGAATTGAAAAAAGAAGAAGAAAGCCATAGGGTTTTATTTGACAGATATGAGAGTCTGCTGGATAAAAGAAGCTCCAAGCAGGAAATTGAGAATATATAAAAAATTGAAAACTTTTATTTTATTAAAAAAAAAAAAATTAAATTTTAATTTTTTGAATTTTTTGAAAAAAAAAAAATTTTCATCTTTTTTTAAATAAAAAATCAAATTTTTCACAAAAAAATAATTTTGCTTTTTGAAATTTTTTATTTTACTGGTTCTCAAAGACTAAAAATGAGAGAAAAAAAAACAAATGAATAAACATATCTGTATTAAACCTTACAATAAAATTAAACGAAATTTGTTAAAAATGAAAAATTCATTAATGAAAAAAAATAAGTCAGTGAACATCAACCCAATCCATTATGATCCTGAACTCAAATTTATAGAATGAAAATCATATCAAAACAATTATCTTAGAAAAAAGAAAGAACAATCCTTAAATATTTTGTATGGTTTTCAGAAATAAAATAATTTCCATTTATTATTACAAATTAAAATCAATGATTTTTTTTTCCAAAACGATAACGCCTACTTTGAATTTTTAAACAAAAAACGAACATTTTATGATTCTCTATTTTTTTTTTGAAAAATTGCTAATCTAAGGGCATTTAAAAAAACAGCTTAGAAAACGCAAAAATTCTGTTTAAATAAATACCCTCTTAAACCCAAAACCTTTAATCCTTTTCATAAAAAAAAAAATCAAGCATCCCATGCTCATGAAAAATTTCCTGAACATCACCTTTTTCATAGTGATTTTGTTTCTCTCAATCGGTATTTCCGCAAGAGAGGCCAAAGTTCGTTCTACAAGTAATACCTCCTCCCTTAATACCCCTAATTTTGTTTTTGTTTTAGGCTCTGACACCCATGTTTTAACCTTTAAATCAAGCAAGTCCCAATCCCTTGTTCAATTCAAGGCCATCTCTCAAATCAAGACCCTTGAGGACTTGTTGAGTGTTGATGTCTATGCCTATCAAGCCCAATGCTCTGAAATGTTCCAACTCCAATCTATGGTCAACGGCTATGTGGCTCAATTGGGAAACTACACACTAGGATCTATGGACCAAGATCTTCAAAGACTCAAAACAGCAAAGAGTTTAGTCAGTGAAGTCATCAGCAGCCTCACTAGTGGTACTCCTGCCATGATCCAATTGACCAATCATGCCCAATTGCAAGAGACTGTGACCCTCATCAGCAAGCTTCATACCTTAAGCCTAATCAAAGGAGATTCCTTTGAAAGCATCAAGAGCAAGGTCACCAAAATGTTGACTTCAAGTACTTTGGATGGGCAAGCTGATCAAGCAAATGATCTGTTGACTTCCATTAACTCCATCATCCAACAAGTCAATTCAGTTAAACACCAATTGTTCTCAGTTCACGAAGTCAATGCCTTGGAAAAGAAAAGAAAAACCTTGAGTTCTTTGATCCAAAGCTCATGTGCTACTGGTGCGGGCTCTCAAATTGTGCAAAATGTTACAAAGACTGATGCTTTGCCAGACTATGCTGTCAATAGAGCCTACATTTCAGATAATAATGAACCATTCTTTTTGGAACTCACTGGAGCTATCAGCGTGAACCTAACTGCTACAACTTTGACTGAATACGTTGTGGGAGGTTGGGTCCGATGGTTGGATTTCATTGATGGAACCTACGACCATTCTCAAGATAAAGACCCAGCAGTCATTTTCAGATTATTTTCTCAAGACAGAAAAGATCTTGCAGATGACAAATACTATGAAGATCGTCATGTTTATATCACCACAGATGGCTTTTCATATAATTTCTGTGTCCATGATACCAACATGGACACTTTGGACAACTGCAACTCCATTGATGTTTCAAGTTTCAATAGAGAAAACGAATGGGACTTTGTCTTATTGATGTATTCATACACCAACGGTGATTGTGTGGCAAGAGTCAAGGCTGGTAACCAACAATGGTTCTCAGTAGACTGGGGCAAAGCTGTCGGTCAAGTTCCTTTCACTGGATATTTGGGAGCTTTTGTTGGAGGAGATGATTTCTATACTGATAGAACCAGTTTCAACGGAGAAGTGTCCTCATTCCAAGTTTGGTTCGGAACCAACACTTTCTGGGCCTCGCAACCAGGAGCATTTGATGATTCTAATGAGGAAAATATTTTGGAAACTTACTTTTTAAAATATGAAGATGTCCCTGCCATTTCCAATTCCATTCAAGTCAGCAATGATGTAGTCGAATTGGCTTCTGATCAATACAGTCTCTACACTTTTATCAACACCTTCATTGAAGCCACTGATTACGGTTTCGGACTCTGGGTTAAAGTCGATTCCCCTGGTCAAATCGCCACTTTGAGTTTCGACACCAGAACCGATATAGATACCCCTGGAAATGCCATTGCTCAAGTTTATGTTCAAGACGGTGGTATTTGGGTTGAAGTCACCTATGAAAATCAAAGAGAACCCGCCAATCAAGTTCAAAATGTCGCCTCAGTGACCAACGATTGGTTCTTGGTTCAAGTTCAATTCTCAGGTTCTAATGGCCAAGCTCAAGTTTTCATTGAACAAAATGGCCAAGTTTCAACCACTACCTTCTCTAATTTCGGTGAAGTTTATGTCCCCCAGAATGTCTTCTTGACTGTGGGAGCGAGTGATGTCTTAGGCAAATCTGGAGCTGTGTTCTCTTATAAAACTACCACGGTTTATGCCGGAAGTGAACAATTATATGGTTTGACTTGTGACAAATCATGCTTGACTTGCAGTGGAACAACTGCCAGTGATTGTGATTCTTGCGTTGATGGTTTCTATGTTGACAATGGAATTTGTACTGCATGCGATGAATCCTGTGCAACTTGTGACGGTTGTGGCAAAGATCATTGTACCACCTGTAATGCTGGCACAGTCCTTGTCAATGGTCAATGTTATTGTGACCCAACATGTGCAACCTGTAATGGAATAACGGATGGTGACTGTCTTTCATGTAATTCTCACCAAGTTTTAATCAATGGTCGTTGTAATCAATGCAATTCTGCCTGTAAAGAATGTACAGATCCAAGCAGTACTGGATGTTCTGAGTGTGATGATGGATTCAAGCTCAGTAGTGGCCAATGTGTTCCTGCTTGCGATACCAGCGCTTGCAAAACCTGCACTTCTGACAATTCCCAATGTGCAAGCTGCCATGATGGACAAACCCTTTACAATGGTGAATGTATTCAATGTGACCCTTCATGCAATACCTGTTCAGGTCCTGAAAACTATCAATGCATTGATTGTGTTGCTCCAGCCCAATTCAGTTGTGGTAAATGCATTGTTTGTGATAGTTCATGTTTGACTTGCGACGGTTCAACCAGCACAGATTGCTTGACTTGCACTTCAGATAAAGAACTTGTTGGAACAGAATGTTTGGTGCCTTGTGATGAGACAGCCGGAAATGTCAGAGTTGGAAACCAATGTGTTCCTTGTGATAGCAGCTGTCAGACTTGCTCAGGAACTGCGTCTAGCCAATGTACTTCATGTGATGATGATCATGTCTTATCTAAAGGATACTGTGTCCCTCCAAACCCACAACCTTGTGACACTACCCATGGCTATGTCTTAATCAACAACAATTGTATCTTCTGTGACATCAACAATGGTTACGGATTGATCAACGACAAATGTATCCAATGTGATCCTTCTTGCAAGAGTTGCTACGGAACTGATCCAAATAATTGCATCGCTTGTTATGACCCTAATATCTTGAGTAACGGTAAATGTGGACCTGAAGAACCAATTTGTGATCCATCATGCAAAACATGTAATGGAGCTTCAGCTAATGATTGCATTGATTGCCCTGATGGTACAACCTTGAACTCAGACGGCCAATGTGTTAATGTTCCTCCACCACCTCCACCATGTGACACTGATAACGGATACGTAATTGTTGATGGTATCTGTGAGCCTTGCGACCAAAGCTGTGCCACTTGTTCTGGAGTCAATGACACAGATTGTATCACTTGCAATGGAAACGATGTTTTGGACAAAGATTCAGGTCTTTGTGTGCCCCCTTGTGACACTGACAATGGTTTCGTTATGATTAATGGAGTCTGCTACCCTTGTGACTCAACTTGCGCTACTTGCAGTGGAAAAACAGCCACGGATTGTGTGACTTGCGTTGAAAATTTGAACTTTGATAACGGAGCTTGTGTTCCTCCTTGTGACACTAACAATGGTTTCGTTATGATCAACAGACAATGTCTTCCTTGCCACAGTTCTTGCTTGACTTGCAAGGATGTTTCCAACAGAGACTGTACCAGCTGTGATAGCGGATTAATTTTACAAGCCGGTGCTTGTGTTGAACCACCAGTTGATTGCGAAGTTGATAACGGTTTTGTCCTGGTTAATGATAACTGTGTTCCTTGCGACAAATCCTGCAAAACCTGTGACGATATTTCAGATGCTTCTTGTACTTCTTGTGATGATGATTTAATTTTGGTCAGTGGCGCTTGTATCGTTCAACCTGTGGATTGTGACATGAATAATGGTCAAATATATATCAATGGTCAATGTTTCGATTGTGATCAAACGTGCAAAACTTGTTCTGGTGTGGCAGATACAAACTGCATTGTCTGTGCTGATGGTTTGGTTTTCGATAACTCAAAATGTGTTGAATTCTGTGATGTCGACAATGGATTCTACAAATCAAACGGTCAATGTTTACCTTGTGATCAATCTTGCCTAACCTGCGACGGTGACTCTAACACCAATTGTGTCACTTGTGTCGATGCTGACTTCTGGGAATCCGGTAGGTGTTTGCCAACTGAATGTGTCAGCGATAGTTATGATTTCACTGAAGACAAAGATGGCACCTGCTCCAGTGATTGTGATTGTGACGGTACTAGAAGATGTGATCCCAATGGTCAATGTGAAGATTGTACCCTCCTCCACGAACTTTACCCTGATGTCTACAATACTGATCTTTGTCCTCCTTGTGCGGATGATTGTTTGTACTGTCGTGGACCAAACACCAATGAATGTACAGACTGTAACAATGGCACATTCTTGAATAATGGAGAATGTGACTCTTGTGATGGAACTTGTTTTAACTGCAATGGACCCAGCTCTGCCGATTGTACTGAATGCATCCCACTTGATGTTCTTATTAACGGTGTTTGCAATGTTCCTTGTGATGTTAATAATGGATTCTTCTATGAAGACTCTCAACACTGTTTGCCTTGTGGAAAGAACTGCCAGACTTGCAATGGTGAAAATAACAATAACTGTCTGACTTGCGTTGATGGAACTGAATTACAGTCAGACAATGAATGTTTAGTGCCTTGTGACACTGATAAGGGTTTCTTTTATGATGATCAAGACAATTGTGTTGCTTGTGATGAATCATGCATGAACTGTGACGGCCCTGCTGATACCAATTGTACCGAATGCAGCGATGCGTATTTCCTGGAATTCGGCAAATGCTTACCAAGCAAATGTGTTAGTTCTGATTACACTTTCGATGAAAGCATTGTCACTGAATGTAATAGCGATTGTGAGTGTGATGGCACGAGAAGATGTGATCCTAATGGTGAGTGTCAGGATTGTAACGTCTTGATCAATCTCTACCCAAATATCTATACTAACATTGTTTGTCCTCCTTGTGAATTCGAATGCCACACATGCAGAGGCGCAAACTCTGATGACTGTACGACTTGTAAACCAGGATACTACTTCGACAGTGGCAGTTGTTTGCCTTGCGACTCGAGCTGTGCCACTTGTTCAGGTCCTTCTGCTGATGAATGTTTGACGTGTGACGTCCTTCATGTTTTAAGAGTTGACCAATGTGTTCCACCTTGTGATGAAAGTAATGGTTATTTTTATGATAAGGATGACAACTGTCTTCCTTGTGATGATAGCTGCAAGACCTGTTTTGACACAACTAACGAGAGCTGTCTCTCTTGCTATGGTGAAGATGACTTACTAAATAACATCTGTTGGCCTCCTTGTGATACTAAAGGTGGATTCACTTATGATGATAACTACAATTGTGTGGCTTGCAATACAAGCTGTTTGACTTGTGACGGTGTGAGTGATAGCAATTGTACCGATTGTAACACTGGTTTTAGCATTATCGATGGCAGATGTATCAGCTGCGTCAGTTTCTATTATGTTTATGACGAAAGCAGCAATCCAAATGGACCAAGCCATTGTTCCTCTGATTGTGAGTGCGACAATATCAGAAGATGTGGACCAAATGGAGTTTGTCAAGATTGTAGCTATTTAACTGTTTATTTCCCAACTCTTTTCTCTGCTTCTGACTGCCCTACTTGTGACAGCTCTTGCTTAACTTGTTCAGGACCTGGACCAAATGATTGTACCGCCTGTGAAGACGGATTCTATTTGGGAAGTGATGATGCTTGTTACCCTTGCGACAGCAGTTGCTCTAAATGTGATGGACCAACTAACACTGAATGTACCGAATGTGCAGACAAAGATGATAATTTGGTTAGTGGACAATGTGTTTCTCCTCCTCCAACATGCGACACTTCATGCTTGACTTGTGATGGTCCAACTAATACAAATTGTACCTCCTGTGCAGATGATAAAGAATTGACCAATGATGGAGAATGTGTTCCAATTGATTGTGTCAGCTGGACTTATGACTTTGATGAAGTTGACAACCCAATGGGAGCTCATAGATGCGATGACGATTGTGAGTGCGATGGAACCAGAAGATGTTCTCCAACCAAATACTGCCAAGAATGTCTGGACTTAGTAAATTCATATCCAAATCTCTACGATTTGAAAGATTGTCCGGTTTGTGACTCTTCATGCAACACTTGTCAAGGACCTTCTGATCACGATTGTACTTCATGCTTGGCCGGATTCTATTTAACTTCATCCAACACTTGTAATCCATGTGACAGCTCTTGTGCTCTTTGCGACGGTGGTAGCGCACAAGACTGCACTGCATGCCCTGCAGAAACTGAATTGAATGATAACAACGAATGTGTGATTCCTTGTGATCCAACTTGTTTGACTTGTTCCACACCAGCTGTTGATGGATGTACCTCCTGTACTGCTGATAAGACCTTGATTGGCGGCATATGCTATGTTGTTCCAGTTTGTGTGAAATTGGATTATTCCCATGATGAAAGCACCAACGTTTTGGGACCAAACAGATGTATTAATGATTGTGATTGTGACAGCAGCAGAAGATGTTCTCCTGACGGTTACTGTGGAGAATGTATGTACTTGGCCAATCTATATCCAAGCCTCTTTGACAGCAAAGATTGTCCTGCATGTGATGCAACCTGTCTCACTTGTCAAGGACCAAAGAACACTGACTGTACAGCTTGTGCAGATGGAGACGTCTTGTTAAATGGTCAATGTTTGCCTTGTGATAAATCCTGCTTGACATGCAGTAATGTCGATGATCAGAGTTGTACTTCTTGTGATAGTGATTTGATCTTGAGTAATGGACAATGTGTCAGCCCTCCTTTAGTTTGTGACAAAAGTTGCCTTGAATGTGATGGACCAGCATCCTCGGACTGCACTAGTTGCCCAGATGATTTTGAACTATCTGATGGGTATTGTCTTCCTATCAACTGTATTTCCTGGAATTATACAACTGTGGAAGCTGATGGAGGCAGATGCAACAATGATTGTGATTGTGACGGTGCCAGAAGATGCTCTCCTGACAAATACTGCCAAGAATGTGATGCTTTATCCAGTCAATTCCCATCCCTCTATCTCCCATCAGACTGCCCTGTATGCGACTCCAGTTGTGCAACTTGTGACGGTCCAACTTCCAGCGATTGTACTTCTTGTGATGCCGGTTTTGTTTTAGTGACTGGATCTTGTGAGGAATGTGACAAGTCATGCGCTACTTGTGACGGTTTGACTGATAATGATTGTACCACCTGTTACAGTGGATACCTCTTGCAAAGCACAAGCACTGGAGCAGAATGTGTTGTTCCTCCTCCAGTTTGCGACTCTTCATGTTACACTTGCAGTGGATCTTCTGATAAAGATTGTACATCATGTGCTTCAGGTTATCAATTGGCCTTTGATGGCAGTTGCCAACCAATTGAAACATGTGTGAAATGGGGTTACAGTCACGATGAATCAAGCAATGTTTTGGGAGCTGGCAGATGTTCTGATGATTGTGACTGTGATGGCACCAGAAGATGCTCACCAACTGGTTACTGTTTGGCTTGTGAAGATTTGGCAACCACCTTCCCAGATCAATATTCTTTGAAGGATTGCCCAGTTTGTGATGACACCTGTTTGACTTGTGACGGACCTACTGCCCAAGACTGTACAAGCTGTAATGACGGCAGTTTCTTCGATAATGGAGTTTGCAATCCTTGCGGTGTTTCTAATTGTTTGTATTGTGTGAATGATGACGAAACCTGTGGTAAATGCGAAGATGGCTATGTCTTGGACGACAAAGATGGATGTGTTGAACCTCCAATTGAATGTGACTCTTCATGCTTGGAATGTTCAGGTCCTAACCCTGACCAATGTACTGAATGCCCAGGAGACGCAGTTCTTCAAAATGGATTTTGCGTGACTCCAAACTGTATAGCCTTTGATTACCAATATGATGAATTAAGCAGTCCTTTGGGTGCTCATAGATGCAATGACGATTGTGAGTGTGACGGAAGTAGAAGATGCTCCCCTGACAAATACTGTGCTGAATGCGTAGATTTGGTCTACGAATACCCAGCTATTTATGCTTTTAGCGATTGTCCAGCTTGTGACAAATCATGCGTGAGTTGTGATGGCCCTACTGATACCGATTGTACTTCTTGTGAAGCTGGTGAAATTTTGACAAAAGATGGCACTTGTGTTCCTTGCGATTCTTCATGCGCGACTTGTCAGGATGAGACCTCAACTGGTTGCGTCACTTGCCCACCTGGCAACGATTTACAAGCTGATGGTTCATGCACACCTCATTATGATTGTGATATAACTTGCTTGACTTGTGATGGTCCTAATGCCGATCAATGTTTGAGCTGTAACACTACCACCAGAGAATTGGTTCAAGGCAAATGTGTGTTGACATGTGTGCAGTTCGATTATACATTCAAGGAAGACCCAAGTGGTGTTTGCACCACCGATTGTGATTGTGACGGAACAAGAAGATGTGGCCCTTCTGGAGTTTGTGATGAATGTAATTATTTGGATGCCACTTTTCCAGCATTGTTTGATCCAAAGGATTGCCCATCTTGTGATCAGAGCTGCAATACTTGTTTTGGACCAGATCCAGATCAATGTAAGAGTTGTGTTGATGGTGACTATTTGGCTTCTGACAGCAGTTGTCAAGCTTGTGACAAGAACTGCAAAACTTGTGACACTGGTGATGAAAGCGGATGTACCAGTTGTTATGATCCTGAACAATTAAACAATGGATTCTGTGTTCAACCAAATCCCCAATGTTCTGATAATTGTGTCACTTGCTTTGGTCCAGGAGAAGCACAATGTGTAACATGTAAAGATAATTTCGAATTGGAAGATGGTGCTTGTGTTCCAGTGCAATGTGTTTCTTGGGATTATATGGTCAATGAACTTTTGAACAAAGATGGTCCTGGTACATGTTCTGACGATTGTGACTGTGATGGCACTAGAAGATGTGGCCCTGATGGTTTTTGCCATGAATGCCTTGATTTAGCTTCGCTTTACCCAACTGTTTACCTCGAATCTGACTGCCCAGTCTGTGATCAATCATGCCTCACTTGCAAAGGTGCTACTAATCAATCTTGCACTACGTGCGTTGATGGTGATTATTTGCAAAATGGTGAATGTCTTCCATGCGACCCAACATGTTTGACTTGCGATGGAGGAGATAACAACGACTGTTTGACATGCCCTACTGGAACAAAATTGACAACCACTAATACTTGCTCACCTCCTTTCCCAATTTGCGACCCAACTTGCGTGACTTGTGTGGGACCTAAGCCGACTGACTGCACCAAGTGTGATGTCGGATTTTCTTTGTCTGGTGGAGAATGTAAGAATACCACTGAATGTGATGATTGGGACTATGTCACGAACGAAGCTTCAAATCCAAATGGTCCTTATACATGCAGCAATGATTGTGACTGTGAAGGTACCAGAAGATGTTCCCCTAATGGCTACTGCCACGAATGTTCTACTCTGGCTGAACAATATCCAACTCTCTACACTGATTGTCCAGTTTGTGATGCTACTTGCTTGACTTGTGACGGACCAACAGCCGATGATTGTGTTTATTGCAATGATGGTTTCTACCTTGACAAAGATGATGGTTGTCTGCCATGTGATACAACTTGTGCCACTTGTTTCAGCGGCACACCAGATACATGCATCACTTGTCCTTCTGATCGAGTTTTGCAAAGCGGGTACTGTACGATTGTTAATCCAGTATGTGACCCAACTTGCTTAACTTGCAATGGACCTTTAGCTACTAATTGTGTTATCTGCGCTGATGGTTTCAAACTGTCTGACCAAGGTACTTGCGAAGAAATCGATTGCATTTCTTTCGATTATGTTTGGGATGAATCTTTGAATGTTGATGGATGCAAGGATGATTGTGACTGTGATGGTTCTCGTAGATGCGGGCCGTCTGGATACTGTGATAGTTGTTTGGATTTGGCTGAACTTTACCCAACCACTTACCCACCAACTGACTGTCCAGTTTGTGATAATTCTTGCGATGATTGCGATGGCCCTTCAAATTACAATTGCACCAAATGCCCAGATGGAATCTATTTGTTCAATGGTCAATGTATTGATTGTAATGATAATTGTGCTACTTGTTATGGTACTGGAGTGAACAATTGCCTCACTTGCGCAAGCGGCATGGTCTTATGGAATGATCAATGCTGGACTCCTGATCCAACTTGTGATCCAACTTGCGTGACTTGCTCTGGTTCTTCCAACAATGAATGTACTTCTTGTCCTTGCGATAATGATATGATTAACGGCCAATGTATTCCAAAAGTCATTACTTGTGATTCAAGTTGCCTTACCTGTATTGGAACTGCTTCTAACCAATGCTCAAGCTGCGACAAAGGCCTTGTCTTGATCAAAGGACAATGTGTTGACATTCAAAACTTCGTTGGATTCAGGAAGTTCGATGAATCCCCGATCAAATATGAAGTTACCAAGAAGATTTCAGATAAATCTGATATCGCTGTCGGTACATGGAGTAGATATGTCCCAGCTGATGTTCAAGGTTCTGACCCTTACAATGTCCTCTTCAGACTCAGTGGACTTAGTTCAAGAGACAAAGAACTCGGCACAAATGATTACAGATTCTCAAGCCTTGTAGTTTATTACAACTCAACCCACTATACCTTCGAAACCTACTCTAAGGCTTCAGGTACACCAGTTCTTGTTCAGAAATACGTTCCTGTGAGCCAATCCCAATTAGAAAATTCTTGGAACTTGATCTTCTTCGGATATTCTAGAGCCAATGCCAAGGCTACTGGTTATATTGTGTTCCCAGACGGCACCCAACAAACTGTTGAGTTCTCGAATGTCGTTCAAGATAAACCTGACGAAAATATGGAAGTGCTCTTCTTCGGAGATGACGTGTACAATGGATTCAACGGAGAAGTCTCAACCCCTGAAGTTCTCCACGGAAGCAATTTCCTCCAAACCTTCGACATCAATAACAAGAACACTTACTTCCCATTTAAAGGAAGAAGTTATTAAATAAATAATCCAATTAGATTTTTTTACAATAAAGAAATTATTTGAGTAATCACAAAAATCATTATCCTAAAAAGAATTTTTTTCTATTTTTTCTCTCTATCATATTCTTTCAAAGTTAACTATTAAATTTCACAAAATACATGATTTATCATGAATTAGGAGTTTTAAATTTGAAATTCCTTATGAGAAATGTCTGTTGATGAATTTAAGTTTTTTTTAACTATATAAACGGATAGTCAATTTTGTCAAAAGAAATTGGAAATTTCAAAAATCAAATGTGAAATAAAAATTAATAAATTTTGATTTCTCAAAAAAAGTTTCAAAGTTTTTGCAAAATAATTCGCCAAGACTATATATTGTTTGAATTTATTAAAATTTCTTAAAAGTCCAAATTCTGACAAAAAAAAATTCATTTATATACTATTTTTGTGAAATTTTTAATTTACAAAATTATATTAAAAATTTTGTTTTGTTAACCTTTTAGCATAGCAAATCAAATTGCTCAGAAAAACTCCAAAAAAATTAGAAGTTTGAAGTTTTTTTTGTGATATGAAAGAATTCTCAAATTTGTGTATTATTTTATCTTTGTTTTTTAAAAATTCATAGAATAATTATTGTTTAATCTTATTACAATCCTGTTATTTCACTCTCTTGAATAAAGCTTGTTTCAATTGATTCATCATACAAAACATAATTTCCAGCATAAACCACAATGTTTTTAGCCTTGAAATCTCCACCCGTTCGTCCAATGACATTATTCGTTCCTAAAGTAAGAAAAGCATTTTTTGGTATTAAGACACTTGTGACATTCCACTGAAAATTTGTTGACTCATCGTCGGTGACAACCCAAGCTTCAATTTTATAAGTACTTGATGAAAAATGAATTTGAATAAAATTCCAGTTATTTTTCACTTCTTCAATGATTATTTGGGGCACACTAACAAGCGTATTGTTTTGTTCAAAAGCCACTTCTGCAAAAAGAGTAGATTTTAATAAATATATTTGCCCAATAGCCTTCCCAACTGTATTAATTTCGCTTCGGTTTTCAAAAGCATAAGTTAGAATTTGTTGTGGTTCAGTATTTGATTCATCTTCGGAAAGAATGTTCACTTTCAACCAAAGTGCAAACCCATAATCTTTTGCATCCAAAAAAGAATTTAAAAAAGTGAAACTACTAAAATCCTCAGGAGTTTGAATTAACACATTGCCGCTTGCGTCGAATTTTTTTTCTATGTAAGGTACATCGTTGTAATCTCTGAAGATCCCATTGATTATGTCATCATTATCACCTTCCAAATAACTATCCAGAAAATGATTCCCATATAACATATTCCATCCATCCAAATCTCCATTAAATC
>Ga0302140_10007944_pt1 | contig 13240 bp, 9 predicted proteins | sample I_Bog_E1_1_FD_202095 | JGI IMG/M metagenome (GOLD analysis project Ga0302140, IMG submission 202095) | Peat permafrost microbial communities from Stordalen Mire near Abisko, Sweden - I_Bog_E1_1 | ecosystem: Environmental > Terrestrial > Soil > Wetlands > Peat | place: Sweden: Abisko, Stordalen...
GTGGCGACATAGTAACTTGCCTGAGCCTGAACAGGAGTGGAAACGCTGAGAGTTGCGGAGTTACTCGTAATGCTTCCCGCGGAATTGGAAACAACCACGTCGAATGTCGATGCGTTGTCAGTCGCGCTGACTGCTGGCGTTGTGTAACTGGACGATGTAGCTCCCGTAATAGCTAGGGAACTCTTCCGCCATTGATAGCTTGGTGGCGCACCACACGTTGCGCTAACCGTGAACGTGGCCGATTGACCAACCGTGACCGACTGGTTCTGGGGTTGGGAGTTGAGAGTAGGCAGTGCCGTGACAACGACGGTCAGGGTTGCGGAGTTGCTAGAGGTGCTTGTGTCGGAACCGGCGGCGCTGGTGATGCTTCCTGCGGCATTCGACACAACAACGTCGAATGTCGATCCACTTTCGGCGGCGGTTGCGGCCGGAGTTGTATATCCGGTAAGCGTGGCACCCGGTATGTTTACCGAGTTTTGCCTCCATTGGTAGCTCAATGCCCCTGTCCCTGTTGCTGAGACCGCAAAGCTGGCGGATTGGCCGATCGTCACCGTCGCGTTGGCCGGCTGAGTGGTGATGGTTGGGGCTGAGTTGGTGGTTTCTGTGCTGCCAAGACCACTTCCCACGACATGCATCGCTCCACAGCCGCTCAACAGCACCACGGACATCAGGCTTACGCATCCCAGGGACTGAATTGAGCGCTGGAAGCATGAGACTTTAGTTGACATTTCCGTTTCCTGCCATTGCGCTACCGAATTTGGAAGAGCTTCCACGGGGACCTATATGGCAATCCCGGTGCCAACTTCGGAAGGAGAGACAAAGTTTCTGTAAGTAATTGAAAATAAGTAGCCTGATCAATTGGCGATGGAATCCAAACCGCTGCTCACGGGTCCATGATGTTCAGGATCACGACAAGTGTTGTCGCGATTCTAGACATGGCCCAGGTGTCGAGTGGTTCTCGCTTGCGCTGAAGAATTGAAGCAGACGCTCGCGCTAAACGGCGGAATGATGCCTTTGATTGACTCCCCATTCGGAGTGGCTTTTTGTGCGCCAAAGACCTGGAACAAATTGGTAAGAGGAGGCGCCCATGGCATAAGGAAGAGAGCCCGTTATTTGCGACGGGGAATTGCCGAAAGTTCCCCATCGAGATCGCGCATAATTGGCTCTGCCTGCAGAACCGCAATGAGTGTCCGCTGCGGCAGGTTCCGCGATTTTCTGCGTAACGCTGTTATTCCATCCAATCTTGAATACGGACAGAAGAACAATGGGATAGCTACGAGCAAGGTGTCTCTCAGGGAAATCAGCGGTCTTGGGCCAACGTGGGCCACCTCTCGGCTCAACAGGAAAAACGAGCGTTTTCAGGCAGTTCCAAAAGGCCTCATCCTCTCGCCAACACCAACTCTCAGGCGCATGCACAATCCAATGGCAACTCTGGATAACAACCGCCGTTGATTGGGAGTGAGCCGCTCACGAACGTGGGGACCAACGACTGCCTGTTCGCTTGGTTCTGGCTGCATGAGTTGGGGTGGAATCCAAAAATCGCCGACTGCGACACGGTGAACACAATCTACGAGTGTTGAACCATTTTCGCTTCGGAAAACAACGCCGCTAAAGCCCATTTCAAGGTATGCCTCTGCTGAGTCGTGGTCCTCCACAATGGCGATTCCGCGACTGCCGGTCGTCTCCAGCAGGATTTGCAGACGGGTCAAGTCCGGCTGAAGCGAGGCAGCGAACATGACAATTGAGTCCGGAAAGTCAGCGATCGCCCTGTACATCCGATCAAGATCGGCGCAATGAGCAACGACGCGCATATCCTCGGCTACTGCCAGTGCTTTCGCAGCACAATCGCGCAGCGCGGCCTGGGAATCGGCCAGGATGATTTTGCTTGATCTGACGAAAAAACCCATATTCAATTGCCTCTGAAAAGGCTGCCAATCTGACGGAGTCGGAGACATTGCTCTTATCCCATCGGCAGCGGCAGTTTCCACTACGTACTCGCAGTCGGCCTTCTAGTTGGAGAGTTTGCAGAGACTCCAATCACAAGCTATGTGGCAATCTCATCGCCATTCATTGAGTTGGTTATGATTTAGCACTAAGTGATTGAAACTAATTGTCTTATAGAGACATCCGCCATCACCCGCACGAATACTCGCGATAAGAAACGTCTAGATTCTCGACAAGCGTTGTCGAGATTCTCAACAAGGTCGATGGAATGATCTGTATTCTGTATCTGTGGAAAGCTGCATTCGGCCCTGGTCTCCAATGCCAAACCGTAAGCCACCGATCCACCGTCTCTCTTCTTAGTCAGAGTTAGTGCAGAACCGGCTGTGGGACAACTGCTCCGTTGGCAGATTGGGAGCTTCGGCGAACAGGACGATCGGCGGAATCGAGGCACATTTGCTTGCGGAAGTTGCAGAGTCAACCTGTGAGAAGGATCGGGACGACGTCTCCGGAAAAGCTGACGAGTTAGGGAAACAGGTGGGGAATGGGTAAAAAAATTCTGGTAGTCGAAGACGATCCTCTGATCCAGGATTTTCTGGCGGATGGACTTAGCATCGAGGGATTTGAGGTCATAAGAGCCAATGGTCTTGCCAAGTCTTTCGTTGAGATCCAGAAATCGCCGCCGAACCTCATTCTGTCGGATTACCAGTTGCTGGACGGCACAGCGTTCGATCTGCTGGCTTGGCTCAAGGCCCGCGATATTCGCATTCCAGTCATCGTCCTCACGGCGTACGCCAGCATCGATCTGGCGGTGCAGGCGGTCAAGAACGGGGCCGAACAGTTCATTCCCAAACCCGTCGATCTCGGATTTCTGATTGCGATGATGCGCCGTGCGCTGGAGAATGTCCGCTACCAGCAGAAGGACGTTGCAAGCAAGCTGGAACGGGAACGCTATAGCCGCGACCCCTTCCTTGGCGAAAGTCCGGCCATTCAGGAACTGAGGAGATCGGCAAAGCGGGCCACGGAAGCCAACATCACGATCCTGATTCAGGGAGAGACTGGCACGGGCAAGGGAGTGCTGGCGCGCTGGCTGCACAAGAAGAGTGCGCGTTCGAACGATGCATTTGTGGATCTGAATTGCGCGGGACTATCACGTGAGTTATTTGAATCGGAGTTGTTCGGGCACCAGAAAGGAGCATTCACAGGCGCTGTCAGCAACAAACTCGGGTTTCTGGAGGCTGCGAATCACGGCACTTTGTTCCTGGATGAGATCGGCGATATGGACCCCCAGGTTCAACCGAAGATTCTAAAGGTAGTGGAAGAGAAGCGCTTCTATCGGTTGGGGGATGTAATTGAGCGTACGACCGATGTGCAGATTATTGCGGCAACCCATCGCGATTTGAAGAAGCTGGCAGAGGAAGGCCAATTTCGCAGCGACCTCTATTTCCGAATTAGCACTTTACGCCTGCGTATTCCTCCGCTGCGCGAACGCCTGGACGACATTCCGAATATCACCGACAGGCTTCTGGAACAACTGGGCAGCGATATGAAGCGCGATGGGCTGCGCATCTCAGACAATGCCCGGGCAGCATTGCAGCGTTACTCATGGCCAGGAAACATTCGCGAACTAAGGAACGTGCTGGAACGGGCGGCGCTTTTATCGGATGACGGGGTGATCCAGATAACAGGCCTCGAGTTCGAGGCGCCTTCGCGCCAGGAGCCTGCTGCGCAGCCGCCTGCCACCAACCTCACGCTGAAGGAAATTGAGCGGCGCACTATTATCCAGATCCTTGAGGCAGAGGGAGGAAATGTGATTCGTGCCGCCAAGCGTCTGGGCATCCATAGAAGCTCGCTGTACTCCAAAATTCGCGAGTATGGGCTTTGAGTCGCTGCTCTTCAATTGAGAATCAATGCACCTTCCACTTCATCGACAACGCCGCGAGTTTCTCATCCATGGTTGGCTGCGGTTTGGGCGCAGGAGGCGCCGGCTTTGAAGCGGCGCGCGGTGCCGGCGCGGTCAGTTGCTTGATGGAGAGTGCGATCCGCTTTGCTTTCGCATCCACGCTGAGCACCTTGACCTTCACAATCTGCCCGGTCTTGACGGCCTCCGATGGCTCCTTGATATACCGATTGGAAAGTTCGCTGATATGCACCAGGCCATCCTGATGTACGCCGATGTCAACGAATGCTCCAAATTTGGTGACGTTGGTTACTACGCCCTCAAGCACCATGCCCGCTTGCACATCAGCCAGTTCTCTCACCTCTTCGCGAAAGCTTGGAGCAATGAATGTATCGCGCGGGTCGCGGCCGGGCTTGCGCAGTTCGGCGAGAATATCGTTCACTGTAAAAGCGCCGGCTGAAAGCTTGCTGCGATCCACTTGCTCGAGTAATTCCGGCCTCTGAATAATCTGTTCAACCGACGCATCGAGCAGGCCCGCAATCTGTTCCACCACTGGGTAGGACTCGGGATGAACGGCAGTCATGTCCAGCGGGTTGTCGCCATCGCGGATGCGCAGAAAGCCAGCGGCCTGCTCAAATGTCTTGGGGCCGATTCCCGCTACCTCAAGCACCTGCGTGCGCGAACGAAAGCTGCCCTTCTCATTGCGATGGCTCACGATGTTCAACGCGGTGCGCTCGGTGATGCCGGCAACAAAACGGAGCAGTGTCCAAGAAGATGTGTTCAAGTCGACGCCCACTTTGTTGACACAGCTTTCGATTACCGTTTCGAGCGATTCCTGCAATTGGCGCTGATCCACATCGTGCTGATACTGGCCCACGCCAATCGATTTCGGATCCACTTTCACCAGTTCGGAGAGCGGGTCTTGCAGTCGCCGGGCGATGGAGATGGCGCCGCGCACCGTGAGGTCGAGATCGGGAAACTCCTGGCGGGCAATGGCCGAGGCTGAGTAGACGCTCGCGCCCGATTCGCTCACCGTGACGGAGAAGATACTCTGAATTCCCTTCTCGCGCAGAAACTCGCGCACAAACGCATCGGTTTCGCGCGAAGCGGTCCCGTTGCCAATTGCGATGGCGCGGACGTTATGCTGCCGCAGCAAAGCCTCCAGCTTTGGTATAGCCTCGGCGTTGCCGTGCTTCGATGTGTGCAAATAGAGCACATCGTGCGCCAGCATTTTTCCAGTCTGATCCACCACGGCAACCTTGCATCCGGTGCGCAATCCTGGATCGATGCCAAGCACAGAGATGGGGCCGGCGGGCGGAGCAAGCAGCAGGTTGTAGAGGTTGTCGCGAAAAACTTTGATGGCCTCAGTGTCCGAGCGCTTCTTCAACTCCAGGCGAATCTCCCCCTGGATGGAGGAATTCAAGAGCCGCTTCCAGGCGTCGTCGATGGCCAGTTCAAGCTGCCGCGTCCAATCGCCGCTTAGGCGCAGCACATGACGCTGCATGATCGCGATGGCACGCTCGGGTTCGACTTCGATCAGGAAGTAGAGAATGTTCTCACCTTCGCCGCGGCGGATGGCCAGCATACGATGCGAAGGGATAGTCTTCACCGGCTCCTTGTAGTCGTAATACATTTTGAACTTATCCTGCTCGTCTACTGCATCCATCGCCTTGCGGCTCACCACTACGCCTTCGTCAAAGACAAGTTGGCGCAGGGCCTTGCGAAGACCGGCATCTTCGCTAATCCATTCCGCAACGATGTGGCGCGCACCCTCTAGCGCTTCATCCACCGTGGCCACTCCCAATTCCGCGCTTACAAAGCTGGCGGCAAAACTCTCCAACGGCTCGGCGGAATTCTGTTGCGCCCAGAGATATTGAGCCAGTGGTTCAAGGCCCTTCTCGCGCGCGATGGTGGCTTTGGTGCGACGCTTTGGCTTGTAAGGAAGGTAAAGATCTTCGAGTTCGTTTTTGTCCAGCGTCGCTTCGATGCGCGTCTTTAGATCATCTTTCAGCTTGCCTTGTTCCGCGATTGAGGCGAGGATCGTCTCGCGCCGCTCGGCAAGGTCGCGGAAGTAGGCCAGCTTTTCCTCGATGTCGAGAATCTGCACTTCATCCAGGTTGCCTGTTGCCTCTTTACGATAGCGCGCAATGAAAGGCACAGTCCCGCCGTCGTCGAGCAGTTCAATCACCGCGACGATTCCGCGCAAGGGAAGATTCAGCGTTTTTGCGATATGAAGGAGAATGTCCGAAGATAGGCTTTTTGCTTCTTTCATGATTGATCCTTGTTCATCGTACATGGTGTTGCTGAACGGCGCGTGGTTACTGGTTGTGCAAAACAGGCATGGCCAGAACGAGCCATGATCGCTCCGCAATTTGCGAAGCAACCTGGGCCGTTCTGGCCATTATGGTTACGGTTAATTCCGTTGGCGCCTTTGCCTTCGTTACGCCAGCGCGACTTTCAATGTGACGCCGATATCCGAGAATTGTTCCGCCGGCATTTCAACTCGCAACGCGCTCTCGTCCTGCTTCCATTTCAGTTCGCCTTTGTATCCGAGCAGTTCCACATTGCGAACCTTGCCGGGAGCCTGCGGACTGGCGAGACCGAGGGCATTGACAACTGCCGCTTTGTCAGGCCAGCCCATTACGAATGCGTAGACAGTGCTGTTTTTCGTTGTGAAGCGAATGTCCTCCGCAGTCAGATCCTTCTGTTTGTCTTCGTTGAAATTACCTGCTTCGATCTTGACTTTTGTGGACGGCCCTTCTCCGTAAATCTTCCACGGACGAGAACTGTAGATGCCCTCGCTGTTCACCGCCATCCACGCGGTGATGCCCTCCAACACCGCCATCTCTTCGAAGTCCAGCTCACCGGAGTTGGGCAGCGGGAAGTTCAACAGCAGATTGCCATTCTTGCTGACGATATCCGTAAGCAGGTCGATTACTTTCTTCGGCGTCTTGTACTTTTCGCCGCGATTGTAGTGCCACTGGCCAATGCATGTGTCCGTCTGCCACGGGTTCTTCGCAATGCCGTCGGAGACGCCGCGCTCATGGTCCAACAGGCATGTGCCAATAGCGCAATCCGTCCCATCCTTGCTTGTGTATACAGACTCCGCCTGCCCGCCGTTCAATTGCGCGCTAACGTTGTAAAGGTGCGACACCACCTTCAATCCATAATCCTCGAAGGGCAAGTGTCCGTCGGTGTAAAGCAAGTCAGGGTGGTACTTGTCGATCAGATCGGTCATACGGTCAAGGTAATGGCGCTTCCAGGAATCTGGAATGCCATCGTCGTTCCAATCGAGTTTGTCGACGAAACGTGCGCAATCCGCGTCGTGATATAGGTCGGCATTGTGAGGATCGACACCATCGTAGGAGACACCTTTCAGAGGCCCGGTCTTGTCGGCGCCATGACTTGTAGCCCACCACTTGTAACTGATCCATAAGTGCTCGCTAACTCCAAAGCGCAGGCCTTGCTTCTGCGCGGCTTTCTGCCACGTGCCTACGATATCTCTTTTCGGGCCCATGTTGACAGCGTTCCAGCGCGTGTACTTCGAATCCCACAGGTCGAAGTTATCGTGGTGGACGCCCATGCTGAAGAAATACTTGGCGCCGGCTTTTTTGTAGAGACTCATCAAGTGGTCCGGGTCCCACTTCTCGGCCTTCCAGTTATTCACCAGGTCCTTGTAACCAACCTTTGAAGGGTGTCCGTAAGTCTCGACATGGTAAAGATATTGCGGCGAACCTTCCTGATACATGGTGCGTGCATACCAGTCGCCAAATTCAATGGCCGACTGCGGTCCCCAGTGCGACCAGATTCCAAACTTCGCGTCCCGATACCAATCCGGGACCCGATATGCCTCAAGAGATTTGCGGGTGGGAAGAAAAACCGCGCCCTGCGCCGCCTGCGCCCTCGCAAACTTTGAGAGAGCAAGGGCGGAACATGCACCGCCCATGATTTGAAGTAACTCGCGCCTGTTCAATGCCATTTGAAGGTTCTTCCTTTCACTGTGCGAATTGTTGCGAAATCAAAGTCTGCGATGTCACCTTGTCTTGCCGTGCGATTCGCTCGATCTTGTGTGAGCTGCCACGATCGTTTCGCGGAGCCGTTCTTCGGCTTCGGCATTCCAGTAACTGCAATCGAGCTCAAAGAAGACGGATGTATATGGAATCAGCATCTCCGTTTTGATGATCAGAATTTTGAAGATACGCGCGGATTGATCGAGCTTTTGAATAATCTGTTCGTGCGGCAGGCGAAAAACCGTCGAGTGCGCAAGCAGTGCATCCAATTCCTGCTTGTATCGCTCGACACCCGGTGCGTCCTTCTCCGGGACGAAGTGCAATTCGTAATCCAGATAAACATTCGCACGGATGTGTTTGGTCGCTACGATTGCGTCGAGAACTTTATGCAGCACCTGAACCTGGCCTGCGCCGGCAACAATTGTCTTGACACCGGGGCTGGACTGCGCCGGATAAGCCGCGTCGGCGACAACGATCCAGTTTCGATGGCCAAACTGCGGCAGGCGAACGGCGAGTTGGTGCTCCCAATCGGCAGTGCCTGAAGGTGTAAGGTCGCTCATCGAATCCCTCCTCGTTGCAGCACTAAATCAGCTCTTCATCCGCACAGACGGCGACCTTGCCACACTTGCCGGACGCCATGAGGGCATACGCTTCGCTGGCCCGCTCGAGCGGAAACCGGTGAGTGATAATGTCGGCCGGATGCAGATCCCAGCGGACCAATCGTTCCACAAGTTCTTCCATCAGCCATGTCGAAGTAACCCACGAACCATACAGCGTTTTCTGATCGTGAATCATGTCGGGGGATGGATTGATTTCGACGCTTCCGCCCTCACCGATGAACGCGATCTTTCCCCACTTGCGGGTGGCGCGAATAGCGGTTGCGCGTGCCGCGTGATGTGCCGAGCAATCCACTGCGCGCTCCACGCCAAAGCCGCCGGTCAGCTTTTTTACCCGTGCAACGTTGTCCGGGCCAGAAGCCAGCACTGTGTCACAAACACCCAGGTCCATCGCAATTTTCATGCGTTCTGGAACCACATCGATACCGATGATTGTATTTGCGCCGAGCTTGCGGCAGAGTGCACCCGTGGCCAGTCCCACCGGGCCGAGCCCTGTGATGAGTACAGCATGATTTCCATCGATTCCGATTTTTGTCAGCCCTTCGTAGACGGTGCCGAACCCGCAGGCCACCTGCGCGCCATCGGCAAATGAAAGTTCATCCGGAAGCGCAATGAGATCCTTTTCTTCGGCCATCATGTAGTCAGCCATGCCGCCGTCGCGCTGCCATCCATACGCGCGGCGATATTTTTCACTCGTACAAGAAACCATGTAGCCGCGACGGCAATCGTTGCACACGCCACAGCCGGAGATGTGGTAAACAATCACGCGATCGCCGGTTTTGAAACGGCGGCAACCCTCACCGGTTGCGACAATCTGGCCGCATGGTTCGTGGCCTGCGATTACTCCCTGGTAACCTTCAGGCCCCTTGCCGAGATGCTCGTGATAGATGCAGCGAATATCCGAGCCGCAGATGGTCGAAGCTTTCATGCGCAGCAAGACTTCCCCGTGGCCTGGGGACGGCACGGGGACAGTGCGCAACTCGACGGTTGAGTTTCCAGGCAGATACGCCGCGGTCATTGTTTTGTGCATTTCTCCGCTCCCCATCGCTACGGCGGTGTTATCTCTCCGTTGATATCCCAGAGATCTTCCCATGTCTGGCCGTCTTTCCAAAGAAAGACCTGGCCCTTGATCAAGCGGCAATTCCGGTCGATGCCGGCAATCTGCCGCATCTCTTCTTCGCTGAGTGGGTCGCTGACCACGCCGGCCAGATTTGCGCGGTAATTGTTGATTGAAAACGGAATCGGCGTTTGTCCGCGCTGCACCGCCCACTTGATGCAGACTACCGCGGGATGAATACGATGGTGGTCGGCAATCTTCACAATGACGGGGTCTTCGGTGGGCGCGGTGTCTTCCGGTGTGCGGTCGCGTTCGGGACGGCCGGGCGAACCGATGGGACAATAGCCAATGGCCTGAATGCCGTTGTCGACAACATATTCGAAGAGTTCCTGCTGCTGGAAATGCGGATGTAATTCCATCTCGTTGACCGCGGGCTTGATGCGCGCGTCGCGCAGCACCAGCTTCAGTTTGGGGATGGTCATATTGGAAGTGCCGATGTGGCGCACCAGGTCCAGGTCCACCAGTTCCTCCATCTTGCGCCAGGTCCTCATGTAGCTTTCGTGGATGTAGGGCTTGGCGTCCGCACTGCGCGAGGTTACGTCGCAACCCGCTGGATGAAAGTTCGGAAAGGGCCAGTGGACCAGGTAAAGGTCGAGATAATCGAGACGGAGATCGGTAAGCGATTTGCGGCAGGAAGCTATAACATCGTCTGCGTCGTGCTTGTCGTTCCATAACTTGGAAGTTACCCAAAGTTCCTCGCGCTTGACTTCGCCATGAACGATCTGCTCGATCGAAGCGCCCACGGCTGCCTCATTGCTGTAGACCGAGGCGCAGTCGAAATGCCGGTAGCCAACGGCGGCCGCTCCTGCAACGGCCTCGGCAACCTGGGTGGGCGAAACGCGATCGGACCCGAAAGTGCCGAGACCAACGGTCGGCATTTTGGCGCCGGTGTACAGCGTTCTTTGCGGGATGGTGGCTGGGTCGATCGGTGACTCGTTTCGACTTGGGTGGCTCATTGCTGCTCCGGTCCTGCACGCTGCCTGGCGCTCAAAAGGTAACGTTTTCAGAGAACCCCCAAACATACTTCCGCCAAGGCACCGTGTCAACCGGGTAAGGAGCCCGGTTGCGCCATTGCCAGGGTGCGGATGAGGCGCCCTGTTCCGATTCAGTTCTTGTCGGGACCGGCGCTCACCAGGATGCAGGTAATGTTGTCGTGGCCACCGGCTTTTTTTGCGGCATCCACCAGGCGGCCGCATCGGGTTTCGAGAGGCAGATCGGTCCCTAGCAGCGATTCGATCGTTGGGTCGGTCAGTTCGCGGGTCAGGCCGTCGGAGCAGAGCAGAAGAAGATCGCCGGGCTCGACTTCCAACTCGAGAATATCCGGCGTCACACGGCTCTGGGTGCCCAGCGCGCGAGTAATTACGTTGCGGAGGGGCGAGCGGATGGCTTCGGAGCGGGTCATGCGGCCCAGGCGGACCTGCTCTTCAACCAGGGAGTGGTCGTGGGTGATCTGCTCAAGGCTGCGGTTGCGCATACGGTAGCAGCGGCTGTCGCCGACGTTGAGTACCCATACGCGGCGCTCTTCCACCAACAGGCCTACCAGGGTTGTTCCCATGCCGTTGAGCTTGTAGTTGCGCTGGGAGCGGGAGAAGATGGCTTCGTTGGTTGTGCAGATGGCGTCCTCGGCCAACTGCGGCATTTGCGAGGCTCCATTGTCGACTTCGGCGCGGCTGCTGAGCAGGCGGAGCATTTCGTCTACTGCGAGGGAGCTGGCGACTTCCCCGGCTGCAGCACCGCCCATGCCGTCACAGACGAGGTAGATCCCGTGCTCTACAGAGAACCCGAACGCATCTTCGTTGGATGGGCGTTTGCGGCCGCGGTCGGTAACCGCCGCAGCTGCGTAGTGGAGGACGGCGGTGGACAAGTAAAATCTCCCATCGCACAGTTTACACGGGTATGCGGCGGGTTGGCTGCGGGATGCGGCTCAGTGCGCAGCCCGGCTTTCGGCGGCGACCGGCGCCGCAGGCAACTCGGGGAGTTCGAAGACCTCGATTGAACCGTCATGGAGTACGGCGACGCGGCGGCCGGAAGGGGAAATGGCCACATTGCCGCCGGCATCGAGCGCTGGAGTAGCCGAAGCCTCCAGCGCAACCTTTCCGGTAGCTGCGTCGATGACCCGTACCAGTTGGCCTTTGATGTCCTCTGCGTCCAGGGGTGAGTAGGCATTGACTGCATGGTTTACGGCCAGCGTTTCGCGCACCAGGCGGGAGCCATCAGCCGCCATGACCAGGAGCGGCCAGATGGCTTGCGGCGAGCTTAGATCTTCCCACAGACGATGGCCGTCCATGTTCATGGCAACCAGCCTGTGGCCACCCCCGCCGTCGCAGGCGGTGACCAGCAGCTCACGCTGCGAGATGAAATCGAAACTGGGCGAACAGGTGGAGGTTACGCGCCCCAGCACCGTGCTTCCCCCGGTGAAGTAGTTCAGGTTGAGCATCCACTGCTCGCCGTTGGCGCGCAGGCTCTCAACGTAGCCGTCTGAGTTGATAGGCAAATGGACGGCGGCGCGTGCGCGGCTCACAAGCATCACCTGGCCCGTGTCGCGTTTCAAGATGCGAACAACCAGATCGGGCACGCTGGGCTTCTGGTCTTTCGGATCCTGATGGTCTTGCTGAACACTTTGGTCTGTAGAAACAATGCTGGCTTGCGCGGTTGGCGGACTGGCCACATCCCCCGGCCTGGCTTGAGCCTCCGCAGGCTCCCGGGAGTCGGTGATGAGGAACTGCTGAGACGGATCCATCTCCAGCCACAGCAGCGGTCCCGGAAAATGGAGCAGGGGCTTCAGTTCCAGCGTCGCGTCGCCCTGCTCCAGCCCATCGCGATCTCGCAGCAGGAAGTGGCCGTCCTTGAGCATCCACAGGTAACGAACACGGTCATGCACTGTCCACAAGGCCTCGGCCGCTACGTTTCCTGCGGGCAGCGCGAGCACCACGGCGCGAATCTGGCGTTCGTCGCTCCACGCGCGGTCTTCCGGCTCGCGGTGCATGAGACCCGGTACGCGAAAGGTGAAGAGGAGGCGGTTATCGTCGATGAAGTCCAGGGAGACAAGGCTGTTTCTCTGGCCAAGGTAGATGGGGCCCGGGGCTGAGAAACCGAGGGATTCGACGGAGATGGTGAAGATGGGCGGAAATGAGGGCTTGTCTGGAAGCCTGCCGGGCAAGTGCTTCTCTTTGGATGCGTGAGCTTGGCTGGTGGGAAATGCGGTGGCGCCCTGCGCATGCATGGCTGCGGCCGTACACAGCGTAAGGGCTGCCATGACCAGCATAAGGCCAGCGGCATCCAACAGCGTTCGCAACCGATTCAGCATCGAACCCTATTTTCGCCGATGGGGATGGTTTTGGGCAGGCTAGTTCCACAGTTGTAGATCGCAGGCTCTGTCGCTCTTCCCGGATGTAGATCGCAGATTTTATCGCTCTTCCCGGAGGGAAGATATGAAAATAGCCCCGGATGGAATCCGGGGGAAGCGTCCCGAACCATTTTTCGCGTCCCGTAGGGGAGCGGTGAACATCTCACGTCCCGCTACACCACCTTCATGCGATTGCCCGTGCAGCGAAGCTAATGGTTGACCTAGCTGGTGCAAGTCCAGCCGATGGAGCTTACCCAGTTGCCATCGTAGCGATATCCGGCAGCGAGAAGAGCGATCGACTCGCTGGAA
>Ga0302140_10007947_pt1 | contig 13240 bp, 9 predicted proteins | sample I_Bog_E1_1_FD_202095 | JGI IMG/M metagenome (GOLD analysis project Ga0302140, IMG submission 202095) | Peat permafrost microbial communities from Stordalen Mire near Abisko, Sweden - I_Bog_E1_1 | ecosystem: Environmental > Terrestrial > Soil > Wetlands > Peat | place: Sweden: Abisko, Stordalen...
TATTGCTGCTGTGGATCGGGCGATGCATTCGCTTCGGCCTTTCGATCAAAATTGCACGCTCACGATAGCCGGCGGGATGAATCGCCCGCCGATGGAGCGATCCAAAGGCACCGCGGCACTTTTCAAGAAAGCCCAGGGCTTCGCCACTGACTTGGGCATCACGCTGGATGAGGCAGCTACCGGTGGAGCATCGGACGGGAATCTGACCGCGGCATTGGGCCTTTCCACTCTCGACGGCATGGGCGCCGTAGGTGCGGGAGCCCATGCGCATCATGAGCATCTTCAACGTAAGCATTTGGTACCGCGCACGGCTCTGCTGGCCGCCATGTTGCTATAGGACCTTGTCGCAGCCGATGAGAGCCGGCTCACGGCGAAAAAATCTCGCCTCAAACGATTTGTCGATCATGTATCATCGCCCTCAACGCTGGACGATGCGCTGCAGGAACGGGCAAGAGGGTCGTTCGTCCGATTGCCCACGCTTTTCGTTGGAGGTCCAAGCATGTACCGCAGGTTCTGCCTTTGCTTCATCATCCTGGTCTGCTCTTTTCCAGCCATCTCCCAGGTCACCGGCTCCATCACAGGCACCGTGCGTGACGCATCGGATGCCGTCATTCCCGGAGCCAAAGTCACCGTCTCCAACGGAGAGCACGGTATCCACCGCGAGACGGTCAGCAACAATTCCGGGGATTATCTGGTGCAGGCCCTCGGCGAAGGAACCTACACAGTTACCGTCTCCGCTCCGGGCTTCCGGCGCTTTATTGCCCAGAATACAATCCTGCGCGTAGGTCAAAACGCCCGCGTGGACGCCCGGCTCCAGATTGGCAACCAGACCACGGATGTTACCGTGCAGGGGTCGTCTGCTGGAACCATCGAGACCCAAAGCTCCGAACTCTCGACCACTATCACTGCCGATCAGATCAGCCAGTTGGAACTGAACGGCCGCTCCTTTGTCCAACTCATCGAGCTTTCCCCGGGCGTAAGCAACCAGACTGGCCAGTCCGAGGGCGTCACAGGCCCCGGCGGCAGCGTCAGTTACTCCATCAACGGCGGCCGAACCGAATACAACAACTGGGAGATCGATGGCGGAGACGTCCTCGATTCCGGCAGCATGTCCAATCTCAACGTCTTCCCCAACGTGGACGCGCTCGATGAAGTTCAGATACTCACCTCCAGCTACGACGCCCAATACGGCCGCAGCGGCTCTGGATCGGTTGAGGCAGTCACCAAGTCGGGCACCAACCACCTGCATGGCGAGGCGTTTGAATATCTCCGCAACCAGATGTTCAATGCCAAGAATTATTTCAATGAGCCGGGGGAACGCATCGGCGCCTATAAGAAGCATGACTTCGGTGGCACTCTCGGCGGCCCGATTGTGATTCCGCACGTCTACGACGGCCACGACAAGAGCTTCTTTTTTTTCTCAGAGGAAATCCGGCGGGAAAATGTCCCTGGCTTCTACAACACTCCCATACCGACCGATGCGGAAAGAGGCGGCGACTTCAGCGCGGTTTGTCCCGCCCCAGGAACGACTTTCTACCGAACCGTCCCCAACCCGGCGCCGCCCGGATACCCTTCCTCCGATCCTACATATCCCGATTGCCCCGCCTATATCTCGGATGCAGCGCAGGACGGCGGCTACATTGGCTTCCCAGGCAATAACATCGCTCCCTATATCGATCAGACCAACACTGCCGCCTTCCTCAAACTCATCCCCACGCAGAACACCACCGTTGGAGGAATTCCATACTTTCAGGAAGCAGCGGGCGCCCCATACACCTGGCACGAAGAACTCTTCAAGGTCGACCAGAACATCAACTCCAAATTGCATGCCTCATTTCGCTTTATCCATGACACTCCGGTCGTAACCTACATAACTTCGACCCCATGGGCGCAATCGAATTTGCCGGGAATTCCGGGCCATGAATTGGAGCCCGGCGTTTCACTCGTCTTCAATCTGAACTGGACCCCATCGTCGACCCTGACCAATGAATTGATGATTGGGTACGGAGCGAATCACATTTCCATCACTAACACGAGCAATGCCGGTGAGTTGCCCTCAAGCCTGACCATGACGGGGCTTTTCAACAACAACTTCGGAGGCAAGATCCCCTCTTTCAACATCCAGGGCGGTGAAACGTTTGGGTCTCTCAATCAGGACGCCGGTCCCGTTCCTTTTTATAACTCCAATCCGACGTACACCTATCGCGACACGGTCACCAAGCTGTTGCACACGCACAACCTCAAGACAGGCTTCTATTTCACGGCAAACCAGAAAAACGAAGACGCCGAATTGAACACGCAGGGCTATCTTGGCTTCTACGGGAACGGGGGAACGTTTTATACCGCTCCGCAGACAAACGGGGGCATCAACAGTACCGGCAACTCGTTCGCCGACTTTCTGGTTGGCGACATCACCACGTACCAGCAATCGAATCAGGAGCCGAAGTACCACTTCAAGTTCAAAATATTTGAACCGTTCCTTCAGGACGACTGGCACGTCAGCAAGAGACTCACGCTCAATCTCGGCTTTCGTATGAGTATGTTCGGCTTATACACGGAGAAGAATCAGCTTGCCTACAACTTCGATCCAACGAAATTCAACGCCGCAAATATGCCGACGGTCGATCCCAACAACGGGCAGCTCGATTTCGGCCCCGGCCAATCGATTAACAATCTGAGCGGCATCGTGCGCTGCGGCGCAAGCGGCATACCAGACGGATGTATGACCGGACACATCTGGAATCCGGCGCCCCGCATCGGCTTTGCCTATGACCTCTTTGGAGATGGCAAGACCGCGATTCGCGCGGCCTACGGTATTTTCTACGAGCACACCAACGGCAACGAAGCTAACGCTGAGTCGCTGGAAGGCCAGCCACCCCTCGTCCTCACGCCCCTGCAGTTTTTCATTCAGGGCTATCAGAATATTGGCGGCGGAGTATATTTTCCGCTCAGCCCCAATGCAATTCCGACCAAGGTCAAGTGGCCTTACATGCAGCAGTTTCACTTCGACATTCAGCGTCAACTCATGAAAGATACAATCGCAACTGTCTCGTATGTGGGGAGCAAAGGAACACACCTCACCCTCCAGAACGATCTCAATCAACTCCACGATCTAAATCAAGCAATCAATCCATTCCCCAAGGGCACACCAATCAACAATACCCAATGCAATGATCTAAACAACGGCAATCCCGCCTACGTGGGGAACACGCAGGTGGTTGGTGACGCGTTGCTCCATCTCAACATTGCCTGTGGCGCCGTAAACCCCGACATGTTCCGCGAAAACTATCCGGGATGGAGCACCATCGACGGCATCGGCCTTGGAGCCAGTTCCAACTACAACGCGCTCCAGGTGTCGGCGCGCCGCACCGCGACCAACTTGGAACTCACCCTCGCCTACACCTACAGCCATGCTATCGACAACGAATCCGATCGCTACGATGGCAACTTTGTCGATAGCTATAATCTCAGGGCTAATCGCGCCAGTTCCAACCTCGATCAACGCCACATCCTCAATGTAAGTTACATCTATACGCTTCCCAAACTCAAAGGCCACAGTCATCTCACGCAACTTACCCTGGGCGGCTGGCAGTGGTCCGGAATTACTGAGTTTCAAACCGGCAAGCCCTTCAGCGTAGTCAATGGCGGTTATGGTGACAATGCCGGGGTCGCCAACGGCGAAGGTACTGGATCCTATGTGGACTTCGCCCCGAACGTGAGCCGGACGCACATTAACGGCTCCACGCATAGCCCCGGCATCTATGGTCCGCTGCTCTTCAACCCTGTGGCATACAACGCACCCACGGGCCTGACGTTCGGAAACTCGGGACGCAATTCGCTGTTTGGCCCACCGACTACCAACTTCGATATGGGTATATTCAAGCGGTTTCCCATTGGCGATCATCTCACCACGGAGTTTCGTACCGAGGCGTTCAACGTCTTCAATCACACGCAATTCACTGGAGTGAACAACTACGCCGGATGCTTCCTAGCGCTGAATAACAACCCTTCCGACCCCACGCTCAGCGCCGGCGCCAATCTCTGCGTCAACGGTAACGGCTCAAATTATCTCGCATCGGGCTTCCTTCACCCAGATGCAGTCCACGATCCGCGCATCCTGCAATTCGCCCTCAAGTTACTCTTCTAGGCAAGCAGCTCCGCCGTCTGGCTGGGCTATCCTTGAAGCATGCAGTTTGCTTGACGCCACGGACGGGGAAGGCATGGCAAAAACTTCGGCAACGGTAGCGGTGGCAATGTTGGCGACGGTGTGCTGCGCGGGCGCCCTGTCGCAGTCCGCTCCGCCTGCTCCGGACAAGGTATGGCACTCGAAGGCTGAGACTGTTCTCGATCACGCGCTCGCTGCTCGTCCAGAAGCCAAGTACGACATCGATGTCGCCAAAGTCTATACGCTCGCTGAATTGATCGACCTCGCCGAGCAGCACAACCCTGAGACGCGCGTGGCCTGGCAGGAGGCCAAAGCGCGCGCGGCTTCGCTGGGAATCGCTCGCGCCGCCTTTTACCCCACGCTCACGGCCGTGGCCCTGGCAGTGACGATCCGCCAGGCTGCACTGCTTTCTGAGTACTACCATCGCCAGACCGAAGGTCTTTTTATCCCTACGCTGCATGTCGACTATCTGGTCTTCGACTTCGGTGGCCGCGGTGGCGCGGTCGATGTGGCCAAGGCCAACCTGCTCGTCGCCGATCTGGCGTTCAACGACACCCATCGCAAGCTGATCTTCCAGGTCTCTTCGGCCTACTATCGCCTGCTCAACGCCAAGGGACAGCGCCAGGCCGCGGAAGTGAGCCTGAAAAACGCGCAGACCATTGAAGAAGACGCACAAAGCCGCCTGGCCAACGGGCTCGCCACCAAGCCCGATCTCCTCGAAGCCACAGCAGCGCGTGCCCAGGGCGACTACGATTTGCAGGCCGCAATCGGCGCCGAAGACATCGCGCACGGCGATTTGGCCACAACGATGGGGCTTCAGCCTGAAACGCAGTTCCAGGTGCAGGATATTCACGATCTGCCCACGCCTACCGCGATGGCCGACTCCATCGACCAGGAGATTGACCGCGCCTTTTCTCAGCGACCCGAACTGATGCAGCAGGTTGCGCGCGTCCGCGCCGCCCAGGGCGCGCTGAAACAGGCGCACTCCGAATACGTCCCGAACATCGGTTTCAGTGGCGATGGCGGCCTGGCCCGCGGATACGGCCAGCTGGATCTTTATCCCAGCAGCTACGCTCAGGCCGAGTACTGGAACGTCAGCCTGCAGATGAAGTGGACCCTCTTTGATGGCGGACGCCGGGAACATGAAGTCGCCCAGGCCAAGGCGGAAAGGCGTGCCGCCGAAGCTGGCATCGACGCCCTGCGCGACCAGATCGGCAACGAGGTCTGGGCAGCCTACTCCAACATGAAGACCGCGCTCCGCCAGCAACAGGCGGCTGCCGCGCTGCTCGACGCTTCAAACCAATCCTACGAAGCGGCGCGCGAATCGTATAGCTACGGCATCCGCAGCCAGCTTGACGTGATCTCCGCGCAGAAGGCCCTCGCCCAGGCGCTCTCTGAAGATGTCCTCGCGCGCACCCAGCTACTCTTGCAGGTTACCGATCTCGCTTTCCGCACCGGCGACCTGATCCAGACGCCGGCAAGGACGCCTATCCAGACGCCGAACCAGACGCAGCCTCAAAAGGTGGTTCCATGAGACGTCCGTCGCCTAGACTCGCGCTTTCGCTTGCTGCCTTGACTGGCCTCTTCCCGCTGGCTGCCTGCGGACGCGCCCCCTCGTTCAACATTCTCGGCTCCTTTTTCCCCGCCTGGCTTATCTGCATGGTTGTCGGCATCCTGCTTGCCGCCGCGGTCAACTGGCTCCTCACCGCGCTCAAGCTTGAAAAGCTAATCTCCTGGGGCATCCTGGTGTATCCATGCCTCGCAGCGTTCTTCGCTTTCACGCTTTGGCTCGTCTTCTTTAGTTAGAGGGAAACGATGGCTATCGAATTATCCCCACCCTCCACCCAATCCGCCGAGCGCCGCAGGCGATACTTGAGCCGCGCCATCAGCGGCGCCATCATCTTCTGCGCTGTCGTGACCGGTCTGCTCGTACTGCGCCAGGTTGCGGAAGACCCTCGCACCGACGATGCCGAAATCTTCGCCAACTACATCGGCATCGCGCCCCTGGTCAGCGGGCCCATCACTAAACTCAACGTAGTCGACAATCAACTCGTCAAGCAGGGCGAACCACTCTTCGAGATCGACGACCGCCCTTACGCCTATGCCCTCGCCCGCGCCAAGTCCGATCAACAGGCCCTTACCGGCTCCATCGAAGACGAGCGGCGCATCATCGCCGGTAAAGTAAGCGGTGTGGATGTCGCCAAAGCTGGAGCCCTCAGCTCCGAGGCCAATCTCAACCACGCTGCCGCGTCCATCGACCAGGCCAAAGCTGCCGTCGCCAACGCCAAAGCCGCCGTCGAACTGGCCGATGCGAATCTGGCCTATGCCAGCAACAATCTACATCGCCTGGAGCCGCTCCTGCAAAAGCAGTTCGTCACCGTAGACCAGGTCGACCAGGCGCGCACCCTCGAATCCACGCGCTCGCAAGCTGCTCATGAGGCACGCTCGGAACTGGCTCTCGCGGAAGCCGGTCTGGTAGCCGCCGAAGCACAATACAAGCAAGGCCAGGCGGGCGTGATGCAGAGTAACCAGCAGATCACCCAGGCTACGCACAATGTCACCACGCTCGACCCCCTGGTGGGCCAGATCTCCGGCCGGCAGGCGGCCATCGACACGGCGCAGTACAACTACGACAACTGCAAGATCGTTGCCCCGTTTGATGCCCGAATCACCAACCTCACCCTCTCTCAGGGCGCCTACGCTAACGCCGGCCAGCAGCTCTTCACCCTCATCGATACCCGCGTCTGGTGGGCCATCGCCAACTTCCGCGAGACGGAACTGCAGCATATCCAACCCGGCATGGAAGCCGAAGTTTACGTCCTCTCCCGTCCCAACGTTCGATTCAAGGGCGTGGTGGACAGTGTCGGCTTCGGCGTCGCCCCGGATGCCGACCTCATTGGTCGCCTTACTCCCGGCCTGCCCGACGTTCAGCGCACCCTCAACTGGGTTCATCTTGCTTCTCGCTTCCCCGTCCGCATCCGCATCCAATCGCAGCCGAATGAAATCTTCCGCCTGGGCGAGTCGGCCGTCGTCGTCGTCCGCGGCCACGCAGCCCTGATTGCCAGGAAGTGACCATGGCCACTACCGTCAGTCTTCCTCACCTGCAGAAATTCACCGCATGGTTTCCGCAGTTTCTGCGCCAGGAACTGACGCCCTATCCCGGTCGCAGCGCAGTGGTAGCGCGCATGGTCATCGCCGCTACCCTCACCATGATCGTCATCGTCACCTTCCGTATTCCCGGCGGCGCCATTGGTGCGCTCTGCGCCTTCATTCTTTCCCGTGAAAATCTCAGGTCGACCGCCAAGTCCGCCCTCTCCGTCATCATGGCCTTCGGCATTGGCGCGCTCTTCATACCCATCGGCGCGCGCATGTTCGCCTCCACGCCATTCACGCATTTCCTTTGGGAAGCCATAAGCCTCTTCCTGATTTTCTTCCTGCTGCGGACTCTCCAGAACTTTGCCCTTGCCACCGGCCTCGGACTCGTCGGCACCTCTATCCTCGCCATCTGGTTTCTTCCCGGTCCTGCCGAACACAACGTCGCGCTGACCCTCTGGCAGGTTCTCGGCGCGGGCATCGGCGCCTTAATCACCTTCAGCGTGGAAGCCGTTTTCCATTTCTTCAGCAGCTCCGATGAACTCGACGACGGCCTCAGCAGCCGGCTCGCCCATGTGCAAATCATGCTGCAAAGCTATGCCGCCGGCGAACCGATTCCCCAGGCCACCAGCCGTGCGCTCACCCAATACGCCGTCATCGGCGTCGGCGCTCTGCGCCGCTACGTTACCCGCAGCAACTACGAGCCGCTTGAACGCATGCAGAGGAGCACCCTGGTCTCGCTCACCGGCCGCAGCGTTGACTTTGCCGCCGCACTCATCAGCAGCGTCTCCGAGTTCTACCCGGAACTGCAGCAGCGTGCTGCTCAACTCGCTCCCCACGTGGAAGAAATCCGCGAAACCATCACCACCAAACGGCTTCCTCCAGCGTGGGAGCCTTCGCTGGATCCGGCCATGAGCTCGCCCCTCTTCAACGAGCTCGAATCCATGATCGCTCTCATGTTCGCCACGCTCCGCAGCAGCAGTTCCATTGACCCGCGCCTGGAGATCCTCGAGGGCCCGCAGGCCTCCAGTCGCATCTTCATCGAAGACGCTTTCACCAACCCCGAGCATCTGCGCTTTGTGCTGAGCGGAACCCTGGCCGCCATGCTTTGCTACATCCTCTATGTGGGCATGGACTGGCCCGGTCTTTCAACCTCCGTCACTACCTGCGTGCTTACCGCACTCAGCAACATAGGCGCATCGCGCCAAAAGCAGATCCTGCGGGTGGCCGGCGCCATCATCGGCGGCTTCATCTTCGCCGTCGGCTCGCAGGTCTTTATTTTGCCCTATATCGACTCCATCACCGGCTTCGCTGTCCTCTTCGCCGTCGTCACCGCATTCGCGGCCTACGTCGGCACCTCCAGCTCCCGCCTTTCCTACGCCGGATTGCAGATCGCGCTGGCCTACTACCTCATCACCCTCAGCGAATTCCGCATCCAGCTCTCGCTCGCCGTTGCCCGCGACCGTGCCATCGGCGTCCTGCTCGGCGTCTCCATGATGTGGCTGGTATTCGAGCGATTCTATCCACGCCCCGCCGCCGACGAAATGGTGCGCGTCTTCATCCGCACCCTGCGCCTCATGGCCGCCCTCGTCTCGGAATCCACCATTGGCGCCGGCGCCGAAACCATCGTCCTTATCCGCAAGCAGCGCGAGCAGGTCTATCGCTGCTTTGGAGAAGTCAACGCCCAGGCCGACGCTGTCCCCTTTGAAACCGGACCGGAGCGCGCCCGTCACATGGCCGCCCGCGATCGCATCCGCCGCTGGCAGTCCTCCCTCCGCAGCTTCTATCTCATGGAGGTCCCGTTGCTTCAGTTCCGCCTCTTCGGCGATCCAGACAGAATCTCGCCGGCCTTTCGCAATATCGAATCGCAATTCATCGAAGACTGCTCAAGCGCACTGAACCGCGTCGCCGATTCGCTCGAAAGCCAGCTGCAAAATAAAGCCTTCCAGCCTCCACCGCATGCCACTCTCCTGGAGCGCCTGAACCTCGAAGTAAGCCACGAGTTGACGCCGCTCTCGCCCCAGGAAGATGGACTGATCCGCCTCACTCGCACCATCTCCGCGCTGGTGGACAAACTCGAAGCCGAAGCCACGACGGTTTCGCTCTTTTCCACGGAATTGCAGGGCCAAAGTCCCGCATAATTCCAGCCTCGGAAACGCCCCAGGTGCGAATCCGCCCAAAATCTGGAGGACTGAACCTCCGAGGTATCCCTCGCCTGCGCCGAGTGCGTCCCGGGATAAGTCTGCGCAAATCCCAACCCACAGAACAAAAAGGAACAGTCATCCTCGAAGAAACGGCGTTCCATTCTAGTGACAGGAGCCGTATATGACCCAAAGTCCCCACGATCGCATCGCAGAACTGCACAACCTCGCCGCCCACGCCCACGCCGCCGCCGCCGCTGCTCACAGCAAGGCCGATCACCTCTCCGCTCACGAACTCAGCAAGCAGGCCTATGAGCTCTCCATGAACGCCCACCGCTTCGCCGAGCAGCAATTCACCGTGTCCTCCGATTTCCAGAGAAAGTAGCGCCGAAAGCATTTTAGGGAATGGTTTAGACCGACACCTCGACTACCGAGTCGATTTTTACCAACAAATTCGACACTCACCATCGTCGGAAAGTTCACAGTATTCTCTAAAATGCTTGAAACCTGAATCCTCACCCCGTACTCGGAACATCTATGGTTTCAAGAGGATTCGTTCATGACTCAGGCTGCAAATCACAAAGGAAAAATTGCTCTCGTAACCGGAGCCAATCGTGGCATCGGACTTGAAACCGCAAAACAGTTAGGGGAACAGGGAATTACCGTCCTCGTAGCCGCAAGATCGCTCAAGTCCGCCGAGGAAACAGCAGCCCAGCTCAAGGCCCAAGGCGTTGACGCTTACCCAATACAGCTCGATGTCACCAACTCCGTCGACCGCGTCGCCGCCGCAAAGCATATCGGCGAAAAATTCGGCAAACTCGACATCCTCATCAACAACGCTGGCATCAACGCCGCCACCGGCTTCGCGCCCGTCAACAGCCAGGTCACCGATGAAGACCTTCAGCGCGTTTTCGAAACCAATTTCTTTGCCGTAGTCGCGCTCACCCGCGAATTGCTGCCTCTGATCCGGAAGAGCGAAGCCGGCCGCATCGTCAACTTGTCCAGCATCCTCGGTTCACTCACCCTGCATGCCGACCCCAATAGTCCCATCGCCGACTTCAAATCTATCGCCTATGACGCCTCGAAATCCGCGCTCAATCAATACACAATTCATCTGGCCTATGAGCTGAAAGACAGCAAAATCAAGGTCAACTCCGCCCATCCGGGCTGGGTCAAGACAGATATGGGCACCGACGCCGCTCCCATGGAAATCCCCGACGGCGCCAAGACCAGCGTGGAACTCGCGCTGCTGGGTCCCGAAGGCCCCACCGGCCGCTATATCCATCTTGGGCAGGAACTCCCCTGGTAGCAACTTCGTGACATGAAAATGTCCGCGCGAACCGAACGAAAGCATTTCAGGGAACGGTGTAGATGAATGCCGCAAATTCCGAGCCGATTTTCATCGGGAAATCAACACTCGCCGTCTTAGGAAGCACTACAGTATTCCCTGAATGCCTTAACGCGCGGACTTCCTCGACACTGACGCTTCGGCTCTAGCGCGGCTCTGGGGGCCGCTTCCGGCCACCGTCAGCTTGGGCCTCCGAGCATTCTCCTCCGGCAGCTTGTCATGCAGAATCACATTCAGCAGCGACTTATGCACCCGGATTCTCCCCTTGTATTCAATAAATCCCAGCTTGCGGAAGCGATTCATGAAAAAACTCACCCGGCTGCGCGTCGTCCCGATCATCTCCGCCAGCGTCTCCTGCGTGATCGATGGAATCAGAGTCTCCGGCTCACCTGGCTTGCCGAACTCCGCCATCAACAGCAGAACCCGTGCCAACCGCTTCTCGCTCGAGTTGAAAAGCTGATCCACCAGGTCGGCCTGCGTACGCATGCTTCGCTGCAGGAGAAACTTCAGAAACAGATCGGAAAATGCATGCTCCTCATGCAGGATCCGGAGCATCTCAAAGCGCTCGATTTTCATCGCTGTGCAGGCCGTAATCGCCGTCGCCGTCGCCATGCGCTGCCCGGCCACGCCCGCGATCGACTCCTCACCGATAAATTCCCCGGGCGTGAGGAGCGTGATCGTCGCCTCTTTCCCGCTTTTGGAGACCACGGTCAGTTTGGCCCGTCCGCTCTGCAAATAAAACACGCAGTCGGCCGGATTGCCCTGAAGGAAAAAGGACTGCTTGGCCCGCAGACGGACAATTCTTCTGCCCAGTCCAGCATTGGCCAAAAAAGTAGCGGGGCTAAAAGAGTCGTTAGTAAGCATTCGCTTCACCACCTTTGCTGGTCGAGCAATCGCGGAAGCATCGCGACTCTATCGGTAGGTCCGGGGGAGACACCGATCGGTAGGCGGAAGTGAAAGAGCAGATTTTCGATCGTGGCCCAGTTTCAAACAGACTCTATCCAATCATCCTAGTCCCGCTATGGGAGAATCTGTACTGTTTTGACCATGCAAGCCAGCCAAAATGCCACAATTCCCCTCGTCAGGCTTGAAGATTCCAGCTTTTACCGCGTCGAGCTCAAAGCGCAATCAAAGGCCGGGGCAGCCGTGGCCTGGAACGGTCCAGAAACACCCGCATGCGCAGTGCTTCCGTTCGCTGCACCGTAACCAGCCGCCGATGGCGTTGAATATGGTCCTCGGAAATCAGGTTGGCCAGCATCGCTTCGTCGTCGTCGGCGTCCCGCTCCAGCCGGCCGATACGATCCTCCAGCGACTGGCGAAACCGCGGACTGATCTCAAAAACCTCAATGCGATCGGACTGGCTGTTCATTCCGGGCTCCTTGTGTCGCATTGGAATTCGATCGAAAAAATTCTCACTGATTTCCAAAAAGCAGCTAAAGCTCCTGGCGACTTGTGCCGATATTAAGTGCACAAGATTGGAAACGCCAGATTACGGCCCCGCGATAATACCCCGTCACTTTAGTGAGTGCTTTCGAGTTACTGTCCCAAATCGGAACAACCCCGCCTTCAACCTCAGGTCATTCCTCCGCAGCCAGCGCGTAATATCCCTTACGCACCTGCACATTCAGCTTGTCGCCCTTGTCGCTCTTGCAATCCACTCCAATCTTCCGGTAACTGCCGTCGATCTTCGCGTTGGTCGGCGTGTAAGACGCCACATACTGCGTCCGGAGCTCATCCTCAATCTGTGAAAAAGCAGCCTGCAGCTTGTTGCCGTTGTTGCCAACATTGATCATCCGGCCGCCTGTCTCGTCGCTCATCTTCTTCAGCGCAAAATCCCCCGAGTATCCCAGGCCGAAACCGCCGTATTGGCCGCGATCCGCGATCAAAATGCCGTAAATGATCACATTCGACTTCTGCGCCGCAGCAATCGCTTCGGCGATCTTGTGGTCGCTGCCTTCATCCTGCCCATCGGTCAGGATAATGATCGCCTTGCGCCCTGTTTCCCCGCCCAGCTTCGACGTTGAAGCCTGATAGACGGCGTCGTAGAGCACCGTCCCCTTGTTCTGACCCGGAACCGGGCTCGCGCCAAAGCTCACTCCGGCATTGATCTCCGCCTTGTCCATCCCCCGCTCCAGCTCCCGCGGGCTGTTGGAAAAGTCCTGAAGCAGGTCCACATTCACATCAAAATTGGCCACAAACGCTTGGTCAGACTTGCGCAGAATCCGATTCAGAAACTGCGCGCCAAACTCCTTCTCCAGCGGCAATACCCGCTGCTGGCTCCCCGACGTGTCGATCAGAATGCCCAACGTCAGCGGCTGGTTGGTCTCCGCCACAAAATGCTTGAGCGTCTGCGGCACCTTGTCCTCTTCCACCGAACAGTTTTCCTTGGTTAGATGAGGCACCAGCGTCCCGCTCTTGTCTTTCACGGTAAAGAATAGGTTTACCAGGTTCACATCCACCTTCAAGGTGACCACCGGATTGTCATCTTCCGGC
>Ga0302140_10007950_pt1 | contig 13238 bp, 13 predicted proteins | sample I_Bog_E1_1_FD_202095 | JGI IMG/M metagenome (GOLD analysis project Ga0302140, IMG submission 202095) | Peat permafrost microbial communities from Stordalen Mire near Abisko, Sweden - I_Bog_E1_1 | ecosystem: Environmental > Terrestrial > Soil > Wetlands > Peat | place: Sweden: Abisko, Stordalen...
ATTTTCTCTAATTTCCTTAAATTCTCCATAGTTTGTAATGATTTATTCTCGAATAAAAGATCAAGAATATTCTTTAAGTCCTTTTGCAGAATCGCTTGTTCGAAAAGACCTGTTACACTCACGGTTTTCCCGATTTCTAATGAAATTTCGCCTTTTTTCTCAGTATTTATAAGGAAAAGTTTCTGAGAACCACTGGTTTTCTTCTTTTTCTGAGTAGAAATGACCAGAATAATAGTGTTTTCAGTTAATTTTCGCTCAGTTAAAAGCTGCTTTGATTTCAAATCCATAATATAGAGGTTTTTATCATCATAACTCACTAATAATCCATTATTTAAACTGATAAATTTGCCATATCTAAGGAAAAAATCTTGATTTTTAATGGTTTCTTAGTAAATTTACATGAGTTTTTCCTCATTGGAATCTGTAAATTTTAAAGTAGTAAGCACTTTTCCAGAAGCAGCATCGATTTTCCATAAGAACCCTTGATTTCTGCCAGCAAAGGCTAATTCCTCTACAAAAAACGAAAAATCAATTAAATTTCATTTTTTTATTTACCATTTTCAATATTGAGAAAAACTGCACCAAAAAACCCTTGTTTTTCTTTCGTTCCTAATTTGCTCAGGGTTTTGCTGAAAATGTTGATCAAAAAATAATTTTTAAAAGTTGAAACAAGCAATTTTGGTCCACTTAAATCAATTTGGAAAATCTCCTCATCAGTCTCAAAAATTTTCTCTTCCTGTAATGTCTTCACAATGTTTTTCTCATGCTTTTCAAATTAAAAAACTTACAGAAATCAATAAAATCTCTCACCTCAACAGCCGTTTTAAAATAAAACACTGCTTTTTCGCTTGCCAACACCAATATATCCATCACAGGACTATATAAAAGTTCAATAATCTGTTGATTTTCGAAAATTCGTGAAACCATCTGTGTTTTCTCTGAAATGATCTGAAATTGCTCATTATATTGGAAATACATATAATAAAGAAGTCCCGAACTAGTAGCCAGAAACCCTCTGATTTCTTTAATAATGTCACTGTAAATCAACATTTTTTTGATGGGAGCCACTAATTCTGAGAAACTTACATGAAGATCTATTGAAAATGTATCTAGATTAGCGAAAAAAACTGAGCCAGAGAAAGTTGCGAGAAAAAGATGCTTTTCAGAGAGAGATATACAGGAAATCTGCAATTTAAAGTGGATTGTCGGCTGTTGTTCCCAGAAAAAAAGCGTGTTTTTATTCATATTTTTCGGATTTAATTATTACTAAAGAGGAATAGTATTAAGTTCTAATGAAATTCTCAGGTATTTCATAATTATAAATCATAGGCTTTTAAATAATGAACCGAAGTATCGTTTTGTTGTGAAAGAACAAAGAGTTTGTTCTTACAATGATGAACATTGGTTTGAATCAAGGCTTTATCTGTGAGTTTAGGACTTTTAATTGTAGATTTAATTAGAAAAATCTCCGATTTATCCTCTTTTATCATGAAATTCCAGAGTTTCTCTTGATCCTTTATTTGCAAATAAGTCCTTTTGTCTATTTCCAGCTTATATTCAAGCACAAAGTCTTGATTTTCATTATGAAATTTGAACTTCTTCGATTCAAGAACTTCGAAAAAAACGGGTTTTTCTATTATTTCCTCCAAATTAAACCACTCGCCTTTCCCTTCCTTGAAATCCACTATAAAAAGCCCGTTTTCTTGAATGAAAACCAATGGTTTCTTGATTTTCTCATCCAAAATTAAGAGGTTTCTCAATAAAATCTCAATATGATCGCTTGAGATATCATATATAGAAAAATTATAGCCTTTTTCTCCTTGTGACAAAACTAATAAGACAATCCCTCCATTTTTCTTTGAAAAAAACAGTAATTCAGGGTTTCTATCGGCATCATTAAGGAAAAGAGTCGATGTTTGCATAAAAACCTGTTTTTCCATGTTAAAGCTTAGAACATGTATTTTATAGTTCTCATATATATATAAGGTTTCGTCGAATATATATAATAAATGATTGTTTTGTCTGAAAATGAATTTCTCGACATCTGATATGAAAATCTGGCTTATTATGGTCTCAACATTACTCCCAAAGGATTCAGTCATGAGAATGAGATCAGTTTCAAAGCCTGGACGAAAAACAGTTAACGCAGCCTTGATTTTATCACGATATTGCTCACATTCGTTTTGATTTTTCTGAATTTTTGGAATGAATTCAGAGAAAAATCTAGAAAAAAATAGAGAAATAATATTAATTGAAATTACTTAGGGTTTCTTGATCCATTATCCTTGATTTCCTCAAATTGAGAAAAAAGCCTATCACCTGATTTTTTTTCTTTTGACATCATTTTTTCAAAATTTTTAGAATTGATTTAGTATTTAAATTTTTCTTGAATTATCTATAGAAAATGATTAGAAATACAGATATAACAGGAAAAACTCAGAAGTTCATACAGTTGCTCTCCTCTCCAATAACTACAACTTCAAACCAATCCCAGTTATTTGAACTTAATAATCTTCTCAAAGAACTATGTTCTCGTGGGATTTCTTTACAAATTAGACCTCAATATTGTGAAACATGCATGTTTTGTAAAGAGAAATTGCCTAGCTTTTGTAAGGTTAATTCAGACTATTTGGAGATAATTTCTTGCAATTGCTGCCAAATAGTTCATAAATCCTGTTTAAAAACAGAAAGTTTGATAGTTTCTGAAAAAACTTTAGACGAAAGAATCTCGAACATTCATTGTTTGATTTGCAAAGTCCCAATTCCCATAATTTTAATTGAAGAAGCGTTTGGGGAAAACGATTTTCGGAAAATTAAGGAAGAGATGCTGAAGAAGAAAAGACTTGAAAGACAAAGAGAAGAAGATATGCAAAGGCTAGAAATAAAAAGACAAGAAGATCTAAGTATAAGTATGGCGTTACAATTCCTCGAGGATGATAGGAAAATTATTGCTCAACGTGAGAAAAACGCGACTTTTGAATGTCAAATATGTTTCGATAAGAAGAAAATCGATGAAAATTGTATAACTCTTGAATGTGACCATAGATTTTGTCAGGAATGCCTCAGAAATGATATCGTTATGAAAATGAAGGATAAAAAAGTCAAAGAAGAAGATATAAAATGTTTCAATTGCAAAGAGCCCATCAGTCATTTTATTATCCAAAATGTGCTGAATTTTAAGGAATTCCGCCAATTCGAAAAAGAGACTATGGCTTTCAACACGAAGAATTTCATTAGATCAGATGAAATTGTCGTGAAATGCCAAAATGCCAAATGCAACAATTTAGTGATTATTTCAAAGAAATTTGATGTCACTCATTATAAATGCCATGTGTGTGGGCTTTTATTTTGTGTGAGAGGGTGTACAAAACCACATAATGGTAAAACATGCGAAGAACAGAAGAAACATGAAAATAATGTAAAGAATGATCAATTATTCGATCAGGTGAAATTTAATGAAAAGTTGAGAGATTGCCCAAGTTGCGGTTTAACAGTTCAGAAAACAGAAGGATGCAATCATATGACTTGTATATGCAAGTTTGAATTTTGTTATGTATGTGGGGCGAAATATAGATCTTGTTCACATTGTTAATTTCATAATCAATAAAATTCCAATGATATTTTTTAAAAACAAATTATTTTTTATTTATTAAAAATATCTCATGCTTTGCTTGATTTTAATTTTTGAAAAAAAAATTAAATTTCTAGATATTCTATAGACAATTTTTCCCTTAAAATAAATCCCTAATTTTTTTTAAATATATTATTCTATTTAGAAATAGAAAATGTTGACAAAAAAAGGAGCAAATTTTGTCCCAAAAATAAATCGGATGGAGATTGGGAAGAGAAGTAAAGGAGTAATGGAAATGATTGCACAATATCAAAAACATAATGAAGAGTGTATGAGAATAATGCAAAATATAGGAGAAAATCTGACATGGCTTGCAAAGAATATTAGAAATAGAAAGCATAGAAATTTAACAGAAAAAGAGCGAAGAAGACGAAGGAAAGAAATTTATCAGAAACAGCTTGAGGAGGAGAATGAGGAAGAATTGAGTATAAGAGGACCCCAGAAATTGCTTGAAAAGCAGAATGAAGAAGAACTGCCTATGGGAATAATGCAAAAGTCAAAGCATAAGAAAGCCCTTCAAATTGAAGAAGATAAGCTACATGCGTCAAGACTCCAAGAGGATGAAGAGAAATTGAGATTACAACATGAGAAAAATGCTACTTTTGAATGCCAAGTTTGTTACGAAAAGAAGAAAATCGAAGAAAGTTGTATCACCCTAAATTGTCAATCTGACCATAGGTTTTGCAAAGACTGTTTGAGAAATGAGATACTGAACAAGATGAAAGATAAAAAAGTGAGCGAAATAGATATCAAATGCTTCCTTTGTAATACCCCGATCAATCCTGCTATAATTCAAAATGTTCTTTCTTTCAAAGAATTTGAGGATTTCCAGGAAACAACTCTGGCATTCAACAGAACTGCTTTTACCAGAGGAGATGAACAAGTTGTGAAATGTCCAAAATGCACCTACTTTGCTTTTGCTTCTAAAGAAAACTATGCCAATCATTGTACTTGCAAAGATTGTGGTCTCTTTTTTTGTGTGAGGGGGTGCTCAAATCCACATCCTGGCAAGACATGTGAAGAGCAGAAGAGAGATGTAAACAATATAAAGAATGATGAATTATTCAACCAGGTGAAAAATAATCAAAGATGGAAAGATTGTCCTGGATGTAGGAAAACGGTGCAGAAAATACAAGGATGCAATCATATAACTTGCACATGCGGGTTTCAGTTTTGTTATGTGTGTGGGACAAAATGGAAGTCATTTTTATGCAATCATTAAATTTTTTTAATATTCATATAATCTTGGACACATCATTTCATTTTGTTTTTTCAAAGATAGAAAAAGAAAAAGAATTTTTGGTTTGTTTCCTCCAATTATCGTGATTAAAGGATTGCAGTTCAACTCTTCTATTATCTTCCCAGCTTTATTTTCACATTATCTTTTTATTATGGTCAATTTCTTCCAAAAATTTTCGAAAATTGTATGTTGGTGGATTGAATATCATTATGATCATTTCAGAAAGAGGTTGATTCAAAAAAAAAAAAAAAAAAATTAAAAGTGTCTAAAAATTTAACGAGAACAAAAAATGAATAAATCAACCGATTTTTCAGAAACTTTAGAGCTCCATTGCAAAGATCATCCTTCTCTCAAGCCCGACTTCTTTTGTCTTGGTTCAAATTGCAAATTCGTTTTGCTTTGCCACGAATGCACTCTTCAAAATCTTGACCATGCAAAAGAACACGTTAATTTTATAAAGCCTTGCGAAAGTTTGTGGACTCTCATTCGTAAAAACTTCTTAAAAAAGGACCCATTAAAGGAAAAAGTTTTTAATAATCAATACGTTCAATTGAAACAACAACTTGAAAATCTTTTGGACAGAAATCTACAGCTTTTAGAAAAAAAAGTTGCTATTATGCTCCATGATTTAAGACAAAATTTGAATTGGAAAATACAGGAGTTTTTCAATAATATTGGAATAAGGGAGGAAAGGCAGTTTTTTCAAAAACCAAAGGACTTCCTAAATTATTTACATGAGAAATCTAATAACATTAAGGAACAAAAGGACCTTATCAACAGCATTTTACAGAAAAACACCAATGGAAATCAAGAAGAAAACTATAAATCTCAGGTATTATCATACCTTTCAGAAAAATCTGCAAAAATTACAGAAAACATCTCAACATTCTCAAAACCTGAAGTTTTTATGGCAGGTCTCCAAAAAGATCTCCTTGATTTTAGGAGTTTTTTTGAATTTTCGGAGTTTTCTTTCAATGAAACTAGTGCGAATAATGCATGTATACCTTTAACAATAACAGATCGTTTTGAGCAGGATTCATTGAATGAACATCCCGTTGATTTAACGAATTATGATACAATCCCGACCTTTGCCCAACGATATCATAAGCCAAACTCTCTTGATAATAATACTTTAGATGTCTTTGGAAAAGTGACATTGATCCAAACAATAGATTGTGGCCATTCGAAACAAGAGAAAATCAATGAAGGGGTGATAATTTCGCAGGTTTCCTGGATAGATTTTGAAAATAGCGCTAAACTGATTACTTGCTCCAAGGATAAGACCTTGCGAGTCTTTGATTTTGCTTCATTCAAATTAGAGAAAGTGCTTATAGGTCATACTGATTGGGTTTATAGATTTCTACATTTTAAAGAGATGAAATTATTGATAAGTGGAGGAATCGATAAGAGTTTAAGACTATGGGATTTAAAGACCAGAGATTGGAAATGTACGAAAGCCATAAATTGTGAGAGTTCAATTATTTCTCTTGTGAAGTTGGATGAGGAAAGCCTGGTGTTTTCCATGAGACTTCATGGATTGAAAATAATGGATTTACAAATGAACATCTTAAGCCATTATAAATTCAATCAAGATAAGGAAATTTGGACAATTTGTCCAAGGAAAAAATCTGGAAATTTATACCTTTTTCTAGGGTTGGTAGATGGCTCTATCGCAATTTTGCATTATCAAAAAAATCTGGGGAATTTAAGTCTTTTAAATTCATTTAAAGAATGCCATAATTCCTTGATTTTTGATATAATTCCATATGAAAATCTAGAAAAAGAATATATTATAAGCTGTTCAGGGGATGGAATGATTAAATTATGGGAGGTGACTGCAGGGGTTGTTGATTGGAAGCTTACATTAGAAAAGAGTCTGAAGGCTCATGAAGGATTTATAAGGAAGATTTTGATTTATAAGGACGATATATTAGTAAGTTGTTCAGATGATGCGAATTTGAAGTTCTGGAAACTGCCGGAAGTTAAACTTGTGCAAATTATAAAAAAAGCTCATGGATTGGCAATCTATTGGTTGGAGAAATTCAGCGATGAAATCATATTAACAGCTGGGGAAGACAATTTGTCATTGGTGAAATTTTGGCAATAAAAATAATTTCATATATATTAAATATTTTCGTTTTTGCTTTTATGCTAGGTTTTTTTATAAAGACTAATTTTTTTTATTATTTTTTATTATTTTCCTCATAAAATTTTTTGATTTGTTTTGCGACCTCTGGAAAAACTAATTCCTCAACCATCTTCTCATTTTTTTCTATACAATCTCTCAATAAAGTTGAGCTAAAATTACCATATTCTTTTGATGGTAAGCAATAATATATTTTGTTCTGTTCCATTTCTGAGAAATTCTCATCAATCAACCATTTTTTATATTTTTCAATCTTGTCAAGAAATCTTTCAGTAACTAATAAAGGCATTTCTTTTGGTTTGTGAACATCTATCGACATACGAGCTATCATGTCAGACCCCAAAGAATAAAACACCTTAAATCCTGCATATTTTCTGTCGAAACTTTCATTAAAAACTGCCCAAACTTCAGGAAAATCAATGAAAACCTCCTTATTTCCTTCCCATGAATCTATGAAAAAAAAGTTTTGGTCAATCTCTTTGTTTTCTATCATAATATCTAAAGTCAGCTGAATTAGAAAACATCTCTGTTTTAAATTCAAGAAAAATTTATTAAAAGAATGAGATTTGGCCTTATGTCCAACATAGGCGTCATTAGAAGGAGACATATAAATCCCCAATACTTTATAAGGGAATTTTGATTCTAGGAAATTTCGAGCGTCAAGCAAGGAATAAATATGACCTTTGTGAAGGGGACAAAATGAACCTGTTGTCAAGATAATTGAGGGGATTTTTTTATTTTCTTCGCAAATCCTCAATTGCTCTTCAAAATTCGGTGGAAAAATATCCGGTGGTAAATTTGGAGAATGTTGGTTCGAATGCATAAAATTTGAAAACCTAAGTTTTTTTTTCTTTTATGGTTATTAAGGATAAAAATAAAAATTTCTATAGCATTTTTGAATTTGTTTTTAGTTTTTCGATATTTTTTATTCTTTGATAGAAATAAATAAATTTCAATACTTAATTTTTTTTTGAAAAATAAAAATATTTTTTTTTTAGAAAAAAAACTCAAAAAATATTAAATAAAACACATTAAAAAATTTGTTCTCATAATTTTCCCTATTTTAATTTTCTTAAGTTTTTTTTAACAAACATTAATTAATTTCTTCTTTTTTGAAAAACAACTATTAAAATAACAAACCTTTCCAATGGAAAACTCTGAATTAAACATCGAAGCTTCAAACAATAAAATGCGTGACAGCAAAGAAATGGCTTCCTATTACTCCGAAAAAAGTGCATTCCAAGGGTCTGAGCCAGAAAAAGCCAAGCGTCGAACTGCAAAGAAAATATTATTGTAACTATCTATTTTATTATTTCAAAATCCTTCATATCCCTGATTTTAATTCTAGAATGAGCACAATAGAAAAATCCATCATGAAGCTCTTATTAAGGATTTTACAGGAAGGGTCTAAAGGCTATGACCCTGAAATCAAGGAGAAATTGTTAACAGCAGCTAAAAAACTCATAGATCGCGAAAAACAGAAAGAATTAGAAGAATTGTTCGAAGCTTTATTCCAATTTCAAGGCAATGAAAACACATCGAATCTAACTGATGCCAAGAAAATTAACTATCCTAATACTAATGTTTTCTTAGTAAAAGTTAATAAATTCTCTTAATTTTTAAACTTCCTTAAAGAAAATTATCAAATATTTTGTTCAATCCCCAGTGGAAAAGCAATATATAGCGAAAATCGAGGAGGAAATCGAAGAAAGCGTTGATTATTATTCCCTGACAAACTCTTATTAAAATACTTTTATTTAATTGCAGGATAGATTGGACAAAGAGATTATGAAGGCTCAGACTCGTATTGAAGATGAGAAAGAGAAAAAATTGCAGAAATATGCAGATGTGAAATATGGCAACACCAAGGTTGGGAAAGGCAAGGAAAAAGAGTCCTGTGAAGCCTTGCTCCGTGATGTTTTTTCACAAATTCCCATACTTTTCTAATAAAATAATTAAAAAAAAGATTAGCGTCCATGAAAATAAACTCGAAAAAGCCAATCAAAAGCTTAATGAGATCGTTGCTAATAACAACCGTTTACGTGAAAAGATCAATCAATTGAGAAAGGAAAAGAATGTTATTGAGGATATCTATAATAAATTGAAAACTGAGCTTGAAACCAAAAAAGAAACAGTAGAAAACACCATAAAATCAGCAGGTGAGGCATATATCAGTCGTAATAAGGCCGAGGTTGATCTGGCTGAATTACAACAAAAGGCCAAGACTCAAAAAGATGAATTCGAGAAGGAATATAAGGAACTTAATGAAAATATTCAGAAGGATAAGAGATTCAAACAATTTATCAAGGGGAAACAAAAAGAAAAGGAAATATTAGCGAATTTAGAGAAAGCTATTAAGAAAAATGAGGAGATTATCAGAGAGAAAAAAGCCTCAAATTTAGCGTAAAAAATTTATTGTAATTTTTTAAAATGAAAATTTTGATTATAGCATCGATAATGAATATTCATTATCTTCGCAAAAAGAAAAGGAAATTAAAGAGGCTTTCAAGAAAATAAAGAAGGAAACTGGAATAAAAGAAAGCAAAGAAAAGGAAAGCAAAGAATTATTGAATGTTTTCGTGACTTTATATCAGAAAGTGAGTTTTTATGTTTAAATATTTACTTAATTCTTAATTTCATAGAACATGGTCATGAGTAAATTCGTGAAGGAGCTTTCGGAAGAAGTCGAGGATTTAGAGAAGAAAATCGAGGAAAAAAAGAAAGAAATTCAAATTTATAGCACAAAAGGTGCGACTTCTGATAATCAAAGACGTGAATTGAAAATAGTCTTTATTTTATTGAGGAATTTCCTTTATAATCTAATTTTTATGAAGGCTTTGACTAATAAAATCCAACAGGAAGAGAAAAAGAAGTCAATTTTAAAGGCACAATATGAAAAATCCATAGAAACTATAAACCTGATCAAAGGTTATCTGGAAAACGTCTTTTCAGCTATTGACGTCGAGCCTGAAGTCATTGAGAAATTGAGTAAATTCTCAATATATTCTTTAATATTTCCTTTGTTTTTCTTAAGAAAATTCTGCAATAACAGAGGAAAACATGGTTTTTTTCCTTGGGATTCTCGAGCAAAAAGGCATAGATGCTATCTCAGAATACGCCAGACTTATAGCTGAAGTTTCTTCTATAATAATCCTCTTTAAAAGCCTTTTTCTGAAATAAATTTCTCCCATAAAGCAATTGAAATTAGAAAAAGGCGATGTTGGGAATATCGCACAACAAATCGAAGATCTCAATAATATCATCCAATATGAAAACGCGAATATCATGAATTTCTATTCAACTCCATCTCAAATCAAGCCAGAATGTCCTGATGATCTCTTGACTAAAGAGGAAGATCATGAAGAACCTATTACGAATTCAGACAAAAACGCGAAATTCCTTAATCTCGAAGAACTCCGAAAAATGGCTTTGGAAGTCTTGATTTTTATTTAGAAAAAACAGGAATTTCATCCATTTTTATTAAGACTTTGAATAAGAAATTCATCAATGGGGGCAATAATAAGACTGTTATCTCAGGAGCCAAACAAAAACAAAGCACTGCAGGGAAATTAGCAGGGTCTACACAGAAATCGCCCAAAAAAGGATAAATTATCAGAAAATTAAAAAAAAAATCTCTTTTTTTTTTAATTTACAATTTAATCCGTCGTTTTTATTTAAAATAAACATATAATTAGACATTTTTTCATTATAAATTTAAAAATGTCAGGAGCTCTAATTCAAAAGCCTGAGTATTTAGCCAATTTGAGATCATTTATGAAGGAATTTAATGAAATTCAAGAGTTTTCAGAGGAAAATAGCGAATTTATGATACTTTTGATAAACCTAGATGATCATCAGAATGTTAATATAAAAAAGCCTGGAGAAAGCGAAAAAGCCACGAAATTAAGAGAGAGTCTTGAGAAAATATTAGAAAATTGGGAAAATTGGATTAATAATAAGGGGAGTTTCAGAGAAAAGCTAATATTTAGTCATTTTTGTTTAGTTTTTCTCGAGAATGTTAAGGAAAATTATCTAGATTTGACTATACGTCTTTTCATGGCTTTAATGAAAAACAACAATGAGGATTTCGAGAAAAATAAAGATATAATCATTGATTTTCTAATGAAGATTAATGAGAAAAAGGACTTTCTGGTTAAAAACCTGGAACTTCTTTTTGACTTCCTCGGGATATATCGAAATCAGTCTTTTCTATTGTGTTTTTCTAATGAATTATTCCAAACATCTCGCATTTTCTCAATATTTCTTAGCCAAACTCTTCTCAATGAGAAAAACCTCTATTATTTACAAATATTAGAAATAATTCTCATGTTTTCCTCGATAAAAAGCAATAATTTGACTTGTTATATAGAAAAAAACCAGGACTTTAATGAAAAAATCTCAATAATCGAGCAAATCTCCAATGATCTCGAAAAAGACCTTTTCCTAGAGAAAAAACAAGTTTTTAATGCCATTTCATGCTTATTGAAAGTCCTGATAATCGCGATTTCACAAAATATAGCCAAAAGCTATCAAATTCAAGGTTTTTTAAGATTTGTTTTTAATTTATCAACGAAAAAGGCCGTTTTCAATGGAAATAATGAAATTTTAGTCCTTTTGAATCAGATTATTATTGAAATTCTGGTGTTTATAAGGAAATCAGAAAATAAGCCTGAATTCTTCAATATCTTTATCAAAAGCCTAGAACAAAACCCAGGACTTACCTTAGAAAACTTAAAAATCTCTGAATTTCTAGAGACTTTCCATGAAATCTTAGAGAAAACCCTTCAAAACCCTGATTTCCTTGATAAAAACCTATCTTTTCTGTCATTTTTATTACGAAACCTTAATAACCTCCAACCAAGAATCCAGCTTTTCGAATTATTGAAGCAGATTTTCCGTAAAAGTGAGGTTTTTTTGAAATATTTAGAAAACCCCTTATTTCTGGATAATTTCTTTGAATTTACTTTGAATCCCGATGCGATAGAAGTCTTTATGCATTTCCTTGACTTTTTCTATAGAATAGTGCTTTTAGAACCTGATATCGAGCCTTTTTATAGAACTGCCTTTTTACAACATTTGGATAAATTTCTGAAGACCTTTTATGAGGAAAAAGAGGATTTCGAGGTCTTTGAGCAAAAAGTCTTGGTTTTTTTCACGGTTTTTCTCAAAATCGTGATTTTCCAAAGGAAATCTGAATGGACCTTTATTGAGATATTTCAAAACCCCGAAAAGGCTTTGTCTTTAGAATCGTTATTCATTCATAAGGTAATATAATAATATTGAAATATCGAATATATTCTAATTCTTAATAGAAATCAGCTGAATTGTCTCTATATTTCCTCACAACCAAGCATTTCGAGACTTTCCTCGATTTGGCATTAAAAAAGCCTAAATTCCAAATTAAAGCTCTAATTACCCAAATCTTCCAATTAGCTTATGCGATAATTTCCTCAAATCAGGATCTTTATTTCTACTTTAAAGATAACGATATTCCTCAGAAATTATATGCGTTATTGACCAAAGTCTTTATTTCCTATGAGTTCTCCTTAAATGAGCTCATGTTTCTATTAAACCTATGGATTAATATGTGTACAATAGGGGATTTCTATTTCCTAGTGGAAAAATACCTATTTTGTAAGGATTTTCAGATTATTTCCCCGATTTCACTTAAAAAACAGGCTTTTTCTCAGAAAAAACATATATTTTCATCAAAAAACCTTGGGAAAATCAAGACTTCTATGACTACTTATAGTTATTATCAGAATAACCTGGAAATCGATCAAATTGTTGATAAATATAGCATGGATTTCGCTGATGTTTCGAAATATATCAGAGTAAAAATCCCAGGTTTTCTTGATTTAATAATAAGATTCTTATATGAACAATTGGACCTCGAAGCGAATTTGAAGATGTTTTATATCACATTGATAAAAAGCATCATTGCCCATGATAATAGTTATAACGCGGCTTTTCTAGCCAATGATATCTTGATTTTGAGGCTTTTATTGAGTCTTCGATTGGAAAAAGAAGAGAATATTAGAGAGGAAATAGGCAAAATCCTGATTTTTACCCTACAAAGCTATATAAATAATCATCAATTAAAAGCGATTTTCAGTCTTATGTTGTTTAATCTAAGAATAGTTGACTTTTTCCATGTTTTTTTCAGGAAAAACAGAGATTATACACCTGAAGCTATTGATAATATGCAGGCTTTATTCAGA
>Ga0302140_10007952_pt1 | contig 13237 bp, 10 predicted proteins | sample I_Bog_E1_1_FD_202095 | JGI IMG/M metagenome (GOLD analysis project Ga0302140, IMG submission 202095) | Peat permafrost microbial communities from Stordalen Mire near Abisko, Sweden - I_Bog_E1_1 | ecosystem: Environmental > Terrestrial > Soil > Wetlands > Peat | place: Sweden: Abisko, Stordalen...
GGTCAGTTTCAGGAAGTGGGTGGCGCAACTGATGCAGGGATCGTAGTTGCGGATCGCCTGCTCGCACCGCCACTTGAGCTTCTCGTCGGGCAGGTTGAGGTTCTTCTGAACCACGCCCCAGAGGTCGACCTCCATGATCTTTTGGTTCTGAGCCGTGGGCGGGACGATGCGGGCGGTCAGGATCCGGCCGTCGTCGTCCAGATCGTAGCGGTGATAACAGATGCCGCGCGGCGCCTCGGTACAGCCGTGACCACGCCCGGCCCGGGGGATGATCTCGATCGCCGGCCGGTCCGGCTCCTCGTAGCTTTCGGCCAGCCGCACCGCTTCCTGGCAGGCATAAAGCGTCTCGATCGCGCGCACGATCAGGCTCTTGAACGGATTGCGCTCGACCGGCCCGAGCCCGACCTCCTTCGCCATCTCTTTGCACAGCGGCGTCAACTGCTCGAAGTTGAGGGCATAACGGGCCAGCGGTCCGACCATATAGGCCGGGCCGTGGCTGCCCCGCAGCACCCCATGAAGCGCGTTGGAGTGCTGGACATGCTCCTCGTCGAAATAGTCCTCGAATTCCGGGATGCCGATATCGAGGCCGCGGTTGCTGACGATCCGGCCCTTCTCGATGGCGTATTCCTCGGGGTGACGCATCGCGACGAAGGTATAATCGTCCTCGTAGTCGGGAAAGGTGAAGGTCGCGAACAGGCGGATGGTGTCGATGGAGTCCTCGATCGCCTGCTTCAGCGGCTCGATCAGGTGGCGGATCGCGGCCTTTTGCGGACTCTTCCAGAAACCGCCGACCTTGGTGTTGACCGGATGGACCGCCCGGCCGCCGACCACCTCGAGAATCTCGTTGCCCAGCTTCTTCAGCCGCAACGCCTTCTCGACCACCCCGGGATGGTGCTTGGCGATTTCGATCGCATCCTCGTAGCCGAGGAAATCCGGGGCATGCAGCAGGTAGGTGTGGAGCACATGGCTCTGAATCCACTCGCCGCAATAGAGCAGCCGTCGCAAGGTCTGCAACGGCCCGGGCGGCACCTCGACGCCCAGCGCCATCTCCATGGCGTGGCTGGCTCCCATGGAATAGGCGATGGGGCAGATGCCGCAGATGCGCGAGGTGATGTCGGGGGCGTCCCAGAACATCCGTCCGGCCAGCAGAGCCTCGAAGAAGCGCGGCGGCTCGAAGATGCGGAACTTTACATCCTTGACGATATCGTCCTTGACCCGGACATAGAGCGCGCCTTCACCCTCAACCCGGGCCAGGGCGTCGACCTTGATGATGCGGGGGGCGGACTGGGCTTCAACGGCGCTCATGGACATCACCTTCTATGCGGAACGCCTCGGCATTGGCGTTGAATGAGCGGAAGGCCAGGCCGATGTCGGTGCCGGACACCCCCAGCTCCGCCATCCGGGCGGCAAGGCTGGCGGTGTTGGGCAGTTCCTTGGGGCCGAAACAGCCGTAGCAGCCGCGATCATGGCCAGGGCACAGGCTGCCGCAACCGGCCTGAACCACCGGCCCCAGACACGGCGTTCCCTTGGCCACCATCACGCAGACATTGCCGGCGCGCTTGCACTCGATGCATTCGGAATAGGGCGGGATGTTGGGACGGCGGCCGTTGAGCAGGGCGTTCAGCACCTCCAGCAACTGATACTTGTTGATCGGACAGCCCCGCAGCTCGAAATCCACCGGGATGTGGTCTTCGATCGCCGTCGAAGTGGCGAGCGTGTCGATGAAATCGGGGCGGGCATAGACCGCGTCGATAAAGCCCCGGACATCGCGGAAGTTCTTGATCGCCTGGATGCCGCCGGCGGTGGCGCAGGCCCCGATGACGATCACGACCTTTGACTGCTTGCGGATTTTTTTGATCCGCTCCACGTCGTGGGGCGTCGTTATCGAACCTTCCACCAGCGATACGTCGTAGGGTCCCTTGATTTCGGTGCGGGTGGCTTCCAGAAAATAGGCGATCTCGACTGCGCCCACCACCGCGAGCAACTCATCCTCGCAGTCGAGCAGGCTGAGCTGGCACCCGTCGCAGGACGAGAATTTCCAGACCGCCAATTTGGGTTTGCGTCGTGCGGCCATGGCGCTAAAGCTCCCGAAGCTTGAAGATTTCCTCGATACCGTCGAACCGGTACACCGGCCCGTCCTTGCACACGAAGGTTGGCCCGAACTGGCAGTGGCCGCAGAAGCCGACCGCGCACTTCATGTTGCGTTCCATCGAGACATAGATGCGGTCGGACGAGACGCCGTGTTCCTTCAGTCCCTGGATGCCGAATCGCATCATCACTTCGGGACCGCAGATCAGCGCCTTGGTGTGGGGCCGGTCGAAACCGCCGCCCTTGACCAGTTGCGTGACCACCCCGACCCGGCCGCTCCAGCGGCCGGTGACGCGGTCCACCGTAACCTGGACGTTGAGGTCGAAGCGTCCCCGCCAGCCCCGCAGATCCTTGGCAAACAGGATATCCTCGGGGGTTCGGGCGCCGTAGAGGATCAGCACGTTGCCGAACTTCTCGCGCTGGGCCAGCACCGCGTTGATCGCCGGCCGCAAGGGCGCGAGGCCGACGCCGCCGGCCAGGATCAGCAGGTCGGAACCGAAGCAGTCCTCCACCGGCCAGGCGCTGCCGAACGGGCCGCGGACGCCAACGGTATCGCCCGGCTTCAGCGCCGCCAGCGCCCCCGAGGTCTTGCCGACGGCGCGGATGGTGTGACACAGCACCGAGGGATCGCTGGGATCACCGCTGATGCTGATCGGCACCTCGCCGATGCCGAAGCTGTAAAGCATGTTGAACTGGCCGGGCTGGAAGCGGAACACGCCCCCATCCACCGCCTTGAGGGTCATGGTAAAGGTGTCCGACAGCTCCCGCTTCATGGTCTCGATGCGGAACAAACGCGGGAGCATGGGATCCCGGGTCGCCGGATGGGCGATCTTCCCCTGGTGGGTCATGGCGCACTCCCGGTCAGAAGTTGGACACTGGCGTCGGAGCGTAGAGATCCAGCATCTGAAGACGCGCCGCGGTCAGCCGGGCCGCCATCACCCGGACGTACCGCTGCAACAGCAGATAGCCGAACTCGTGATTCTCTTCGCATAAAAGCCGCAGCTTCTTCGCGTCGAGGCTGAGGCAGCGCACCAGGGACACCGCGCGGGCGTCGAAGCTCCAGCGGTAGGGCGGCACCAGCCACGACCAGCCGAGCAGATCGCCCTCGGTCAGGGTCTGAAGCACCAGCCGGCCCCGGGGCGGCGCCGCCAGCTCGATGGCCACCGTGCCGTGGCGCACCAGATAGAAGGTGTCGGCGGCCTCGCCATCGCGCAGAATATAGTGGCCCGCGTCGAAGGTCTTGGCGGTGACGCTGGGCACGATCAGGTTCAGAGTCGCGTCATCGAAATCCTGGAAAAACGCGGCCTCTTTGAGCAGGAGCTTCAATCCTTCGGTTTCGGCCATCTTAGAGTGTTCCCTCGCTGTCCCGGATAGCCCGGGCTTCTTCGGTAATGTCGATGCCGACCGGGCACCAGGTGATGCAGCGGCCACAGCCGGTGCAGCCGGAGCTGCCGAACTGGTCGTGCCAGTGGGCCAGCTTGTGGGTGATCCATTGGCGGTAGCGGGAGGCGCCTTCGCGTCGGATGCTGCCGCCGTGAATGTAGGTGAAGTCCAGCGTGAAGCAGCTGTCCCACTTGCGCCAGCGTTCGGCGTGCAGGCCGGAAAGGTCGGTGGTGTCCTCCACCGTCGAGCAGAAGCAGGTCGGGCAGACCATGGTGCAGTTGGCACAGCCCAGGCAGCGGCTCGCCACCTCGTCCCAACGCCTGTGCTCGAGGTTGCGTTTGAGCACCGGCCCCACGCCGGCGATCATTTCCCGGCCCATGCCCGCGGTGGCCCGGGCCACCGCGGCGTCGGCGGCGGCATGGTCCTCGGGAGCGGCCGTCCGCTTGGGCAGCGCGCCGAGAATATTGGCCCCGCGTTCGCTGCCCGCCTCCACCAGAAAGTCGTGGCGGCCGGCCCCCACCAGCTCGGTCAGCACCAGATCGAAGCCCGACCCGGCCTTGGGTCCGGCATCCATCGAGGCGCAAAAACAGGTCTTGGTCGCCCGGCCGCAATTGACCGCAATCAGAAACGCCGCCCTGCGCCGCGCGGCATAGCCGGTATCGGTAAAGTTGCCGCCGCTGTCGCGGCTGTTGTGGGGGGGAGCGTTGTACCCGAACACCTTGTCCTGGATGGCGATCGCCTTAAGCTCGCAGGCGCGCACGCCAAGGAAGGCATAGGGCGTGGCCGGCTCGGGCTCGGGCAGGATCGAGAAGCCGGCCTCGCCGCGCTTGCCTTGCCACAGCCGGTGATTCGGCGGAAACAGATAGCGCTTCCAGGTCTGGGGGCCGACGGTGTGGGCAAACAGGGCGCCATCGGTGCCGCGCAACAGCCGGTAACTGCCGCCATCCTGTTCGTCGACCCAACCGGCCGGCAACTGGCTGCCGTCCTCGACCGGCTCGTAAATAATCGCCCCGTCGGCAACCTTCGGACCAATCACCTGATAGCCTTCTTGCCGCAACGCAGCAATCAGAGCCGTCAGGCCGTCACGATCAATGACGGCCTGTTCTTGAGACAGCTTGTCGCTCGAGGTCATTTTTTCCGCCCATTCCCCCCGGGCTGTCGCCGTGAGCGTCCCGGTCCTTGGTGTAATTTTGCACCGATTATGCCTGCTTCTTTTCCCATATTCCAGCCCGGTCGGGATCGGCGGTAAAAAATTACGCCCGCCTCCCTTGCCGGTGGGCACCGCCGATCCCGACGTCACCGTAAGCTTTACGATGACGTGACCGGGTGCGTTACGGGAACAGGGCTCTCCAGCCGCGCCGGGGGGTGGTCGAGAGGCGCCAGGATACGACAGATCATTGAAATAAAAAGGATTTTGTGGACTCTGCCCACACCCGCAAAGGGCCGGCGGCCCTTTGAACCCGTGACGTCATGGGGTCAAGGAGGCGAGACCCCTTCGCGGGTGCAGGGCAGAGCCCTGCAAAAGGCCCCACCCCCGGACCGGGGATCAGGTCGCGACTTCGGCAAGCAACTTTGCCTGAAGCGCATGCTGGTGCTCGAGGGCCTCGGGAACGAAACCGAATCGGTCGAGCAGCGCCAGCTTCTGCGCCCGGGTCAGATCGGAAAGCGCGGCAGCATCCAGCGGCGGCAGGTTGAACTGGGTCCGGGCCAGATTGTAATACATCCCCTTGTAGCCCATTTCCTTGACATACAGCGGATCGATCAATTGGTGGTGGGTCCCCTGTTCCTGCACGATCCCGTCCCGGATGAAGCAGATGCGGTCCGAGTTCATGATCGTGGTCAGCCGGTGGGCGATGGAGATCGAGGTCCGTCCGGGCAGCACCTTCTCCTTGAGCTGCTTGATGATCAGCTCCTCGGTCTGGTTGTCGAGCGCGCTGGTCGCTTCGTCGAAAATCATGATCCGCGGCCGGCGGTAGAGGGCGCGGGCAATGCAGATGCGCTGACGCTGGCCGCCCGACAGCGCCTGACCCTTTTCACCGATCGGCGTCTGATAGCCCAGCGGCAGCTTGAGAATGAACTCTTCGGCCCCGGCCAGCCGGGCCACGTCCTGAACCGTTTGCATGTCCGGTTCGGGGTCGCCGAAGGCGATGTTCTCGGCCACCGAGCCCGCGAACAGGAAACTGTCCTGGAGCACCACGCCGATGTTGCGGCGCAAAGAGGCGATGTCCATCTGGTTGATGTTGATGCCGTCGATGGTCACCTCGCCCCGCTGGGGAATGTTGAAACCCAGGATCATCTTGGCGATGGTGCTCTTGCCGCAGCCGGCCGGACCCACGAACGCCACCCTTTCGCCCGGACTGATCGACAGGTTGAAGTCCTGCATGATGTTCATGGTGTCCTTGCCGGCCCGATAGCTGAAGAACACGCTGCGAAAGTCGAGCCTGCCCTCAAGCTGTCCCACCGCCTTGCGCATGCGGGCCGGAGTGATGGCCACCTCGTCTTCCGGTTCCTTGTCGAGGAACTCGGCCACCCGATCCACCGAGATGCGCACCTCCTGGAGCTGGCTCCACAGATTGACCATCTGCAATACCGGGTTGGTGACGAGACCCATCAGCATCTGGAAGCCCATCAACTCACCGACGGTCATCTGGTTGCCGATCACCTGACTGGCGCCGACCCAGAGTACGGTGGTCGTCATGCCCAGAATGGCAAGCTGAAAGACGCTCGAATTCATCAGAGAAAGCCGTTGCTGGTGAAAGCCGCGGTTGACATTCTCGACGAAGGCGTTCTCCCAACGCGCCCGGGCAAAGTATTCGTTGCTGGTCGCCTTGATCGGTTCGATCCCGTTCAGCGATTCGATCAGTGCCGATTGTGCCTGGGTATTCGAAAGGAAAATTTCCTGGGACACTTTCTTCAGACGCGGTGTAAAATACATCACGATCGCGATGAAGATCGGCAGAAATATGATCACGATGATCGATAATTTGGCGCTGTAGGCGAACATCATGAAGAAATAAATCACCAGCATCAGCACATTCATCACCGTCGTAATCGTCGAACCGGTGAGGATATGGCGGATTTTCTGGTTTTCGCCAAAACGCGAGAGAATCTCACCCTTATTGACGCTGAGGAAGAAGGACATCGGCAGGCTCAGCACATGGCGGTAGAACTCGGCCATGAGGCGCATGTCGAGCCGGGTGGTGGTGTGGGCCAGCAGCAGCGACTGGATCACGGTCATGCCGGTGGTCAGCACCGCCACCAGCACCATGCCGGCCAGCATCATATTGAGCAGGCTGACATCCTTGTGGACGATGACGGTATCGACGATGGTCTGGGTAAACAACGGCGAGGCCAGACCCAGGATGTTGATGACCAGCGCCGCCAGGATCGCCTCGGCGAAGTAGCCCTTGTAGGGCAGGATATAGGAGATGAAGTAGCTGATCGGGTTCTTCTGCCTGACGCCTTCGGTCTCCAGGCGTTGGGTCGGCTCCAGCGCGATGAACACCCCGGCATCCGGGCGCTTGTCGGTGACGCCGCGCACCTCCGCGGCGGTCCACAGCCGGACGAATTCGTCCCGGGCAACCCGGCGTACCTTGCTGTCGCGCGGGTCGGCGATCTGGACTTCGCGCTCTCCGACCTTGACCAGCACCGCGAAGTGATAGCCTTCGAGGCTGATGATGCCGGGCAGCAGCGCGGTCTTGAGGTCCTCGTAGCGCAGGGCATAGCCCTTGGAACGGAAACCCAGATTCTCGGCGCCGCGAATCACGTCGTCGATGTTGAGGGTGGCGCTTTCGAGTCCGGTCTTGGCCTTGATCGCATTGAGCGGGAACTGCCGGCCGTGGGAATTGGTGATCATGGTCAGGCAGGCCGCGACGTTATCGGCCTCGCGCTCCTGCCTGACCACCTTGAATTTGACCGCTTCGTCGACAATCCTGGCCCGGGAGCGGAATTCCTCTTCGGTAATGGAGTCGGCGAGCTGGATCCGCTGGTCCACGCCTTCGGTCCGCTGGCGGATGCTGAGTTCGTCCTGCTCGTAACGCTCCAGCTCGCGAACCCGCCCGCGCAGCCGCTCGGCCAACTCGGGATTGAGGTCGAGCAGTTTCTTGACCGTCTGCTGGTAGATCACCAGCACCGTGACCTCGGTCACCGCCCGCGCGGTATGGGGCTGGTTGCCCGAGCCGTCGGCGCGCGGCACCGCCCCGCCCTCGCCGATCAGCGAACCGCGGCCGACCCGGCCGAAGGAAATCGCCTCGCCGGAAAGGGGCTGGCGGACCAGTTCCACCGTACCGCTTTCGATATAGTAAAGTCGGGGGTCGTTGTCGCCTTGATTGAAGACCGCGCCGTCGGCCTTGATCCGCTTCAGGCCCAACTCACCCACCATCTGGGTGAACTGCTCGGGGCTGTAGTTGGCCTTGCCGAGCAGGGCGCGCAGCCGCTCGCCGACCTTGACCAGGCCGACGAAACGCTTGAAATGCTCCTCGACGATCCGGTCCCGGCCGATCAGCGCCCGCGCCTCGTGGGCCGGCAACACGATCAGTTCCACCGGACCTTCGGTGACAAGGTCGTGGTTCCATTCGCTGTCGCCCAGCAGCGACATTTCACCCAGCGTCGCGCCCACGGTCACGACGCCGACGCTGACCCGCTTGCCATCGGCCTCCTGCTTGAGGCGGACGCGACCGCTATGGACGATGTACATGCCGTCGATCGGCTGGCCCTGGTGGCCGATATGGCTGTTGGCCGGGTAGCGGCGGACCTCCAGCATCGGCCTCAGCAGATGCTTTTCGGTGTCCGGCAAAACGCTGAACATGACGTGGGTCTGAAGGACGTGCCGCACCGCTTCGACCGCCGCGGTATTCGTCACCCGTTCAAGATTGGCCTTCTGCATCTGAGGATGTCCCTGGCTTCGGTCCGGCGATAAGGGTTCAGGTCTTGGGCGCGGCGGCAGGCGTCGCCTCGGCCGGCGGCGCGGGCGGCTCGGCCTGGAAGAATTTCGAAGCGGGCGTAAACAGGAGTTCGATGAAACGTTTGTCGCCGGTCTTGATTTCGGCGGTGCCGGTCAGACCGATCTCCAAAGACTTCCCGGAGTCGCCGGGCTGCACCGGCTGGCGGTGAACCGTCTCTGACTCCAGCGCGACATTGACCACGAACAGGTTGGCTTCGCCGGCGGCGTTGCTCGGCCGGACGCTGATGTCCGAAATCGAGCCCTTCTGGATGCCGTATTCCTGGAACGGATAGGCGAAGTACTTGATTTTGACGCTCTGGCCGATCTTGAGCAGGCCGATGTCCTTGTTCTGGACCAGCACCCGGGCTTCCAGCGGCGCCGAATTGCGCACGATCGTCACCAGCGGCGAACCGGGATTGACGAGCTGGCCGCGCTGGACATGAACCGTGGTCACGATGCCGTCCACAATGCTGGAATAATGGGCATGGTCCTGGTCGGGTCCCGGCTGACCATAGCGCACCCCCGGCACCAGGGTCTGGGCCTGACGCCTGCGGTCCTGGAGATCGGCGATGCGCTCGTTGATCTGTTTGACTTCGTTGTCGTGGTCGTCCCGGGCTTTGTCGATGTCCTGCTTCATCCGCTCCAGCGTGCTCTGATCGCTCTGCTGGTTTCTCTCGCGATTGGCGGACGTCAGCGACAGCCTGATGTTCTCGATATCGGCCTGGGCATTGCTGGCGGCCCGTTGCAGGTCGTCGCATTTGCTGCTCGGAACATCGCGGTTGGCGCAGAGCTGCCGGAAACGGGCCAGGTCGGACATGATGTTGTCGTGGTTACGCTGAGCCGTGTTCAACTGGATGTTCAACTGGTCGATGCGATCGGAGAGAGAGCCCTTGCCGGTGGTCAGGCGCCCCTGCAATTCGTCGCGCGACGATTCGAGCTGGTGCCGGCGGTAATCGTAGTCGCGGTTGGCGTTGGTCAGACGGTCCTCATAGTCCTTGATCTGGCGGTCGATCGCCTCCTGCTCCGGGGTCGAGGCGGCGCGGATCTTCTCCTGGACGGTGGCGATGGCCTGACCGACCGTCACCGCGCTGTTTTCGCTGACATCCAGGCTGTCGACCAGACCGCCGCTGATCGCCTGGACCGTCACGGTCTGGCGTTGCAGAGTCAGCGGCGCCACCACCAGAGTATCGGTGGTGGCCACAAACGAATAAAACAACATGCAGAACATGGTAATAAACATCAAATAGATCGGCCCACGCAACACAAATTTGGGCGCACTGTACAACAAGGTCGCCGCCTTGATCGGGTGTCGCACCGCAACGGCGACGGTCCGGGCCGGCGGAGTGGTCTTTTTTGCCATGGCGATCTCTCGGACTGGAAGGAAGGCGATCTTTCCGGTTGCAGGTTTTTTCGTGTTCTTCGGTATTCTTCCCGATTCTCGTGGTCCCGGCTTGCCGTCATGGTCAGGCGGGAACGGTACACACCTGCTCCCTAAGCCATTCGCTGAAAATCTGGTCGCGAATGATATTTTTAAGAGCATCCGTCAACTTCGGAACATTGACGGCATAAACTTTGTAAACCGTCCACAGCGAGTTCTCGCGAAACGGCCCGATCACGGCATTATCGGCACTTTCAAACGCCTTGACCTCTACTTCCGGCGGCAGCATGCCCCGCTTGACATTGCCGATATAGCCACCAGCCAGCCTTGTGCTTTCGTCGGCAGAAAAGCAACGGGCGAGTTCGACAAAGTCCTGCTGGTTGCCGCGGGCCGCCGCCAGGACCCGCTCGGCCTCGTCCCGGGCCCGGCAGACGATGCGGGCAACCGATACCGAGGCAAAGCGCAGGGGGTCGCGGCGGTAGAACTCGGTGATCTTGCGCGGCGAAACCAGATGCTGCCGGAGACTGTCGCAAATCACTTCGGTTCGGATCGAGTCGTACCACTGACCGGCCGTGACCCCGTAATATTTCAGATATTTTTCAAAAAAGGCCGGCTGATCGATCCCCAGGGCAATCCGTGCCGCCTGTGCCCGCTTCTCCACTTCCGCCTCGTCAAGAACCAGGCCAAGCTCGGTGAATTGGAGCCGGAGCACCTTCTGTTCGATCAACTCATAAATGGCGGTTCGAAATAGACCTTTCAGCTTCATATGGACAATCACGTCGCTGGTACGAATACTTGCGCCTTTGACCGTCGTGACCACCGCATCAAGCTGCATGAATGAGAGACCTTCAAGGCTGAAAGCTGGCACCGGAGGACCCGCGGGTCCATCTTAACGACAGACAAGTCTTTGTTTTCAAAAGAACGTCCTGACCAGCTGCGACTGCTTCCTGAAACCCCGGAGATACCGGTTGCGAAAAACGCCCCGGTACCGCGACAGAAAACGGTGCAGGGGGCACTCTCCGGCGCACACCATACACCAAACCACGCTTCCGCCATATCATATCAGGGCAATCGGATGAAGCCGCGCCTGACAGGGCAACGGAGTTCCGAACCGACGGCGATCGGTGTTGATCACGATGGTGTTGGCCGGCTGGTGCGCGGTGATGGGCGAGGTTTAGGGGGCACCACCCTGCCGGACATAGAAAAGCCCGCTACGGATGGCCGTGGCGGGCGAAAAAAATCCCCGCCCCTCCGCCACAGGAGGAAAAGCCATGAAGATCAAGCTCGAATTGATCACAACGGCAAAAGTCCTCCTCCTTCTCCTCGAACTTGGGGTCGGTCGTTTCAAACTGACCATCAAGGCCGAGGCTTAGGAGCCGGGGGGCGGGTGACCACCCGCCCCCTACTCCATGACCCAGGATAAGGGATGTCCAATGTCGAGACAAGGAAGGGGTGGCACAGAAGGCGGATATGACCGCGGCGATGACCGCGGATGACCTGAAGGCATGGCGCCAGACCATGGGGCTGTCGCAGCGAACGGCTGCGGCGGCACTTGGGGTTTCGAGTCCGACGGTGGAACGGTGGGAACTGGGCGTCACGCGCATTGACATCCGAACCGCCCTGGCGTGCGCGGCCCTGCATGCCGGGATGGCGCCGTGGGGGAGTAACCGTTCACCTCCCCGACATTCAGGCTGCGACGGGGATTGGTTGGTGTCGGGTGTGGGTTCTGGCGCGGGCGGGTACGTCGGCAATGTATGACCAGGGATCGATCTTGCGGCGCCGACAGGTCTCGACGACCGAGAGCACTGCGGTATAGGCCACGCTTCCCTCTTCGGTCCATGTTCCGAAGCTGAGTCGTCTGGCGATAACGGCGTTTCGCAAGGCGCGCTCGGCCTCGTTGTTCGTCGGCGGCAAGAGGGGATTGGTGACGAAGGCGACGATCGCCGCCCAGTCGTTCAGGATTTCCCGGGCCAGCGCCCGGATTTTCTCGGTTTCGTGGTCGCGATGAAGCTTGCAGGCGCGTTTGAGCCGGGCCTGGATCGGATTGAGGATAGTATGGCCCTCGTCCTCGGCCACCGCGTGGATGAGGTTGCGCAGTTCGCGCACCAGCCAGTCGCCGAAGCGCATGCCGTCCGGGTGGAGGCCGCCGGCCAGGGCCAGGCCCTTGCGGATCAGGTGGGCGATGCAGCGCTGGCGCTTGTCATAGTCGCGATAGGCACCGTAGCCATCGGTGACCAGCCAGCCGACAATGGCGTCGCCAGGCAGATCGCGGATTTCCTCGTGGCGGCGGCTGCCGACATGGAAGACGGCGGTGGTCGCGGTCAGGACGACCCGGAGCCAGCACTTGAGGATGCCCTGGAACCACGGCGTTTCATCGGCATGGATGACGCCGGACGCCCGCACTTCTTGGAGCAGGTCCTCTTGGAGCAGGTCCTCGACGATCGGTTCGCAGGCGACACCGACCTCGCGCAGGCAGCGGTCAATGGTGCCCACCGACACCGACACGCCGAACCAGGTGATCAGAAACTCGCGGATTTTCCGGCGCGACTGGTGGTGGCGCACGGCCAGCACCGTGATCAAGGCCGCAAGTTGAGGGCCAACCAGGCTGCGTTCGGTCAGATGCAGTTGCCGCTTGCGGCCGTCCAGGAACGACAACGCGCCAGTGCCGGGACCGGCCGCGGTTTCATGGCCGCAGGCACAGACCAGAACCTGATAACGGTGATCGACGCAGGCGATCCGGATGCCACCCCGCGTCCGCTCCAGGTCCAGCACCGGGAAGGCCGCGGCGGTTCGGACCACCTTGTCCCACATCTCAAACGGCGAGCCCCAGCAGGCGCACGCGCTCGGCCAGTGGCTCTCGCTCCGCTCCGCCTTGAGCGGTTCGTCCCGCCACTTGCCCTTCGCGCCGGGCTGCTTGCCCGGCTTGCGCCCGGTCGGGTTGGGCTGCTTCCGAGCCGGCGCCGCGACAACTGTCCCGGCAATCGGACCAAGCCCCTGGCCAACGGGGCCAGCCACGGCGCCGCCGCCCCCAAACGGCGGATCCGACGACGGCGGTCGCGAGCTGTTGGTCGAATTCATCGCCAAACGCCCGGCCTGCTCAATCGCGATGGTATGAAGTCGGCAAGTCAATTCGATAAGCTGTGCGTGATCCAGCGCCTCAAAGACGGCGCGGTTCATCCGGGACAGATCGACCTGGTCTTTCGATTTCATGCTCAGAGCGAATCAAAAACAGCCCTCCTGGCAAGCCCGATTTCACTGGAGGCCCCTTAAAAAGCAGGGCCGGGTCAGGCCCTTGACGCCATCGCCGGGGGATGTGAACGGGCTATTAGCTGATGATCCAACTATACCCTTTCATAGACAATCATGGTCTGATATACGCTTGGCATGAAGTTATCCGAGTGGGCCAAACGGCAGGGGATCACGTACAAGACGGCATGGCGCTGGTT
>Ga0302140_10007957_pt1 | contig 13233 bp, 14 predicted proteins | sample I_Bog_E1_1_FD_202095 | JGI IMG/M metagenome (GOLD analysis project Ga0302140, IMG submission 202095) | Peat permafrost microbial communities from Stordalen Mire near Abisko, Sweden - I_Bog_E1_1 | ecosystem: Environmental > Terrestrial > Soil > Wetlands > Peat | place: Sweden: Abisko, Stordalen...
CTCGGCCTTGTCTGCAACGTCCTCTAATTTTTCTTCGCGGACGTTGTCGATGGCAATCTCCACCAGATCGCGCACCATCGACTCCACGTCCCGCCCCACGTATCCCACTTCGGTGAACTTCGATGCTTCGACTTTCAGGAACGGAGAATTCGCCAATTTAGCCAAGCGCCGCGCAATCTCGGTTTTGCCCACCCCTGTCGGCCCTATCATGATTATGTTTTTGGGGATGATGTCTTCGGCGAGTTCGGGAGTGAGTTTTTGGCGGCGGGTGCGGTTGCGCAGGGCAATGGAGACGGCCCGTTTGGCGTCTTTTTGGCCGATGACGTGTTTGTCGAGTTCGGCGACGATTTCACGCGGAGTGAGCTCATCGAGGGCAAGTTGTTCTTCTTCGGCGCTGCTGGGGAGATAGATGGCCATAAAATCAGTATCCAGTGGTCAGTGGTCAGTGGCCGGTGGTCAGTCTTTTGCGCCAGCAGTATCGCTGGCCCCTGAACACTAGCCACTGAACACTTTCTTACAATTCCTCTATTGTGACTGCGTCATTTGTATAGATGCACATTTTGCCGGCAATCTTCATTGCTTCTTCGGCGATCTGGCGGGCGGTGAGTTGCGTGTGTTGAGACAGGGCCTGGGCGGCGGCTTGGGCGTAGGGGCCTCCGCTGCCGATGGCGGCGACGGCGCCGTCGGGTTCGATCACGTCGCCTTGTCCGCTGAGCAGGAAGGTTTGCTCTTTGTCGCAGACCAGGAGCAGGGCTTCGAGATGGCGCAAGAATTTATCGGTGCGCCAGTCTTTGGCAAGTTCGACGGCGCCGCGTCCCAGGTTGCCGTGATATTGCTCGAGCTTGGCTTCGAAGCGTCCGAAGAGGGTGAATGCGTCGGCTGTAGAACCGGCGAATCCAGCGAGGATTTTGTCGTTGTAAAGACGACGGATTTTCTTCGCGGTGTGTTTGATAACGGACTCGCCGAGAGTGACTTGTCCGTCGCCGGCAAGGACTACGCTGCCGTTGCGGCGTATGGATAAGACTGTAGTGGAACGTATCAGACGTTTCGTGGGCATGAGGGCAATCAACGATTATAGCAGTGGGAGGAGGTGTTGATTGCGCGCAGCTTCATAAGCCCTAACTGGAAAGGCCGCTTATTTCGGCTTGATTGCGACCCACTTCCTACCGGCAAAGAGCCTATAGCCTGCGCCATCTTCGGTAATGTTTAGCGGTACGGGGCGCTTCAAGTCCGCATCGGCCTGATACGGGACGGTGAGCACGTCATCGCTGGCGATATTCATCACGACGAATTTGTCCGTAAAACCGAAACCGTAGGCTCCAGGCGCGAGATCCGATCCGCCGATGTTCAGCTTAATCTCAGTCACGAACATGCCTTGATATTTTTGCTGGACCGAAGTGGAGTAGCCGGAGACGTCGACCAGAGCGGCGAAAGCTACTTTGCCATCGGCAGTTTGAAATCCAGCAGAATTTCGCAATTGCGTGGGCGCTTTTTGTCCGCGAAAGAAAAACTCCGAAGGAACCACCTTTTTCAAATCGTCAGCGCCAAGCAGGTGCTGCGCGGATTTTTGTGCGAGCGCGGCAGAGAACAGCATGATGACGAGGGCAGCCGTTGCTGCGGAACGCAAATTCTTCATAGGATCTTTGTCCTCAAGTGTCAGGGTGAAAGGAATACGCAAATTTAATCGTTTCCGGCGGCGGGTGCAACATTCGTTCGGAATGGAACGCCACATGGCGCAGGGAATTTACTTTGGCCGCAACATTCGGATAGTCCGTTTCTTCGCTGGAATATAGGCTTTGGGCATGACATCGACAAACATTGCTTTCCCAACGCCCACCGTGAATGACATACTCGGAGAAGAAGAAGAAATGTCCAGCGAGACGGCAGTGCTGCGATCCAAGTCGGCGAAGATCATTGACCGCTCTCTGGACGACGATTCCCGATGGCAGGCTGTGATTTCACGAGATCACGTCCGCGACGGGCAATTCGTATTCGCCGTGTCGAGTACCGGCGTGTACTGCCGGCCATCGTGCCCAGCGCGGCGGCCGCGGCGGGAGAATGTCGCGTTCTTCGCGCGTCCGGAACAGGCTGAGAAAGCGGGTTTTCGCGCGTGCTTGCGGTGCCGGCCGCGATCGGTCGGCGGTAATCCACAGTCTGCTTTGGCGAAAGAAATCTGCCGCTACATTGAGCAGCATCTCGATGAGGTGGTTACCCTGGCGCGACTGGGCGAGGTGTTTCATCAGAGTCCATTTCATCTGCAGAAGCGATTCAAGGCTGCGACAGGAATTACACCGCGGGAGTACGCGGATTCCTGCCGTCTTCGTCTGCTCAAGAGCAATCTGCAGGCGGGGGACAATGTGACTCGTGCCATGTACAACGCGGGGTATGGGTCCAGCAGCAGGCTCTATGAAAAGACCGCGTCGCAATTGGGGATGACGCCGGATAAATATCGCCGGGGAGCGATTGCGGCAACCATCCGTTATGCCTGTGCCGATTCACCGCTGGGACGCATGCTGATCGCTGCGACTGATCGCGGCATTTGCTCGATCCAATTTGCCGCTTCGGATGGCGAGTTGATCGAAGGATTGAAACGCGAATTTCCCTTTGCTTCGCGGAAGGCCGATGACGGCGCGCTGAATGCATGGATCTCGGCGCTGCTCTCGCACATGAACGGCAAACAACTCAGTGCCGCTTTGCCTCTGGACATTCGCGCCACTGCGTTTCAGCGGCGGGTGTGGACCTATCTGCAATCCATTCCCTTCGGCGCCACTCGGTCTTACAAAGAGGTTGCGAAGAACATCGGGCAACCCCGCGCCAGCCGTGCAGTGGCGCGGGCTTGCGCGACGAATCCCGTGGCCGTGGCGATTCCCTGCCATCGTGTGGTGCGTGGAGATGGGAACGTGAGCGGGTATCGGTGGGGCGTGGAGCGTAAGAAGACGTTGCTGGAGATGGAGCAGAGGTCGTTAGGGGAACCCTAAACGATGCGCGTACCTAGCCGTCCTGCTCAAACGTTATTACTTTCAATGTCGTATCCGCTCGGATACAGTTATGGTTGTGAATACAATCACCCGATCGTCAGATTTTGATGATTGACTAAGCAGCCTGACCGACGAAAAAGCGAAAGCCAGATCGTAGCTCGGGTCCTGAGTGCGACCTTCAGAATTTTGGCGATTGCGAGGCTGCGGGAGAGGGCGTTTCCGAAATGAGAATCCACCTTGGAGCAGGGTATCGAGTTTATTACAGGCGGACAGGAGCCACGGTTTATATTTTGCTGGCGGGCGGCACCAAAACATCTCAGAAACGCGACATAGCAAAAGCTAAAGAGATGGCTCGCGACTTGAAAAGAGGAAAGCGGTGAAGAGAAAAACGACTTACAAGCCATTCGACGCAGCCGCTTACCTCAACCACGATGCGGTCATTGCGGAGTATCTTTCGGCGGCTGCGGAAGACTCCAATCCCGAGGTTTTTCTCGCCGCGCTCGGTCATGTCGCTAAGGCAAGAGGCATGGCTCAGATCGCCAAAGAGTCGGGGCTCGGACGGGAAAGCCTGTACAAAGCTTTGAGTGCAGGCGCGCACCCGCGGTTTGAAACCATCAACTCCGTTCTGCGTGCACTTGGGGTAAAGTTGCGCGTCGTTTCGGAACAATAATGAAGTTAGATCAAGACGAAATATGATCAGGACGAGCTATGGTTCGTTGCCGGGTTCGTTTGCGCTGTTCGCGCTACTATTCCCCAATTTACAAACGCCAAGGCAATCGTAACCACCAGGATCAGGGACTGCCCGAAATCCACGCGCGTCACCAGAATCAGGCACAGAATCACGCCCAATACCGCCAAGAAATTTCCTGCTGGCAGATGAAACATGGCATTCGCGCCTTTGGGCTGCTTGCGGCGCAGGACCGGTAACGCTGCGCAGCCTACGCCGTAATAAATCAGGCGGGCTACGGCGGAGAGCGTGACATTCCATTTGAAGTCGCCGACCAGCGCCAATGCCCAGACCATGGCCGCGAAGACCAGAATCGAAACATACGGTGTGCGGTAGCGGGAATGAACCTTGGCGAAGGCTTTGGGGAAGTCTCCCTGCTCGGCAAGGGCGAAGGGGACGCGAGGCATGGCAAGGATCTTCGCGCTGAGGTATCCGTAAACAGAAATGAGAGCACCTACGGCGACCAAGCCTGCGCCGATCGGACCGGCGGCGAGTCGCGCCACATCGGCGAGGGGGCGCGCACTGTGCGCCGCGTCGGGCAGAACTCCGACGACAACATATTGGACAAGCGCATAGATCCCGGTGCACAGCAGCAACGCCATGAAAAGTGCAAAGGGGGCGTCGCGGCGGGGATTTTTTGCTTCGCTCATGGGCGCGAGCGCGGTTTCGAATCCTCCGTAGGCGAAAACCAGAAGCAACATGGCTTTCAGCCACTGGCTGGTATTGGCGGTGACCGGAGCGGTAGCAACCACCCAATGGTGACTTTGAAGAACATACAGTCCGAGCAGAATGACCGCGAAGAGTGGGACTAGTTTGGCTGCGGTAAACAGGTTGCTGACCTGCGTCCCGCCGCGCACGCTGCGAATATTAATGAAGGTGAGAACACCGACCAGCAGCGTGAGAATAATGGCGCGAATCCAGGGATCTTTCGCGTGGGGAAAGAATTCGCCCAAATAAATTACAAACAGATTCGCGTTGGCGGCGGGAGCGGAGACTTGGCCGAGCCAGAGCATCCAGGCGGTTTGAATTCCCATCAGGCGGCCGAAAGCGACTCGGGCGTAGAGGTAAGGTCCTCCGGCTTGGTGAAAGCGCGAGGCGACCTCAGCGAAGCAGGCAATAACCACGCTCATGCCGGCACCGGCTGCGAGGACGGCGTAAGGGCTGTAGCTGCCGATCAGGCCGGCGACCGTGGAAGGCAGGCCGAAAATTCCGCTGCCAATGATGGAGTTGACGACGAGGGCAACGAGGCTCCAGCGGCCGATGGCGCGGACTAGGTTCTGGTTGGAATTTGCGGCGGATTCCATCCGCAACTTTGTATCACAGGCGGCGGAGAATCTTAAACACAGGGTCGAACAGAAACGCCGCGTTTCTTAAGCGTTTCTCTTAGCGGTGACTTTGGAGCATTCTACAAGTGCACTTATGGCTGCGGTGACACCTCGAGGCAAATAAGGCGCGAATTATGGTTTAGTTTCGGGAGTTTGCCTCCGAGTGAAAAGCCTTGCCCAGCGCGCTGTTTGGCATCCGAACGTCCGTGAGGTTACCTTGCACTCTGAAGTAATCGCTTGAATTACGAAAGCGCATGATCGTGGGACATCTATCCGCTTAGGGGTGTGGATGAGATGTTGAGTGACGCTGATCGATCAAGCTGACTTAATCAAGCGAGCCATGGCCAACGACACTCAGATGGACGATCTCCACACGCGGATGGTGCGAGTTACGGAAGACCTGCGCGCGATTCAGCGCGAGCTGAATTGCGCTGCCATGCAAGCGCCCAGCGATCCGGAATTAATGGAGGCGATGAGCGCGTTGCCGGAGACAGAAGCAATTCAGGTGCTGACCAAATCGCTCGATCAGATGCGCCATTTTCTGTGGTTCTACACCCAAGTCATGAGCAACGATCCTGAGCTAGGAGACAAACTCCGCCAGTCGAACGGGGCCAAGACGGTGGAAGACGGCAAGGTCGACACTTCTTTTCTCGATAAATTTACGCGGGCGGACGAAGCGGTTTTGCTGCGGTATCTTGCCGACTCGAAAGACCGTAAGCCTAATTAGATTTCCCGCCTGACTTCTCTCTATCATCCATTCGGAACGGAAATCCTGCGAGTCGATAAAGTACTAGCGCCCAGCCGCTAACCGCGTAGCCAAACGCGGCGGTAATCCCGCAGCGAGAATTTGATCCTGAGCGGCCTTCAAATTATAGGGAGTACGGTGATAGTGAATCACCTGCGCTTCAGTGTCGAACAGGGCGAAGGCGGCGCGCCAGTCTCCATCACGCGGCTGGCCGACCGAGCCAGGGTTGATCATGTAACGAGTAGCAGGCTTCAGTTGCAGCGCGACCGTTTCGTGCTGTCCGACCGTCCGGTATTCGGGACGAAAGCCGTCCGCACTATTGCCGTTGGCGAAAAATCCGCCCTGCAAGTGAGTGTGCCCGAAGAACGTTAGAGGCGTGGAATCAGCCAAGAGCGGGATGAGAGCGTCGCCAATCGAAACAATGTAGACATCTTCATCCCCCGGCGAGCCATGAACCAAATGCGCTTGAGGAAAGCCTTCCAGAGGCAACGGGCCTTGCGGCAGATTGTGCAGCCACCGGTGATGTTCGGGAGTGAGACGTTCGCGGGTCCACATGGCCGCTGCCGCGGCCAGCGGGTTGAAGTCGTCGAGTTCAAGCAGGCCGGTAGCAGCTTTATCGTGATTGCCGCGAACGAAGATTTTCCCCAGACTCTGCGAGCGCTCGATCACCTCATTGGGAGAGGCTCCGTAGCCGACGATGTCGCCGAGATTGGCCACTAGATCGTGCGCGGGAGCCACCGCGAGGCAGGCTTCCAGGGCTTCGAGATTGGCGTGAATATCGCTAAGCAGCAGTATGCGCAAAGATCACCAGAGAAAAGATCACCGGACAGGATTGCGATTATAGAACAGTGGGGTGCGGTTCCGAGCGGCCATCAAAAATCTTTAACACAGGGGGACACAAAGGGCCACAGGGTAAACCTTATGGCCAGGTAGCGTTTACTACCGGGCAGCGGGCCCAATGGTCGTTTGCCACTTCGACCAGAGGGGGCAGGGCGCGGGTGCATTCGGGGATGCGGAACTTGCAGCGAGGTTCGAAGGTGCATCCTGCGGGCATGTCATACAACGGCGGGACCGTGCCGTCAATGGTTTCGAGCGGACGCGAGCGTTCAGTCTTCAGATTCGGAACCGCGCGCAGCAGGCCGCGAGTGTAGGGATGTGCCGGGGCATGAAAGATTTCCCGTTGGCCAGCAAGCTCGACAATGCTTCCGGCGTACATGACGGCAACGCGGTCGGCGACTTGCGAGACCACGGCCAGATCGTGCGAGATGAAGAGCATGGCCAGTCCAAACTTTTTGCGGAGATCGGAGAGCAGCTCAAGGATCTGCGACTGGATGGTCACGTCAAGAGCGGTCGTGGGTTCGTCCGCGATAAGAAGTTGCGGGCGGTTTACGATGGCCATGGCAATCACGATGCGCTGGCGCATGCCTCCGGAAAGCTGGTGAGGATAATCACGGGCACGGCGGTCAGGCTCGGGGATGGCTACGTCCGTCATGGCTTGCACGGCGAGTCTTGCGGCCTCGCTTTTTGATCGATCGCCGTGAGCCGAGACTGCTTCCGCGATCTGGTCGCCGACTCGCATCACGGGATTGAGTGCGGTCATCGGTTCCTGAAAAATCATCGCAATGCGGGAGCCGCGGAGTTGGCGCATGGAGTTGTCCGGCAAGGCGTTGAGATTACGGGTTACGCCGTTTTCCGAAAATAAAATCTCTCCGGAGACGATGGCTTGCGGCGGAAGCAAGCGCATGATGGCCAGCGAAGTGATCGATTTGCCGGAACCGGATTCGCCGACGAGGCCGAGAACTTCGCCGGGATCGATGGAGAAGTTGAGGTCGCGAACGGCTGGGAGGATATTTGTGGGGACAGTTGCCCCCGGCTGTCCAGCCCGAAGGACAGTCTGGAAGTCGATATTTAAGTTTCGGACGTTCAGCAGTACGGACACGATTTCATGGTAGCAGCGTCGCGGAACTGTCGCCGTCGGCGACTGGACGGCCGGGGGCGGCCGTCCCCACTTGATCTTATCCAAGCATCTGATTTTTTATTGTCCCAGTATCAGCGGCAGGCCGTTTTTATTGTTGCCGATTACCACCACTTTTGTGTTGGCGCTCTTAGCCAGGTTTTCGGTGGCTTCGATTCCTTTCCATTCCAGTAACTGCGCGCTGATGCCTTGGGCCACGATCTGCTGGAAGTCGCGGACGCCGGCAGCTTCGATGCGCTTACGCTGGGCTTCCTGAGTTTCTTTCTGCAGTCGGAAACTCATGGCGAGCGATTCCTGTTCGGCTTGCTGTTTGGCTTCGATGGCGGCTTTCAAAGTGGCGGGCAGCTGAATGTCGCGTAAGAGAACCTTCTCCACGATCAAACCGCGCGGCGCGAGCTGAGCGTTGACCTGGTCAAAGATCTGCTTGCCCACTTCTTCGCGTTCGCCGGTGTAGAGGGCGTTGGCGGTGTGCGAGGCGCTGGCTTCACGGATGGCGGAGCGGAGCGTAGGCTCGACTACCACGTTTTCGTAGTCGGCGCCGATCTTCTGAAACACGTCAGCGGCGTGATCGGGATTGAGGTGGTAGATCAGCGAAGTATCCAGGCTTATCATCAGGCCTTCGCTGGAAGGAACGCTGGCGGATTCTTTCAGGGTCTGAGTCTGGATGGATAGTTCGTTATTAGTCTTCAGGGGGCTGATAACGTGAATCCCCTCGCTGAGCGTTTCCCCCGACACTTTGCCGAACAGCGTGAGCACGCCGACGTGGCCGGTGCCGACTTTCGTCACGGCGCTGAATAACAAAATGATTAGTAAGAATGCGGCAATGCCCAGTGCGACTAAACGCAGAAGTCCTGCCGCGCCCCTGCCGCCTCCGCCATCGATAATCCTGCCGCGCGCCGGATCAAAAATCGTCATGTTAGCTTCTCCCTTGTAGTCGCCTTCATTGTACGGCAGCTGACCTACGCTTATGGTGAATGCCAGAAGGAGGCGCCCAAGGGTCTTGAATCTTCCTCTTTCAGCCCCGCATCTTTTATAGTTAGACCTATGAGCAAGATTCACATTCCTACTCCGTTGCGGCAGTACGTGGGTAAACAATCGACCGTCGATGTGACTGGTTCAACCGTGGCTGAGGCCATGGACGCGCTGGTGGCGCAGCATCCTGAGGTGCGCCGTCATCTTTACACCGACGAGGGCAAGCTGCGCGCGTTTGTGAACCTTTATGTGAATGACGAAGACATCCGCTACTTGCAGAAAGAGGCGACCGCGGTGAAGGAAGGCGATAATATTTCCATCGTGCCTTCGATCGCCGGAGGCACCGCAAATCCGTTTATTTCTTGTCATCCCGAGTAAAACGATGGGCCTTGGTTTTCACTTGCCGCGGTGAATAGTCGCACCGGCAGAAACCAATTCCCTCGCTTCGCTCGGGATGACAAGATTTTTTACTCGGAACGAAAGCTCTCTCCGATTTCATCTTTGAGTCGCATCTGCACATTTCACTTGAGGATTTTATGGCCACTACCACCGCAGAAATTCCGGTCACGCTGAGCAAAGAGGAAATCCTTCGCTACTCGCGGCACTTGATCATGCCTGAAGTCGGCATCGACGGGCAGAAGAAGCTGAAGGCCGCGCGAGTGCTGTGCATTGGCACTGGAGGACTGGGATCGCCGCTGGCCCTGTATCTTGCAGCCGCGGGCGTGGGCACGCTGGGGTTGGTCGATTTCGATGTGGTCGATTACACCAATTTGCAACGGCAGATCATTCACTCGACCGCCGATGTGGGGCGCAAGAAATTGGATTCCGCGGCGGACAAGTTGAAGGGCATTAATCCATTTCTGAATCTGAAGACATTTGATATGCGGCTGAGCAGCGAGAACGCTCTCGAACTTTTCCGCGACTTCGACATCATCGCCGATGGCACCGATAATTTTCCCACGCGATATCTGGTGAACGACGCCTGCGTGCTTACGGGCAAGCCCAATGTTTACGGATCGATTTTTAGATTTGAAGGACAGGCCAGTGTTTTCGCAACCGAAGATGGCCCCTGCTATCGCTGCTTGTATCCTGAACCGCCACCGCCGGGATTGGTGCCTTCCTGCGCGGAGGGCGGAGTGCTCGGCATTCTGCCCGGCCTTGTCGGAGTGATGCAGGCCACCGAAGTGATCAAGCTGATTCTCGGCGTCGGCGATCCACTGATTGGGCGGCTGTTGCTGATTGACGCGCTGGGCATGAAGTTTCGAGAATTGAAGCTGCGCAAGAATCCGGACTGCCCGGTTTGCGGCACGCATCCGACGGTGACGAAACTGATAGACTACGACCAGTTTTGCGGGATTCGCGGGGAGGAAAAACCGGTGGAGACTGGAGTTCCGGAAATTCAGGTGGAAGAGTTAAAGCGGCGGCTGGATGCGAAAGAAGATGTTTTCGTCCTCGACGTGCGCGAGCCGCACGAATACCAGATCTGTAATATTGGCGGACATCTGATTCCGCTGAACGATTTGCCGAATCGAGTGAATGAATTGGATTCAAGCCGCGACATCGTCGTCCATTGCAAGATGGGCGGACGCAGCGCGAAGGCGGTTGCGTTCCTGCAACAGGCTGGCTTTAAGAAGGTAAAAAACCTGGCTGGCGGGATTACGGCGTGGGCCGATCGCGTGGATCCTAAGGTGCCGAAGTATTAGAGGGTCGGCAGTATTTAAATCGTGATTATCGGCCGTCGACGAAATTAGGTGGTTGCGCGTCCCGCAGAACGCTCCCCGTTGGTTGGTAGTGTCCTATAACTTGCAAGCCGTTTTGCCATTCCTCCGCGCCAGTTCTAGAATCATTGGTTTGCCTTTTGTCATCTCTTCCTACTGAGGAGTATCACTTTGCCCGAAACAACTTATGACGTTGCAATTATCGGCAGCGGACCCGCCGGATATACCGCTGCGATCCGCGCCGGCCAGTGGGGATTAAAGACCGCGCTCATCGAAAAGGACGGATTGCTAGGCGGTACCTGTCTGCACGTGGGATGCATTCCGACGAAAGCGCTACTGTTCAACGCCGAACTTTGGGATCATTTGAAAGAGGCCAAAGAGTTCGGCATCGAAGGAGTGGATGCCCGTAAGCTGAACTGGGCCGCGGTGCAGGATCGCAAATCGAAAATCGTAGCCAAGCACGCGAAGGGTCTCGAATTCTTGATGAAGAAGAATAAAGTTGAGACGGTCAAGGGCTACGGCAAACTGACCGGAGGCGCGCAGAATGGCGTATTCACGGTCGAAGTGGTGAACGATAACAATGCCAGCCATCTCAAAGCAAAAAATATAATTCTCGCCACCGGCTCTGAAGCGCGCATGATTCCTGGCCTCGAAGCCGGCGATCGCATCCTTACGAACATTGAGATTCTTAGCCTGAAAGATCTTCCGAAATCGATCGTGATCGTTGGCGCGGGTGCAGTGGGCGTGGAGTTCGCTTCGATCTACCGTTCGTTCGATTGTGATGTGACAATCGTCGAGATGCTGCCGCGGTTGGTTCCCGTGGAAGATGAAGAAGTGTCGAAGGAACTGGCCCGCATCTACCGGAAGCGCGGCATCAACTTCCACACGAGTGCCAAGGTCGACAAAGTCGAGAAAACTAAAGCCGGAGTTTCTGTAACGATCACGGTTGACGGTAAGCAGCAAAAGATCGATGCGGAGAAAATCCTGATCGCCATCGGACGCAAGCCGCGCACCGCGAATATCGGCTTGGAGCGTACCAAGATCAAGCCCGACCGCGAGTTCATCAAAACTGATTCCTGGATGCAGACCGCGGAACCCGGCATTTATGCCATCGGTGACATCGTTCTGGGCACCCCGCAACTGGCGCACGTCGGGGCGATGGAAGCAATTGTTGCGGTTGCCAAGATTGCAGGCAAGCCCGGCAAGCCAATCAACCCGGAACATATTCCCGGCGCGACATATTGCCATCCAGAAATCGGCAGCGTGGGACTAACTGAAACCAAAGCGCGCGAAGCTGGATACAACGTGAAAGTCGGCAAGTTCCCCTTCACCGCGAACTCTCGCGCCTCCATCGTTGGCCAGCACGAGGGCTTTATCAAAATTGTTTCAGATGCCGACTACGGAGAAATTCTCGGAGTTCACATCATCGGTCCGCAAGCAACAGAGTTGATCGCCGAAGCCGTCACCGCTATGGAACTCGAAGCCACCGTCGAAGACTTGATGTGGACTATCCACGCGCATCCAACCCTTGCCGAAGCCATGCTGGATGCGGCCAACAGCGTGTACGGGATTGCGATCAACGCGTGAGGGTTTGCAGCAGGGCGTAAAATGAAGGTGCGAGATGTGATCAAGGAGTTGGAACGAGACGGATGGCGCCTTGATCGCACACTAGGCAGTCATCGGCAGTTCAAACATTCGATTAAGCCAGGGGCTCGTTACCGTTCCGGGGAAGGCGAATGATGATCTCGGACCGGGCACGCTGAACAGCATTCTGAAGCAGGCAGGACTGAAGAAATGAAAAAATATCTCATCGTGATCGAAAAAACCGGAACTGGCTATTCCGCCTACTCGCCCGACCTGGATGGATGTGCGGCCACAGGTAATACACGCGAGGAGGTAGAGCGAGAGATGCAGGAAGCGATTGCGTTCCATCTTGAAGGTATGGCACGAAGCGGCGAACCGATTCCTGAGCCCCGTTCCTATTCGGCTTATGTAGAGTTTCCCGCTCACGCTCAGTAGGCTCGCCATTCCCAGGCGCGAATTGATTGATTTCTCTTGTCCAACTCGGCACTGTCGATTACGCGACGGGATTGCGACTTCAGCAGCAGCTCGTTGCATTACGCAAAGAGGAAAAGATTGGCGACGTTTTGCTTGTGCTGGAACATTCGCCGGTCATCACGCTCGGCCGCAATGCAAAAGCCGCGAATATTATCGCCTCGCCTGAACTTCTCGCGCAGCGCGGCGTCGCACTTTTCGAAACTGATCGCGGCGGCGACGTTACCTTCCACGGCCCCGGACAAATCGTAGGCTATCCCATCTTCGACTTGCGGGGATTCACCGCGTCTGACGGAAGGCGAAAAACGTTAGGGGTAATCGAATTCGTTCGCCGCCTGGAAGAAGTTTTAATCCGTACCTGCGCCGACTTCGCCATCCCCACGAAGCGAGTGCCTGGCCTAACGGGCGTTTGGACCGATCCCCAAAGTCCTCCTTCCCCAGAATTGTCATTCCGAGCGGAAGAGAACGATTCGCAGAATCGTTCTCTGGAGTCGAGGAACCTGCTGTCTGCTGGCGCCACCACGGGCCATGTGGGGACGGCCGCCTCGGCTGTCCAGCAAAGCGAAGCGAGCGCGCCGGACCACCGACCCGAAGCCAAACTAGCCGCCATCGGCGTCCACATCTCCCGCTCAGTCACCTCGCACGGCTTCGCCCTCAACGTGAATGCCGACCTCAGCTACTTCAGCCTGATCATCCCCTGCGGCATCACGGCGAAACCAGTCACATCGATGCAGCAAG
>Ga0302140_10007958_pt1 | contig 13233 bp, 12 predicted proteins | sample I_Bog_E1_1_FD_202095 | JGI IMG/M metagenome (GOLD analysis project Ga0302140, IMG submission 202095) | Peat permafrost microbial communities from Stordalen Mire near Abisko, Sweden - I_Bog_E1_1 | ecosystem: Environmental > Terrestrial > Soil > Wetlands > Peat | place: Sweden: Abisko, Stordalen...
GATACAGACGCGGGGATGGAATTTTATCAAGATTCCCGATGAATCGCTGCGATGCGGGGTTGGCGATACATCACAGGAAGCCATCGCCGGCGCGCTTAAGCTGGCTCTGCGCCGCATCAGCTCCCAGTTCAATGCGGCAAAGGTGGAACATATAGAGCTAGTCGAGTATCCATGGTTCTTTCTGGCCAGGGTACGAGTCTATCCATGCCACATTCAGCAGGGTGCTGCTCTTCCTGTTCCCGAAGAATCATTTTCTGCTTCTGCCGCGCCCCGGCAAAGACGACTGCCTCTCCAAGCCAAGGCTCTGTATCCGTATTTTGGCAGCAATATCCCTCAGCTCAAGCAGATGCTGGTCTCATCCCGAACAGCAGAAGCAAGGCCGCAATGACGATCGCACAAATTGCGGTTATCCTGTTTTTGTTTCATAGGGCCTTGCGTCTTCAGCCAGAGCCGGCGCTGAGCTGCGCGCGGTCCCTCCGGAATTCGCAATCATAACACATGTCTTGTCTGCACCGCCGTGGTCTGAATTGCTCAGATAATGGTTCTATCGACCGCTACTCTGAATAACAAGGGAATCAACTTCCACTGACTTAACAATTGTGAGGAGAGTTCATGAACATGGATCGAGTGAAGGGCATGATGGACGAAGTGGCGGGGTCCGCCAAACGCAAGGCGGGCGAGCTGACCGACAATTCCAAACTTCAGGTTGAAGGCATGGTTCAGCAAATGAAGGGCAAGGTCGAAAATGCCTGGGGCAAGACAAAAGATGCGGTTAGCGATGCCGTTCAGGACACAGAGCTGCATATCGATGCTCATGTGAAGATCGGTTCTAAGAACGCAGCGGCGGATGATGCGCACCGCAAGTGTAAGTAAGAATCGTTGCTTGATAGCGCGCATTAAGAGGATGGACCATGTTCAAATTAAACTCATTGATACGCACTGGACGTGTGGCGGATTCCCGCCAGATTGACAAAGGCTCGTCGCTGGGGACTCAGGTTCTGCTGCTGATGATGGCTGCGGTCATGCTTGTGGGATGCGAATCGAAACAGAATCAGGCGCTGGATCAGGCCAAGAAGCAGGCGGCTGCAACCGGGCAGGCGCAACAGGTGGTTTCCGTAGACAAGAATGGGACCACAACGACGACAGTCGTGCAGCCGCCAGCGGCGGGACAGGGCAATGAGGTGATCACGACGACGGCGACACCGGTTGTGGCAGGGGCGCCCATTCCAGCAGCCTCGGAGCCGGTGGTTTCCGCAGTGCCGCAGCCGGTCAGCGTGACTATTCCAGCGGGCACGACTCTGGCGATTCGGATCGATCAACGCATCAGCGTAAAGAGCAGCCGCGCCGGAGATACGTTCACCGGAGAGATTGTCGATCCGGTTCTGTCCAGCGACAACCAAGTGCTGGTGCCCAAGGGTGCATTGGTAAATGGCGTGGTGGATGTATCTCATCGCCGCGGACACTTCAAAGGCAGTTCATTATTGGAATTGAGGTTGACCTCGCTCACGATGGACGGGAAGCAATATCCGCTGGAGACGCGGGATATGGCGCGTAGCAAAAAAGGCAAAGGCAGGCGCTCGACAGCCATGATTGCCGGAGGTTCTGGACTGGGCATGCTGGTAGGTGGCGTGGCCACCGGCGGCGTAGGTTTGGTGGTGGGCGGCCTGGTAGGTGGCGGCGCTGGCACTGCAGCCGCAGGACTAACAGGCAACCGGGATATTAATATTCCGGCGGAGTCTATTGTGCACTTCAAGCTGGCGGACGACCTGATCGTCCAGTTAATTCAGTAGCAGCCATTCGTGTCCTCCATTTCCCGCTCTCGATGGATTCAATCGTTCTTGAGAGCAATTGGACCTGGCGTCATCACCGGTGCCGCGGACGATGACCCTTCCGGCATCGCCACATATTCCGTTGCCGGCGCACTGCTGGGAACCAGACTGCTTTGGACCGCATTAATCACGTGGCCGCTGATGGCTGCGGTGCAGATGATGTGCGCGCGCATCGGCAAGGTAACGGGAGAAGGTCTGGCCGGAAACTTTAAACGGAGATTTCCGCGGTGGCTGCTGCTGGTCTTCGTCATCTCCCTTCTTGTTGCAAATACCATCAACATAGGTGCGGATCTGGCTGGCATGGCGGATGCGGCTGCCATGCTGTCAGGGATCAACTCGCACTGGTTTGTGATTATCTTTGCACTTCTTATTTCCTGGGCAACTGTCCGACTCCACTATAAACAAATTGCGAACATCCTCAAGTGGCTGGTCCTTGTACTCTTCGCATACCCGATCACCGCGTTTATTGCGGGGGCAGACTGGGGCCAGGTGCTGCGCGATACACTCGTGCCGTCCATGCCGCGCAGCCGGGATGAATGGGCTATGCTGGTTGCGATCCTGGGCACAACCATCAGTCCCTATCTCTTTTTCTGGCAGGCAAGTGAAGAAGTTGAAGAAGAAAAGGAGGCAGGCCAGAGTTCGCTCGCACTGCGCAGAGGAGCTACGCAAGAAGAGCTTGCCATGAGAAACATCGATGTGGGCGTGGGCGCGTTCTTCTCGAACATGGTCATGTTCTTTATCATTTTGACCACTGCAATCACTCTTAACCGGCACGGCATTACGAAGATCGACACCTCACGTCAGGCGGCCGAAGCCTTACGGCCCTTTGCCGGCAACTTCGCCGCAACACTGTTCACTCTGGGGATTGTCGGCGTAGGTTTTCTCGCCATTCCAACGCTGGCGGGATCGACCGCATACGCCTTCGCGGAAACTCTTGGATGGCGCCAGGGATTGAACAAGAAACTGAGAGAGGCACGCTGGTTTTACGCTCTGATTCTGGTTTCAACGGGAGTGGGCGTGGGGCTGGACTTCATCGGCGTCAACCCGGTAAAAGCGCTTTATTGGACAGCAGTGATCAATGGATTGCTGGCGCCCTTTTTTCTCATCGCAATCTTGATTGTCGCCTCCGACAAGAAACTGATGCAGGGGCAAACGAGCTCGCGCCTGGGGTTGATTGTCGTCGCGATCACCACGGCAGCCATGTTTGTGGCGGGCATTGCGATGTTTGTTGTGTAATCAATCTTTCACGCAACTCCCGAGCTCAATGAGCGATTGTAATGATGAATCAATGAACACGCCATCGTCCGGTGATCAACTCTTTGGCCGATGTCTTTGCTCTTTTCGCGCGAGTTTCTTTGCGGCATCAATCTTGCGCAGGCCACGAACCTTCCATATCCCAAAGCAAAGGCCAGCCACGAGGAGACCCACGAAGCCGCAAAGCAGCGGAGTAGACCACCTTTCCAGGCTGCCAGACCAGAGGCGAACAATACTGCGGCCATAGACTACGCTGAGCCAGGCAATAAGAGAGTAACGCAGGCTGCGCGCCGCTCCAAAGACCGCGAGAAAGCGCCGGCGCGAAACTCCCAGCGCTCCGGAAGCAAGTGCAAAAGGCAAGAGCGGAATCGGCGGAGGCAGCAGGGCAGGCACAAAGACTGACAAGATGGGATGACGCTCAACCCATCCGACAACGCGTTTAAGAAGCCGCGCCGGCACATAGCTGCGTAGAGCTTCTTCGCCGCCTCTGCGGCCAATGTGCCAGGTTGTGTATCCGCCTAGAATGCTGCCCGCAAGTGCGCAAGGGGCCAGCAGCCAGGGATCGCCGCCATGCGCCACAAGCCACAGCAAAAGCAGGTCGGTGCTGCCGGGCAGAGGCAAAGGGATGACCGATGAATCGATTACCGCAACAGAAAATACCCCCAGCGCTCCCAAGTGCGTGAGCCAGTACGGCGCCAACGGGTGACGCAAGAGCGGAGCTGGCGATTGCACTGGCTGTCCAATAAACATGGTCATACGGACCTGTCTCTAAATTCGCGCTTGAATGATAAGGCTTCGGAACTGCTGAAACCTATTCTGCAATCGCGCCGCGTAAAGTGATCCAGTAATAGCGCCTCCAACAGAATTTGCAGCGAACGGGGCGCAATGCAAAGGCAGCTAACAGACCATCACACGACCGCAACTCAGCCTCTTTGAATAGCAGTGAATTGCAGCGCGGGCACTTTCGCCGTATCCAAAGCACATGCGGCAGCCAGTCGGGCCAATTTAGTGTTAAGCTACTCATTCGCTCAACCTTCCCGGTCATGCTATTGTGGAAGCAAAAGTACTCCAGTCTCTTCTCGACTGGAATTCGAATCGAGCCAGGCAAGCAGGCAACGAATGCTGCCCGTGGCCAGAGCTATGCTGGAATCTGCGGCTCCATAATAAAGGTTGATAGTGTCTCCGTCCGCGCCGATAGTTTGGCCGCACGGAAACACAACGTCCTTGACGTCTCCACCACGCTCATAAATGGCTTCCGGGCCAAAGACCCAGGAGTCTCCGCGCTGTAAACAAACGTCCGGCCTTTCCAGATCAAAGAGCGACAAGCCCAGGCGGTAAATGCTTCCCGATGCGGTTTGCCGCACACCGTGATATATCATCAGCCAGCCTTTGGCAGTTTCAATCGGAGGAGAACATAGCCCGATCTTGTTTGCGTCCCACCATCCGCCCCGCCGTGCTTCAAGAATGATCTTATGACTTCCCCAATGCCGCAGATCGGGCGAATACGATATCCACATATGAGCGCCCAGCGCCGTCATCGGCCGGTGAATCAACGCCCAGCGTCCGCCAATTCTCCGAGGCAGCAACGCCGCATCCTTATCCTCTGGGGACATGATTACGCCGTACCTCTCAAAGCTCTTGAAATCCTTCGTGAGCGCCAGTGATACTCCAGGACCGCCCCGGGCAAAGGATGTGTATGCCACTGCGTATTGCTCAAGTTCAGGAACATAGGTGATGCGCGGATCTTCGATCCCCCAGATTTCTTCCGGATATTCCCTGGAATTCGCCATCAATGTTGGCTTCGTGTCAATCCTCCATCCATCCTCTCCATTGGCGGATCGCGCGGCGCACAAATGCGACAAGCCGCTGCGATCTTCAACGCGGCACAATAACAGCGTGTCGCCATCGGGCAACAGCACGGCCCCGGCATTGAAGACGCTATTGATTGGATATGGCCAGTTATCGCGGCTGAGGAGAGGATTGCCGGAATAACGCGTAAACAGGGCTTGATCATTACATGGTCCTGTAGTTTTCTGTTCGCGCGCGGAAGGCTTTAGCGAATCATCTGATTTGATAACTGGGTTCAATAGGAGACGCTCATTCCATGATGCAGTTCATCAGCGTTTGCCACCTTGGCTTCCTGCAATTCGAGCAGCGCCATTAAAAACGAGAGCGTAGATTCAGCTCCCTGGTTTTCGTTCACGCGGTCAGGATGAAGTCCATCCATGCATCCGCCTGTCACTTCATCATACAGCGGAACCTGCAGGTCATTCTTGCCGAGAAACCAACTGAAGACCCGGCGGGCCTCCTCAAGCCATTGGCTTTCTTCCGTAAACCTGTAAACCTCAAGGCAAGCTGAGATTGTTGCGCAGGCCTCCACTGGCTGCTGATCGAAGCGCGCCTTTTCATTTCCTTCAATAAAGAATCCATTGGAGCCGATCGGAACAAACACATTCTTGTCGCCGCGATGCTGCTCGACCACCAGCCATTTCAAAGAATTCATTCCAGCTTCAATCATCCGCTGGTTGCCACTCCGCCAGCCCGCCAGGATGAGCGCCTGTGGTAGCCTTGCATTCGAGTAAGAAAGGCTTTTCTCAAACCACTTCCACGTCTCCGAATAACTGCGCTCATATATGTCAAGCAGTTTGTTCGCAAGGATATTGCGCGCGCCCTGAATATATCTATCACCAGGAAACCAATCCAGATACGCTTGCAGTCCCAAAATGCTATACGCCCAGGCGCGAGGGCTGGTGAACGTAAGGGTCGCAGGAACCGCGGCCTCAAACAGCCTCCCTGCCGCTCCTCTTAATCCGGCATTCTTCGAGTAGCCAAGCACCTTGCCTAAAGACCACAGAGCGCGCCCATGGCTATCATCCGAACCAACCTCTTCGTGCCACTTGCGGTCGTAACCGAGAAAGTTCCGGAACCGGCCTGTATCTGCATGAAATGCATACCAAAGAAAGGATAAGTAGCGAGAAGACAGACAGGAATGCTCGCGCATGCCCGCGCGTCCAGTTTCTTCATCCATCATAGTTGATACGATGAGCGCACGCGCATTGTCGTCTGTTGTATAGCCTTCGCGTGTATTCGGCACCGAAAAGATGGCGTGTTGCAGCATGCCCGTATCGTCTGTCATGGTCAACAGATGACTGGGGTTTAGTGCGGGCAGAAGATATGCAGACTCCATTGCAGTATCTTGTTTTATGGCGGCTCTGGGATGTAAGGATCGTCCAAAACGCGCGCGTTGAAAGCTCGCCATATAGGCTCGCGCCGTGTTTCCCCATGTCGTTCCACGGGAATAAAGATAAGCGCGCTTGCGCATAGCATGACGCTCCGCATCGTTCCCCAGCAAACCCAGGACCGCTCCCGCAATCGCACTGGGACTTTGAAACGGGACGATTACGCCTCGATTATTTGCAAGCAGCTCCTTGGCGTGCCAGTATGGTGTAGAGACAATCGCCTTTCCCGCTCCCAGCGCAATCGCCAGCGTTCCCGATACAACCTGCGCCTCATGCTTGTAAGGCGTGATATAAATATCGGCCGCGCCAACGTGTTCTACAAGTTCTTCGGCGCTCACAAATCGATTGTTGAGAATCAAGTGATCGGAGACGCCAAGCTGTTCTGCGAGCGCCAAAAGCCCTTCACGATACCGTTCGCCCTCGCTTCGGCGAATATGCGGATGGGTCACGCCGGAGACGATATAGACTACATTTGGCTGTCTTGCCAGAATCGCAGGCAGAGCCTGAATGACATTTTCAATGCCCTTGTTCGGAGACAATAATCCGAAGGTAAGCAGAACGGACTTGCCTTCCGTGCCAAACTTATCCTTAAAGAAGTTAGGGTCCATAAAGGGAAGATCCGGAACTCCGTGCGGAATTACATCAATTATTTCGCTCGGAACCGCATAAACTTCGCGCAGCAGTTGGGCCGCCAATTCGCTCATTACAACCATACGGTCGGACAAATGTGCAATTTCCTCGAGCACAACCCTCTGCTTCGCGTCAGGATCACGCAGAACCGTATGCAGCGTGGTCACCAGCGGCATCTTCAGTTTGCGTAGCAGCGTAAGGATGTAGCCGCCCGCATCTCCGCCGTAAATCCCATACTCATGTTGCAGACATACAAGATCGTTGCTATTGAAATTGAGAAAATCCGCGGCGCGCTCATAGGAAGCAATATCTTCCTGAGTGATTTCCAGGCGAACACGCTTGGGGTAGTCATAATTCGAATCGGGATCATTGACAGGAATCGCAAACAGCCGTTCCTCTCCATACTCAACAGCAAGCGCTGTACTCAGATCTGTTGTGAAAGTGGCGATACCGCACTCGCGCGGAAGATAATTCCCAATAAACGCAATGCGGGTTGGCAAAGGCAGTTTGCACACATTTCTGGCATCACGCACAAATGCTTCAGGATTGGAACCTTCATCATACTTCTCGGAATTCATCATTTCGGGAAACGACATTTCAATCCTCTTTCACATTCAGATTCGGCCAAGCACCATCAAAATGACAATAATATTGAGAACAACACCCAATCCACTGCTCGGGTAATAATCTCGACTCCTGCTATGCTGCCACTGCGGCAATGCGCCCATCAGCGCAAAGACAAAATTACGATCAATATGGTTCCAAGCGTTTTCACTCTTTGCTATCCAGCACATCCGCAAGTTTATTGAACAGATGCCGCGGCCTCTTTCGAGACCGCGGCAGTTATGCGGCGTTGTCAGAGCAAACTTCCCGTGGTCACATTCGCGGGGCTGCCGATTGCGTCGCCGGAGACTACCAGTTCCACTCTGCGGTTTTCCTGCCTGCCCGCTGCGTTTTCATTAGAAGCTACCGGCAGCGTGTTACCGAAGCCCTTGGAGGTCACGGAGTTTGTTGTGACGCCCTGCTCAACCAGGTAACTGCGCACTGCGCCCGCGCGGTTTTCAGACAACGTCTGGTTCATTGCGTCGCCGCCAACGTTATCGGTGTATCCACCAACTTCAATGTTGAGTCCCGGATATGCGATGAGAATTCCAGCAACCTTCGCCAGCTTCTCCCGCGCGCCGGGCTTTAAAGAAAACTTGCCAGTGTCGAACAGCACATCGGACATGCTGACAATCAATCCGCGCGCGCTATCGCGTGTTGCCAGAATGCTGTTTAATTGTTCTGACAATTGCGCACGCATGGCCGCCTTGTCGCTGACTGCCTGGTTTTCGTTTTGCTGAGCATTCAGCGCGGCTAAGCGCGCCTGTTCCGCATCCGCCTGAGCCGCGGTAATTGCAGCCGCCGATGCCGCCTGATTGGCAGCCATGTCGGCCTGAGCTTTATCTGCGTTGGCCTGTGCGTTTGCCGCGTCAGCTTGCGCCTTTTCTTTTAGACGTGTGGCGTTATCGGTTTGCGCCTGCGAAGTTGCCAGTGCGTTGCTGGAAGCCAGACGATCATTCGCCAGACGTTCCTCGTCGATCTTCTTGACCGCGATTTCGCGCGCATCTTCCGCGGACTCCACGGCGGCTCGAGCAGCGGCAATCAGCGGCTTCCTTTCGATGTGATTGCGCGTCACGTCTGCATCGGCTGTATTCATCTGTTGCACAGCATTCTGATAACTCGCTCCCGCATAGGTCTCCGCTCCTTCGGATTGAGCGATCCTGAGCGCATTACGCGCCTCGTAGAATTCCAGCGGAAGACTGGCGTTCAAAACGACAGGGTCAAACTTATAGCCTGTGGGGATGTAGCCCCCGCGCTCCATCAGTTCATACTTAGCATTCACTTCCTCGCTTGTCCCCTTGGTGTCTGCGCGAACAACATTCTCCAGGACGACGACGTCGCTGGGCTGCCGGACAGCATAATACGGCTCAGCGGTAACGATCAGGGCGAAGGCCTGAAGGTCAGTGGTCGCAGTCAGCTTGCTTCGGTCATTGCCGCCGACCAGCACTTCTCCGAGGTTCACTGCCCTGCCCTCCGGCGAAATCGCCCACATAACATAGGTGAGATACTCGCCGCCAAAGGTTGTGGGGTTTTGCAAGTTGCCGAATTCCGCCTCGACTTCCATGGTGCCGCGCTTGCTACGCACCTTGGCCTTTCCATCCGCTGAAGGCAGCAGAGCCGTGCCGGCAAAATCAACATCCGAGACTCCGCTTTTATGCTGATAGTTGACCGCCTGAACCGTTCGGCTGATCACAATCACGCGATATCCGGAGGTCGGGCTGACGGATATAACCGCTTGCGGGCTGGTTTGAGCAAACGCGCTCAAGCTGAGGACACTTCCCATTGCTAACAAAAGCATGCGCTTCATGAGTTCTCCTACAGGCGGTGTTTCGCCGTATTTTGTTGGACTTTCGTTTTTTTGACAGGCATAGGCATCAAGGCCTTGAAAGCTCTATCTTTCAATGTCCGACGCGGAACTGGGAGACATAACCAAAGAGTCCGAATAGCCCCATGAGCCATAGGACTACGATGATCACTACCACGCCATTCAGTATCCCCTTGATCTGACCCTGCATGGGGATGTAGGCATTCACGATCCATAACAAGACACCCACAACGATTAGTGTGATGACGGCAGTGACAAGCCTGGGTCCGGCGCCGAACTGAGCGATGTATTCGAGCAACTGAATCTTGTATAAGCTCAAGATCCACAAGATTACGGCGATTACTACTACGCCGTTCAGTATTCCCTTGATCTGACCCTGCATCGGAACGAACCGATTCACGAGCCATAACAGCATGCCCACCAGAGCAAGTGTAATAACAAATTGGATAAGTGGCATTCGATGTTCTCCGTTTCTCCGCCCCGGGCTAACCGGAATTCGTGTGGTTTCCCGGTAAATTCCGGGAAGGAAATGCTTAGGCTCTTGACGAGTTAGCCGCTTCTCCGCAGCGGGAGGCTAAGAGGGAAAAATGTCAAGCGCGCTGACTCCGTTCAGGAGCCATGAGGGAGAACAAAACGAGGACTATTCTCCAAACTTATTTTTTCAAATGAATGGACAGATTGCTGAGCAACAATGCACACGTGAGAACACTTGGAATTCAACCGATCCGCTGCAAACGATCGCGACTGTTGATCCTCGCCTAAACACGCAATGATCGTTTCTGTCACGCGCGTCGTTCCAGTCTGGTTACGAATCGGGATGGAAATGACCCTGTGTGTTCAGCCAGGCAGTCGTCCTTTTCGTAAACCGGGCCATTTTCGCTTTCAATAAGATGTCGAAGATCTCGCGCAGCTTCTTGACTGGGAGGTTGGACGGGCGCCGCTACCTTCCGGCGGCTGGCGGCAACGGATGGCCTCGCGGAACCCATGCCAGGTTTCCGCTCAGCACATAAATGGCAAGTGCCGCAAACATGAAGATCGCGCCTATCCAGAAGCGCCAGTCACGATGCATGCGCCGCCAGTAAGGGCCAGGATCCGGCTCACCGCTGTCACTGCTGTTTCCTTCGAAGTTGTGCTTGTTCCCAGTCATTTTTCTCCAGTTCTGTAAAAATATCTCTGTGGCGTCTAAGTTCTGAGCCTCCGCCCAAAATGTCATGCACGATGGTTAATGAGTTGCTGTGGCAGTCACTTGCGCCGAAGGGACAGATTCTGCAACAGGCATGCCGCTCGGCGAGGGCAGATTGTCCATCGGAATTTCGGTGCCTGCCGGGAAGATGAGAATCTGGATCGAGCCCCAATCGGCGTCCAGGTTCGCGCCTGTCTGCTTGCCCATTCCTAGCGTCTTAAGTTGGCTGTCGTCAAATCCAAAGTTCTCAACGAGATACTCGCGCACGACCATGGCCCTGGCCTCGGTGAGCACCAGTTCCTTCTTGGAATCGCCTTCCATGCCGGCTGAAACGACCACAACAGCAAAGCCAAATTGATTCTGCGCCAGGAACTCGCCGCTCGCGCTGAGAGACTTCTTGTCCTTGAGCTTGGCCGACTCGCGCGTATCGAAGAGTTGCTTTGCTGTATAGGTAAACGTCTTCAGAGGCGCGCCCGGCGGGAGGCTGCCAATCCTATTTGCGGCCAGATCGCCTGAATCTTCGTATCCACGCTTTTTAAAATACCCGCTCAAGAAGAAGTTATGTTTCAGGGCCTCCATATTCTCCTGGAAGTCTGTCACTCCGGTCTGCGCCTGAAGCATGGTGGTGTGCAGTGTAGTCGTTGACTGTTCCAGGTTGCTATAGAGCTGCTTGTCGTTCACCAGTGCTCCCACGGTTCCCTGCCCCGAATCTATCTTGGCGCTTACCGAGTTCAGATGTGCCGTCGCCTGGGTTGTGTTTTGAATAGCCTGCTGGCTGCTATCCAAAATTCCGCTCGCCTTTTTGAGCATATCCGCCATTACCAGAGGCGGTTCGCTCTGAATGATCTCGCCATCCTTTACCTCGGCTTGTCCTGCGGATCCGAATGAAATCGCCACAAACTGGTTGCCTAATATCCCCTCGGTTTCAATTGAAGCCACGGAATCCTGCTTGATGATCTCGTGCGTCGATTTGTCGAGGTTCATGAGTACCGTGACCTGCTCGCCGGGCTTGTGAGGCAAGGTGATGCTTTGCACGGTTCCGCTGTGAACCCCGCCCACCTGCACATCGGCGCCCGCAGCCAGTCCGGCAACATTATCAAATTGCGCTCTTAGCTTGTACGTAGAGCGAAACAGATACTCATTGCTGCCAATCACGAAGACCCCGGCCGTTAAAATTGCCAGGGTCGCAACGATGAATACTCCCAGCCGCGCCAATCTTGACATAATGCCTCCTACGACTGCTTCAGAAATTCTTTCACAAATTCGATGTCGCTTTGTTGAAGTTCCTCAAAACTGCCCTCAATGATTACGTTCCCCTGGTCCAGCAGAGCCAGGCTGTTGGCAATCGTTTTGGCGCTGTGCATATCGTGCGTTACAACGATGGATGCCATCTGCCGTTCCCGCTGAAGTTTAAGAATCAAATCGTCAATCTCCCCGGAGCTGATGGGGTCGAGACCTGCCGTAGGCTCGTCAAGAAGCAGAATCTCCGGCTCCAGTGCGAGCGCGCGCGCCAAGCCGACACGCTTCTGCATTCCACCGGAGATATCGGATGGCATCTTATTTAGAGCGTTATCCATGCCGACCTCGGCCAGCAATTGCCTTACCCTGTCTTGGCGCTCGGAGCTGCTCATCTCTCTTCGATGGTGCCGCAGGGGAAACGCCACATTCTCGGCGACGGTCAGCGAATCGTAGAGCGCCGCATGCTGAAACAGAAACCCCATCTTCTTTCTGAGTTCGTTCAATTGGTCAAGCGCCATGCCGGCGATCTGCTGATCATGGAGGCGGATCGATCCCGCGTCGGGTGCTTCGAGGCCGATGATCAGCCGCAACAGAACGCTCTTGCCGGTTCCGCTGCGTCCTAGCACGGCAAGGGTTTTTCCGCGGTCCACGCTCAAACTAATCCCGTTCAGGACCATGTGGCTCCCAAAGGACTTATACAGATTCTCGACGGCGACAACCGGCGCACCGACGTCTTCCTCAGTTTGTTCCGGTGTTATCGCAATGTCATACGCTGTGGCCATTTTTTTCTTTCGAGTCCGGTTGTTGGCTAATTGAAGACAACGAGAATGAACTTGACCAGCACTACGTCTGCCAGGATGAGGAAGAGAGAGCCGAGCACAACCGAGTTTGTAGCCGCGCGGCCCACACCCTCGGCGCCTCCGCGCGTGCGCATTCCCTGAAAGCACGCTGTCAAGCCGATAATCAGGCCATAGACCGCTGTCTTGAAGGTCTGCGGCAGGAAAGCATTGAAGGTGGCGCCTTGAAAGCCGCTTTGGATGAACTGATGGAATGAGAGCGGCTCAACCAAAGTCTGCGCAAACCAACCCATTAACAAGGCGGATGCATCCGCGGCAAGTGTCAGCAGTGGCAGCATCAGGATGCAAGCCAGAATTCGCGTCGCAGCCAGCAGTCTGTAGGGGTTGATTGCCGATGCCTCAATGGCGTCAATCTGCTCGGAGACTTTCATCGACGCCAGCTCCGCGCCAATGCCGGCGCCCACGCGGCCGCATACGACCAAGCCAGTGATGATCGGCCCCATGACCTGGATGACGGAGTAAACAAGAGTCTCCGGAAACATCGACTTGGCGCCGAATCGAGTTAAACTGTAGCGCGCTTCCAGCGAAACAATCACGCCAACCGCGGCGCCTGCCAGGGCCACCAGCGGCAAAG
>Ga0302140_10007960_pt1 | contig 13231 bp, 18 predicted proteins | sample I_Bog_E1_1_FD_202095 | JGI IMG/M metagenome (GOLD analysis project Ga0302140, IMG submission 202095) | Peat permafrost microbial communities from Stordalen Mire near Abisko, Sweden - I_Bog_E1_1 | ecosystem: Environmental > Terrestrial > Soil > Wetlands > Peat | place: Sweden: Abisko, Stordalen...
AACGCCATTTATGAGAGCAGTTCTAGTCACTTAGCGCCGTAATACTGCCCGGACTCCGTTTTCGGCGGTACTTAGGTGTTGAGTCTTGTGTGGCCGGGCGCGGTGGCTCAGGCACATGCTGCATTTTTTGTTTCCGGCGCGCTGAGTGAAGTTAGATCGAAGAAACGGTCTTCTAACCCAGCCGTCGCACTCTCGCGGCTTTGCCGAAGCTTTCGTCGAATGTCACAGTCTCAGTTGCTCCGTTTTGAAAGCCCACTTGCGCAATCAGGTGGTCGGCGAAGCCACCGTTGCCTTCGCGCGTGGCCTTGATCGCCGACTGAGCAATCAGTGCCGCCTCAACCGTTACACCGTGGGCGCTGAGCAGTTCTTCAAACGTGGCCAGGATGCTTTCGCGCCTCCACTTTGCGCGCAGAACCCAAGCAAGCTCCGCCAGCACGACCAGGGGCACAAACACGCCGCCGCTTGCCTGGGCCTCAGCCAACAGCTTCTGGGCTTTGGGGGTCTGCGCGGCATCGTCTCTCAAGTAGGCGCGCGCCCAGACGTTGGTGTCGGCAACAATCACCAGATTCTCCGTTCTTTAGCTTCGTCCATTTCTTCAAAGCTCATTCTGCCTTTCGGCTTCTCGCGCGCGTCGGCCATCTTCCACAGGTCGTCAAGGGTGTTCATCACTTTCTCCACTTGCGCCTTCCCATCGGCTCCTACAGTGAATCGAATCCGGCTTCCGGCACCGATTCCGAGCTGGCTCCGCAGGGCTTTGGGAAGAGTGACCTGGCCTTTGGATGTGACCGTGGCCTCAATTGTTTTGAAGGCATTTTCGGTGGCCTTGGTTGCAGTTCTTGCAGGCATGGGTTTCTCCGATTCCTTACATTATCATAATTTCCACCTTACTTTCTGTCTGATGCATCTTCATGAATTGAGGGGAGAACATTGGTCCAACGCGCCAGAAGGACAAGCCGTAGGCTGTTAGCCCGTCGACATTCAGCGACCCGCATTTTGCTGAACCCGCAGAGTGAACTTGCTCACAGCCCCGGTTTCGGCGATACTTATGTTGTTGAGTCTTGTGTGGCCGGGCGCATCAGTCTGGCCGATCACTTGGCCTTGCGTGCCTTTCGAACTCCGCCGCAGGCCGGAAATACCCCCTGAGACCGCAACAGAACTTGCATTCGAGCACCGGATTTTGAAAGGAACCGTATCGCCGTGGTGATGATTCGTTTGGCGCGCTTTGGCGCCCGCAAGCAGCCCTACTACCGCATTGTGGCCATCGAGAAGGACCGCGCCCGCAATGGCCGCTCCATCGAGGTTGTCGGCACCTATAACCCCCGCACCAGCCCCGCCACGGTGGACCTGAAGCACGAGCGCATCGCCTACTGGCGCAGCGTGGGCGCGCAGTTCTCCGACATTGTGGAGAAGCTGGTGGCCAAAAACCCCGCCGGCGCCGCGCCTGCGGCACCGCTCACGCCTTCTTCTCCGCTGAAGGCCCCGGTGGCAGCTCCCGTAGCAGCCGAAGTGGAAGCCCCGGCCGTCGTGACTGCACCCGCCGAGGCCGAGCCGGAAACCGTCGTCGAAGCCTGATTTTGCAGTTCGCCAAGAGGGCGGAGCGGGCGCATGCAACGGTGGCACGCCGGTGTTTCGGGCTGAGTTGGGCAATTACTTAGCACGACAGGTACTGACGGCGACCGGCGTCTGGTGATAGGATTCTGCGCACCGATGCTTGAGGCTGATTTCCGGACCCTTGCAATCGGGTCAGAGGCACGAGCATGACCCCAAACGAAACAGCTTCACAGAATTCGGTTGCAGAACTCGTCCGCGAAATCGCCCAGGCGCTGGTGGATGAGCCGGCCGCCGTTCAAGTGGAGTCCGTCAGCCGGGATGAGAATACCGTTCTCCGGCTGCGCGTGGCTCCGCAGGATGTAGGCAAGGTGATCGGCAAGCAGGGACGCACGGCGCGCTCGGTGCGCACCATTCTGGGCGCGGTGAGCATGAAGCTGCATCGCCGCTATACGCTCGACATTCTGGAGGAAGACGACTAGCCTTGGCGCCCTCGTTGTCCAGTTCTTGTCCACTCGGGTCAGCGTTGGAATCCGCGCGATGACGACTCCTGCACCAGAGCAGAAATGGGTCTGGCTGGCCCGCATTCGCCGCCCGCAGGGCCGCAAAGGCGAAGTCTTCGCCGATATCCTCACCGATTTCCCCGAAAAATTTGCCGAGCGCAAGCAACTCTGGCTGATCGCCGACCCGGACTCCGAGCCTTCCAAAGCAAAACCAGCCTCGCGCGAAATCGAACTCCGCGCCCACTGGACCCACAAAGGCGGCATCGTTCTTCATTTCGCGCAATCGAATTCCATCTGCGACGCCGAAGCGCTCAAGGGGCTTATCGTCGCCATCCCGCTGGCGCAGCGCGCCCCGCTCGCCGAAGACGAAATCTACATTGCCGATCTAATCGGCTGCACGCTCTTCGATGCGGCCGGTCGTGCGCCAGTTCAAATAGGAAAAATCGAAGACGTCGACCGCACCGCCGGCCCGGTTGCTCTTCTCGTCGTTATCCCGGAAGGCGCGAGGGACGAAATCCTGATACCCTTCGCGAAAAGCTATCTCCGCCACATTGACCTCGCTGCAAAACGAGTAGAAATGGCCCTGCCGGAGGGGCTTGTGGAACTCAACGAGCTTGGCAAGGGCTGAACCGGGAGGGTCAGGCTTATGAGTTTCGATGTGTTTGCAGAGTGCTTCGATGAAACCAAGCGAACCGGCCTTTCAAAAGAAGCGGCGGATTCCCTGTTTCCTGTTTCGAGAGAAAAGCCGGATTCTGAGATTTGGGTGGTCAGATACGACGATCTCAATTGGCGTGAAATCCACTGCACCTCGCATATAGGTGACCCGCAAAGGCTGACCGGCCTGTGGATTCACTGCCCCTGCGGCGAGAATCGTTTGTGGGAAGCTCTCTACTCAGTTCTTGAATCGGGTTGTGTCTTCCTCCTCTGGCCGAATGGACCGTTGGTCCTGACTCTCGGAACGAGCGTCGAGGGCCTGCCCAAGGGAATATTGGACGATTTGGGGCAGCCGCCGGTTTACGTTCAATCCGGCCTTGAAATCCTGAAGCTCCTCCAGAAATCCCGATCTACAGATATCCAGTTCATCCTTCTACTGAAACGCCAGCGGCCGCCAAGCCCCATTATCCTTGAGCGCCAGGTGCAGCGGCCGGGGCGGACCCTTGGGCGGAACGGTCAATTCGATCCAAAGTTCCTGTCCGCGCTTCACCGGCGTGGGATCGGCCGCATGTTCGGGAATGTAGAAATCCACCGGCGTCTCCAGGCGCATCTCCGAGCAGGTTGAGCCCGGTTGGGCCGTCACGATTTGCGCGCCCGTCTGGCTTTCCGAATCAGGAACCCGGATCGCGATCAGCTTCCCGCCCTGCACCTTGAGTTGCGCCGGGAAGCGCACAGCCTGCTCGCCACGGATGTAGAACTTCGTTCCCGTCGGCACGCCGTTCAAGTCTCTCGCCATGCCGGCCTGCTCCGCAGAAGGCAGAGTGCTCTGGCAGCCATCCACCGTGACCTGCACGCTGAGGTAGCGCCCGCGCAAGACGGATTCAGGATCATAGGCCGTACTCAGCGTCCACGCCCGCGGACAGGACCAGCGCTGGTAGAAATACTTCGCCGCAATCGACGAAACAACCGCCAACTGAATCGCCAGCAGCCAGAGAGAAGCGCCCGCAATCGAAACTCTGCCCGGTTTCATTTGGCCTCCTGTCGCGAAGCACCTGGGCCCGAGATACCAGAAAAGGGCGCATTCGTGGTTCCCATCCGCGCCATCAGCCCGCGCCGCATCTTTTCAAGCGCCCACCCGCCAGCCAGAAAAAGCACTCCCAGGCCGATCAGCCCCAGCGAGCGGCCCACCTTGTCGAACACGTCGCTGAAATAGAACCAGGCCACGGCCACGGCGAACCAGACCATGCCCAGATTCACCAGCGCCTTGCTCGCCTGGCGCACGCCCCACCAGATCACAAACACCGCGAAAGCCGCCACCAGCGCATGTGCCAGCAGACTCGGGACAGCGTAAGTGTAGGTATTTTGGTAGTTTCCGTAGTCGTTGTGAATGGTTCTCAGGTGCAGGCACCACGGCAGCAGAATCGTGAAGGCGATGGCCGCCGTCACCGGAACCAGGCTCTTGCCGAGCCTGCCAAGCGAGAACAGTAGCGGCAACACCGCAATCCCCACCCATCCCCAAACGCGGAGATGAGAGGGCAAGAACGTCTGACTGGCCGCCCAAGAACGCCAGCCTTCGAGCAGAATGACTGTCCCGACAATCGCCGCAACGGCCGATGCTGCAAACAGGATGCCCTGCGTGATTCTGCGCTTCGATCCGAGAAACACAGTCAAGTAAAGAATGGCCCAGACAATCAGCAGACGGCCCAGGTACACATCCGACCCAATATGACTTTCGGCGTAGAATTCGAATTCAGAAAACATCCAGGCCGGAAACAGGAGCAGCGTCAGCGTCTGCTGCGCCTCGTCGTGAAGCAGCGCCCAGCCGGCAAGAGCCGCCAGCGCCCACATCAGGATTGCCGCCGGCCAATGGTCTTGAATGTTGAAAATCTGCCCCACCAAGGCGATCGACGCGCCCACCGAAAGCGTGCCCACCGCATGCAGCGTGGTCGAAAGCCCGAGATAGGCGTTGCGGGCGAGCGCCCCGCCCAGGTGGAAGACTGTCACCATCGCGATCACGATGGCGAATCGCGGGCCGGGACCGATCTCATCCCAATGCGCGGAGACAAACAGCACCACGCCGCAGGCCAGCAGCAGCGCCCCCAGAATCAGCGCCACCAGCCCCTGCCAGCGCAATCCCGAGGGGCGCGCCTGTTCCGACTCATACACGCGGATGCGGTCCGCGCCCTCCGCATCCAGGACGCCGGCAGCAAGCCAGCGCGTCAACATCGATTCAAAGTCAGCCATGGCAGTTGGCAAACATTAGAGCACAAACCGTGGCAACACGCCGTGACCGTCTGCCGCACACCGGGTGCCTATATCATCGAGTGCAGCATGCGCTTCGAGATTATCACCATCTTTCCCGGCTTCTTCGCCGGGTTCCTTGAGAATGGAATCCTGCGCCGGGCCATTGCCGAAGGCCTGGTGGAAGTGGCCGTTCACGATCTCCGCGCCTTTACCCACGATCGTCATCGCACCGTCGACGACCGCCCCTTCGGCGGCGGTGAAGGCATGGTGCTCAAGCCCCAGCCCATCGCTGAAGCCCTTGCTTCTCTCGGAATCGAAGCCATATCAGCGCCGCCTTTCGCCGACCCGCAAACCCCGGCCTTGTATCAGGGCACGACTTCAGTCGTGCCGAAACCGACCACAGGCGAAGGAGGGGCTTTAGCCCCCGCGGAAACACGCCCCACCGTGATCCTGCTCTCGGCGCAAGGCCGTCCCTTCTCCCAATCACTGGCTCGCGAGATCGCCTCCCTTGACCGCATCGTCCTCCTCTGCGGCCGCTATGAAGGCGTAGACGAGCGCATCAACCAGCTTTACTGCGACATGGAACTCTCCATCGGCGACTACGTGCTGAGCGGCGGCGAACTGGCCGCAGCGGTGGTCATCGATGCGGCAATGCGCTTGATCCCCGGCGTTCTCGGCAACGAAGCCTCCAGCGAATTTGAGAGCTTTGGCGTCGCCGACATCGAAATCACATCCGGCGAAGAAGGCGTTCCTCGCTCCCAGCACGGGGCCGGAGGCCTGCTCGATTACCCCCATTACACCCGGCCTGCCGAGTTCTTGGGCATGCCGGTGCCGGAGACCCTGCTCAATGGCGACCACCAGGCCATCCGCCGCTGGCGCCGCGAGCAGCAACTCCGCAAAACGCTGGCCAATCGTCCTGATCTGCTGGAAAAAGCCGCTCTCAGCAACGAGGACCGCTCGCTTCTGGAATCCCTTCGCCGCGAAGGTACTTAGATTGCTTTCAACTTTGAGGCTTGGTGGGCCGGTACGCCGCCGCAGGCACCGGGGCTATTGTTTCTTGAGCGCAGCAAGCATCGGCAGGTCGGCGCGTATCTGTTCGGACTCCAGCCACGCAGGATCGACTCTCGCTCCCGCGGCGACCAGCAGGGCCGCCACTTCACATTGCCTGCCCTGGTTCCCGGCGGGCGGATTCTGCCGCCCGTGAATCGCCCATCCCAGGGGCGGAGAGCTGTATTTCTCGTCCTTAAGATCAAGTTCGGAGCCTTCGATCAGCCCAGCGGCCAGCCGGTCTTCACCGAGCAGCGCCGCCCAATGAAGGGCGGTCTCCGCGAAGATTCCTGTCAGTTCCGGCCTCGCCCCAGCCCGCAGGAGCACGAGCCCTGCGTCTTCTGCCCCAAGGCTCGCGGCTCCGATCAGCGGAGTGTCGGCCTTCGGACCCGGCTGATGATCGAGGTCAGCGCCGGCTCTGATGAGCGCCTCGATAAGCGGAAGTTCCCTGCCCCTTGCAAGCGTGCCCTCGAAGAGCATGTCGCATACGTAGTGGAGCGGATGCGTGAGGATGCGATCGTTCTTGCCCCAGCTGACAAGCTCGTTGGCGCGCGAAGCATCTTCGGCAAGCAGACGATGCAAAGCTGCAGCATCGCCGCTCTCGATGGCTGTTTTCACGGTCACAACGTTGGCCACTGCAATTTCTCCATGCCAATTGATGCCAGGCCCCCTTTTGAGCCTGCCGACTGCCTCGTTCATTTGAAAGGCTGAGCCGCCGCAGGCTGATCGGCGCCCACCTGCCCGGCTATGATCGCCGCGACATAGAAGTTTTCCCCGCGCGTGGGGCTTCCGGAAAGCCGCCGCAGCATTGCCAGCTGCCCCACATGCGTCAGCGCATCCACCACCGGCCCTTGCATCAGGACCTCGATCGGCGCCTTCAGTTCCCCGCCCGAAGCGAGAAACGAGTCCAGAGCCTGCAGCGCGTCGAAGAACCGCTGCTTCTCCTGTGTCCATTGAGAAGGCTGCGAGGTATGCCACCGTTCTTTGCCAACAGCGGCGGTCAGCGCCCAGTCCAGCAGATCGCCCATGTGCGCCAGAATCTGCACTGGCATGCGCCCAGCGCCTGCAAATCCTGCAAAGCTGTCCGGCGCACCGTCGAGCGCCCGCGCCGCCCTGTAAGCCAATGTCGCCAGCGTGTGCCGCAGCAATTCCCGTTTCTCATCCATACCGGGAACTATAGCGCACAAACCCCGGCGGGCTCAGTCAAAGGTCCGCAAAAGGAGAGGTTGAACATGACTTTCGCCGGCTCTAATTCTCGGTCGGCATCTCGAGATGATCGATGATGAGAACCTTCACCGGCCCCTTTGCCGATTCCAGCTTGAGGCCAAGCTGTTCCTGGATGGCGGTAAAAATCGCGGGGCCTGAGTTGGATGCGGAGCCGTCCGCGTCGATGTCCGGAGTCCACTTGAGGGCCAGGTCATATCTGCCCTGAATTCCGGTTTTATCGATCACTACGCGGCCCAGTTCCCTCGACAGGCCCTGTGTGAGGGCTTCGGCGAATTCGTTGAGGGTAAGGCTCGTGCCGGAAAAATTGCCGCCGCCCGACGAAGTCCAGGTGTCCCCTGGGTTCTTTGTCTCTTGAAGCTTTGGACCCTTCTTTGCGGCTACCAGCGCGTACACCGGCAGATCACGCGTCTCCCAATGAACCGCCAGCTTGAATCGGTCGGCCAGGAGCTGCTGAAACATGGCCCGCATCTCGGCTTCGCGCTGGTCGTTGCTGAGCGTTTTCAGCCCGTCGGCGGCGATGGTTTCCATCCTTGCATCGATGTCGAACCTTGCCGAGTCGAGCCACTTGGGACCGCCCAGAATCCGGGGCTGCGGAATTCCAAATGCATCGTACCCCATCAGGTTCTTCAACGGGACGTTGGTCGCAGTGAAACGGCCGTTTTTGAAATTGCTTCCCGAGCTGCCGCTGCCTGACTTGTTCAGTTTTACGGAGCTGACTTCGAAGGCTGCCGGCGGCCCGCTGACGACGCCAGCCGGCTTGGAGCCTGCGGGCGGCTTGGGGTCGGCCTGCGGAGGTCCGCCGCCTCGCGCGAAGGACGCGGAGGCCAAGCAGGCGGCAGATGCGAGCACTCTGCCCATACGGGGAACTATAACGCAACGAAGGATTAGGCGCGGAAACCGATTCTCTGATAAACTGGGAGTTCTGAGTCCAACAGCAGGAAGCAACCATGTCTATTCATCCCGTAATGCAGCGCCTGGCCGACAAGCTCAAGCGCACCGACCTCCCCGCATTCGTCCCCGGCGACCAGATTCGCGTCCAGGTGAAGATCAAGGAAGGCGACAAGGAACGGCTTCAGGCCTTTGAAGGCTTGGTCATCGCCATCAACCGCGGCGCGCAGGGCACCTTTACCGTGCGCAAAATGAGCTTTGGACAGGGCGTGGAGCGCATCTTCCCCTTCAACTCCAAGGTCATCGACAAGATTGAGAAGATCCGCAGCTACAAGGTTCGCCGCGCCAAGCTGTTCTACATCCGCGGACTGCGCGGCAAGGCCGCCCGTCTCAGGGAAGTGGACCGCGTCACCGGCAAAGTCCGGGCTTAAGAGGCTAGCAGCCTGTGGTGAAAGCCCAAATCGCCTAAAAACATCCCTCAGGGGCTAAAGCCCGTCGTTTATTACCAACCGTTCGCGGCACGACTAAAGTCGTGCCCTTTCAAAACTCGACTTTCACCACAGGCTGTTAGCGCCCAGGCAAACTTCCCAATTTCTCTCCGCACCAAGACCCCCGGTTTCGCGGCCGGGGGTTTTTCTTTGCGCGCTCATCGCTCCGACAGGCGCTCTGTCCATGCATCGGAAACTCCGTGCCCCATCCTTGCGCCTTTTCTCTGGCGCGAGGGCGGGATATTAATCGTCCCACCGGTCGGGCCTTTGTTCATATACTGGGTTCATGGCGAAGCCCCCAATATGCGGTTGGAAGCACGAAAAAGCCGCGCGCAAGCAAGGTTCCATGCGTATCGCCGGACTGGACGAGGTTGGCCGTGGCCCTCTCTTCGGCCCGGTCGTCGCAGCTGCTGTAATTCTCGCTCCGCGCTGCCGCCTCGACGGCCTCAACGACTCCAAGAAGCTCTCCGAAAAGAAGCGCGGCGAATTCGAAATTCTGATTCGCGCCAACGCCGTGGCCTGGGCCGTGGCCGCCGTCGATGTAGAGACCATCGACCGCATCAACATCCGCCGCGCGTCGCTGCTGGCCATGCGCCTGGCCGTCGAGCAGCTTGCGCTCAGCCCCGACTACCTGCTCATCGACGGCATCGACACCATCGACTGGCCTTGTCCCCAGCAGTCCGTCATCCAGGGAGATTCGCTCAGCCTCTCCATTGCCGCCGCCAGCGTGCTCGCCAAAGTCCACCGCGACCGGATGCTCGTCGCTCTCGACAGCCAGTTCCCCGGCTACGGCCTGGCCAGTCACAAAGGCTACGCCGCGCCTGAGCATTTGGCCGCACTGGCTCGGTTAGGACCTACGCCGCTGCACCGCAAGAGCTTCAGCCCGGTATCGCAAGCGGCGTTACAATTTCCTGAGTTTTGAATCACACTGGAGGCCCTGCTTGGCACGGCTGCGTTGGCTACCGATTCTGCCCATCGCCTGCCTGTTTCTGGCCGGATGCAACAAGTTCCAGCACAAAAAGCCCGACCCCACCAAGGGCACAGTTACCGGCGTCGTGCTCTGCTCGGACACCGGCAAACCCGCGCGATTCGCCACCGTCATTCTCACCGCCGCGCCCCAAAAAGGCGAGAAGAGCGACGACGCCGATCCGCTTCCCGCCGCGGAAACAACCGTCACCGACCTGGATGGACGATTCAGACTGGAGGCTGTTCATCCCGGCCACTACTATGCCTTCTCAACGCTGGAGGGTTACCTCGATCCCGAATTCAGCCTCGACCCGGACAAGCTCAAATCCCTGTCCGCCGGCTGGGAACAGCGCAATTATTCCATCGCGCAGTGGAAGGATCACCTGACCGAAGTCATTGTGGGCGTGCGGCGCGTTTCTGAAGTGTCCATCCAAATCGAGCGTGCCGCGGAGATTGCCGGCACTGTGACCTTCGATGACGGCAGCCCGGCCATCGGCATGCATTTTCAGCTCTTCCGCAAGACCGAAAAGGGCGCCTGGACCGATGTGGGACTGGCACTGATGGATTCCTGGACCATTCACGCATTGAGCGACAGCCACGGCCGCTTCAGCCTGACCAATTTGCCTGCCGGCGAGTACACCGTCTGCGCGCTTATGCCTGCCGATGAAGAAAGCGCCGCGCCCCGCGTGTGCCTGGGCGATGTTTTTCGCAGAAAGAATGCAAAGACCGTGAAGGTGGGCGCCGGGGAAACCGCCGCCGGCATTGACATCGAGATTCCGCTCTCCGGCCTTCACGCCGTCTCCGGCACTGTCACCGCTCTCACCGATGGACATCCCATCAATCACGGAACAGTGCGTCTGCTTTATGCCGACGACCGCGAAAAGGCCCGCGAAACCGCGCTGCTTGAAGATGGAAGCTACTCGCTCGAGTACGTTCCCGAAGACAAGTACATTCTGCAAGTCTTCGATGCTCAGGATGAAGATCAGAAGGCCGCGGCCACGGGCCAGGGCGACGCGCAGAAAGATCCCCTGCAGACGGCCCCGGTACGCCGCTACGCTGAAAAGGAGATGCCCCTCACCGTGCTCAACAATCTGGAAGACTTCAACATTGCTCTTGCCGCAGCAACTCCTCCCGATGCAACACCTGCGGCGAGAGCCACGAAGGAATAAGGCCGGGAAGATAAGCGCACTTCAGGCCGTGGCCGCGCGCACCCTTCGCCGCTGCAACCACGACAGAATCGGCCGCGCCAGCAGCAGCACCGCCAGCACCAACGTCAAGCGCAGCGGACTCAAAACCCCCGTCTTCACCTGCCACCAGTAGTGGATGACGCCGCAAATAGCCGCTGCGTATACCAGCTTGTGCAGCCGGTTCCAGTTCTTGCCGCCCAGCTTGCGGATGGCCCAGTTGGTCGAAGTGAGCGCCAGGGGCAGCAGCAACAGCCACGCGGCTACACCCATGGTGATGAACTTGCGTTTGGCAATATCGTCGAGCATTGTCTGTATATTGAAGCCCGCATAGAGCGCCACGTACGTCAGCAGGTGCACAGTGCCATAGAAGAATGCAAACAACCCGAGCAGGCGGCGGAATTTGATCAACCAGCTCAGCCGCGGAAACAGCTTCCGCAGCGGCGTAATGGCCAGCGAAAGAATCAGCAGCAGCAGCGTGTTGTAGCCTGTGGTGAGCTCGATCTTCGCGGTGGGATCGGGCCCAAGCGAATTGGTCACTGCCCCATAAACCAGCAGCGCCATCGGCCACAAACAGGCAACCCACGTGAGCGTCTTGAGAAGAATCAGCGTCGATCGTTTCATCATGAACGCGCGCCCGCCGGTGCTTTCTTCCGCTGAATCTTGGCCGTCGGGCGCACCGCTGAAACCTCGTCTTCTCCCGCCGGCCGGCGCGGCCTCTGCGTTGGAGAAATCGACCGGATAATGAGCCGATGTACACCTTTCGAATCGAAAGGTGCTTTTGCAATTGCGACAGCTTCCCGCATCAGCGACCGCACTTCAGGAAGATGCAGCGCTGCAGCAGAGGGCAAGACGATGTGCCGGGCCACGGTTCCGCTCCCGCACAAAATGCGGTCCGGATCGGGCAATCCTTTGGCCTGAAGGAAAAAAAGACTCACCCACTTCGGATACAGAACAATCGAGAAGATTGCCTCGGTCGGCTTCTCGCTCGGACCATAGCCAATCACCAGGGCGTTGTAATTGTCATACACAAGCTCGAGCGCAGTGGGATAAAGCTTGCGCATCTCGCCGCGAATGTCTTCGCCAAGATCGGCAATTTCCTGCGTGTATTTCGCCAGGAACGAAGCTAATTGTTTCTCCGCATCCTTGCCACCCGTCATTGCATTCTCCGCGCCAACGACTAACTAACCCCTAAGGAAGCTCTGAACAAGCCATCGGCATTCCCTCAGGGGCTAAAGCCCGCGTTCATTTTGCGGCATTTGCGGCACGACTAAAGTCGTGCCCTTTCAAAACTTCGACTTATTCAGAGGTTACCTAACCCTTGACCCCTAACCCCTGTTTCTAGTAATCCCTCTTCAGATTCATCCCCTGATACAGCGAAGCCACCTGCTCCCCATATCCATTGAACATCAGCGTCGTCTTTCGCTGCGCGTAGAAGGGCAGGCCAATGCGCCGCTCCGTCTTCTGGCTCCATCGGGGATGATCCACGTTCGGATTCACATTCGAATAAAAACCATATTCGTTGGGAGCGAGATCGTTCCAGGTGGTGCTCGGTTGTCTATCGGTGAACTTCACCTCCACAATCGACTTGGCGGATTTGAATCCATACTTCCACGGCACCACGATCCGCACCGGCGCGCCGTCCTGGTTGGGCAGCACTTCGCCATAAAGCCCAAACGTCAGCAGCGTCAGCGGATTCATGGCCTCATCCATGCGCAGCCCTTCGGAGTAGGGCCAATCGATGGTCGATTCGCTGGTCCACTTCTCCACGCGCCGGTCGTAGTAGGAGAGAAACTGCACGTACTTTGCCGAAGGCAACGGATCGCACTGTTTGATGAACTCCGAGAGCGAATAGCCCACCCAGGGAATCACCATGCTCCACGCCTCCACGCAGCGATGGCGGTAGACGCGGTCTTCAAGCGGCCGCAGCTTCAACAGCGCGTCAATGTCGAATGTCTTCGGAGCTTTCACCTTTCCGGTCGCCTTCACGGTCCATGGCCGCGTGGGCAGTGCGCCGGCGTTCTTCGCCGGGTCGTCTTTGTTCACGCCAAACTCGTAGAAGTTGTTGTAGTGCGTGATGTCGTTGAGGCTGGTCAGGTCCTCGCCGGTAGTGGTCAGCGGACTTTTCACCGTCTCCAGCTTCGTCCCTGCCTCCGCTCCGATGCGCGGCGAAACCACTTCGACAACGCGCTCCATTCCCATTGCCGCAACGCCGGCAGCCACAACACTCGATGCAGCCCCGCGTAAGAACTTCCTCCGGTCGATGTACCACTCATAGCCGCTCTTGGGCGTGATCTCGGAAGAAGCAATGTCGGCATTTCTACCAATCAGCATTGATTTTGACCTCGCGACAGGGAAACTCCCGCCCTCAATTGATTAGATACTTGAGGATGCCACTACGTTACAAGAACGTGCCAGGCACTCCAACCGGATTCATCCGCTAACTTGCTAAGGAACCTCTGAAGAAGTATCTCGGTTAAGC
>Ga0302140_10007963_pt1 | contig 13226 bp, 9 predicted proteins | sample I_Bog_E1_1_FD_202095 | JGI IMG/M metagenome (GOLD analysis project Ga0302140, IMG submission 202095) | Peat permafrost microbial communities from Stordalen Mire near Abisko, Sweden - I_Bog_E1_1 | ecosystem: Environmental > Terrestrial > Soil > Wetlands > Peat | place: Sweden: Abisko, Stordalen...
TTGACAATCACCGCACCCGGCACGCCATGGAGGTGCCCTACGATGCGACCGGCCTCGCGACCCCGCTGATCGACGGCGACCTCGTACGCGTTTTTTCCATCGTGCCCCTCTACCGCAAGACGGTAATTCTCCGAGGCAACACGGCGAACCCAGGCCGGTTCGCCTGGCACGCAGGCATGCGCATAAGCGACCTGATTCCGGATAAGGAATCGCTGATCACGCGGAATTACTGGTGGAAGCGTGCCCAACTTGGATTGCCGGCTCCTGAGGAGGCGGACGCGCCGAGCCAGACCGGAAGCGGCCAAAGTCAGAATGGAATCGACCAGAGCCAGAGGTTGAGCGCGCAAGAACGCGCTGGCAGCGCGTCCCTGGCAGCCACACAGTCCACCGCGCCCGATCGGATCCCCGCTCCAGTGCAGCGTACCGAGATTCGGGCGCTCGCGCCTGAGATCGACTGGGATTATGCCGCCATCGAGCGGCTGGACCCGGAAACCTTGAAGAACAAGGTAATTCCGTTCGACCTTGGAAAGCTGGTGTTGCAACATGACCCATCCCAGGACCTTGAACTTCAAGCCGGAGACGTGGTCTCAATCTTCTCAGAGGCTGACATTCGCGAGCCCATTGCTCAACAGACCAAGCAGATCACGCTCGGAGGCGAGTTCGCTCACAGTGGGGTGTACACAGTCACACCGGGTGAGACCCTACGCCAGTTGGTGGAACGCGCCGGCGGGCTTACAGGCGATGCGTACCTCTATGGCTCGGAGTTCACCAGGCAGTCGACCCGCGCTGCGCAGCAGGCAAGAATCGACGAATATGTGCAGAGTCTGGGTATGTCAATCGAGCGCAACAGTCTCGCCCTTGCTGCGACTTCAGTAGGTTCGCCAATGGAACTGGCGAGCGGCGCCGCTGGACAGAGCAGCGAACGGGATCTTCTTGCAAGTCTGCGGCAGATTCGCGCTACCGGCCGTATCGTATTGAAATTCAACCAGGATAGCGCTGGAGATAATAGTTTACCCGACATTCCACTGGAGGACGGAGACCGCTTTTTCGTGCCGTCCGTCCCAGCCGTTGTGAACGTTGTCGGGGCTGTATACGATCAAAACTCTTTCCTGTACTCGCCGGGGCGATGGCTCGATACATACCTTCGTCTTGCTGGTGGACCCAATAGGGATGCGGATTGGAAGCATGCCTTCATCATTCGGGCCGACGGGCAGGTGCTCAGCCGCGAATCGATAGACCGGCTCTGGTCTGGCGACTTTAAACGGGTACGAATCTATCCGGGGGATACGATCATAGTGCCGGAGAAGATCTTCAAGCCGTCCGCAATGCGCGGAATACTGGATTGGTCGCAGTTATTCTCGCAATTCGCGCTGGGCGCGGCGGCCTTGGATGTAATTAAATAGCGGGATTTAAAGCGCGTTTCCTGTAGAATTGAAGGAAACGCGCGAATTCCTCTCCATACAGGAGCCAATGACAACCGAGCCGCCGCTCTCCGAAGTGAACGCGCACCCTGAGTCTCTTCCAGGCGCTTTAGTTAGTGACCGCGCCGCGGGGCAGGATGACGAGATATCCGTGCTCGATCTTCTGATCGTGATCGCGGAGCGGAAGCGCTTTATCTTCTGGGTTACCGCGGTCTCCACAATCCTCGCACTCGCGATTTCGCTGCTTCTTCCTGTGCGATATACGGCCACGGCGACCCTGCTGCCACCGCAGCAGAATACCTCAATTGGTGCAGCGTTGGCGGCGCAGCTAGGCTCCGCGGGCAGCATGGCTGCACTGGCTGGGGGCGGTCTCTCCGCGCTAAAAAACCCCAACGACGAATTTGTCGGCATGTTCAGGAGCCGCACCGTTGAAGACGCAATGATCAAGCAATTTGGCCTGATGAATGAGTACCACAAGCGGTATCTTTCCGACACAAGGAAGAAATTTGAACACTATACCGACGTCGATGGCGACGCGAAAGACAGAATGATCCACATCTCCGTCGAAGATCACGATCCCAAGCGTGCGGCGGACCTTGCAAATGCCTATGTAGATCAGTTTCGGCTCCTGTCGGAACACCTCGCCATCACCGAAGCTTCCCAACGGAGACTCTTCTTCGAGCGTGAGTTGGAGCAGGCTAAGAATAACCTCGCAAACGCCGAAGAGGCACTGAAAGTGACCGAACAGACGACGGGGGTGATCCAACTCGACAGCCAGGCCCGCGCGCTGATTGAATCAGGCGCATCTCTCAAGGCGCAAATTGCAGAGAGAGAGGTCGAAATTCAGGGGATGCAAACATATGCCACCGGAGAGAACGCGCAGTTGGTGCAGGCACAGCGTGAACTGGAGGGCATGCGCGCACAGTTGGCAAAACTCGGAGGCTCCGAGAATAGCACCGAGGGCGAACTCCTGGTTCCCAAAGGCCGCGTTCCCGAAGCAGGACTGGAATACGTGCGCAAGTTGCGCGACGTGAAATACAACGAGGCGATTTTCGATATCCTCGCTCGACAGTTTGAACTTGCCAAACTGGACGAGGCGAAAGAGGGCGCACTCATTCAGGTCGTCGACCCTGCGGTTCCTCCCGACAAAAAATCTTTTCCGAAACGGGGCCTGATTGTCCTCGGGGCTGCGATCATCGGTCTGCTCGCAGGAGTCTCGGTAGCTCTTGCCTCGGCAGCCTTGGAGCATCTGAAGTCCGGGCAAGCAACCTACTCGAAGCTGCTTCACCTCAAGCACAAGCTAGCCTGGCGAACACGCCCCCGTTCCACGGTGAGCTAAACTATGACGTTGCCTGTCCATATTCAAGATATTGCAGAACCTCTCGAAAAGCCGGCTGGAGAATCAAAACGGAGATATCGCAGAATCGCGGCCGCGACCCTGTCTGGTTTCCTTGGGAAGGGCGCAAACCTCCTGGTCAGTGCGGCTACTGTGCCGCTCACGGTTCGATACCTCGGATCGGAAGGCTATGGTCTCTGGATTACCATCAGCAGCACCGTCACCATGTTTTTCGTGATGGATATCGGGATTGCAGCCACGTTGACAAACCTGATATCGGAAGCTTACGCCCATGACGACAAGCAGCGTGCAGCGAATTACTTTACCACGGCCTTTTGGCTGGTTGTTGGCGTCTCGACACTTCTTGGCCTGGCGGGGTTAATCTTCTGGCCTTACATTCGATGGCCTGTTCTCTTCCATGTGCAGGATCCGGGTCTCGCCCGTGAGACCTCCTCAGCCGTGGCAGTAGCATTTGTAGTGTTTTTGTGCGCGCTCCCTTCGGGACTTGCGGCCAAGGTGCTCGGTGGCTACCAGGAATTGCATGCGGCCAATTTCTTTGCCACCGCGGGAAGTCTTGCAAGCCTGCTCGGCGTGATTCTGGTCATTCATCTGCATGGAAGTCTGCCCATGCTGGTCGCGGCATTTGCCGGGCCGGCGGCAGCGGCGAATGGCATCTGCCTTGTGTGGATCTGCTTATTCCATAAACCCTGGCTGAAACCGTGGCCTTCGCGCATAAAAGGACCCCTGATAGGGGATATTTTTCGTTCCAGCAGCCAGTTCTTTCTCATTCAGATAGCCGGACTGGTCGTGTTTAACAGCGATAATATCGTCATCTCGCATTATTTGAGCCCCGCACAAGTCACGCCTTACAACGTGACATGGAGGCTCGTCAGCTATATCACCGCAGTGCCTATTCTCATTCTTCCGTCTCTTTGGCCTGCGTATTCTGAGGCTCACGCCAAGGGTGATCTGGCGTGGATCCGGTCAGCCTACGCGCGCACAAGATGGGTGACGCTCGCTGTGCTCACCGCTGGTTGCATAATGCTGGTCGTCGAGGGACAGAACATCGTCCGGCTCTGGGCTGGTGCTTCCGCGGTGCCCTCCACAATGCTGTTACGCCTCATGTGCGTGTGGATGTTCATCTTCGCCATAACACTGAATCAGTCCTGTCTCATGGGAGCAACGGCACGCGTGAAGAGGCAAGCAGTGTTCTCGATGATCGCTGCGGGTGCAAACCTGGTTCTTTCAATTCTGTGGGTTAAGACGATGGGTGTCGATGGCGTCATACTCGGAACCATTGTTTCCTATCTCCTCTTCATTGTCGTTGTGCAAACAATCGAAGTCCATAGCATCCTGCGCGGCAATGCCGCAAAATGTATCTAAGTGAGATTGCGGCTTATGCAAATGGGTCTGGGAGCACTCCAAATCGGAAGTAGAAAGGCGTTGAAGGCGCTCGTTTCTCTGCTTTACGGAGGCTTTCTCCTCAACAGCGGAAAAGGCGCTGCCGCGGAAATGCGGAATCCGAAGCGCATCTTGCTGCTTCACGGAGCTCATATTGGAGACGTTGTCATTGCGACATCGTTGCTTCCCATACTGCGCAGCGCCTATCCGTCTGCTCAGATCGGGTTTGTAACTGCCAGTTGGTCTCAAGCGGTGGTCAAGGGCCATCCGGCATTGACGTATACGCATTGCATTGACCATTGGAGGATGAACAGAGCGGATTCAAGTTTACTCAAGAAGATACTACAGTACAGAAGAACCCGGCGTGCGGCGCTTAGAGAAATCCGGGAGCTCAACTACGACGTTGCGATTTCACTTTTCAGGTATTTCTCCGACTTACTGGATGTAACCTGGGCAGCGAGGATCCCTGTGCGAATCGGATTCAGGCGAAGCATCTTCTCCTCTTTGGCAACCGATCTGGTGGATGAACTGGAGAGCCCGTTTTTGCACCAGGGTGCACTGCTTGCGGAACTCCTGCATGTATTGCCAATCGATCCCGCACATTTTCAGCTTCGGCATTCCACGTTGCCCGAAAGCGACGCCTCCTCCATTCAGGAGGTGTGTTCGTTGCTAAACGTTTCTCATCTTCAGGATGTCCGATATCGCATCATCCACATGGGTACCGGCGCTGCGTGTCGTGAATTTCCAATCAGTTTCTGGCGCGAGCTTGCCGAAAAGCTTTCCGAGACGCATACGCTTCTCTTCACAGGTCGCGGAAAGCGGGAAAATGAGAAGATTGCGGAGACAATTTTCGGGCTCCGAAACTGTGTAAATGCATGCGATCGCCTTACCTGGGCCGGATTCGTGGCCGCCGTACGATTCGCGGAAGTGCTCTACGGCGTTGAGTCGATGGCAGGACATGTGGCTGGCGCGGTCGGCACTAGGTGTGTTGTAGTTTACGGAGGCACCGCGGGCGTTGCGCGATGGCGCCCTGAAGGGAAAGACAGCATCGTCTTCACAAATCATGTTCCCTGCGCGCCCTGTCTCCGGCCGCAGGGATGTGCAGAGATGACCTGCACCCAGGGAACCAGCCCGGACGACCTGGTTCGTCTCGGCTAATCACCAGGCAACCGAGGGCATTTGCGCAAGACCGGGAACTGAAGTACACGCGCTCAATTGTTTCTTGGGGTATGTCGGAAGCTACAGTTTAATTTCCGGCCAATGGATCGAATATTTGATGGATTCAATAGCAAAGCCGGTCGCTGTACGCCTCGATATGCCAGGCAGTCAGCTCTATCCCCCCACAGAAGTGGATCTAATGATTCATCGTCTGCTTCCTGCCGCTGCGTTTTACTTCTTCTTCAATTGCGCTGGACTGCCGCTGGGGCTTTTTTATACTTCAATCTTCTCACCCCTGCTCTTCCTTTGGCTTTATTTCCAGAGACGCCGCTGGCTGACGACGAAGTTTCTTCTCTTGCTGTCTCCATTCATTCTGGCGCATATGGTCGACGGCGTTACGTCTGTCCCGCATTATCTGCGGTCGCTCTTGCTGATGTGGACTGTCTATATTGCGGTCTACGCGTTCTGCTGGGCGCTCATCAACTGCAAGAACGTCGAGCGACTGTTCGAGCAGTTAATTCAACTCAACTTCTGTGTAGCAATCCTTGCTCTTGCCATTCGCCCCACGCCGCTGTGGCCACTCTTGTGGCAAGACAATGCCAACGCCTATGAAGGCGCACCGCCAGGGCTGCGGATGAACCTGCCCTCCACCACGGAACCATGGGCTTACGGACAGCTGATGCTGCCGCTTTTAATATTTGCGGCTTGCCGGCTGCTCCGTGACAGCAGACTGCGAAATGTCGCATTTATGATCATGATTGTCGTTCCGCTATTGCTCTGTCAGTCCTTTGGAGGAATCAGCTTGGGGCTGGCGGGGATTCTCGTATTAATCATGACCAATCTGAGAAGACTTCTGAGGCGCCCCCAGTCCTGGATAGTAATCATGTTGCTGGCTTTTGTCACAACCGCGCTAATCTTGATTCCAAATCCAATCTCAGATCGGATATCGCGGGTCATATCCGGCGGCGATGACTCAACGAACCTCAGAGTCGTTATCGGCTATCTAGGGGCCTACACAGCCGCTGCTTCGAAAAGTCTGTGGTGGGGCGTGGGGTTGGGTCAAGCGAAGTTTGTCGATTATTCCGATCTGGGCGGTGGCATCATTGATCGTCTTCCCAATGCGGTGGCTGATACCCTTGGCCAGTTTGGAGTCATTGGGCTTGTCGTTAGGTTTGTTGTGGAATTCTGCCTCTTTTTCAAGACTAAGGTTTATAAGAGCTCCTTCAGGCTCGCCATGTTCATTGTGGCATTCATTTCTCAACTTACTGGAAGTTATGTCGACGATGTCCAGTCCTACCTTCTCTGGTTGTGTGCATTCTATCCGCTTTTTCCAAACTCGGAGCTGAGCGAGAAGCCCAAGAGAGAGTGTCCTGCAGTGTGAGTTCGCGGAAAACATTGAAGGACGATACGGTCGGCTGTGAGTCGCGCATTTCCTCGCTCAGGAAACGAAGTGGTTTTGGCGCTGAACCTTGCTATGGTATCCTGACCACAATTCCAGACATAATCCTGAGTTTGGAGAGACCATGCGATTGTGGCATAGATTCATTCATCCCATCTCGGCACACTTTCGCAGCAGACGCGCAGTTGCGCTTCTCAAGCATTACCCTGGGCTCTCAGATTGGAAGATATGCGACCTGGGAGGGTCAAGACATTTTTGGCAAGAGTCGAAATTGGATGTGGACCCTGCGAAGGTCGTTATTCTGAATATCTCGTTGGACGAAGTCGATGCATACGGCGATAATTCGAGTCAACAGATTCCAACAATCCTATACGACGGACACACAATTCCGTTTCCAGATAGAAGCTACGATCTTCTGGTTTGCAATTCGCTTCTGGAGCATGTGGCCCCGTCAGATCGGGAGGGCCTTTGCAAGGAAATGAGAAGAGTTGCTAAGCGCATCTATCTTCAGACGCCTGCTTTTGAGTTTCCGATAGAGCCGCATTTTGTCATACCATTTGTTCATTGGCTCCCACGACAGTTTGGGCGCATCGTTGCGAGAATGGGCCTTTGGAACCTGCTAGGCAGGCCAAGCAAACCTGTCTTCGATAGTTATTTTGACGATACGCAACTACTAACTCAGCAAGAGGTTTCGAGATTGTTTCCGGGGGTTCCTGTGCGCGCCGAGAAATTTGTTGGGCTTGCGAAGTCCTATTGTGTTTTTTGGGAAGCGAATTGAAATATGGATCGCCTCAATTATCATATGCCTGGAGTTTTCAAGCTGTTAGGATTCACTTTCGGCAAGCATTCGATCCAGTGTGGCTGGCCTGGGTCGCAGTTGCGTCCGGCGCCCATGCGCTAGTATAGGTGAGTTGGACGGGACGCGAGGAGATATCCAGGATGGTTCTCTCTCTAAGGCGGAACCAGGAAACTGGCCGCGGTCAGCACGTTTTTAAGCTGTTAGCAAAGCCTATCCCGCCGTGCGGAATTCTTTCGGGCCGGGAAGGAAGTTGCATCGTTCTATCGATGCGTCAGCTCGGCGATGCGGTCATTGGATCGGGATTCATTAACTCACTGCGCAGATCTAATCCGAAGATGACGATTGATGTTCTCGGCCTGCCGCGCCTCGAGGAGGCCGTCAGATGCTTTGGCGCTGTAAGAGATTTTATTCACGTCAATTTTCCAGTGTATGGACACCATCGCAGGGATATTTCCGCCCTGAAGGAAACATTTCATGCGATTCGAATGGTCCGGGCGAGAAAGTACGATTACTGCATTAACCTGATCGGCGATTTAAGAGAGAACGCAATTGGCATTCTTACCGGCGCCAAGTGGAATATAGCTCCTGTATGGGAGCGCGGTCATCTGTTCAAGCGAAAAATGACCGATACAGGAGCAGCATTGCTCACAAATTGCGGAATTATAATTCCAGCGGCTTATCCTGGCTTTTATGAGTCGATGCGGTATCTTGCAAATGAGTTAGGTCTTGCGGGGCTTGAATGGCCCAGAGCGCCACGCCGCGAGGAACAATCGAAAGACGGAATCACGATTGCGATCCATCCTGGCGCATCGCATCCGAGCAGACATTGGCTCGTCGACCGATGGCAGGCGGTGATCCGTGAATTGCGATTGCGGGGTTACAAGGTCAAGATATTGGGCGCGCGGTTCGAGCGCGCTGGACTGCTCTCCGCTTTCAGCAAGGAAGCCACCGATCGCGGCGTTGAGGTGGTAACCGAGGAGGTGCCTTCCTTTATATCGTGCCTGGCAGCGGCGGATGCGCTTATCGGGATGGACAGCTTTTCAGTGCATGCCGCCTACGCGCTAGGCGTTCCTGTCGTGGTACTGAATGGCTCGGCCGATCCGTCCATTTTGACTCCGCCTGGAGGCGCGGTAACTTCCGCAGGGCATCTGTGCAAGCATTTTCCATGTTATTACAGCTATCCGTGCATCGGCGCCAAGGATGAGTATATCTGCGTACGGGGCATTGAGGTTAGTGCGGTTATGGAAGCACTTGACGCTGTTGTCGAGCGCGCCCGCCTCCGACATTTGGTTCAGGATGGGGTCAACGGGCACGCGGGTAGCCAGGATCTTCGGATATAGTTCAAGTCAGTGTTGCGTGTCAGATCTTCGCCGCGCGCATCTTCAGAGGTTTGTCGTCTATGCTTTCAATGCAACACCTGCTCGGGAGCGGATAAGACGGTTCCGCGAACTGCCAAAGCCATTTTGTTGTGAGACGCGACCAGGTCTGCGACAGGGCAATTGAGCACGTTGAAATCCGTTCGATTCAAGGCCTGAAAATCGAAATCTTTGGCACACGCATCGTCCAGAATCATGCGGTCTGAGGCACGGCGTTGAGTCGCCAGTTAACAGGGAAAGAGGGTGGTCCACGCAATGAAAATAGAAAGGCATGTGTGCCCAACAAAGTTTAGATTTGCCAAGCGCAGGCTTTCTACAACGGCTCCGCAGATTCTGGATATTGGATGCGGGAACAATTCGCCGAGCCTGACCAAGCATTGGTTCCCGGGATGTCATTACGCGGGTGCGGATATCCAACGGTACAACAACAGCGAGGAAGATGTTGCGGCGATGGACGCGTTTTATCCCCTTGGTACTGACGGTTCCGGCTATTCCGCGATTCCCGACGCCAGTTTTGATTTCATCATCCTGCATCATGTCATCGAACATATGAGATCGCCGGCGCCGATCCTGGTTGATATCTGCTCAAAGTTAAAACCAGGCGGGTATATTTGGATCGCGTTTCCCTCCTTGCGCACCTTACACTTTCCTGGCGCGGATTCCGGGACGCTGCAGTTTTGCGATGATGACACTCATGTCTACGTTCCAGATATCCGGGAGGTTTCGAATGTCCTTCTTGCGCATGGGGTAAAGGTTATACATGCGGGTCGAACAAAGGACTTTCTAAGGACGCTCGTCGGTCTGGCGGTATTGCCCAGGGTAATGCTGAAAAAACTGATATTCGGCAAGTTGGAAGTTCGCGGGCTCTGGCATCTTGTGGGATTCGAAGATCATGTGTTTGGCCAGCGCAAGTTGTAGCCACTCGAACATCACATGCCGGCAAAGCCTCAAAGCCAACGGGCTCTTGGAATCGAACAGGAATCACTTCCGAATTCTCCGATGCGATCGCCGGGTGTCCAACCCAGAGACATCGAATTAGTCGTAACCCGGCGCTGTCGCCGAAGTAACATGAACTTCCTGCTCCTCAAAACGCTCCAGAAGGTCCTCGTAAACTGGCAGCACATTTTCGGGCGCGAAATAATTGCGATGGCGTTTGCGGCTTGCAGCGGCCATCCGCGCAAGTTCTGCCTCATCATTTAGCACACGATCGAGGATCGCGGCCAGATCCTGCGCCCCGGAAAAGAACTGCTGCTCAGAACCCGCTACCCACCTCGTAAATTGGTTGTCGTGGGCAACGATTGGGTTCCCCGCTGCCAGCGACTCTACCAGGGAGGGATTCGTGCCGCCGACGCGATGGCCATGAATGTAGGCGCGAGTAAAAAAACGCAATGCATGCACAACATCGACATCATAAATGGCGCCGGCAAACTGGACTTCAGGTCCGGCGGCTTCCATCACCCTGCGATGGTAGTCGCGAACCTCAGGGTAATAACAGCCTAATACGACCATTTTGAAGCCGCGCCGTCTGCGTGAAAAGGCCTCAACGATTTCGAGAACCGAGTTCTCGGGCTCCGGTCGCGCAACTACCAGAACATAGTTTCCGGGACTAACGCCAAAGGGGCTCAGCAACGCGGAATCCGCAGAGGAAACTGGCTCAGACTCATATGGGATCACGCTGATCTTCCCTTCGGGCGCGAATCGGCTTAAGTATTCGCCAATCTCAGGATGATCTGCGATGAGGTGGTTTGAAAGTGCGGCCCCGGCGCGCTCATTGAAGCGAAGCCACAATCTCTGCATCCTTGTCCATTTTTCACGGCGCCATTCAAGCCCATCCATATTCATGAGCGAGGTTTTTCCGAGCAGACGATAGAGGATGCTGAACACGGCGGTATTGTAGCCAAGAGTTAGAACTATCCCCGGCTCCTTGCAGGCGTGAATTGCCGATGCAAGATCGAACCTGATCGTGCCGACAGGGCTGGCCGCTCCATAGACCATAACCCTGCGGATCCCGTTCCACTCATCTTCGTGAATTGGCCCTTTGACAGGATTCTGGCAGTAAACAGTCACTTTGTGGCCGCGATTCGAAAGAAAGAGGGATAGATGTTCCGCGAATGTCTCGAAGCCGCCGTGGCATGCAGGGATGCCACGCGTGCCTAGTATCGATATGATCATTGCGAATAACCTCACAGCACATGTTTAGCCCGCATGCGGCGAATCTCCGCCTTTCAACGTGGGCAATTTCGGTTATTTCCGCCCGAATGTCTAAACAATTCTGCGGAATTATGATCGACCAAACTGAGCAGTATTGTTCACTTTGGGTCCTGAATAATGTCGAATGCGCCGGGTGAATCGAAAGATGCTGATCAGGTAGACCTGGCGAGCGAGAAGGCGTGAGCAGTGTGACCCCGTTCGTGCAAATCGGTTTCGACTTTGGACGCTGACTTTTACAACTCCAGAACGCCGTCACTGTGCTAGGAACCTCATCAACTTTGAATTTCAGACCATCGAATGTTCATGCAAGAAGAAATGCAGGTTGGGATGCGCTTTGAACGCATCGCGTTTCCGTACAATGCCCATTCCTATTCCGCAAAAGCAAGCTTCTACACCGCGCGTCCATGATCCGGTGCGATCTACCGAAGCAGATATGAGGAACGGCTTTGCTTTTATTCTACTCTAACTACTAAGACGATTTTCCGAGGTTTTTCCCTTTTGCTTGCCTTAAGGCTATGACTTTTTCTAATTGAGATACGATTGTCTTGATTTGGGACGCATAAATTCGATAATACGAGCAGAAGTCACACTCAATCGGCGATCTCCAAAGATCGGCAGGTTAGTCGAAGATGCTCTTAGGAACTCGGATCCTGTGCACGGTCAAGCCGAGGATAATCGCCGGCCTTATGTGCCTGTGAAGAGTTCCGGCGCAGGTTACAATTGGAATTCTGGCTTCAAAGTTCGACTCGAAGGAAAGGCAGCATCTCTTGTAAATGCTGCAAATAATAGAGTTATTCGATGTTCTGCGATGCTGCGCAACATCTTGCAAAGTAGCTAAGACCTGACTTCGAATGGTAAGCCGGGAGTTCGAATCTCTCCGGGCGCACCATGCCCTCATTACTCTCGAAAGTCTCTGGTCCTCAGCTCTCGCGGCAGGGCCGCGGATCTTCGATCATAGTGGCCCCGCACCCTACGGCTTGTACTCCCCGCTTGAATCGACAGCCAACGTGGCCTGAACAGGTAAGTTATCGCTCGATCCCCCGGCCAGCACGCGCACCTGCTCCTGTTCCACGCGCCAAATGTGGCTTGCCGTGTCCCAGTAGGCCAGGGCGCGCGGCTTCAGTTCCAGCGTTACCTCGCGCTCCGCTCCGGGTTCAATTCGAACGCGCTGAAAGCCCTTCAATTCCAGCTGCGGCCGCTCGACCTTAGAGCCGAGATGTTGCACATAAAGCTGCACCACCTCGTCGCCCACCCGCTGGCCGGTGTTTTTCACCTTGACCGTCACTTGAACCGAGCCATCCGCCTTGACCTTCTGCTCGCTCAATTTCAGGCCCTCGTACGCAAAGCCGGTGTAGCTGAGCCCGTATCCAAAGGCGTAGAGCGGCTTATCTTTGCTGTACATATAGGTCCGCCCATGGAGCAGGTTGTAGTCCATCAGCGGCAGCAACTGCGCGTCGCCAGTGGGCCAGGTCTGGGTGAGCCTTCCGGCAGGCGAATAGTCGCCAAACAGCACATCGGCCAGCCCGTGGCCCTCCTCCTGGCTATTGTGCGTGATGTGGACAATGGCCGGCAGGTTCTGCTGGCTCCAGACGATGGCATATGGAAAGCTCGACCGCAAAACCTCGATGGTCTTCGGATTGGCCGCGAATATCTGCCTCACCAGGTCCTCCTGCTCCAGCACGATCGTTTTTCGGTCAACCGATTCCTTGCCGTTCGAGGGGGTTGGGCATACGTTCCACCCCGCATTGCACTCCGGATGATTGCCCACCACAACAATCGCCACATCCGCCCGGTGCGCCACCGCCGCGGCCTGCGCAGGGTCGGAGCCATCGTCGAAGAGCACCTTGACTCCCGGACCAGCGCCTTCGCGAATCCCTTCGAGGGTGCTGACAAAATATGGAGGCGTACCGCTGTACCAATCCAGCAGCACCTGGTCCGCCCAAGGCCCAATCACCGCAATGGTCTTCAGCTTTGTCCGGTCGAGCGGCAGCGTGTTGCCCTCATTCTTGAGCAGAACAATCGACTCGTCGGTCGCGAGCCGCGCCAGCGCCTTGCTGGAATCCTGATCCCATGGCGGCGCGGTCTCATCCCTGGTTCCGGCGGTCTTTTTGCCAATCTCTCCGTA
>Ga0302140_10007967_pt1 | contig 13223 bp, 9 predicted proteins | sample I_Bog_E1_1_FD_202095 | JGI IMG/M metagenome (GOLD analysis project Ga0302140, IMG submission 202095) | Peat permafrost microbial communities from Stordalen Mire near Abisko, Sweden - I_Bog_E1_1 | ecosystem: Environmental > Terrestrial > Soil > Wetlands > Peat | place: Sweden: Abisko, Stordalen...
GTTGCATTACATATTCACCTTCCCAATTATAAATCTCGGATTTCTTAAGTTCTTTGCTTTGTGCCTATATGCCAATATATTCTGGCATGGCAGGCAAATTTACCTGTGCCAAAAGAATTAAGCGAGCCTTCTCACGGATACTTAACTCGATCCCTCTTCCTCCTCCCCATCTTTCTGGCTTCTTCTTTCACCTGAGCAACCCCTCGACAACAAGAGCAAGTTCGTCAAGCTCTTCTTACTTTATATCGTCGATCCAGCTCCAAAGCATCAACGCAAGTTGAACTAGCTCTACGACTGGCATAATGTCTCGCGAAGCCGATAATGTCATTGTCCCGAGGATGTTCATCAAGCTTACAGACAAATGCTCCCCAAGCATGCCGATGGTATTGCTTTTCTATTCGGTTCAGCTTTCTCCGAAGCACTCCAAGCCCCTGCCGAACGTGCTGCTGTCCTCTTCCAAGTCACCGAAGAAGAAGCAATTGAGGAGTTCCGCCGACTTCTTGCTATTAAGACATTTAAGGTTGACGAAGATGCGACCAATATCAGTCCCACCCCTTTGAGTATGTACGAACAGCGACAAGTTAGTGAGTATGTGCTAAATTTGCAAATAGTGGACGAGCTTTGGCACGCCGCCATCCTCAATACCAAGTTCTACGCCGATTTGCAAGCCGCTCTCGGATTTGTGCTTCATCATCGACCATCCGGAGCGAGTCCGGAAGAACTCGAACCCCGTACAAAGCGGTTAGCTATTATGAAGGCTATATACAACACGTTCTTCGGCAGCGACCCTCTTCAATTAATTCCCCTTACTATGCAAAGCCATCCACAATCTAGCCTCCCCCAAGTTTCCGGCCCACATCTCAACGAAATCTCTGTCCTCGTCATGACGCCGATGGAACGGACAATCAGGATCAGGATCAGCAAACAGGCAACTATTGAGGATGTGAAGAGGGTGATTCAAGATAGCGAGGGACATGCACCAGATCAACAGAGATTGATTCTCAATCATCTCATCTTGGATGATCATAGGAGTCTAGAAGGTTGTCATATTGAAGATCACACGGTGCTCCACGTCGTTTACAGATTGCGCGGATGTTAAGGGGGGAGAGCAAGGGTGATCTTCTAGAAGAGCATTATACCCTCAATGAGACATCGAGGGCTGCCATGACCTGCTCCGCGCGGTTTCGACGCTGACGCAGCATCATAAGCGCTGGCACATCGGGGAACAACCATTTGATTTCGAGCATTGGCATCCGGCGTTTCTTTTACATGCACGAAACCTTTTTCGTAGGAAGCTAAGAGAACAGGTTTGGTATCATATAGTCAAAATTAAACATTGACTTGTGCAACAGCGCCGTATGTATCCAAGTGAGGAATTACTGAAAGTGGAGATCATGTGATTTCTCAGTACGCAAGAGCTTCGATACACAACTAAAGTATATTATGATCCGTGTATCTTTATCGGAAAAGGTGCTAGATCTCCCGAATTATTCTTTGGCACAACAATGCCAGATTCTAAACCTGCCTGTATAGCTAGTGACAGGAATCCGAAAGAGTTCTAGAGCGAAGTTAAGCGATGTTGACTCCGCTTCGCCTCGAGCCTTCCATCCCCCTCTCTGATCCGCCACGATCCAAACTTCTTCTGGTCAATTCAAAGAATCCCTTCGACATCAACATCGAGGCCTGCGTTCCATTCTGTTCATCGTCCATTCTTCGGCGCAATCAGATCTGGCCATCAAAGCCAAACCCGCAAATCCTCCTCTACATCAAAGGTTGCATCCAGTACTAATACCCGCACCCTTAAGCAATCGCCCAGGAGCAACTTGAAGAGGATGCGCGAAAGAGACGAAGCTTCAGGTGGCAACGCCATTGATCTCGCCCCCGCCACCCCAGAGACCCTATGCGAGGAAGTCAATAGTTCGAGCGAGCCCATCATGTCTGCCGCCGGTCCCATTGTCCCAGAGGCTGTCCGCCAGATATATCAACAGCTGTTGCCCAACAACCCAAGAGGAATTGAGTTTATCTTCTCTCCAGCCTTCGCTAAAGCACTTCGAGTCCCTGCCGAACGCGCTTCACTTAGCTATGGCGTTACCACGCAGCAGGCGAGTGAGGAGCTCCGCCGGCTGCTTACAATTAAAGCTTTCGTGGCAGACGAAGAAGCTACAAAGATTGGCCCTACACCCCTAAGTAAAATGGACTTACCCCAACCATCTCGCTCACTTGAGGCTAATTGCGGAACCAGTGGATGAAATGTGGCATGCTGCAATTCTCTACACAAAGCTCTACGCAGTTCTGCAAGCTGCTCTCGGTATCACTCTACACCGTCGGCCCTCCGGCGCGAGCGAACAAGAAGCTCGAGAGAAAAGATTGAGCGTCATAAAGCTAATTACATTGCTTTCCTCTCAACGAACCTGTTGGAACGCGCTCCTCCCCAACCTCAACCTAGCCACCAGCAGGCCACCGAGCCACGTCGAAAGACTCTCAAAATCGTTGTTCACGATCTCTCCGGAATCATCACTTCCTGTATGATTAGGACTACTGTGCCTCTGGGAACATTGGAAAAGGCGTTCTGCGAGCGTCAGGGCCTGTCAGAGGGTTCAATACGTATGTTCTAGGGTAGCAACCGTGTATTCAACACTGAGACGCGTGAATCTTTAGGGATGAAGGATGGGGACCATTTGGTGCTGGCGGCTGCACAATACGGATGCTGACTCAAGCACGAGCTGGGATAGCATGACCATCAGAGCCTCGAGAATATATATCTCGTCAGCGATGAAGGGTGACAGAGGAGTGAAAGTCTAGGGGCTGGCATGACGAGCTTGGCTTTGCAGACATGATTGCAGTTTGCCATGAATACACCTACTTATCGGAGACTGTATATTTTGGCTGAGCGTAGTATTGGCGTCTGGAGTTCCTTTCCACATGTAGCATAATGAGACCGTACATCTAGCGCATGAATGAAATCAATTGACGCTCGGTACTTCTTCTCTTTGGATTGTCCCGATAGCAAATCTTCCGTAGGCTATGATATGTCATATATGTTAGGAGTGCTTCTCAGAATTCGTGATGCGGTGTTAGCTTTCAATGTACTGTGATTATCACGTCATTCAGAGCCTGACTGCCACCTTGCTTTCTTGAATATCCCCTGATATAGGAACCATAGCCTCCTTTAGCTTTGTTTCTTCTGTTTATAGTACCAAATATCTTTGATCACGAGAATGATGTAATTTCTTGATTCTCCTCCATCTTCATTACCAGTTCCAAATTCTTCTTTGTATTTGCCATAGCTGTTCAAAGAACCTTAGGAACAAGCATACAGTATCTCACAAAATGTAGATAAGCGATATAAATAACCCACTGATCAAGACATAGGAGCTCGAAACCAACTTCTCAACTCCACTCGATTTGGTAGCGGCAGCAGTTGCAGCAGATCCCGTATTCGCACTCCCTCCACTTGCTCCTGTCGCCTCCTTTCCCGTCGTCGTTGCACTTCCACCACTTCCCGCCTTAACACTCGCAGCAGATATAGTATACACCTGTCCATCGCCACCATTTGTATAAGTGAAAACATTCCCACTTGCTGGCGCAGTGACGCTTCCAGGCACATTCGACAAAGTCTGGGTCCCAGTAGCAGGCAGATTACTGGGTCCATAGAAAGTATTGCCAACGACCTGCGAGAAGCCGAGATCGGAAACACAGTTGTATTGTTCGAGGTAGGGCTGGCAGTCGCTGATTGGTGTATCGAGAGTTGTTTCGACTTGTTGGACGGATGAGAGGCCGATTAGTGTTGGGTCTGTTGATGGGCAGATTGCGTAGATACTTGTCTCGTCAGCATTGAAGAAGATTGACCCTGTAGGTTTGGGAACAATGTTACCTGGAAAGTGCACCGCTGACTTCGCAACACTCGCAGCCTTGGATCTCCTGGACTGCAGTATCCGGTGAAGCGTTTGAGACGTTTGTTGAACATGCCCCGCCCTGCAAAATGTTGCTGTTGATGGCGAGATATACGTTCCCCACGTTGCAGGAGCAGGAATCCGGCGCGTTTTCTGGAGTTGGGAAGTATGGAACTGGCAGCTTCGCAATGGGACATCCGACGAGGTATTCAACTACATATTCCTGGTATTCGCATTCATTAACCTTCCGACGTCAGTTCAGCTCACTTTTCAGAAGGGGCTTGGAATACTCGGTTCCAGCAGTATGCAGCATAACAGTTGTAATTGCCAACATAGTCGGTGCATCCACATGCTAGTGTCTCAGTCTGGGTTGTTGATGCATTCAAGCACGTTGACACAGCAGCCGTCACCCCATTCTGACATGTTTGAAAGCCTGCTGCATCGGCACAACCTGTGCTCGTAAGGGTGAGGACCGCGCTGGTGGTGCTGCAAACAGCAAGGAGAATAAAAGAGAAAGATGCAATTCTCATCGTGAACGTTGCACAGTACACTTGACGTATAAATTTGGCGTTGGCAAATCTTGGCAATAAGTACTTCTCCACAGCTCCACTACTTCTGAATGCACCTGTTCGGAGCGGTTGCGCTGAGCGGTTTGCGGCACTGGAAGTCCGTCGCTGTTCACCAATTAGAGATTATGTTTTCATCTCAGACATTTAGTTTCAACGGCTGGGCCGGAAGAGAGCTGTTCAATTGGATCGCTTCGTACCGAAGCCAAAAAGGGGTAGTATTTCCCTGAGATATGCCTTGCGGCTGAATGTGGGGCGGCCGAATCTGGAAATATCGGCTTCTCAACCTTCCAAATCGAGTATCAAGGCATGCAAATATATCGCTCTAGTTGCGGGATGAAGCGAAAGGATTCGACCGAAGTCTCATTCGCCATTTATACAGTCATTAGTGGTTGAGATATGACTAAGAGGATCTGCTGTTCGTTCTTCTCTTAGGAAACTAATAATTCAAAGATATTTCACGTCATATTAGTCATTACCGGACGAGCCGAGAGAAGAATCGCGAAGCTACGTGCCGCAAACATCAGTGCTTGTCGGAATTCGTGGCGCAGTACTGGTTTCTAATGTACTATAATTTGGGGAACATTTGAATATGTTTTCAACTTGCTAGCTGGAATGACCCTTCTATTATAGAACATTCGACTAAACAAATTATTCTATCGATTAAGATACCCCCTGAGTTTTAGTTCATTTATAATATATAGTGGCGCGTAACGAATTGTGACAACCACTGGTATACAGGTGAGTAAGGATTATGCCTCGCATTGGTTCTTTGATATGCAACACTAATGGTCAATTTTTCCCAGCTTAAGTCGTCCTCAGCTGCCTCCCATTCCCGTTAGCCAACAACTCCTCGTCCGCTTGTCTGATTTGTATGTTCTTCAACCAATCTAAATCCGATCTCGCCACATCAAATACCAATCTTTTCTCGTCCGGGTCTTGTTCTTCTTCCACTGATTCATCACTTCTCACCCATTGCAACGTCACCGGAAACCTGTACCCATTCTTCACCATCACCTGTAGATGAAGGTCCTCTGCTCCATCACCAAGAAGTTCAAGTTCTGTATGAGCCAGATTCTTCTCTACAGGCCCTCCATTGCGCAGCAAAAGCTTTACAACCTCGGTATGTCCGTTCTCGGCAGCGATAGCCACGGCAGTAGGACCGTTGGCCCAGATTCCGTTTACTTGGTGCAAATTGATCTTCTCTCTCTGACTTTCAAGCAGGTATTTCACTAATGATTCGTGGTTGTTCGCGGCAGCCACGTACAATGGGGTGGTGAAAACCTTGTCAAGGAAATTGACATCCGCTTTGTGTTCTTCAAGAAGAACTTTTGCGGAGGACAGACTACCATGCTGTGCTGCTCGATGGAGTAGCTCATTGCTGATCTGCTGCTTCTCGTCTTGCAAACTTGGATCGAGATGCCCGAAGATGCCACTCCAGCTAAAGCCGAGTCCCTCGATATCATCCTTCGACACCGCGCTGAACATGCCGTTGATGAAAGCTTCGACCACCTTGGGAGTGAAGTCATATGATTTCATTTGATCAAGAGAGGGATCAGTGGCCAGAAAAGGGAGAAGGATATCCAAAACTTCGATGTGTGGCCTTAAAGCAGCTCGTTCGACCACTCCTTGAATAGCTTCCTTCTGCTCAGGACTCAGTTTTCCACCCGGCCAGTCTCCCTCCTGATTTCCTGAAGGATAGCCGCCCCGCTCTAAGAGGTATTTGAGAAGTTCGATATTGCCAGAGTCCGCAGCAGCAGCCAAAGCTAATGCTGTGACTGAAACACCCTTCGTTGTTCCTGCCTCCTTCATCACATTTTGATCTCCGACCACTGGTTTGAAGGGGTGATCGAGCAACATCTTCACTATCTCCAAACTCCCAGCTCCTGCAGCAAACTCAATTGCATCGACATCAGAAGATTGGCGGATAGTTGGATCAGCATTCTTCTCCTCCAAGAGGAATCTGACAATCGCAGGATGATTTTTCCACGATCCTCTCATGAGTGCAGTTCCTCCGAGATCATCTAATGCATTCACATCCACACCACCAACCTCAAGCAATACTTGCAAACATTCCAGATTACCATTTGCTGCCGCAGCATGGAGTGGAACACAAGACATGTCATCTTCAGTGCCGGGTTCCGGATGGCCTTTAACACCAGCTCGTAGCAACGCGCGGATGACGGGAGCATTGCCTTTCACAGCTGCCTTGAACATCATATCAAGACCGCGGCCGGGAATTTCGACGAGAAGTTGCAAAATCGCTGCAACTTGTTCATCAACCGTTGGGAGATCGAATATCTGCCTCTGCTCAAGCAGATCGCGACCTGTGGTGTCGTACCACTCTGGATCTCCATAGAATTCAGGTGCAGGAGGAAACTGGTTCCATCCCCAGCCTTGAGGTAGTCTGGGATAACCAGTCGCAGGATCAATGTCTGCAGGATCGACCGCGGGAAGCCCGGTACTGGGCTCTTCTGAGCTCGGCGTAGCCATGACTGTGGTCAGGGATGATAGAAACAATATGAGGGTTAATATCGTACAAAACGAGAGGAACTGTGGGAATAACATGTCCGTACGAGAAGTATTGAGGTGTTTCTATTCAGTCGATGAGTCGACAGCTGGTGATCTCGTCGCCTTGTGGTGCAATAGTGCTAGTCGTGTCATTGGTGGGAAGTCCGCTTACGAGGATGGGGTCGTTTGTGCTGCGCCACTGCTGCCTGCTCCTCCAGTGCACCATGACGTAAAATTAAAAATAGAAGAGCTCTACCATCATAAAAGCGTTCATTCAATCTCAGCTCCAGGTTGAGGAGTATTCGAATAATGCTAAATATCAGATAATTCACATTCAACTTCTTTTCGCAATTGGCATGCGCTTAAGTGCTTTAAGAGTCTCTTATCTAGCGTAAGAGCTTGCACCGTTACACCGCATATTACAACTTTAGCGTAACCTCGCAAAAAGCGCATTCTCCTCTCAATCTTTACGGATATGACAAAAGCTTTAAGACGAATAACTTAGCCCAAGAATGAATACCACGGAACAGGCTGCCCGGAAAATGTTAGAATGATTGGAAGTGCCGTAGAAAGGCGGACTGCTATACACAAGATAATGGCGCAAGCTCCTACAATTTCCAACACTCTAATATAGATCGAATCCACCCAATATCATCGCAAAGAAGGCTGCTTTATAGTTCCCGCAATGGAAGACACTACGCCAGTGAGAACCTTTTTTTCGCTACTCAACATTTCGTCTTGCCCTTGGAGCCCTTCGAGCTTGTAAACCCACCGCAACCGCATTGTTGCAGCTCTCATAATGGCCATATTGCCACAAGCAAAGGCACGTAAAACAGAAGTCGCAACCACAGCGGCCGCATCTCATCCTCGAGCAACCTGAAGATCTCTCGATTGGTACTCCGCAGCCTGACCCAGGACACTTTTTGCTCAATTTGCCCATGGCCTTCCGGGCTTGTAGAGCTTTACCTCTTGCTCGCGATGCTTCTGCCATCAGCGTCACCGTTTTCTGAGCCTCGATGACTGCGGCTGGGTACACAACCTTTGGCTTGGGCTTTCCAGTCAACTTGCGGAGCAAGGTATGGAGCACATATCTCAGCCCCGGGCTTTTCTTATGCTTGGGCAGTTGTGGCGGTTCATCAAGTCCACCGTATTGTCGACATGTAATTCACTCATGCCACGGAATTTGGTGCTAGAAGCATGTTTGAAATCCACAAGCCAAACAAGTGAAGCGTTCTATCTTAGGATCATGAATTTCACCCCATTCGCAGTTTCCTGACAGACACCAAACGAAATTCGGGTTGTCTTGCAATGCATGTCGAGCGATCAAGAATTTGTGACTGATTTTTGTTAGCCTGAGAATATTTGATATATCTCTCTATAGTGGAGGAGGAGCTTACCGTTCCCAAGTTGCTTGATTAGCATATCTTCTTATCGTCTCATCTGGGATCAGGGAAAGTCTCCCTCGGAACGCGCACCCAGGACAACTAATCTGGTTCCACATCTTCTGGCTTTGTTGCACCTGAATGCTTTCAGCAATACAATCGACGCACGTGTTCGGCAAGTGATCGCATTGCGCCGTGAGGTTCTCTCTTGGGAAGAGTTCCCATGTGTACTGCGTGAAGCAGATCTCGCACCCTGTTATCGCGGTGTCTGCCATTTTCAGAATGTCGAGGGCTTTGGAGGAAGGAAAAATGCTGTGACCCGGTTATATGTTCTACGTGTTCTCTAGGGTGTCTGTTGGTAAATTTAGTTCTCGTCGTTGGGACCGGTCCTTAGTTTGGCAGGTCATGTGATGATTTAAAGCATACCTGACGAGGTAGGACGTCACTTCTTGACAGCGTCGCTTATGGTCCGAAGATTCGCGTCCTATGAACACCCCCTTCTGGTATACGACTCATGATCAAAACCGTATGTATAGGGATGTGAAGTGATTACTTGGGCGTCCGTACAAGAGTTAAAAATGTCACAAATGAGAGTTAGATATATACATTTAACTATACTACTCGAGGGGTATGTGCGATAAATAAGAAGGTCTGTGAAGACTATGCCTTGATCCGTTTTATTCATCAAGAGAAACAGAATACAATTTTGACAGCTCGTAAAGTATGTCAAGATCGGACTTCCTCCATCTGATTAGATCCCCCGACAGCCTAGTAAACTCCACGTTTCTGTAGTACCACTGTGCTATGCACACCAGGGGCAGCAAGTTGAAAGTCCGCTTTTCTTGGCTGCGGGTATATTCAATACAGAAGCATCCCCGCTTGTGGTGAAGAATGCAGTCATCTCTCCTATATAGAGACTCAACGAGAGAACTGTCGACCGGCCTATGTCCCACAAGTCGTAGGTTCGAAATTCGGAATACTTTTCTGAGTACTTTATCAAAGCATAGCCTAAGCCGTGCCTTTACACTGTCGATTCCTTGGTATTTGGATAGTATAAAATCTTCATTGCGCTGGTAGTATCTCTCTAAGGCCAATTTGAATTCCGTCCTTGACATTCGTAATTTTTCGTTCTTCTGAGAACGGCTTTTTGTAGGATCGTTCTGGTGTCCACGCGAGTCAATCTCCGTCGGGGTATCGTTCAATGCTTGAGAGGTGCCAGTTAATATTTGCTTTAACACCGGGTCTTCTGAATTGTATGGACCTTCTATGTCTTCGTACGGCGGAGGGAGGGAATTGTCGATACCATGCTGCCAATAGCAGCCACAACGATAACAGCATGAGCTTTCTTCAGGGCACATTAGTTTCCGATATACCTCCTTCAATGGCCGACTTACCTGGGTGCTGATCAGCCATAGCAATTTCTGTTGAAGTATAATCTGTCTGATTTCAGGTAGCAGAGAATTTATAAAAAGATTAAAAGAATTGTAGGCGCTGAGCCTTTATTAAAAAATTCTCTTGTGCGGCGCCGAGCCTGTTGCGGTAAGCTCATCACACTAGTATTTGGTTCCAACATACTTTGAGCCTAGGGGAGGATACCGCCGATAGTAACAGAGGTTTTTCTTCTAGCGTGGAGTCTCAGATAAGTCTACACATGAAGAACGCAGAAGCAGGCTCGTAGATTCAACCTAAAAGTTAGGATAGAGCTGAAGGAGGCAAGAGGGTTGATCTCACGATACACACGTGACTTGATGCTGATTACGTCAGATGGAGTTCCGCAACCTTACCGGTTCGTAGACCTTCACATCGTCAGCCTAATTGATAGCCAGCCTCAAGTTCTTGACTTGGTCTTTCCTTGAAACGACCAGCACCAGTAGCTAGGCAGCACTGCCCCCGTCACGTGCCTATCACCCCCCGGCCTGAGCTTTAATCTCTTCGCCACCTCTTCAAAATCGCATACAGGCCTCATCTGCTTCAAATATCTCCTTCAAAGACACACGCTTCACCATGTCTCTTCTATCTCTCTCGAATGAACTAATCGCTACAATCGCGGAGATGGTTCACCCTTCTAGCATTGTGAATTTTGCACTCACATGCCATCGACTCCACGACTGTGCATCAAATAGCCTCACTCTACATTGTTCCCGCCGATGGGCGCTCAAAGCCCGACATGACCGACATCCAATGAATATTCTTAATCTACTTCGTGATGCAAGCACTTCCCCGGACATATTGTGGTATGTCCGGGTGCTGGAATTTTACGGAGGGCGGTCGAAATGGGAAGAATGGAAGACGTACATGGACTATAAGTGCATGAAAGATGAGCCGAAAGTCAATCTCTCCTCCTCGGGGCCCGAAATATACTCAGATGTTGATTTTGAGGATTTCTTGAAGGAAGACGGTCTCCAAACCATCAAGGAGGAGAGCATGGAAAGAATCAGGAACGGGGACGACGAACCGCTGAAAACTATCTTAATCGCCTCCTGTCCCACAATCCAAAAAGTGACCTGGGTAGCTCATATCCCATCGCTAGACGATCAGCCTTATTCACTTCTCTGCAACCTTATCTCGGCTTGCCAACCCCTCAATCGATCTCTCTGGCCGCCTGGACTCCTTTCTCTCCGTTCTATCTCGCTCGGCGCTTGTACTGATCATGTTCATCCACATGACAACCTGCACCCCAATCTTACCGGTTTTTGCCGTCTATTCTTGCTTCCGAACTTGAAGAGCCTCCGCGTGAATGTTTCGGGGTATGGGGATTCGGATTTAGAGTACCTGAATACTCAAGTTCCAGCACGAAGTTCATCCGTTGAAGAGATTACTATCAATATTTGTGATTTCGATAAAGCTACTTTGGTAGCTATCCTCGAGCGTTGCCGCTCTCTCAAGTCCTATCTAGAAATTTTCCTCGGGCCCTGGGAGAACATCATGGAGGACATACAGCCCATGTTTGGGGATTGTCTTGAGGAGCTCCGGCCTGAAGGCGGGAACGAGTGGAACCTGCGCTTGTACGGCGACATCTCTGTTCTATCTGGCTTTCCCAAACTACGCATTTTCACAATATACGTTGGTGATCTTATAGCTGGTACTTTCACAGAGAAATCACTGCCGGCGATTGGTAGAGGCAAGAAAGTCAAGTGGCATGATTTTCATGCTGTTCTGCCGCCGGCTGCAGAGGAGATTATATTTCAGTGGCCGTCTCGAAATTATCAGGAAGAATCAAAGAAATACAAGCTCCACAAGACGCTATTTCCGGACTTCTTTGAGCATCTGGACGACTTCGTTCGACAACGCGGAAAGAACAATGGCGGAAGTCTGAAGAAGTTATACCTGGGTTTTGCGCTCGGGGGAACTGTTGTGCAGAATATTGGACAGAAGAAAGCAGATGATTTTCAGCAACTGGTTAAGGACTGGGAGAAGACGTGGGCTGAAGCGGGTGTGGAGTTGTTCTTGCATGGTTGCAGAGACGGAGTTGACGATGAGGAACTAGAGTGTCGCCCGATTGCTCTTGAATGGGGATCTGATGAAGAAGAGAACGATGACTCGGATTGAGGAATTATGCAAAGCCTTCGCATCGACATTTTGCATTTTATTGCGATTTCGCACCTCTGTATCATATCGACGTGCGAACTGAAGATCTGCTTCTTCTAATTGGTCATGCTCCGTTTTGTCGCTTCACACATGCCCCTCCCAGACCGGGCGTCGATGAGTGATTGGGGGCCAGACAGAGGTGACCAACCAGATCCTCTCAGACTCGTCATGATCATGCAGCTGCCTATTTTTAAACAACCGAGTCACATTGCAACACATGAATGCATATATGCCTCGTCACCCCCGCAGGATTTGTATGCGCGATTCCGTGAACACAAGATGTTCGTCAACACCTCAAACTGTTTCTACCAACGATTACGAGCGACTGTCTGGGAGTAAACGAAAGGTATGAGGCTCATCAACACTAGAACCTTAGCGTTGGAGGAATTCTTCGGTGACGGAATACCACCTTACGCTATCCTGTCTCACACATGGCAAGACGAGGAGGTCAGCTTTCAAGATTGGGCTGACCAATCTTCGGCCTCCCAGAAGAAGGGCTATAAGAAGATTCTTGGTGCATGCCAGCTAGCAAAAGAACGTAGACACGACCACTTGTGGGTGGATACCAATTGCATCGACAAGTCCAGCTCCTCGGAACTGTCGGAGGCAATCAACTCGATGTTCAAGTGGTACCAATTTTCACAAGTCTGTTTTGTCTACCTTGCTGATGTCTCATCCCCCGAAGTGCAGCCATTAGAGTCCGGATTCTCTGAAGGCTTTGTTAAGAGCCGATGGTTCACAAGGGGATGGACCCTTCAGGAGCTTCTCGCTCCCGCTCAGGTCGAGTTTTACAGCGAGGACTGGTCATTTCTGGGAACGAAAGGGACACTACGCGCTGCGATTTCGTTAATCACCAGAATCGACGTTCAGTATTTGTGGAGTAAACATATAGGAGATGTTTATTTTGGAAATCCTACTGGTGTCATTGCACGAAGCATCGAACATGCAGTTCCTCTCCACAAAGCAAGCGTCAGCAAAAGACTCTCCTGGGTTTCGGATAGGACAACTACCAGGCTAGAGGATATTGCCTATTGTATGCTGGGTATCTTCGGATTGAACATGCCTTTACTCTACGGTGAAGGATCAAAAGCATTCACAAGATTGCAAGAGGAGATCATGAAGGTCTCGGATGATCATTCGCTCTTCTGTTGGAGTTGGACCACGCCCCAGAATCGAGGAAGCTTTCTTTCTGAATCTCATTCCGTGTTCAAGAACACAGCTCAATTTGCCCCTAAGCAAGAAGACAAAAGACCAGCTCCTTATACTTTTACCAATGCCGGCCT
>Ga0302140_10007969_pt1 | contig 13220 bp, 12 predicted proteins | sample I_Bog_E1_1_FD_202095 | JGI IMG/M metagenome (GOLD analysis project Ga0302140, IMG submission 202095) | Peat permafrost microbial communities from Stordalen Mire near Abisko, Sweden - I_Bog_E1_1 | ecosystem: Environmental > Terrestrial > Soil > Wetlands > Peat | place: Sweden: Abisko, Stordalen...
ATCACCGTTTGATTGTTATGTTCTTCGACCTTACCTCCATGCAACCCGAGGATCTGGATCGCAGTGTGGACGCGGCGCAGGCGTTCTTGCGCACCAAAATGCAGCCCGCCGATCTTGTAGCACTGGTTTCACTGGGCGATACGCTGGCAGTGGACCAGGACTTTACCGCCGACAAGAATGCCCTGATCAATAAGGTGGCCGTTTACAACGGTACTGAGGGACAGGGCTTTGCCCCGGGTGCCACCTCCTCCTCCAACCAGGTCGAAGACACCACCGGATACACCCCCGACGAGAGCGAGTACAACGACCTCAACACCGACCGCGAGTTGTTCGCGCTGCGGGCGGTTTCCAAGTCTCTTGAAAAAATCAACGAGAAGAAATCGCTGCTCTATTTCTCTGGCGGAATTTCGCGCGACGGCATTGAGAACCAGGCTTCTCTGCGCGCCGCCATCAATGCGGCGGTGCGCGCCAACCTCGCCATCTACAGCGTCGACACGCGCGGACTGCAGGCAGTCACGCCTATGGGCGATGCTTCCACGGGCAGCCTGCGCGGTAGCTCGGGATTCAACGGCGCAGCCCTCGGCAATAACATGCAGGCCAACTTTGCCTCGCAGGAAGTTATGGGCACGTTGAGCCACGATACGGGCGGAACGGCCTTCTTCGATTCCAACGATTTTGCTCCCGCGTTTGCAAAAGTGCAGGCCGACACCTCGGCGTATTACGCGGTGGGCTTCGTCAGCTCCAATCCCGCGCGCGACGGAAGGTACCGCAAGCTCACCATCAAGATCAACAAGCCCGGCATCAAGCTCGAATACCGGCCAGGCTACTATGCTCCCGCCGACTTCCAGCACGCTGGCCGCGAAGACCGGGAGCAGGAACTTCAAGATCAATTGGCCAGCGACCTGCCCGCAACCGACATGGCCGTCTACATGGATGCCATGTACTTCCGCCTCGACGACAATCGCTACTTCGTGCCGGTTTCGCTCATCGTGCCCGGTTCGCAAATTCCATTTGTGAAGGGCGGCGACAAGGACAAGGCGACCCTCGACATCGTTGGTTCGGTGATCGACGATCTAAAGCGGCCCATCGGCAGTGCGCGCGAGACGGTGAAGCTGAATCTCGATCCCGCCGTGAACGCGCGCCAGAAGAACATCCAGTACACCACCAGCTTCAACCTGCCTCCGGGCAAGTATCAGATGAAGTTTGTAGTGCGCGAAAACCAGACCGGCCGCATGGGCTCGTTTGAAGCTGAGATCACGCTGCCGGATATGAAGAAATCTCCGCAACAACAACTCAGATTGAGCTCGATTGTGCTCTCATCCATGCGTCAGCCGAGCAAGAAGACTACTCCCCTGGTGCGCGGCGGAGAAGAGTATGTGCCCAACATCAGCCATGTCTTCCGCCAGGACCAGCATCTCTATCTGCTGTATGAAATCTATGCGCCGGCTCGGGAGAAGGCAGCCGAGAATCAACCCAAAGGAACCAAGCCGGGAATCAATCTGCTCAGCAGCCTCGAGCTTATTCAGGGGTCGACAAAGGTCTATGAGACGCCCGAGGTGCAGGCCAAAGCAATCAATGTGGAAGGCCGCGATGCTGTGTCAATAGAGCTGGACGTGCCGCTTGCTGGGTTGAAGCCCGGCCCCTACACGTGTCAGTTAAATGTCATCGACGATGCGGCCGGCAGCTTTGCGTTTCCGCGTTTCGCCATCCTGGTGAAGGAACCGAATGCCGCCGCGCCCGCAACAACGCCGGTGAGTAGTCAGTCCTCAGGCAGCGCGGCTTCGCCCGGCGCACCCGGCTTCGCCAACCCATAGCAGCCTGTGGTGACCGTCAGGTTTTGAAAGGGCACGACTTCAGTCGTGCCGACAAGCGCCGGAATAACAAGGGGTTTTAACCCCTGCGGGACGCTTTTTCGGCCGTCGGGACTTTCACCACAGGCCGATAAGGACAGTGCCGGCACCCCGAACCGCAGCAGCACCCGCGCTTCAGGTGATAGGCCGCCGTGAACACCATGCAAGGGCCTTCCATGTAATAGTCCTCGGCCTCAAGCGGCGGGCGCGGCGCTGGTAATTCCTTCTGGTCCATTCTGCATCTCTTTCATGTTCCATTCTCTCCTGAATCGCGGGCTGCGGATTGCTGCCGCATGCAATAGGTAAAATCGAAGCATGACACTCACCGCGCACGATCGCGCCCGCCGCATTAAGATCATCCTCTTCGACGTCGATGGCGTTCTCACCGACGGCGGCATCTGGCTTTTGCCGATTCCCGTCGCCGCCCCAGACGGCTCAACGACAACCAGGATGGTCGAGGTCAAGGGCTACAGCGCGCACGACGGGCTGGGTGTGAAGCTGGCGAGGCTGGGTGGAATGAAGCTCGGCTTCATTACCAAGCGCATCAGCGAGACCGTGGCTTTACGCGCGCGCGACCTCAAAATCGAGTTCGTCTATCAGGGCCAGAACTTCAAGATGCAGGCGGTGCGCGACATCATGCAAAAGGAAACCGTGACGCTGGACGAAATTGCCTATGTGGGCGACGATGTGATCGATTTGCCGGTGATGCGCGAGTGCGGCTTTGCAGTGGCCGTAGCCAATGCCCGCGAGCGTGTAAAGGCCGAGGCGCACTATGTAACACCGCATCGCGGCGGCCAGGGCGCGGGACGCGATGCCATCGAGTTCATCCTCGAAGCCAAGGGTGTGCTGGACCAATGCATCGCCGCTTGCCTCGACGAGGACAATCCGGATTCGCTTGCGATGGATATTGGCATGGGCGGGAATTGAAGTAATGCCGGCGGGGAGAATCATGGTAGAAGAATCGCGAAAAGCCGTGGTGCTATTGAGCGGTGGCCTGGATTCGGCCACCGTGCTGGCCATTGCCCGCACCCAGGGCTACGAACTGTATGCGCTCTCGTTCTCTTATGGCCAGCGCCACATCTTCGAGCTCCAGGCTGCCAGCCGGGTCGCCGCGTCCATCGGCGTTGCGGCCCACCGCATCGCGGCCATCGATCTCAGAGTCTTCGGCGGCTCCGCGCTCACCGGCGATATCGATGTTCCCAAGGGCCGCTCGGCCGACGACATGGCCCATGGCATTCCCATCACCTATGTCCCAGCGCGCAATACGATCTTTCTCTCGTTCGCACTGGCGTGGGCTGAAGTCCTGGGGTCGAGCGACATTTTCATTGGCGTCAATGCGCTCGATTATTCGGGCTACCCGGATTGCCGTCCGGAGTTCATTGAAGCATTCGAGAAGATGGCCAACCTCGCCACCAAGGCAGGTGTGGAAGGCCGCCAGAAGCTCAAGATTCATACCCCGCTGATTGCCCTGAGCAAGGCCCAAATTATACGCAAAGGAATTGAGCTGGGTGTCCAATACGGGCTCACCAGCAGTTGTTACGATCCGTCGCCAGCGGGCGACCCGTGCGGGCAATGCGACTCGTGTTTACTACGCCAAAAGGGCTTCCGCGAAAACGGAATCGAGGATCCGCTGGAGTACCGAAGGAACTAGCCGTCAGCTATCAGCTTTCAGCCGTCAGTTTTTCACGCCGCCGATTGAGGCCCTATGGCGCGCGAAGAGCGGTGAGCTGAGAGCTGAGAGCTGAATGCTGAAAGCTGCTTTTATGACCTACGCAGTAAAAGAAGTCTTCTACACCCTGCAAGGCGAAGGCGCGCAAGCCGGCCGTGCCGCGGTCTTCTGCCGTTTTGCGGGTTGCAATCTCTGGTCGGGCCGCGAAGCCGATCGCGCCACCGCGATCTGCCAATTCTGCGACACCCAATTTGTAGGTGTCGATGGACCTGGCGGCGGAAGGTTTTCGTCCGCCGAGGCCCTGGCGCAGGCCATCGACGAGAAGTGGCCGCAAGGCTCCAATTCGGGCAAGCGATTTGTAGTCTGCACCGGCGGCGAGCCATTGCTCCAATTGGATTCGACCCTGATCGATGCCCTACACGCATGCAACTTCGAAATCGCCGTCGAAACCAATGGAACGATTGCGGCTCCACCGGGGTTGGATTGGGTTTGCGTAAGCCCCAAAGCGGGCACGCAGTTGGCACAGAGAAGCGGCGACGAATTGAAGCTTGTTTATCCTCAGCCGGGCGCCGATCCCAGGGATTTTGAAGCCCTCCCGTTCCGGCATTTCTTCCTTCAGCCCATGGATGGGCCCGACCGGGAAGCGAATACCCAGCTCGCGCTGCACTATTGTCTCCATCGCCCAAAGTGGCGATTGAGCCTGCAGACGCACAAGCTCCTCGGCATTCCATAAGCGCCAGCCATCGCCGCCGCTCAGTCCCTACTCCCTATTCCCTGTTCCCTGCTTTTCAGTGTCCCCGCCGCGCATCTCCATCAACCACCGCCTCCGGTGGCAACTTCACCAGCCGTTTCTGTTCTCGCCGTCCCATCAAATACATCGTCAGCCCAAACGCCAGCAGCACCAGCCCCCACCACAGGTTCACATCGATGCCCAGGCTCTGAACGTAGAACCCCGGCCGATCCTTCGTCGCCAGCCCAAACGCGCTCAGAATCACGCCCAGCAGCGTAAACATCAATCCCATCGGAATGCGCAAATCGAGACTCATCTGTATCTCCTAATCCCCCGCGGGTACCCCAGTGGGTGCCCCCGGTCCCTGGCACTTGGGGACCGGGGAAAGCATGAACCTGAATTTCCCAGGAACCTGGCCGTCCCCATTAGTAAAAGAAAATGTTCAACCCAATCGCGCCCAGCAGCACGGCCAACGCCAGCGTCTCCGGCCGCGCCCACCAGGCTTCATTCTCCGGCCGTTTCGGCTTCGGCGTCAGCGAGTGCACCAGCCCCACTAACTCCGCCTCCGGCCGCGCCTTGGTGCAGTAACTCACCACCACTGTTACAACAAAGTTGGTGCCGAACGCAAAAATCGCCGTCCAGAAATTCATCGCCATGTCGCTCGGATAGTGATGCAGCTGCGCAATCCACCCGCCGTGTATGCCGGGATGCGCCAGCAGCGGCAGTGTAAGCCCGTGATGCAGCATCGCCGCCGCCGTGCCCGCAATCAAACCCGCAAATGCAGCGTGCCCGGTGGCCCGCTTCCAGAACATCCCCAGCAGGAACGTCGCAAACAACGGCGCATTCACAAAGCTGAACACCAGTTGCAGTGTGTCCATAATGTTGTTGAAGTTGATGGCCGCATACGCTGTCGCAATCGAAAGCAGAATGCCTCCCACCGTAGCCCATCGACCCACTGCCATGTAATGCTTATCGCTGCCGTTCTTGTGAATGTAACTCTGGTATAAGTCATACGTAAACACCGTATTGAATGCCGTAACATTGCCCGCCATGCCACTCATAAAGCTCGCCAGCAGCGCCGTCAACCCCAGCCCAAGAATCCCCGTCGGGAAGAAATGCAGAAGCATATTCGGCGTTGCCATATCGTAGTCCAGCAATGCATTCCCATTGGTATCGAGCATCGCCTTTCCGGTTACCGGATTGATCTTCGCCGGAACCAGCCCACGGCCCGCTTCCACTTCTGGCCGCTCCACCGTGGTCTCGTGGTAGATTGCGCCATCGGCGCCGTAGCGGACCACCGTTTTGGTGTGCGGCGTCGGCAGCCCGATAGCCAGCAGCCCCGGCAAGATCACCAGAAACGGAAACACCATCTTCGGCACTGCCGCAATCAGCGGCACCTTGCGCGCAGCCTCCATATTCTTCGATGCCATCGCTGTCTGGATCACCAGAAAATCCGTGCACCAGTAGCCCGACCCCAGCACAAATCCCAGGCCCATCCCCAGGCCGATAATCTCAATTCCCATGGGGTTGGTGCTGGCGTGCGCCACACCCTTCCACTCGTGCATGTACTGGAGCGGAACTGAAGCCTTCAGCCCGCTCCACCCGCCAATGTTGCGCAACCCCAGCAGCACCAGCGGCAAGAATCCCGCAATGATCAGGAAGAACTGCAGCACCTCGTTGTAAATGGCGCTGGTCAGTCCACCAAGAAAAATATACAAAAGCACAATCAGCGCCGAGAGGCATATCGAGAAGGTGAATATCCCATCGGGATTCCAGCCCAGCACACGAAAAAGCCCATCGAACACATGCAGCGCCTGAATCAGCCGCGCCATCGCATACATCGAAATCCCCGAGCTGAACACCGTCATCACTGCAAAGGAGCATGCGTTCAGCGCGCGTGTCTTCTCGTCGAAGCGCATGCGCAAAAACTCCGGCACGGACCGTGCTTTGGATCCGTAGTAGAACGGCATCATGAAGATGCCCACAAAGATCATCGCCGGTATCGCGCCGATGCCATAGAAATGCGCCGTCTCCAGGCCGTACTTGGCCCCCGAGGCGCCCATCCCGATCACTTCTTGCGCGCCCAGGTTGGCCGAGATAAACGCGAGGCCGCAAATCCAGGCCGGCAGGGCGCGCCCCGCCTGGAAAAAGTCCTTGCTGGTCTTCATGTAGCGCTTCAGGGCAAACCCGATGCCCAGCACAAACACGAAGTACAGCAGCATAATCAGCCAATCGACTGAAGTCAGGTTCAACACGGCCGGCTCCTTGGGTTACAAGCAATCTTACAATGCGCGGAGAAGCAACCAAACCACTCTAAGCAGTAGGGCCGAGCCAAGTCCAGCAAAATCTGAAAAGGTTTTCAGAAATATCGGCGGCCTTGCCACATACCGAGTTTTCCCGTAATCTGAGCCTCATGGAAGTACATTTCTCACCCGACGTTGAAACGCGCCTCCAGCAACTGGCCGGTGCCAACGGCAAGAATGCCGAGCAACTGGTGAAGGATACTGTCGGCCGGATGCTGGAAAATCAGGCCCGCTTCATCGCGGGAGTGCAAAGAGGCATTGATCAAGCTGACCGCGGCGAGTTTGTTGAGCACCAAGACGTGCTTAACCGCATCGACAGACTGTTTCATTCGTGAGACAGATTCGGTGGACAACCGAAGCTTCCGATCAACTTGAAGCCGCTGTGAGACGCATCCAGCAAGACGATCCAACTGCTGCCCGTGGTGTAGCCCAGGCGGTTATTGACCGCATTGAACGGCTGGCGGCCTTTCCCGGCCTTGGCCGGCCCGGAGAGGTGCGGGGAACGCGCGAGCTTGTCAGCCCGCCTTACGTTGTTGTGTATCGTTCCACCGAAGAAATCGTCGAAATCCTGCGCATTTGGCACGGGGCGCAAGACTGGCGCTGACCAGAATATTCCAGCTCTGCGGCCACCATCGCCTTCTTCCGCGGCAGCCGCAGTCCGGCGCGCTGGCTGAAGCGGGCCCGACCCCTATTCCCTAGTACACTGGAAGAGCATGATACCCACCCTAACCTGGACCCCCGAAGGCGTTCGTTTTATCGATCAGACCAAGCTCCCCCTTGAGGAGAGCTTTGTGCTCGCCACCACCTATGAACAGGTGGCCGACGTCATCGTAACCATGGTCGTCCGCGGCGCGCCGGCCATCGGCGTTTCCGCCGCATACGGCATCGCCCTCGGCACGCTCCACACCACCGCCGCTACGCCGCAGTTATTCGCCCCCGAGTTCGACCGGATCTGCGCCCGCCTCGCCGCAACCCGTCCCACCGCCGTCAATCTCTTCTGGGCCATCGACCGCATGAAGCGCCTCTTCGCGACCCTGCTCGAGCAAGGCGACACGCTCGCCCAAATCCAGCAGAAGATTCTCGCCGAAGCCCACGCTATGTATCACGAAGACATCGAAGCCTGCAAAACCATGGGCGCATTCGGCGGCCATCTCCTCCCACAAGAAGGCGGCGTCCTCACCCACTGCAACGCCGGCGCCCTGGCCACCTGCGGCTATGGCACAGCCCTGGGCGTCATCCGCTCGGCTGTCGAGCAAGGCAAGCGCATTCATGTCTACGCAGACGAAACCCGTCCATTCCTGCAAGGCGCGCGTCTCACCGCCTGGGAACTGATGGCCGACAACATCCCGACCACCGTAATCTGCGATAACATGGCCGCCAGTCTCATGCGCTCGGGGCGCATACAAGCCGTAGTTGTTGGCGCGGACCGCATCGCCGCCAACGGCGACGTGGCCAACAAGATCGGCACCTACAATGTAGCCATCCTCGCCAAAGAGCACGGCATTCCGTTCTACGTAGCCGCCCCCTGGTCCACCATCGATCTCGCCACTCCCACCGGCGAATCCATCCCCATCGAAGAGCGCTCCGCGGTCGAAGTCACGCACCACGGCGGCAAGCAATTGACCCCCAACGGCGTAGGTATCTGCAACCCCGCCTTCGATGTAACTCCGGCGAAATATGTAACCGCCATAGTTACCGAGCGCGGCGTTTTAAGGGCTCCGTACACCGAGTCGCTGCATGCAATGGAGCCGGTGACAAGTTAGCCAAGCGCCCGCGGTTGCTCAACCATCTACAGTTGTAAGCGTGGCGTTTCCCCGCTCAAACATCTTTCGCCTGCGCCGCCGCTCGCTCGCCCGCGGCGTGGCCCTCTCGCTCGGCGCGTTTGCAACCACCCTGCGCCTTGCCGGCTTTCCTGACATTCACGCGCTGCACGGCTCGCGCTGGCAAATGCTTGTTTTGCCCGTAGCCATTTGGGGAATGATCGACACCGCCCGCTGCCTTCGCCGCAAATGGAGCCTCTACCATGCCGGCGTTCTCATCCTGCTCTACTCCGAGCTGATGATCCTCGCCCTGGTCATGTTCCTCTGCCTCTATCCCTGAAGCGCGCAAAATCCAGGCGGCTCGGTTGGCATTGAATAGAAGCGCGCAGCTCAACTCCTTTTCCCGCTTCCGTCAGCCCCGCGCCGCCGTGTACCATGAGGCAATTCGAACCATCGCGCATCGGGCGATCGTGATCGAGGCAATCTGGCAAGGAATCGCACCAGGCAACACCCGGAGGAAGATATGTTGAAGGGTTTTCGAGACTTTATTCTGCGTGGAAACGTTGTAGACCTGGCCGTCGCCGTCATCATCGGCGCGGCCTTCAATTCGATCGTGGCCTCGCTGGTCGGCGACGTGATCACCCCGCTCATCGGAGCGATCGTGGGGCAGCCGAATTTCAACAACGTTGTGCTGAACGTTCATGGCAACCCGGTCGGCGTAGGCAAATTCTTCACCGCCATTGTTCACTTCCTCATCATCGCCGGCGTGGTTTATTTTGGCGTGGTCCTGCCGTTGAACCACATGCTGGCGAAGCTCAAGAAGCCTGCTCCCGACGCTCCATCCACGGTAAAAACCTGCCCCGAATGCCTCAGCGATATCCCCCTGGCCGCAAAGCGCTGCGCCCATTGCGCTCAGCCCGTGGCGTAGCTCCCAGAACATCCGGCATCCACCTGCGCTCCAGGGAAGCTCTGATCAAGCCGGCCTTGTATCAGGGCACGACTTTAGTCGTGCCGCAAATGCTGCAAAATCAACGCGGGCTTTAGCCCCTGAGGGAATGTCGATACGCAATAACAACTTGTTCAGAGCTTCCCTAATCTAAGCCGTGATACTGGTGCGTCCTGACCATGTCGCATTGGGAGGGGTCGATCACACCAGAAACGACTGATCGTCTTCGAAAGGCTGTTGTTCCGGAAGCATGCTTTGGTGCAGGATGCGCGATATGAGGACGCCATCCTCCTCGCGTCTGTAAAACACCGTGTGCCGTCCCTTTTCAAAGCGGCGCAACCCAGGACGGATCCAGCCACACGGACGACCGAGCGACGGATTGCCGGCAAGCATCTTCGCGCATCGCTCCAGGCCATTGAGGTATCGCTCTGCCTGCGCTGCTCCCCAGGTTTCAACAGTGTATGCGCCTATGCGCAGCAAGTCCGCTTTGGCATTGCGCGAGAATCGCAGCGTGGCCATGGCTAGCTTGGGTTCGCAGCCAGATTGAGCGCCTCGCGGACCTGTGCAAACACATCGCCCTCGGCAACGCCGCTTGCGTCCCCTTCGTCAATGGCCGCTCGCAGGGCGGCTAGCTTGGCCTCAAAAACCCTTTCCTCGCGTTCCAGGGTCCGAAGCGCTGCCCGCACCACTTCGCTGGCGTTCTCAAAGCGCCCGCTTTCCACCCGGGTCAGCACAAAGGTGTCGAGTTCCGGAGTCAAATTCACATTGCGAGTCGGCATGAGATCCTCCGCTGCCCTCCTCGCCAGGAAGAGAACTGGAAGCAATCGTACCATTGTTAGCAATCTTTGCCAATCAAGTGTGGTCCATTCAGGCCATTGCCTGCGCCGCGGCCGCGGTCACCGCACAGAGCGATAATCCACCTGCCCCTTAGTGTAAGCTGTGACTTTATTCACGAATCAGCGGGAGAACCAACCCGAATGATGAGACAGATCGCCGCCGCAGCCGTCGCTCTTTCTTCTGCGGGGATCCTTGCGCAGTCTCCCGCTCCCCGGCCCAAATTCGATGCCTTCGAAGTTGCCGCAATCAAGCCCGTTGACCACAATCCCAAATCGTCCCGCTACATCGTCATGCAGGGCAACAACCGCTTTGTCGAGAAAGACTACACCCTCAAGTTTCTGATTGCGGCCGCTTACAATCTCAACTCCAATGCAGTTTCCGGCGGCCCGGCCTGGATCGATTCCGATCATTACGACATCGTTGCCGTTACCCCCGGTGAAGTCCGTCCCACGCATGATGAGCAGATGGCCATGCTCCGTAACCTTCTGTCCGACCGCTTCAGACTCGCCTTCCATCGCGAGCAAAAAGAGTTCTCCATCTACGAATTGACGGTTGCCAAAGGCGGTCCCAAACTCAAGCCAAGCGCCGCCCCGCCTGACGATCCTCCACAGACCATCAGCACTGTCTATCCGCAGCGCGTTGTCCTACCGGCACGCAATCTCACCATGGGCGACCTGGCCTCGCTGATGCAACGTGCAATCCTCGATCGCCCGGTTACGGATAAGACCGGGCTCACAGGCAGATACGACTTCGACCTGCAGTGGGATCCTGATGAGACTCAATTCGGCGGTGAAATGGCAGCGGCGTCAACTGACTCCGCAAGCCCGCCATTCTTCACGGCCATTCAGCAGCAACTCGGTCTCAAGTTGGAAGCGACCCGCGGCCCCATTCAAGCCCTCGTCGTCGACTCTGCGGAAAGGCCCTCTGCCAATTGAATCCCCATCCCAACTCAAACCGTTCGCAGGCCGCTCTTACCTTCCTCATCGACCCCACTTCTCTCCGAAGGGTTCTCCACATGACAAAGCAAAAACCAACTGCGGTGTTCTTTTTCCTGGCGCTCCTTTTCCCCGCTTTCGTCTCCGCGCAAAATTCCTCCCAGCCCGCCGCGCCCACCGTCTTCGGCTACACCGACTTCGCCGCCCAGGCCAAAATCGAGGAGAAGTTCCTCGCCGTCCCCGACGCCAAACTCGCCGGCCAGCACCTCAAAATACTGACCGCGGATCCGCATCTGGCCTCTACGCCCGAAGACCGCAAGACCGCCGATTACGTCGCGCAAAAGTTTCGCGCCGCCGGTCTCGATACCGAAATCGTTCCCTATCGCGTGCTCATGAACCAGCCCAAGGTCGTCCGCGTTGAAGCCTTCGATCCCGCCGGAAAGCTGCTCATGTCCGGCCCCACCCGCGAGCACGTTGACGGCGACCCCTATCAAGACGATCCCCGCGTCGTTATGCCCTTCAACGGCTCATCCGGTTCCGGCGATGTCACCGCAGAAGTGGTCTACGCCAACTATGGCCGCCTTGAAGACTTCGACCAGCTAGCGGCACAGCACATCGACCTGCACGGCAAAATCGTGATCTGCCGCTACGGCTCCAACTTTCGCGGCGTCAAAGTCTACCTCGCCGAGCAGCGCGGCGCAGTCGGCGTACTCATCTACTCCGACCCGCAAGACGACGGCTACTACAAAGGCGACGCCTACCCCCTTGGTCCGTGGCGTCCTGAAACCGGCGTCCAGCGCGGCTCCGTACAGTACCTTGTCAAGTATCCCGGCGACCCTGAGACACCCGGCGTAGCTTCCACGCTCGATCTGCCAGACTCCGCCCGCGTCTCGCCCGACGCCGCCCAGCCCCACATCATCTCCATCCCTCTCAGCTATCACGATGCCGCGCCCATTCTTCAGGCGCTCAAAGGTCCCGGCGTGCCCCAAGGCTGGCAGGGCGCGCTGCCCTTCCGCTATCACCTGGGCGCGGTCGGGGCCCAGGCCGGCATGGGCGGCGTCAAGGTGCACCTGGTCTCCCAGCAGGACTACCAGCGCCGCATCATCTGGGATGTCATCGGAAAAATCAAAGGTACCGACTTCCCAGACGACTGGGTCGTTGCCGGCAACCACCGCGACGCCTGGGTCTACGGCGCGGTCGACCCCAACAGCGGCACCGCCGCCATGCTCGAATCCGTTCACGGCATCGGCGCGCTGATCAAGCAGGGCTGGCATCCCCGCCGCACCATCGTCTTTTGCAGTTGGGACGCCGAAGAAGAAGGCCTCATCGGTTCAACCGAGTGGGTGGAGCAGCACGCCAAAGCTCTCGAACGCGCGGTCGCCTACTTCAATACCGACGTCGGCGTCGCCGGCCCCGATTTCTCCGCGGCCGCCGTTCCATCTCTCAAGCAGTTCATTCGCGAGCTTACCCACTCCGTTCCCAGCCCGCTCGGCGCAACGGTTTATGACCAGTGGAAGGCCGCCCGTCCCGAGGCCAACGAGCACCGTGCCTCCAACGCACCACCCGACCCCACAGGCGAGGTTCGGGTCGGCGACCTCGGCTCCGGCTCCGACTTCACGCCGTTCCTCCAGCACGTGGGCGTGCCTTCCACCGACATCGGCTCCGGCGGTCCCTACGGTGTCTATCACTCCGTCTTCGACAACTTCGCCTGGTTCATCCAGAACGCCGATCCCCACTTCGTCTATCTCCAGCAAATGGCCCGCGTCTTCGGTCTTGAAGCGCTGCGCATGGCCGACGCCGACGTCCTCCCCTACGACTATGTGACCTACGCCCGCGAGATAACCGCCTACATCGATGCGGCTAAGAAAAAGGCGACTGACGCACATCTAGGCTCGCTCGATTTTGCTCCCGCCGAAGCCTCAGCATCCCGACTTGCCGCGGCGGCTGAAAAAGCGCATGAGCTTCAAGTCGCCCCACACGGCGATCTGGTCAAACTCAACCAGGCCCTCCGCCAAACCGAAACTGCGCTCATCTCAGAAGCAGGCCTGCCCAATCGCCCCTGGTATCGCCACACCATCTACGCCCCCGGCGAGTTCACCGGCTACGCCGCCGTAGTCATCCCCGGCGTCAACGAAGCCATCGACGCCAAAGACCAACCCCGAGCCGCCCAGCAGTTAGTAGTCTTGACGC
>Ga0302140_10007971_pt1 | contig 13215 bp, 10 predicted proteins | sample I_Bog_E1_1_FD_202095 | JGI IMG/M metagenome (GOLD analysis project Ga0302140, IMG submission 202095) | Peat permafrost microbial communities from Stordalen Mire near Abisko, Sweden - I_Bog_E1_1 | ecosystem: Environmental > Terrestrial > Soil > Wetlands > Peat | place: Sweden: Abisko, Stordalen...
GTCTGCCAAAGCTGAGCCGTTGCCCGCATGTCATCGCTGGAGGGATAGTTGAGCCAGAACGGAATGTGGCCGAATTCAGCATGGGGAAACATGCCGGGCAGCACCTCTTCAGCCCCCATAATTCCTTTGCTTCCCGACACTCGAAGCACGTGACGCTCGCTGGCAACCAGTCCGTCCTGGATTCTTGCCGCCAGAGCCTGTAGGCGCGGGCTGCCTTTCACCCTGCGCCGGAGGGCTGCGAGTTGCAGGGGGTCAGTGATCCGTTTGCGAGGATTTTGTTTTTTGTCTTCTTCCGCGTTCCCCAAGGTGCCTCCTTGGAATCCATCCGTTAGGGCAGACCACTGCTCAGATACTGCCGGCGCACTTGATGGCGTTTTAATTTGCCCGATGACGTTCTCGGGAGCGAGCCGGGTTTTAGGCAGATGACGTCAGCCGGTTTGAAGAAAATAGCCTTCTGCACTGCATCTCCAATTTCGGAAATCAGCTTCCCCGTGTTCGCACCCCGCACTTCAACCACCAGCACCAGTTCCTCACTGCCATTCTGGCCAGGCCGGGAAAATGCCACCACGCAGCCTTTTCTTACGCCCTCCACCTCCGACGCCAGCCATTCCACCACCTGCGGGTGGATGTTCCGCCCATTGAGAATGATCAGGTCCTTAATGCGTCCCGTTACATACAATTCGCCCGCCGCCAAATATCCCAGATCCCCGGTGCGCAGCCAGCCATCCCGCAGGATGGCTTGCCAGGCTTCGGGATTTCCAAAATAGCCCACGCCGATGGAGGGACCGCGAAGGCAGATCTCGCCCTCTGTAAAGTCTGGGAGAACTTGACCGTACCTATCCATGATCGCGAGATCAAGTCCGGGAAGAGGAGCGCCGCAGGAAACATGTTCCAGCGCAAAGCAAGTATTCTCTTCGGCCGGCACTGCTTTCGCTTCCTTTTCGAAAATAGGCTTGTCGATGCGGCAAATCTGCAATGGTTCCCGCCATCTCTTCATCGTGACTGCCAGCGTGGATTCGGCCAGCCCGTATGCCGGCGCAACGCAGTTTTCCGGAAGCTGATAACGCTGGCCGAAAAATTCGATAAATTCGCGGATGCCTTGGGCGTGAATTGGTTCAGCCCCGCAACCCAGCGCCTTGACACAGGATAGGTCCCAGTGTTCGTGATCGGAAGCGCGCGCCTTGCGCAGCGCCAGCCCGAACGCAAAATTGGGGGCGAACGAGATTGTTCCCCGGTGCGCATGCATCGTTTCCATCCATACATTGGGGTTTCTGACAAAGCGTAGCGTCGGAATGAATACAACCGAGATCCCTCGATAGATCGGGGCCAGAACAAAACCAATCAACCCCATATCGTGATACAACGGCAGCCAGGTCACCCCCTTGTCGCGCACAGGATCGGCATCCAATCCAGTGCCCACAAAGGCACGAATGTTGCTGATCAGGCACCGATGCGTAATCATCACCCCGCGCGGTTCCGCGGTCGAGCCTGACGTGTATTGCAGGAAGGCGAGATCATCCGGATCAATTCTGACGGCAGCCAGGCTGCTTCCCGGCTCCCCCTTGGCCAATTCTTCGATCTCGACGATTCCAGCGAATCCCTCCACCCGTTTCCCCAGGCTCGAAAGAACTGCCGATAAATCGCGCGAGATGGCAACGAACCTGGCCGAGGCCGATTGTAAGATGGCCTCTGTTTGCTGGAGATAATTGTCGATCCTTCCCAGGTAAAGCGGAGGGTACATGGGAACAGGAATTACCCCAGTCCGAATCGCGGCCAGAAACGTGAGAATGAAATCCTCCGGTTCGACTGCAATTATTCCCAGCCGGTCCCCTTTGACCAGCCCGCGATGCTGTAACGCCGCCCCCCGCGTACGGGTTTCCCGCTCAATCGCCGGGAAGGAATAGGGTGCTTCCCTGCCATCTTGATGCTGAAAGGTGAAACCGTTTACCGGATAAAGCTCTCCTATTTTGGCCAAGGCTTCCGCTAGCGTGCTGAAATCTGGCATGGGGACGATGATCCGGTTCTCGGCGCTCATAACTGATTTGCCGCTGCAGAGGTCTTTGGCGAAGGCAGCATACGCATGGAACTCGACCGCCAGGTGAGTAGTAATGCCAGCGTGGCACTGAGGAGGGCGCCGAGGCAGCACCGCAGACCCAAGCCCGGCTCCGACAGCAGCGTCTGCACGCCCATGATGAGCAGAATTACTGCCAGCGCCCCCTGTACAAATTGAAAGACAGGAGTCCGGAACGGCCGGCGCACATTGGGTTTATCCCGCCGCAGTTTCAGCACGGCCACCATAAAGGCCGCATAAATCAAGCACATAATCGACGCCCCAATGAGGGCAGCTACAATCTCCAGCCGGAAAAGCAAAATCCCCGCGCCTGCGGTCAAGGCCAGTCCCCCCAAAACCAGAATGGCTCCCACAGGGCAACCCGTCCGCAACGAGACCGCTCCGCACCACTCTGGCAACTGGCCTTCTTGGGCCAACATGAAGATCAGTTGGGATCCGCCGAGAATTCCGGCGTTGAAAGTGGAGAAGATCGCCATGACCGACAACAAGAGCGCCAGGTAAGGACCCATGGTTCCATAAAGAGTAGAAAAATAGGGAATCTGAGGGACTGGAGTACGCGCAATCGCGGCCGGCGCCAGTTGTGAAGCCGTGCCAATGACAAACAGGCTGTAGGCCAGAAAAAGCACCAGCACGGTTGCGGGCATCGAAAAGGGAACCTTGCGCTCGTACGCCTTAGCCCGCAAACCCAAGGGCGTCACCCATTCGAAGCCGGTATAGAGGAACACGCTCATTCCCGCCAGTGCGGGCAGCATCATGGCTTGTCGCAAAGTATCCTTGGGAGAAAAAATCTCCGTCAGACTCACTTTCGCGTGGAACAAACCCAGGATGCCGGATATAACAATGAGCAAAACTGAGATCGAGGTGGTGAATATCTGCAAACCTCGCGGCAATTCAAACCCGATCAAGTTGATCGCGGCGACGAACACAATCAATACGGTGATGGTCACCATCGGCAGGGTTCGGGGAAAAACCGCAGATACCACCTGGGAAAAGACAAAGCCCTCCAGTCCGGCAATCAAAACGACGAAGATTAAATATAGATAGACCAGAGTGAGGGAAGGACGATCGCCAAAGGTCGCCTTGAAATAGGTTCGCACGCCGGGAGCGGATGGGTAGATGCTCGCCAGTTCACCAACCGAGAGCGCGATGACCATGCAGAAAAGGCCGGAAAGTGCGACTCCCGCCAAAATCCACACGGCGCTGGCGGCCTCAAACAGTCCCGCCACCATCGTGAACGAACTCGTCGCCATGGCCATCCCCACGCCAATGGAAACGTAGAAGAAGAACTCTACTCTTCCTTTCATCATCCCGGCTCTTCCTTACACTGCTGCGGATACTTGCCTGAACACTGGTATCGGGTGCGGCTACTCTTAGCCCAATCGCCACACAACCATTGCCAGCGCTTCCAGCTTCACCTTGTCGCGCTCCTGCGAAAACACGGCTAATGCCCCATCCAGAAGAGCCGTGGCGGGATTGTATTTGCCGGAGAAGATGTCCTTGAGCACGGTCTCTTCAGCTTCCAGATGCACCAGACCGTCGGCCTCCTCATCGGCAACACTTGCCTTCTGCACTTCCGCCATCTCGTCGTCTTTTACGACCAGGCGATATTTGGAACCGGTGTCGGTGGCGCTCAACAGAATCAGACGATTCCAATTCTTGACCAGCTTCTTCGCTCTTTCGTTGCCGTTGAACTGCTTCTGGAACTTTTGCAGAGTAGTTTCGTAGTCCGCGCTGCTAACAAGCCACATAAATGGTCCCTCCGGTCGCTTCCGATCCACGTCGAAATGCTTGCAGCTATACCCACGGTTGGGTCAGGCCGAGGATCTGAGTGCCGATGACAATCTTCACCGTGTCATCCGCCGGACCCATGACCGAGCCCGCGCGACCGTCTCGATAACACCGCTCCACCTGATGCCCTCGCTTATATCCCGCGCCGCCGCATACCTGAAGCGCCTTATTGGTCACGGCGATGGCCATTTCACATGCCGCGGGTTTCAGGGCGGCCACTTCAATAAAGAAAGGATCGTCCGGGTTGCCTCGAACCACATCGTCGAGAAGTCCGGCTTGGTTGAACTCGTTGAACAGCACCATTGCGTTATCCGCGGCAAGCGCAATTCGCAGCATCATGAAGCGGACCGTATCGATCGCCACCCGCATCTCGGCGACCAGTCGCTGCACCGTTTCCAGGTGGGCCAGCGATCGATTGCTGTCAGAATGGATCCGCTTCTTCACGTGTTCCACCGCAGCGTCATATGCCGCCTGGGCCACACCCACATAACATGCGGCCAGACCGCACAGATAAAGCGGCAACGCGTAGGACATCATGTACGAGAACCCTTCCTTATGAGCCCCCATGCGATTGCCCAGCGGAACTCTGCAATTCTGGAAGTGAATCGGACGGCTGCTGTTGCCGCGCAATCCCATACCATCCCACACCCCGATGGGTTTAATGTTCGGGTCGGTTCCCACGATCAGAAATATGCTCAAATCGTGTGGGGAAGACTCCGCATCCCCACGCACTGGAACCAGGTAATAATCCGCGTGGCCCGAACTCGTGCAAAATGACTTGAAGGAGTCGATGACGAATTCTTCTCCGTCCTGCTGGGCATAACTGTCCATGTGCCATATTTTGTTGCCCGAGCCGGGCTCCGTCATGGCAAACGCGCCCAGTCGCTCTCCCCGCACAATCGGAGCGATAAACTCACTGACCTGTTTTTCATTTGCCGTGGCACACATCAGCGGAATGGTTGTCTGGTGCATGTGGTACGACATGGCGGTGGCCGCGCACGCCTTCGCGATCGCTTCGGTAACCAGCACCGCGGTAACAATGCTTTCCCCGGCGCCGCCATATTCTTGTGGCACCAGGAGACCGAGCAATCCCGCTTCGCCCAGTGCTTTGATATTCTCGCAGGGAAAATGGCCGTCCCGATCGACCTGCTCGGCATTCGGCCGGATAACATCGCGGGCCACATTCTCAGCAATGCGTTTCCATTTGCCTTGCGCCGTCGTCAGTGCAAGGCCCTCCAAGTTCAAAAAGGCTGGCATAAGAACCTCATCGCAATCTTCCAACCGAACGGACAAATCATCACAACTCGTCTCATTGCCGTTGCTCGATCCGGCTATCGAATGTTTCGAAACCGTGCATCCACGCCCATTCACGAATCTGACGTACGCGTTGTACCGAGAGCGGTCCATACGAGTAGTGGTTGCTGGCCCCGACAAAACCCAGCAGAATCGTTTCCGCCAGACAGGCATAGAGTTCGCCGCTTCGCAAACCCATGCCAGGAATCCCCAGCGATTGCCCCAGAGGAGCGCGCAACATTCCGCCGCGAATGACCGTTGCATTCGGGCGCTGCGAGATTAACAACGGGTCAACGTCCTGGGGAACTGCCACATCGCAGACCACGACTGGCCCATCTCCGATATGAGAGGCGTTCACCACCGACTGCGGCGCATTGGTAGCCGACACGATAATTTCGCAGGTTTGCAATTCTTCCATCGACTGGCTGATCTGGATGGGAGCGGCCGTTCCCATCTCTTTCACCAGGCCGAAATAAATTTTCTCGCCAGTATCGCCGGACACGATGCGGCCATTCCCCAGCATTTTTTGTACGATCTGGCTGCGCATCATAACCTTCGCGATGCCACCATCGATCTGGCCCGCGACCAGCCGCTCAAAGGCGGCCGTGTAGAGGCGCTCCGCCACGGGCTGCAAGAACCGCTCCGCCCCCCGCCGCCCAATCAAAACAATGCGGCCTGCTTTCTCCGAGATCAATTCGGCAACTGTAGCTCCCACGTTCCCCGCCGCGCCGACCACCCCAAGGCGGCATCGTTCCGGTTGCAGTCCGACCCGTTCTACCGTGTGAAGCAGAACGTCTTGTATTACAGCGACTGTCAGACTGTTGCCGCTGGTCAGCACAATCTCGTCCTCCACCAGATCGCGGCCGCTGTCGCACACAATGGAAGTGTGTCCGCCCAGCCCCACAACGTTGCATTCCAGCTCTCGCGCAAGTTGCAACCCCTCCCTTACCATGCCCAGACACCAGTCGCTTCCATCCCGCATGCTTTCGATCGCCTGGGCCGCCGTGAACGGAACTCCGATCACAACCAATCGAATCGTCTCGCCCGTCGCCGAAGTGATTTCGGTCTCGTGCGTCACGAAGGGGTGCAGAAGCCCCTCAGTTCGTTCCAGAAACGTAGCGCATTCGGCTTCCGAAAAAGAAGACAAGCCGGGCTCCCAATTCCGCAAATCTGTGGTCGTCGTGAAGTGCACCAGAAAGGCCACTCGCCGCTTGCGATTGTCTGGTTTGATTAAACCTTTGCCCGCTGGCGCGGAAGCATGCGACTCCGCCGGCGGGGCCGGGGTCGCTCCGCTGCGTCCAACCATGAAACCGACTAACTGTTGAATATTCCCGGCACTGAGGTGCGTCAGAAAGTCACCCAGTCCCGCATACAAACGCTCGCAAGCATCGTCAGAGATGTATGCCGAGGGTTCCACACGAAGCACCGCCTGCTCCGACAGCGTAGGTGCCATTCGAATCCCATGCTGTGCCAGCAGATAACCGCACGCCAGGTAGGAAATCACTTTCTGTTCTGACAGCACACGCACTAACGGCGAAGCAGATTCGTTTTGCGGGGCCAGTTCGATGCCTATCATCAGCCCTTCGCCCCGAACCTCCGCGATCTGCTTGGGAAACTTAGCTTGCAAGGAGCGAAGACGCCGCAGCAGGGCATCTCCTTTTCTCTTGCATTGGTCGATAAGTTCTCCACCATTCCTGTCCAGCAGTTCCATGGCCCCGAGTGCGATGAAGCTGGAGTAGTCGTCATCGGCAAATGTCGAAGTGTGAAGATATCCGAACTCTTCCCGATAGTGCTGCCGGTCCACTAGTAACGCCGAGATCTTGGCTAACCCGCCCCCCAGCGCTTTCGATAACAGATAGTAGTCGCCACGCACCCCACTCTGTTCGGAAGCGAGAAAAGTCCCGCACCTTCCCATTCCGCTTTGTATCTCATCGATAACAAGCGGGAAGCCATATTCATCGGCGGACTTTCGTAATGACCGCATAAACCGGGAGCTGAGTTGATGAATTCCACCTTCGCCCTGGATAGGTTCGCAAAAACAGGCAGAGATATTGACTAAGTTCCGCCATTCAAGGTCCACTTTTCCATCGTCTTCATAACTAATTGTGAGATATCGAATCTTGGACTTTTGAATCGCTTCTTCCAGAGCGGCGGTGTCATCCCGCGGGATGAAGGTCGCCGCAACCCCAATCCTTCCCCAAGGCGCGCGGAATTCTCGCCTGTGGGTTAGTTGGAGGGCGCCAGTCGACTTGCCATGGAAACTGCCCTCTATCGCGAGAAATACCGGGTCCGTTTCCAATATCTCTCTCGTCTTAGCTTCCAATCTTCTGAGCACGGAGTCCACGGAAGCGAATGACTCTTCCCCGAGCAGATTGGCGGCGAGCGGAAGGAAATCCGCTGCGACGTACGCGCTGCCTTCCCGCAGGCGGATCCTCAGCCTTCGCATCTCCTCTAGAGTTGCCTCGAGGAGGCATTCGTGGGATCGATGCCTCTCCAGTTCGGCGTGTTTGATCGCCGCCTCGATCGCCTCGGTCCCGCTGTTTCCCAGCGTCACCACATAGGAGCGACCGGTTGTGCGCCCTACGCACTCCGACAATACACGCGCAAGCTGGCCGGCATAGGAACGCACGCTGGCCTGGGCATGAAATGGGAATTGATGGGCAAGTGCCTGCTCCGCTCGCGCCACGAGTTCGGGATGATTATGTCCGAAAAGCGAGGCCCCATACCCGCCGAGGAAGTCAATGACTTCAATTTCTCGGTCTCTGTCGTCCCGATAGTAAAGCGAGTCTCGCCGGGCCCGATGGAAGGTAGCGTCCAGGCGAAATGCCGCAAGCAGCTTCGCAATGCGTGGCTTCAGAAATTCCCGGAAGCTGTTGCGATCCTCACTCTCGAGGAAAGGGAGCCCCTGCGGATTGTCTTGGGTCGTTGAATGCAGCATCAGTCCTATACCCCGCACCATGCTTGGCGGAATCCAGCTTGCCAAGGTATCGTGCTAACTGCCCCACCGTCGCCATCGCAAAAAGCTGTTCTGGATCAAGCTGAATCTGGAATTCCTCTTCGATACGTACTATAAGTTCAAGAATGCGCACCGAGTCAACTCCATAAGCGAGCAGACGAGCGTTGCTTACGACCTTTGCCGGATCGACCAGGCAGCTTTCCGCTATCAACTTTCGGAGCCGTTCCATAACGGGCCCGTCACCTTCTAAGTGGGGACCGTCCAGCGTTTTCATTGTTTCTTTCCTTCTTCTGGTTTTAGTTGTAGAATGCATCCCAACTTTGCTAAGTGCCGCTGGTGACGAGAACAACAGATAAGGATATGTGGAGCGAGACATTAGCATTGTTATCTTTCTAAGTCAACTGGATAACTCATAAGCACGCGCTCCGGAGTGCGCGCTAGGGTGGAGTAATCGGCACCGGGAATTGGCGTCACTGCATGTGACGACATTGCGTTTCTCTGTGCTTGCCACGGCGAGCGTACGCCCGTTATACAGACGGCTCGACGGCGATGACAAATTTGCCTCCAGGACCGAAGGCGTCCAACCCACTGGGTTTTCTCACACCTGTGCGCCGCGACATAATCTCCTTCCTTCGTCGAATTGCCCGCGAATACGGTGACATTGTTTGCTTCCGAGTCGGGCCCATGCGGGTCGTCCTGCTCAACCATCCGGACTTCATCAACGACGTCCTCGTAACCCGGCAAGCCAATTTTGTGAAGGGACGGCCTCTGGAACTTGCGAAGAACCTTCTGGGAGAAGGGCTTCTCACTAGTGACGGCGAGTTGCATCGGCGGCACCGCCGGATTGTTCAACCCGCGTTTCATCGCGAGAAGATCGAATCCTACAGCACAGTGATGACCGACTATGCCCTCCGAATCAGCCAGGGCTGGCGCGATGGCGCTACTGTGGATATGGCGCAGGAAATGATGCGCATGGCCCTGGGCATTTCAGGCAAAACGATGTTCAATACCGACGTTGATGGAGAAGCCGAAACCATCGGCAGAGCGTTAGCCTCGGCCATGAAGCTTTTTGACCGGTTATCCATCCCCTTGATTCAAGTCCTCTTGCGGCTGCCTTTGCCCAGCACCTTGCAGTTTTATCGCGCCAAGCGGACTCTCGATTCCATTATTTACGACATCATTCGTCAGCGCCGCAGCGATGGCCGTGATGGCGCCGATCTTGTCTCCATGTTGATTCGCGCGCGAGATGAGACAGCGAACGGCAACGGGATGACGGACGAAGAAGTCCGCGATCAGGCGCTGATCTTTTTTCTTGCTGCCTATGACACCACGGCCCTGGCGCTGACCTGGACGTGGTATCTACTTTCCTTAAATTCGGAGGCGGAATCGTTACTGCGCGCCGAACTCGCCGCCGTTCTCAACGGAAGGGTGCCCGGGCCTGAGGACTTGCCCGCCTTGAAATACACGCGCGCGGTATTCGCGGAAGCTCTTCGCCTCTATCCGCCCGGCTACGTTATCGCGCGAAGAGCGCTCACTGACTTTGAAATCGGCGGCTATCGGGTTCCCCGGAATTCCACCGTTCTCATGTCCCCCTACCTCATTCATCGCGACCCTCGATATTACGAGCGCCCGGAAGTATTCGATCCGGGACGATGGGAGCGCCAGCCGCACGGCGACCGGCACAAGTTTTCATATTTTCCATTCGGCGGGGGAGCTCGTACTTGCATTGGGGACAACTTTTCCTGGACCGAGGGAACGCTTGTCCTGGCGACTCTTGCCCAGCAATGGTCATTGCGTCTCGCACCGGGCCATGAGGTTGCTTATTTGCCCTTGCTGAATCTGCGGCCCAAGTATGGAATGCGTATGGTTCTTCGGCGGCATTCCGCATGCGAAGATACGCGCCTGGTGGTCTGATCGATCGGGAACATAAGTTCCCTGGTGAGTGTGCTTTAGAAAGTGCCAGGAGTGTGAAGGATGGGTTTGGCGCCGGAATCATTGCGGTTTATGAGTAGCCCCGTGCATTACGTCGATACCTCCTCGGCCCGCATTGCCTACAGGAAAATTGGCGCAGGTGAGCCTCTGCTGCTGCTCCACGGCTGGCCACTCTCCAGCCTGACATTCCGAAAGTTGATGCCACTTCTCGAACACCGGTTCACCTGCTATCTGCCTGATCTGCCGGGCGCCGGTGACTCAACGTGGACCGATCAGACCGACTTTAGCTTCGAAGGCCGGGCCCGGATCCTTGCCGATTTTGTGAATCAACTCAAGTTACGTAACTACTTTTTGCTGGCGCAGGACACGGGCGCCACCGTAGGCAGATTCCTCGCGCTGCTCGACACAGACCGGATTCAAAAAATCGCCATGATCAACACTGAGATTCCCCATCACCGCCCACCGTGGATCCCGCTCTACCGGCGGCTTCTCGTCTTGCCCGGCTCGGAACTGCTGTTCCGGCAGTTCCTTCGCAGCCGGCAGTTCGTCCATTCCGCCCTGGGTTTCGGATCCTGTTTCTGGGACCGCGCGCTGCTTGACGGCGAATTCACGGAACTCGTGATCAACCCTATCGTATCCTCTGCCCGGGCCATGCGTGGCCAAGTGCTGGTTCTCCGGGGCATCGACTGGGCCGTACTGGATGGCATGGCGGACGTCCATTCGAAAATCCAGATCCCGGTTTTGCTCATTTGGGGAGAAGATGACGCCACATTTCCGGTGGAGCGGGCGCGCGAAATGGCGGCTCAATTCCCAAAGAGCATGGGAGTTAAAGCGATCCCTCATGCAAAATTGCTGGTCCAGGAAGAGCGTCCTGAAGCTGTGTCCCAGGCCATTTGCGATTTTTTTCTCGGCCACAACGGTCCCCTGGCCCAGTCAGGTTGAGAATTTCCGCAAGCAAAATCGAAAGCTAAGGACGGATCGTCGTGAACGATGAAGTGCAAGTTTTCCGAAGAGAAATCGCCAGGAAGACCATTCATCTGGTCGGCCTTGCGGTGCCGGTGATTTACTTTTTCACGCCCCGGACCCTGGCTGTTCAAATTCTTGCCGTGCTTTCGACCATCAGCATCGCCCTCGACTTTGTGCGCCACCGTCATCGCGCGACCGGGCATGTGTTTAACGGGATTTTCGGCGGCATCCTGCGAAGCCATGAACAGGACCCGCTTTCCAAACAGATGAATTCCGTCTCCTGGTTTTTTATTGCCGCGACTTTATCGGCGGCGGTCTTTCCAAAATATATAACTATTATGAGTGTCACCATGGCACTGTTCGGAGACGCCCTCTCGGCGATTGTTGGAATGCAGTTTGGCCGCCGCCGCACGTTCCGCGGAAAAAGCTTCGAAGGTAGTTCGGCATTCTTTCTGGTGGCATTGGCAGTCGTGATGCTCTTCCCAAAGATTGCAAACGATCCACGCGAGTATCTGATTGGCGCGGTCGCAGCGGCAGTGGGCACCTTTGTCGAGCTGCTATCCACGGATGCCGTGGATGATAACTTCACTGTACCTTTGAGCATCGCCCTCACTATGTGGGCGTTGTATAAGTGGATGTTGCCGGCGCTCGACATGCAATTCCGCGCTTAGACTCATCCGGTCTGCGCTGTCTGTTCTGAAGTAGTAGATGGTTATAAGTTGTTTTTATCCCTGGGCTCGGCAGGCATGCCTTCTCGGTGTGGGAGGAATCGAATGATGAAGGAAATGGCGTTTGACGCAGTGCAATTCAGGAAGGTCTTGTCTCGATTTGCGACCGGTGTGGCGGTCGTAACTACATCTGCAGAGGGTCAGGTCCACGGCATGACTTGCAATGCTTTCTGCTCTATCTCCATCTCTCCCATGAGCGTTCTGGTTAGTCTCGCAAAACATTCCCGCACGGAGAGGATGATCAATGACGGGGGAGTGTTCGCGGTAAATGTCTTGAGCGAATCCCAGAAGGAAATCTCGGAACGCTTCGCCGGAAAGCACAAAGACAAGGAAGCCCATCGCTTTCAGGACATTGCATGGACAAGGGCTGTGACCGGGGCTCCGATTCTTCTAGGCACGCAGGCATATTTGGATTGCAGAGTGAGCACTAATTTTGACGGCGGCACGCATACTCTTTTCGTGGGAACGGTGGTCGCGGTGCACGCCGACGAGTCGCAACATCCACTGATCTTTTTTCAATCGAAGTATATGGGAGTAAATGGTTTGAAATTGCTGTAGACCGTCCGGTGCGGCCTGAGGCCTTCGGAGGCGCGAGCCGCATTCAGGCCCGTGCCCGCAGATTCCACCTTCGTCGCAGGAAACTCGATGCCGTCCAGAAACTCGATTCATTCGGTTCCAGCGCAGCATTCGGCTCGGCGTAAGCTTTCCGTTCTGGCACCCTGTATCTTTACCGTCGGCAGGATTTGTTGCGGCTTCTTTGTGATCATCGCAACGTTCCGCGCTGTGCAAGACTTTGCCGGGGCGGCGACAGCTGCCTGGGCCCTGGCAAGGTTTGACAATGCCACGAAAGCAATCGGTCTTGCGCTCGTCTTCGATATTCTGGACGGGAGTGTTTCCAGGCTGCTGGGTTCGGCTTCGAACTTGGGTGTGGAACTCGATTCGTTGGCGGATGTTGTTGCGTTCGGAATGCCTTCCGCCGTGCTCGTTTTCTTCTGGGGCGTGGATCTGATTCCGCTGGGTGGTAACGTTCTGCTGCATGATGTTTTCATGGTTGCGGCAGGTCTCGTCGGCTGCCTCTTCATTACCGCCGCAGTATTCCGCCTCGCGCGTTTCAATCTCCAAGCGCTAGCGCCCGGCGACAGCGATCAGCGTTTCTTCGTAGGCCTGCCAGTCCCCGCTGCCGCTGCGGTCATCGCTGCGGTCATTCATTTTTTGAAACATCCGCTACGGCTGCCCGGAGTGGGACTGATGTGGCTTGTCCTGACGTCAGTCCTGGCGCTGCTCATGGTTAGCCGTATACGTTATGAGACTTCCGGGTTGGTGCCGGTCCGCTTCCGAACTCCATATTTCTGGCTGCCTTTCCTGGCGTTGTTCGCCTGCGCCCTCTGGTTCTATTCCGAACTGGTAATTCTGGTGACAGTCCTTGGCTTCGTTGTGTCCGGCCCATTAGGCTACGCCGGTTCGCGCCGGCGGCGATTCGA
>Ga0302140_10007972_pt1 | contig 13214 bp, 14 predicted proteins | sample I_Bog_E1_1_FD_202095 | JGI IMG/M metagenome (GOLD analysis project Ga0302140, IMG submission 202095) | Peat permafrost microbial communities from Stordalen Mire near Abisko, Sweden - I_Bog_E1_1 | ecosystem: Environmental > Terrestrial > Soil > Wetlands > Peat | place: Sweden: Abisko, Stordalen...
CTTTGCAAAACCATTGCGGCGTGCCGAAATTCGGCTCCGGGGCAAGGCGTGGTTTGGAGGCATGGCAAAAGCTCCGAACGGAGGAAATGTTGCGAGCACACCTTGGAGGAAATATCACCGTCAAAGAACTTGCCAATGCTTGTTCAATGTCGGGAAGTCATTTCGCCCGATGTTTCCGGACGAGCTTCGGAACTTCCGTTCACCAGCGCTTGATTCAGCTTCGAATCGAGTCCGCCAAGAAATTGTTTTCGGAGACAGCAAAGACCGTAACACAGGTCGCGTTGCTTTCTGGCTTCTGCGATCTGGCCGCTTTTACCCGGAGCTTCAGCCGCATGGAGCACATGACTCCCTCACATTGGCGCCGCGCCAACAACAATGCGCCTCCCCCGGCGGTTAAACCGCGTAAACCGTCCTCTGGACCTCGCGGCGAATCGTAGCTCTGCGGCAAGGGCACACGAATCGCGGCGCGCTTCTTATCATTTACGCCTCGTCCGGCTCCGGTATGTGTCCCGCGACTTTGCGGCGCATCAGCGGTATTCAGCGATTGTCTGGCGCGGAGTTGGAGGGTTCGATTCTACATTTCCGGCCGTCTTTAGTGATTCGATTTCACAAATCTGCACGATTTCGACAATCTGTGGCAAGCCGAAGACGTGATGATAAAGAACGAGGTTCCTGAGCGGTGCGGACCCGGTTAATATTCTGACCTCAAGATAGTTAGCCCGGTACGGCGATCATTGCGGGCGATTGAGAATGACAATCCGAAGCGCGATTCCTACGGCATGGATCATATTGGTGCTCACGACGCAGCCCGCAGCTGCGCTGGACCCCAGATTCCGACTTACCCAGTATCGACACACGGCATGGAGAGTGCAGGACGGTGTATTTGACTCCGCACCGAACGCGATCACGCAGACAACCGACGGATACATCTGGATTGGCACGAACTCCGGACTGGTACAACATGATGGAATTCGCTTTGTTGCGTGGACCCCCCGGCCGGTACACGCGATATTGGCGCGGTCTACTCGCTGCTTGGCTCCTCTGACGGAACGCTGTGGATCGGGACTGCGGAGGGGCTCTTCAGCTGGAAAAATAACAACTTAAGAAAGCACGTCCAATATCGTATCAACTCAATCCTGGAAGATCGAGACCACAGAATTTGGGCGGCGCGTTCAAGGGTTTCAAATTCGAGTGGTGGTCTGTGCCAAGTGGTTGGTGATCACCCTGGATGCATGGGAGGCGATGCTCAAATGCGCCTTCCCTATGCAGGATCGCTGGCACAGGATACACAAGGAAATCTTTGGATCGGCTCTTCAAACGAATTGATGCGATGGAATAAGGATGGGTTTGCGAGGTTTTTCGGAAGAGAACTGGAGCCGTTTCAGGCACTCGGTTCCGTTGAGGGCATCGCGGCTGCGAAGGATGGGTCTGTTTGGGTGGCGATCCCCCGGAAAGGCCTGGGCCTCTTTCGGATACTTCAAGCCGCTCCAGTCAAATACAAGCTCCCAAATGCCGCCACGGAACAAGCCAATGCGCTATTCGTCGCCCATGATGACTCGCTCTGGGCGGGGACGATCAACGATGGAATTTACCGGGTGCAGAATAAGCGAATTGACCATTTTCGGAGCGAGGATGGGTTGTCCAGCAACCTCATTAACGGGTTCTACCAGGATCGGGAAGGAAATCTGTGGGTGGCAACTTCGAAGGGTCTGGACTGTTTCCGTGATAATCGAATCGTTACGTTCTCGCGATCCGAAGGATTAACGGCAGATTCTGCCGCGTCTGTCCTCGCAACCGATGATGGCGATATCTGGATTGGAAACCGGGGTAGCCTTGACCGATTGCACGATGGTGAAGTGATCTCGATTCCGATTCCGGGACGGCGGGTCACCTCATTGTGGCAGGACCGCGCAAAACGACTGTGGGTGGGCGTGGACAATCAACTCACACTTTATGACGGGGGCGAGTTTCGCCGAATTCCTCGCGCTGATGGAAGCCCGATTGGAGTCGCTCGCGAGATTGTTGAGGATAACAAACAGAATATCTGGGTCACGACAACCGGGCAGGACCACAAGCTTTTTCGGATCAGGGACCAGCAGGCAGGAGAACCAGTAGCTATCGATAGAGACCTGGTACCCCACGATCTCGCGGCGGACCCGGAAGGCGGAGTTTGGCTGCGCTCTGGGACTACTCTCGGGCACTATCACACCGGTCATTTAGATACGTTTCGATTGAGACATGTCGATACACTCCCTTCAGGTTTGACCATAGACCCGGACCGGTCGCTATGGATCCCGACTCCGAGCGGGATTGTTCGCTGGAAGGATCGCGAAATAAAAACAATGTCTTCCAGGAATGGTCTGCCCTGCGATGCGATGCTCAGCGATTCGCGACAATCAATCCGACCTGTGGATCTACGCCAGGTGCGGATTGATTCGTATTGCCGATACAGAACTGCAACGCTGGTGGAAACAGCCCGACACAATCGTACAGTTCGAATATTTCAACGTTCTCGATGGCGCGACACCAGCGCTTTCTACATTTCACCCGGCTGTTTCAAAATCGCCTGACGGGCGCCTGTGGTTTGTCAATGATTCTGTTGTGCAAATGGTCGATCCGAATATGCAGCGGAATCGACTTCCGCCGCCGGTATAAATCGATGAGATCCGTGCCAATCAAAACAGTTATGTTACTCAAACCGCACTTCGCCTTCCGGCCGGCAGTCATGACATTGAAATCAGCTATACGGCGTTAAACTTTGTGGCGCCTGAGAAGGTTCGGTTCCGATACAAACTCGATGGGCGAGATCTGACATGGCAGGACGTGAGTGTTCGGCGGCAGGTGTTTTATAGCGACCTTCCGCATGGTCAGTACCGTTTTCAGGTGACAGCGGCCAATAGCGACGGGGTGTGGAACGAAAAAGCCGCCTCCCTTAATTTCTCCGTCGATGCGGCATGGTATCAGACCCGGTGGTTTCAGGCGGCGGGGCTCGCTTTTCTTTTGGCAGGCATTTGGTCAGGTTATTCTGTTCGCTCGCGCCAACTCGCACGCGAGTTCAGCGTCCGGCTGGAAGAGCGCGTGAGAGAGCGAACACGGCTCGCACGCGATCTCCACGACACCTTACTTCAGAGCTTTCAGGGGATAATGCTGCATTTGCAGGCTGTAAATGATCAACTGCCAGAAGGAAAAGCCAAACAACAATTGCGGCAGAGCATCCATCGCGCTGAGATAGCACTTGATGAGGGGCGAACTGCGGTCTCGGATCTGCGCTCGCTTGCTTCCACCAGAATGGATCTAGCCGAAGACGTCAGGCAGTTAGGCGATGATCTGGCAGCGAGGGGAGCCGCATCGTTTCATATTGGGGAGGATGGAGTCCCGCGGGCATTGCAGCCTATTGTCCGGGACGAAATATATCGAATCGTCCACGAAGCACTGCGAAACGCATTCAGACACGCCCAGGCGCGTCTTGTCCGGGTGGAACTCCACTGGGATAAAGGGGGGCTTCAGGTGCGAGTACGCGATGATGGGCAGGGCATTGCGGCCAAAATACTCGAAACCGGACGTGCGGGCCATTGCGGTTTGCATAGCATGCGAGAACGCGCGGGGCAAATTAGCGCGCAGTTCGATATCAGGAGTTGCGCGGGAACAGGTACCGAGGTTGAATTGCACATTCCAGCCTCAACCGCCTATGCCCCGTCGCGGTGGCGATCTCTTTTCCCCGCATTCACAATAAACGTATCGAGGGATAATCCGGGTGATGGAGGTCGGCTAGCATCCGAAGTGCTGGATAGTGGTGTCGATCAGAACGAGTGAGCAACCCGACGAGAAAGTGAGCAACTCTGGCCTATTGCTGATCGTCTCGGGGCACCGGTTGGCCGGAGTCGGAAGGACGTAACGATGACTTGCGAACCGCCTAAGATCTCATGGTCCCGGCCCAGCCAGAACCCGATTCGACTGCTCGTGGTTGATGATCATCCGCTCCTGCGGTCCGGTGTCGCGGCACTGGTCGCCAATCACCCGGACATCGTTCTCGTCGCAGAGGCCAGCGACGGTCAAGAGGGTGTCGAGAAGGTTTGCAGCCATAATCCAGACGTTACGCTCCTGGACCTGCAAATGCCGGGTCTAAATGGTATTGATGCACTTATCGCGATGCGAGAGGTGCGACCCAGCGTGCGAGTAATCATCCTGACTACGTATTCGGGTGACGCACACATAACTAAGGCCATGACGGCTGGGGCCCAGGGCTATCTTCTGAAAACTCTTCTTCATATAGACCTGTTAGCTACGATCCGTGCAGTTTATGCCGGCCGAAAGATGATGTCGCCCTCAGTGGCGGCCCAAGTGGCCGCCTACTCCGCGGCGGACGCGTTAACCTGTCGAGAACTGGATGTGCTTCGCTTGTTGAGCAATGGTTGCGCCAACAAGGAGATCGGCCACAAACTGTCGATCACGGAAGACGCGGTAAAGAGTCGCATGAAAAATATATTCGTAAAATTAAATGCGAACGATCGCGCTCACGCGGTGTCTATTGCGCTCCGGCGCGGGATACTCGACCTGTAGTCCACCAGCGCGAAAGAGCACACGGTGACTGGCTCACGGGAGTCACTATTCAATCAGGGAGTGAGTCGGGCGAGAAGAACGCTTCCCGCCTGGGTTTGATGCAAGGCCCCAGCCGAATGTCAAACCCGTGACGAGATCGCATATGCGGGAGGACTCAGGGCGACACCGTCACCGCAACCGAAAGACGTCAGGATGGGATCTATCCGTGTCGTTGAAGGGGGCCGCGTTTGGACATCTCGAAAACGATGCTGCGGCTTGAGTGTTCTCTCCTCCACTTTCCCGGAGTCGCGCCAACAACGTTTGCAAAGGCCCGGGTAAGGGCGGCTTGATCAAAAAATCCGGTGTGCGCCGCAATTTCCGCCAGCGAGCTATTCGTTTCGGACAGAAGGGCCTTCGCGATCTCCACGCGACGAAGAGTTAGGTAACGATGTGGGGAGGTCCCAAACGATCTCCTGAACGCTCGCGCAAAATGGCTGACCGAAAGCCGGCATTCCTCGGCAAGTATTTCCAGCTTTAACTCGCCGTCCAGGTGCTCGTGGAGTAACTCCACAGCGCGCCGCATTTGCCACGGGGCCAGACCTCCTTTGAGTTGCAGTGTAGGTTCGCGAAGCTGACCGTATCGCCCCACAAGGTGCGAACAAACCGTCATGGTGAATGAATCCATGAACAACTGAGAGAACATCTCCGGCCTGTTCAGACATGGCAGAATCGATTGCGTCAGGTGCTGGAGAACGGGGTCGGGAGATCCATAAACACAGTGGAGGCGCTTAACATGGCGCATTCCGGCATCGTCCGTAAGGGAGTCGAGGGTTACCCGCGGAACATGGAAATGGACCCAGTCGATGGGGCCTGGATTTCGAATACTCGAATCCGACTCGAGGTCGCACATGGCGACTCCGCCTACGGGCCATGCCCCCGTCTTTGTGTACTTCGCATCGGTCCACAGTTCCCATTCGCCGGAATTTGCATGATTGAGATGGACCGAAACAACGTAGGCCCTTTCAGAAGGGATGGACGCAGTTCGCTCGGGGATGCCACTGCGTGCGCTCAGGCGGGTAATCGCCAGTTGCGGACGGACGACGGAGACCGCGGAATCGATCGCAACGTGGGGCGGTTGGTTCATGGTGAAATACTTCGCCATCTGCGCGCCGTAGGCGCTTTCCGGGTTCGATGAAGTGGTCATGGATGGCTCTGTGCCAGCGAGTGATCGTGGCTGGGATTTTCGTGCCGTGCTTCAGGCGTTCGTGCGGAATCCCGGTACTGTTCGGCCTGAGTGTTATTCACGGCAACCTCTGGAACGAGACGACCAGTCGATAAATGAAGAATACACCTCTTCCTGTACCGTTTTCAACAGGCCCCCAAAGAGCCAGACTTGTGGGTCGGAATTGACAAATCCAGCGCGTTTCGACAAGTCTGCGGACGGGTAATTGCCTGAGCTCGACTCAAGGCAAGATCTCACATCGTGAGCGCGACCCGCGTCAATTGCTTCTGCACTTTGGCGGCGAATGTTTGTCTCCCTCTGGGAGGGCTAAAACCTTCGATCTGGGCGACAGGGCGCCCCGCTCACCTTTGAGCCTTCTTTAACCGTCAAATCGCGAACGCACCTCCTGTTTAGTGGCAGGTCGACAAGTGATGGCTTGCGCCGGCTGCTGGAGACCTCAACTCTTTCGGGTAAACGTGTATCACGCAAATGATAGCCCTCAAATATTCTATTGAGGGTTTTCAACCGGGGGGATTTGCTACATGCTTAATTCAGAAAGCGATCCGGCAGTGGATACGCAAACGAAGAGCAGATCGAGTATAGTCCTTTGCGGCGGAATCTGCGAACCGTATGAATGTAACCAACCGCGCTGCCGACAGCATCCACGTGCCGATGCTGGTTGTCCTTGCTCCGCCGTTGGTGTTAGTCGCGCCGCCGAGTCCGTTAATGGTGTCCCGGCGACGGCCCAAAGCGCTTTGTCACGCACGTGGCCGAGTGCAACTGTCGTTCGGTCGCTCTAACGGCGGGTTGCGTGATACCTGACTGAATGACCGAAGCCAACGGCAAAACATCAACCTTGCAGGATTCATTGAAGCCATCACTGAAGAGGAGAAGTCATGAAAAAACGTACCGGATTTGCAACGCCCGCCCCTGTCTTGATGGGGGCAATTGTACTGCCGGCAGCAACTATGAACTTTGCCGCGGCGGCGCCACCGACCGGCATCAAGAACGTGGTGCTGGTCCACGGCGCCTTCGCCGATGGTTCTGGGTGGGACGCCGTTGTGAAGATCCTCGAGAAGGATGGTTACACGGTGTCGGTGGCGCAGCCCCCCGAGACTTCTTACGCCGATGACCAAAAATACACGAAAGCTGACATCGACGCCATGGGCGGGCCGGTCGTCCTCGTCGGCCATAGCTACGGCGGGTCAATCATCTCCGAGGCCGGCAACGATCCAAACGTTGGAGCGCTGGTGTATATCGCCGCGTTTGCGCTCGATGAAGGCGAGAGCTGTGCATCAATCGAACAGGCCGTGCCGCAAGCCTCCAAGGCATTCAAGCCGGACGGCAATGGAAACTGGTGGATAGAGCAGGACCATTTCGCCGCGGACTTCGCAGCAGACGTTCCACCGTCGGTGTCCAACTTTATGGCCCAGTCGCAGGTGCCGATCTCCACTGACGCGTTCACCCATAAGGTTACGAAGCCAGCCTGGAGGAGCAAGCCCACCTGGTACATGGTGGCCAGCGCAGACCGGTCAATCAATCCGCAGCAGGAGCGCATGATGGCAAAGCGCGCCAATGCCAAAACGGTCGAAGTGAACGCCGGCCATGTGGCTTACATGTCTCACCCGAAAGAAGCAGCAAAGCTTATCGAAGAGGCTGCTACCTCCGCACATGTAAACCCGTAGCTAACAGGTCTTCAGGTAAGTGAGTGGAGCGTTCTGCGCACAGGCGCGTGCGCGTCGGTGCAAGAGGCGTTCGATGTCGAAAGTCAAACGGTCCGAATGGACCTCTAACTGAAAAGGAGAATGATCATGACAGAGCATGTTAAGAACGTCGTTTTGGTGCATGGAGCTTTCGCCGATGGCGCGGGCTGGAAGAGGGTCGCCGATATCCTCAAGAGTGACGGCTACAAGGTTTCGGTGGTACAGCATCCCGAAACTTCTTACGCCGACGACCAAAAGTATACGAAAGCTGCCATCGACGCCATGGGTGGGCCAGTCGTTCTGGTCGGCCACAGCTACGGCGGGTCGGTTATCACCGAGGCAGGCAATCATCCAAACGTCAAGGCGCTAGTCTATATTGCCGCTTTTGCCCTGGATGAAGGCGAAAGCTGTGCATCGATCGAACAGGCTGTGCCGCAAGCCTCCAAGGCGTTTGCAGCGGACAGCAACGGGCTCTGGTGGATCGATCAGGCGTATTTCGTGGCCGACTTTGCAGCAGACATTCCACGGGACGAGGCGGAGTTCATGGCTATATCACAGGTGCCGATCTCTACCGATGCGTTCACCCACCAAGTTAAGAATCCTGCCTGGAAACATAAACCCACCTTTTATATGGTCGCGACAGAGGACAGATCGATCAATCCGGAGCAGGAGCGCATGATGGCAAAGCGCGCCAAAGCCAAAACGGTCGAAGTGAAGTCGAGCCATGTGGCTTACATGTCCCACCCGAAAGAAGCAGCCAAACTCATCCAGGAAGCTGCTGCCGCCACGTAAGAAAAAGCCGTCTGAAGCAACCATCCCTCTAGCGATATCTACGATCGCAAGGGGGATTCTTCAGGCGATGGAGGGTTACTCGCTTTAACGAGTCAAGCCAATATCAATTGATCGTGAAAGGAAAACACATGGAAAACCGTATCACTGTGACAGGCCCAGATGGGGAATTCGCGGCCTACGTTGCGCATCCGACCACTTCACCTGCTCCCGCCGTAGTCGTTCTTCAGGAGTTGTTTGGTGTGAACGCCGACATTCGCAAGCACTGTGATGAATTGGCGCAGCAAGGCTACCTCGCGGTTGCTCCTGACCTCTTCTGGCGCCAGGAGCCTGAAGTTGACCTGAACGTAACTTCCGACGCCGACTGGCAACACGGCCTTCGTCTCTATTCGGCCTATGACAGAGATGCCGGCGTAAAGGACATCAACGATACCATTGAAGCAACACACAATCTGCCGGAATGCAACGGCAAGGTTGCCCTGCTCGGCTATTGCCTCGGCGCGCTGATGGTCTTCATGACAGCTGTGCGACACGGTGGCATCGACGCTGCGGTCTGGTATCACGGCGCTGATACCGAAAAGTATCTGGGCGAAGTCGACAACCTCAGTGCGCCGGTCCTGATGCATATGGGGGAGGAGGACGAGTTCATCTCCAAGGAGGCTCAAGCCCAGATCAAAAAGGCGCTTGCCACCAATCCAAACGCGACGGTCTACAGCTATCCGGGTCAGCGTCATGCCTTCTCCAGGCATAATGGCGCGCACTACAACGCCGAGGCGGCGGCGCTCGCCAACGGGCGGACCAGCGCATTTCTCAAACGCCAATTGTCATGATGGCCGGACACTCCGGCGTGCGCTTTTGGGCTAGACGGAGCATTCGTTCACGTCGGCGCGAGACCCGCCGTATTCTCAAAGGCCATCCCTGATCTTGCAGTGGATAGGGTGTTCGATCGAACTCAACGCGGCCCATGTCGCGGACGGATAATCGCCGCGAAATCATGCCGGAGCGGAAGCGCTCGCAAAAGGCCGGACAAACGAAAACTTTACATCACAAGTTGGGATAAACCATGAACGAGAGTGCAACGGGTAAAGCCGCTACGAGGAGAGGATCCTTAAGCAACGAGGCGGTCACGGCCATTTCAGACGCTCTGCGTCAACTGTTGGCCGACGTGTTTTGCCTTTACATGAAGACGAAGAATTTCCACTGGCACATGACGGGCAGCCAGTTCCGGGACTACCATCTTCTGCTCGACGAGCAAGCGGATCAAGTGTTCGCGATGGCGGATATGATCGCGGAACGCGGGCGGAAGATCGGAGGTAACACGCTCCGATCCATAGGCGATATTTCACGGCGGCAGAGACTGAGGGACAACGATGAAGAGACGCTGACTCCGCAGAAAATGCTCTCGGAACTCCACGATGACAACGCTCTGCTTACCGCGAATCTGCGCGAGACTCACGAGATCTGCTCAAAAGGCGAAGATGTCGCTACGGCGAGTCTCATCGAAGTGTGGATTGATGAGACTGACAGGAGAACGTGGTTCCTCGCGGAAGTAACTCGAAGCCTGTGATGAGTCATTGTGGTCTTCAGGACGCTCCGAATGCACGGAGGTGATCGCTGGATGGGGCAGTGGATTGAACAACTGGCAAGGAGCGGTGTAATGACGAAGGTGAAAACGGAGTTGGCGACCTTGAGAGAACACGATAATGCGGTGCGGAACGCAATTGAGCGAAGGGCTTACAGACTCTACGAGTCTGACGACTTCAAAGATGGCCACGACCGGGAGCACTGGTTTCGGGCCGAACGAGAGCTAACGGTCCAGGACGTCGCATTCGCGATTGGGGACGTCGCCCTGTCGCTTCGCCTCGCACTGGAGGATTTTCCCGCCTCCACACTCATCATTAGCATCTCGGGTCGCAGCGTGCTGATATTTAGCCTCCGGAATGACGCGAGCAACGATTGTGAGGGCAAGGAGGTGATAAACCGTGAGTGTTTGCGCATAATTTCGCTCCCGGTCGAAATCGATGTCGCACAGATTACGAGTGAACTAAATGACAACGACCTCGCCCTGAGGCTTCCGCTTGCGGCGGGCGCTCTTACCGTCTCGATGCCTGCATTTGCCCAATGAATACGAAGACGCTCGAAGCACACGATGCAACCTCGGCAATGGTTCACCATGGCCAACGACCCGATGAGAGTACGCGGCTCCCGCAAATCGTCGGAAACAGCCTGGCTCTGGAATCGGTGCTCGAACAGGGACGACTGGTGGGCGTAACAGATTCGACCGTATTGATACTGGGGGAAACAGGCAGGGGCAAGGAACTAATGGCGCGTGCAATTCACGGCGTGAGCCCTCGCTGCGGGCAGTCGTTCATCAAGCTGAACTGCGCCGCGATTCCCTCGGAACTGCTGGAAAGCGAGCTGTTTGGTCATGAGCGTGGAGCATTCACCGGCGCGGTCGCGCTGAGATTGGGCCGCTTCGAGGCGGCGAGCGGCGGCAGGCTGTTCCTGGACGAAATTGGCGACATGCCTCTCGCACTGCAGGCGAAGCTGATGCGCGTGTTGCAGGAACAGGAGTTTGAGCGCCTGGGCAGTACGATCACGCGGCGCGTCGACGTCCGGGTCGTCGCGGCGACGAACCAGAACCTTGCAGCGCTGATTACCGAGAGGCGGTTTCGGATCGACCTGTACTACCGTCTGAACGTCTTTCCCATAATCCTTCCGCCGCTCCGCGCTCGTGTGACGGACATTCCGCTGCTGGTCAGGCACTTCGTGGAGAAGTACGGCGCACGGATGTCAAAGCGGATATCGAGAATTTCTGACGATTCGATGGATGCTCTCAGGCGGTATTCGTGGCCGGGCAATATTCGCGAGTTGCAGAATGTCATTGAACGCGCGGTGATTCTAACAAGGGGCGACGTCCTGGAATTACCGCCGGCGACCGTCACCCTGACGACGAACAAAGAGCCCGTAACATTACGGGAATCGGAACGACATTACCTTCTGAAAGCACTGGAGGCGACCGGATGGGTTGTGGGTGGCCCATCGGGCGCTGCGGTTCGCCTTGGAATGCCGCGGACGACCTTGATCGCCAAAATGCAAAGGCATGGGATTTCGATTTCGCGCGAGATGGCCAGATTGGGAGGCGGTGCCCTCCCGGCCTGGGACGATGAGAGGAAACTAAACGAAAATGACGATCAAGCAAATCGACGTTGAACGAGTTAGCGTCACTTCTTCAAAATCTTTTGAAAACGTGATCACCGCGCTTGACGCCGCGGTTGGTCATCCGGATATCGAGGAACTTAATCGAAAACTCATGGCAGCCGGGATTTGGTCCGAGGTGGAGCAACTCGTCCGGTGCGCCATCGGAGAGTCCGGCTTGATGGAGTTCACGCGCTACGATCTCGGAGGAATTCTCCGAAAGAAGTGCGGGGGCACCTCGCCACGAACTGTCCGCCTCGTGATAGGCAATCCATTAATCATGGTTGAAATGTTGAAGGATGTTCCGGATGCCGGATCTTATGCCCCTGTGACGATCCTGATCGACGAGCGGTCGGATGGTGTTTATCTATCCTACGACCGGATGGCGAGCCTTTTGGATTCGTACGGCAACTCCAACGCTTTGAATGTCGCCAGAGATCTTGATTCCAAGGTGGAGCATCTTCTCACAGAAGCTGCAAAATAACTGCCTTTGGTAACTCCTTACAAAATCTGTCTGCACTCGATGGTGTTGTCCAACGCCCTGCGTCAATCAAGAATGCACCTGCCAGCGTCGCGGTTACTCTGCATGAGGTCCCGGTTTCACCAAACCAATCAGCTCGTCGCGAACCCGATGGAGGATCTCTCGCGATAAGTTCGGATCGGATACAGCACGGGAGAGATTGAGCGCACCGAGCAGAGCGCTCAGAATAAGCAAAGCACGCCCGCGCTTATCCGGGCGCTGGCTCGATGGAAGTAGGGCGCTCAGGAATGCAAGGGTCCGCTTCACCCGTTCGGTGTACAGTGCCCGCGCGGATTTGCTCCCCCGGGTCATGTCGCCGAGTAGCGCTCCCATTGCACAGCCGGTTCCCGGCGCATCACGGTGTGCTCCCGTCAGGTAGTTCTGGAGAAGGTGCGCCATGTCTGGCGTATGCTCTTCCCAAACGTCAAGATCCTTGAATGCCGTCGCGAGGGCCTCCACGACCAGTTCATCGCGCGAACCAAAGTGCTTGTAGAATCCGCCAACCGTAACGCCTGCTTCCTTCATCACGTCGGCGACCCCGATGCCTTCGAGACCGCGTTCCCGAAACCGCTTGGCGGCCACCCTGACGATCCGAGTGTGTGTCTCTGCTTTATCGATCTTTGAATAACCCATCTGCCATCACCATTTCTTCCCGAGTCCGCATGGATCGCTCCAGACAGAGATAGCTGTAAGAGTATTGTCGTACTCTACAGTGCCTGACTGCAAGCCGTCCAACATGTTTCGAACAATTGTGGAACGACAAAATACCCCAAAAAGTTTCATAAAAATATCTTGCAACTTCTGGAGTACTATCATACTCTACAATTGTGACAGGGCAGAGCAAGTCCCTCGCGGGCACAGGAGAGGCAATGAACAACCCGTCCCCAGAACGAAATAAGGCCATCGTGCTCGAAGCATTCGAGACATTGTTTAACATGCGTGACTACGTTGCGGCGGAACGCTTCTGGTCACCGAAATACATTCAGCACAGCGCACACATACCACCAGGCCGCGAAGGACTGTTCAATCTCGTCCGCTCGGTGCCGGAGACGTTGCGTTACGAGAACCAGCTCATCATCGCAGAAGGCGATTACGTCATAGCGCATGGCCGCTTCACGGGAATGGGAAGGCCCGCCGCCTGGATCGCAGCCGACATTATCCGGTTCGAAGACGGCCTTCTCAAAGAGCACTGGGACGTTTTGCAGGACGAGGCGACCAGGACCGAATCTGTGAGCGGCCTTCC
>Ga0302140_10007976_pt1 | contig 13212 bp, 9 predicted proteins | sample I_Bog_E1_1_FD_202095 | JGI IMG/M metagenome (GOLD analysis project Ga0302140, IMG submission 202095) | Peat permafrost microbial communities from Stordalen Mire near Abisko, Sweden - I_Bog_E1_1 | ecosystem: Environmental > Terrestrial > Soil > Wetlands > Peat | place: Sweden: Abisko, Stordalen...
CGCGGGTTTGAGCATGAAGACAATAGGACGTATGACTTCTTAACTTCCTTTGAAGTGCTCGAACATCTGGCTCATCCACTTGTCGAACTTTCCAAAATGATGAGCCTGTCTCCAAATATCCTCGTTTCCACCGTACTATTGCCTCACCCGATGCCCAAGATCTCCGCTTGGTGGTACTCGAGCACAGCCACCGGCCAACATATATCGTTTTACACTTTAGAGTCTCTTCGTCTAATCGCCCGCAAATTCGGGAGGAATCTACTCTCACGTGGACCATATCATCTGTTTACGCTGGAACCGAAGTCTCAATTATTATTCCGTCTCGCTACCAATCGGAGGGCCTCGGCGGCTTTGAATGTGTTTCGCAGGCGCCCAAGCCTGACGACCGCAGATTCTGATTTCTTGAGCAAGCGAGATACGAAGGTCACGGACCAGTCTTAACCCAGCGAGGAGCAATTTGACATGACGGAGCCTCAAGCATTCTCCGAGCTTTGTGAACAGAGAAGGCTCGTACTTGAACTGATGAGAGACCGCGAAAAACCTGCCTGAGCGCCACAGTCCATGATAAAGACCAAGAACAAGAAGTTGAGGCAGCTATGATCCAAATTCGGAAGATCCTTCGCCCGGATCGGCTAGCGCGTTCGCTCTTTGACCGACTTCGAAGGGTTGGACCGCAATATGACCAAATTGGTCCATATCAAATTCGCCTGCTTGCAAATGGCCAGGTACTCAAGTACAAGAACGCTTTTCACCTCTATGACTCAGCACTCGGAAAAATCGCGAGCGTCCTCTACAGCAAGTACCCGGAGCTCCATGCGATAGACGTTGGCGCAAACGTTGGCGATACAGCCGCGCTCATTCGGGAGTCTGCTGAAATCCCCGTGCTTTGCATCGAGGGCGACCCAGCGTTGCATCCCCTTCTTGCAGAAAACGTCGCACGGCTCGGTCCCGGGGTTGAAATAGAGAAGAGCTTTGTTGGCCGGGAGGGAGCAACCGTAAACTTGACATCCGCTCAGGACCTAGGGAGCAACGCATGCCTCGTCGAGGCAGTCGATTCTCAGGGTTCTGTCAAACTTCGCAGTTTGCGGACGATCCTGGCTGACCACCCTGACTTTGCCGCATCGAAGCTGCTGAAGACCGATACGGAAGGATTCGACTTTGACATCCTCACACAGTCCCTTGAGTTCATTCAACAGACGAAGCCCGTTGTTTTCTTTGAGTACGATCCCCATTTTCGGCCAGATGAGCCGCACGCAGGGCTTGCAACCATCGACGCATTGGTTCGCGCCGGTTATTCCGACTTCATTTACTACGACAACTTTGGAAACTTTCTGATGCATGTCGAGTCGAGAAACCGAGACATCCTGAGGGACCTGGACACCTATCTGGCCTCCAATCGAAGGCACGGTGTCGCCGTTCACTACTTCGATGTTTGTGCTCTCCATCAGGAAGACGCGGGCCTGGTGTCCGGGATAAGGTCATTAACACAGGGGTGATCTGCCGCGAGATGATGAATTCGCTCAATACGGGTGCGCTGATTCGGGACAAAATGTCATGACCACACCTCAACCATTTTCAAATCGTTCCGAAGCAAGAGTTCTTGTCGTGGGCATCGCACGAAACTGCGAAAAAGCCATCCGGCATGATGTGCTCCAGCTTCGCGCCGCACTTCAGAGCGCGCATCAGGTCCACTGGTTCATCGTCGAGTCAGACAGTTCCGACAAAACTCTTGAAGTCCTTGCTTCTCTCCAAAGGGAGCTTCCCGACTTTCGTTTCCGGTCCCTTGGAAACCTTGCAGGCTCGATTCCTGACCGGACCGACCGCATCGCCTATTGCCGTAACGTGTATCTTGACGAACTCGACTCCAATCCGCTCTACGCTTCGGTCGATTTTGTCGTGGTCGCCGATCTCGATGGCGTCAATAATCTCGTCACTTCAGAGGGGGTCGATTCGTGCTTCACACGCTCTGATTGGGACGTATGCACCGCAAACCAGCGCGCTCCCTACTACGACATCTGGGCCCTTCGTCATCCTATCTGGAACCCGATCGATTGCTTGAAGCAGTACGAGTTTCTCTCCCAAAGGGGCGCCCAGCGCGAGCTCGCGGCTTGGGTTTCAGCGTACGGAAAAATGATTACCATCCCTGAGTCCGCCGATTGGATTCCTGTCGATTCGGCCTTCGGCGGCCTCGCCATCTATCGCCGCGCAATCCTCGCTGACGCACGCTACTCCGGAGCCGACGAGAACGGCGAACCTATCTGTGAGCATGTCCCGCTGCACAAGCTACTCCGCGCTCGCGGTGCGCGGATCTTCATCAACCCGCGGTTCATCAACACAAGCTACACAGAGAATTCGCGGCAAAGGACGCTGACGCATATTCTCAAGAGAGGCTGGCTCAGTTTGCTGCGCAGAGTGCGGCATGGGCGGTAGGGAAGTGGTTCGTTTGTGACCGGGATGCGAGGGAGTTTTGGGAAGTCAAAGGATTCTGATCTTCGGGCGGGACGGACAAGTGGGCTGGGAGTTGCGCCACAAATTGGCCTGCCTTGGGCAGATTTCGGCAGTGGGGTTGCCGGAAGTTGATTTTGCACGTCCCGATTCGATTCGGGAAGCAGTTCGGACGCATGAGCCGGCGGTGATTGTGAATGCGGCCGCCTATACCGCCGTGGACAAGGCTGAATCGGAGCCTGAGTTGGCCAGGGCGATCAACGCCACGGGGCCCGGATTGCTGGCGGAGGAGGCCAGGCGGCTGGGCGCCCTGCTCATCCATTACTCAACCGACTACGTGTTTGACGGGACCAAGCAGAACCCCTGGGTGGAGACCGATGAAGCAAATCCTCTGGGAGTTTACGGCAGGACGAAGTTGGAGGGCGACCGGGCGATTGAGGCGAGCGCCTGCGACCACCTGATTTTTCGCACGAGCTGGGTCTACGGGGCACGGGGCAAGAACTTTCTGCTCACCATGTTGAAGTTAGGGAACGAGCGCCCGGAGATCAGGATTGTGGACGACCAGATCGGCTCACCGACCAGCAGCGAATGCATCGCCCAGGCAACGGCATGCGTACTGGCTCAACTGGTGACGACGGAAGGCTTCAGGATTGAGGGGCGTAGCGGGGTCTACAACCTGGCCTGCGGGGGAGAAGCCAGCTGGTTCCGGTTTGCGGAGGCGATCTTCAGCCGGGCTCAGGCGAGCCTTTTGCGGGCGAGTCCGAAGTTGATTCCCATTCCCACAAGCGAGTACCCGACTGCGGCAAAGCGTCCGGCCAACTCGCGGCTTTCCTGCCAGCGCCTCGCGGAGACGTTCGGGCTGCGACTGCCACACTGGGAGCAGGCACTTGACCTGGTGATGGAGACGCTGACGGAATTTGGCCCGCAGGGCAAGTGAGACGGACAGATCCGGAGGGTGTTGCGGCAGGCAGCCGCAGCGGACGATGCAGAGTTTTGCACATAGAGGGTCGAGTCTTCCACAGGGTCAGTTTTGTATTACGCGACGATTGAAGCCGAGATTCTTGTTTCAACTTAAGATTAGTTTAATGAATATGTTAGGCGCACGAACGCGCATCCGATCTGTCAATCATCTGTCAAGCGCATTTTCTTGCCACTCTACCACTTACGTGCTATTTTTGACAGAGTCGGTCCAGCTTCTAAGACATGCACTGCATCTGAACCAGTGCTTAGGCAAAGCTCTTCGCTGAATGTTTGCCTGGAGCACAGGGATGAGCGGGTGTTCTGCTGCGTGGATGGGACCGATGGGGGCGAAGCCTGCCCTGAATCGAAGTTCTGGATCGAGGGTACCCCAAGTTCCAGAATTCATCTCCTTTCTCAACTAGAACCAACTCTCGAGGATCTGCGGTCGGCAGGGATCTCTCCACTACTTCCATCCGGAGTTTGAAACCATCATGACAGTGTTGAAGCCACGGTCGCGGATGATCAGCGTCCGTCTCTCCGAGGAGGAATATCTGGCCCTCAGGCATTTGTGCTCCGCGACCGGAGCGCGCAGCGTATCAGATTTGACGCGCGACGCAATGCGCAATGTCCTGAGGGGTGCGAATCGAGATGAGCCGGCAGTGGCTAATCTCGAGGAATTCCGCGCGGGTATGAAAAACCTGGAAAGCAAGGTGGAACAACTTGAGGCTCTTATCACGATTTACAAGGCGCAAAGTTTCCAGTGAGCCAGGCGGGCTAGATTGAATCGGCAAGGAAAGAGCGGGTTGCAGTGGTAGGAGCTGGAAGAGCGAGCGGCGCGAAGCGGCCTCGTTTCTCCATCGGGTAGGACCCAAAACATGTCGGCAGAATGCGTTTGAAGAAACGCTAAAGGATGAACGAAGTGAATTTTGAGAAGATTGGCACACGTAGCTCGAGGACGCGCATGAACCGAGCGAGAAAAGTGTTCATTCGCATGAATCTGGCCCTTTTACTCTGCGTAGTTTTCGCCACGACCCGCGGTTGGGCCCAGTCACCGGACGACACCCAGGCGAATCAGTCGCCGACGCCGCAGACGCAGATGGGCCAGCAGCAACAAGGGCAAGAGGCGAACCAGAATTCGGACGAAGCGCCGACCCAGGTGGAGCAGACCCCGCAGATGGAGCCGGCACCGGCACTGCCGGCGGATGCGACCCAGGAAAATCAGACGATGTCGGCCGCGCAGATTCTGGGTATCCTGCAGGCGGAGCCAGACCTTCTGGATACCGTCAAGGACCAGATTGCGCAGGAGTCGGGAGTGGACCCGACGACACTCACCGAGCAATCGGTGTTTGAACGCATTCGTGAAAGCGAGCAGACGCGGGTTTTGGCGACAAAAGAACTGGTGGCTCGCGGGTACAGCGTGAATCCTGAAGAGCGCGGGTCGCCGGCGTCGACTGCGGCCGGATCCAAGACTACGCCGAGTACCGGACGGGGGACGCAACCACCACGGAAGGAGGCGGCTCCCTATGAGAATCCAGACAATCCCCAGGTGCACCTCCAGAAGATTCCCTACAGCAATATGCCTTCGCTCACTGACATCTACTCTCAGTTTTCAGCGACGGGGGCGAAGCTGAAGCGATTCGGAAGCGACGCTTTTCTTATCGGGACGGGGAATGCAAATCTGCTGCCGATGGACCTGCCGGCAGGGCCGGATTACGTACTGGGGCCAGGCGACAACCTGACGCTGAATCTCTGGGGCGGCATGGACCAGCGTTTGAATAGAAGCATCGACAGGCAAGGCCAGCTTGAACTACCAGAAGCGGGTCCGGTCATGATCAGCGGGTTGACGATTGAGCAGGCCCAGACGGCGATTCAAAAAACGCTGGATTCGCAGTTTCACGGCGAGCATGTAGAGATTTCCCTGGGCCGGCTGCGTACCGTGCGCGTGTATGTGGTGGGCGATGTGCAGCGCCCCGGGGCCTACGATGTGAGTTCGTTGTCCACAGCGCTGAGCGCGCTTTTTGCGGCGGGCGGCCCCACAAGCCGCGGCTCACTGCGCATCATGCGCCAGATGCGCGGCGACAAGCTGGTGCGCCAGATCGATCTGTACGATTTTCTTTTGCACGGGATTCGGTCCAGCGATGACCGGCTGCAGGCGGGCGATACGATCCTGGTGCCGCCGGCAGGGCCACAGGTGACGGTGGAGGGGATGGTGCACCGTCCTGCAATTTACGAGCTGAACGGCGAACAGAGTTTGAACCAGATTCTCGACCTCGCCGGCGGAGTGCTGGTGTCTGCCAGCCTGAAACAAATCCATGTGGAACGGATCGAAGCACACGAAAGCCGCACCATGGTCGACCTGCAGCTGCCGGATAATCCGGCTGAGGCAGCCGAGAAGCTTGCCGCGTTCAACGTGAAGGACGGCGATGACGTGGTGATTACGCAGATCCAGCCGTACAACAGCCAGGCGGTGTATCTGGAAGGCCATGTCTTTCATCCAGGGAAGTATCCGTACAAGGAAGGAATGACGATTGCGGACCTGCTGCGTTCTTACCAGGACGTGATGCCGGAGCCTGCTGAACGCGGGGAACTGGTTCGGCTGCTGCCACCCGATTTTCGACCGGAGACGATTCCGTTCAACCTTCCGGATGTGTTGATCGGGAACAGCTCGATACCGCTGCAACCATTCGACCTGATTCGCGTTTACGGCAGATATGAGGTGGATTCTCCTACGGCCGAGGTCGAGGGCGACGTCGTTCGGCCTGGCACCTATCCGTTGTCGCAGGGCATGACGGTGGCGGGGCTGGTAAGGATGGCGGGAGGCTTCAAGCGAAGCGCATACCGGGAGAAAGCGGGCCTGGTGAGCTACACGGTGCAGGATGGCGAGAAAGTGGTGCTCAGCCGCGCCGATGTTGATATCGAAAAGGCCCTTGAGGGCGACAAAGGTGCAGATCTACCGCTGAAGCCGGGGGATACGGTCAACATTCGGCAGCTGGCCGGCTGGCAAGACATTGGCGGCACGGTGACGGTGACGGGGGAAGTTGGACACACGGGCAATTATGGGATTGAAGACGGAGAACGGCTGAGCTCAGTATTGAAGCGCGCAGGCGGATTTCGACCCGATGCCTATCCCTATGCCGCGGTGCTGCTGCGCGTTCAGGTGAGGGAATTAGGCGAACAGGCACGCCAGCAGATGATCCAGCGCATCGAAGACACACCAGTCGAGGTGAAGAGCGGGCTGATGGGCCAGGGGGCAAGCGACATAGGGACATTGACTGCGCAGCGCAACGAAATTTTGACAACCCTTCGCAATCGTCCAGCCAGCGGCCGGCTGGTAATCAGTATCTCGCCGGATATCAGCCGCTGGGAGAATACCTCTGCCGACATCGAATTGCGGGCGGGGGATACGCTCAACATTCCAAAGCGGCCGAGCTTCGTGGCAGTCAGCGGCCAGGTATACAACCCGATCGCCATCAGCTACTCTCCCGGCAAGAAGCTTGGCTGGTACCTGCGCAAAGGCGGGGGCGCCATGCGGTCAGGGAACAAAAAGGACATTTACGTTCTGCGCTCAGACGGATCGGTTGTGCCAAGAGGTAGAGGCTGGTTCAACAATAATTTTGCGGACCTTCGCATGAGGCCGGGCGATACGATTTTTGTGCCCGAGAAAATTGCAGGCGGGTCCTCAGTTTGGCAGACCTTGTTGAACTCGGCTCAAGTGGTAACCGCAACCGCGATTCCCCTGGCGGCATCAGGAGTTCTGTAAGCGGCCGGGAGTGTTTGTAAGGCAGAACACACTGTTCCCGGGTTGGATGCGCCGGGCTCGCAAGGCTTAAGCCTCAAGCGCAGTTTGGCTCAAGTGCGGCGAAAGTCACCACGGCTGCGCGCCACCTTGTTCGATTGGCGGAAAGCGAAAACCGAAACACTTTTCCAGGAAACGATGACCCCATGAGCAAATCTGAAAGCACAACAACGGAAACCGATCTTTGGCCCACGGCAGACGATCCTGAACCGCCCGAAGCTTCAGAAGAAGGCAAAGCTCTCACCTATTACATCGCCGAGTTTGTTCGCATGGTTTGGGCCAGGTGGCGCTTTGTTCTATGCATTGTGCTGGCGGGAATTCTGCTGTCATTCGTATATGCGATCAGGCAGCCGAACATCTACACCTCGACGACGACGCTGATGCCCCCCGACCAATCTTCGTCCTATTCAGGCCTTATGGGCATGCTCTCAGGCGAGAGTGCTGCAGCAAGTCTTGGAGGCGGCGCGCTGGCCCTTGAAGCACCGGGCGAACTGTATGTGAGCATTCTATCGAGCCGGAGTGTCGAGGATGGAGTGGTGGCCCAGCTGGATCTTGTCAAGTATTTCCATCTGGACGATGCCACCAATGCTCGCGGGGTTTTGGGTGGAGAGGTCTCGGCGCAGAGCGACCACAGAACCGGAATCATCACGATTACGGTTCACGATCTAAAACCGGAGATGGCTGCAAAGATTGCCGATGCCATGGTGACGCAACTGAATCGCGTTTTGAGTGACAATTCCACGTCTTCAGCCCGGAGGGAGCGGATTTTTCTCGAAGAGCGGGTGAGTGAAATCAAGAAGGACCTTGACGATACGGCGCAGGCGCTGAGCGAGTTCTCAGGAAAAAACCGGACGGTCGACGCCGCTTCACAAGCCCGGTCGATGATGGATGCAGGGATTCGGATGCAGTCAGAGCTGGCCGACGCAAAGGGCCAGCTGGCGGCGTTGCGGCAGGTCTACTCGGAAGATAACAGCAGGGTCAAGGCGCTGGAAGCGCGGATCAGCGAATTGCAACAGGAAGTCGATGCCATGAGCGGCCGGCCGGGCGAAGGTAAAGGAGCCGCGAGCAATGCCGGCTATCCTTCTGTGGCGCAATTGTCGACTTTGGGCGTGACCTACTATGACCTGCAGCGCAAGATGATGGTACAGGAGGCAATTTGGGAGGCCCTCGCCAAACAATATGAATCGGCGAAGGTGGAAGAGGTAAAGTCGATGCCGACCGTTCGCGTTCTCGACGCTGCCAATATTCCCAGGTCCAAGTCCAGCCCCGTCCGTTCAATGATTATGATCGTGGGCACTCTTGTTTCTTTCTTAGTGGCTTGTTTGCTGGTGGTTGGGCTCAAGTTCTGGGGGCAGATGGACCGAGAGGCCGAACCAAAGAAGCTGATTCTTGAAATTGCAACCGGACTGAGGAAGACTCTCAGCGTTGTGCGCAGGCGGAATGCCAGCGCGAACGGCTGATCCCAGAGAGGAAGACGGATGCAACCAGGCATTCGAGAGCGCGGACAAGGGAAGGACCATATTCGGGTACGGGAGCAGCAGGGAACTCGGTGACCCTCAGTCCGCAGGGCCTGGGCCAGCGTAAGGATTCCGCCGGGACGCGTTCAGAACGCTAGCGGAGATCTGTAATCGCACGTTGAGATCCGATATGCGCTTGGCCTTTGTTTCAATCCATGATCCGGAAGACCCGAAACAATGGTCGGGAATCCCTTACTTTATTTTGGGTGAGCTGCGCAGCAGAGGGATCGACGTTGAGGTCATAGCGCCCGATAGATCGCAACTCAGGTACCGGTTTATTCCGCAGAGGATTCTTTCCAAGGTGACCGGCGCCAGCCTGCAGGTCGATCGCCGCCCACTGGCATTGAATCACTATGCGGCCCAGATAAGCCAGAGACTGAACGAAGGCAAGTTCGACGCAGTTTTCTCACCGTCGTCGATTCCGATTGCGAGGCTGGATGCGAAGATTCCGGTTTTGTATTGGACAGACGCAGTGATTGAAGGAATGCTGGGCTACTATTCCGGAAGTTTTTTGAGGATGACCGCGCGTGAATTGAAGATTGCGCACGATCAGGAACAGTCTGCCCTGGATCGTGCCGCTTACGCGGTGTTTGCCTCGACCTGGGCCGCCGAGACGGTGAAGAGCCTTTACCAGGTGCCGCCAGACAAGGTCAGGGTAATTGAATTCGGAGCCAATCTTTCTGTCGATCACGACGCGGCGGAGATTGTCCGCTGGAACGAAAAGCGACTGGCGCAGGATTGTGTCCTCTTGTTTATTGGCGTCGATTGGAACCGAAAAGGTGGAGCGCTTGCTTTTGAGGCAACCAGGCTGCTGAACGAGAGAGGAGTCAAGGCGGTGCTGAAGGTGGTTGGATGCGATGCACCGGATGCACCATTTGTAAAAAGACTTGGCTTTATCAGCAAGGGAACGACGGACGGACAGCGGCGGATCGAGCAACTGCTGGCGACGTCGACGTTTTTTGTGATGCCGACGCGCGCTGAGGCAGCGGGGATTGTTTTTTGTGAGTCGGCTGCCTTTGGGCTTCCAGTCGTGACGACCAGGACGGGGGGCGTTGAAAGTTATGTGAAGGACGGGCAGACAGGATTTTGCCTTCCCATGACCGCACCGGGCAGTGCGTATGCGGATGTGATTCAAGAAACGTTGGCCGATCCCAACAGCTACCGCCGCCTCTCGCTGGCGGGATTCGAACGGTATAAGCAGACGCTCAATTGGAGTGCAGGAGTTTCGAATCTTCTGAATTTGATTGAACGGGCAATTAAACGCTGAGCGGCGCGTCGCTGGAACTCATCGGGCCGGTTGGTGATGACCGGAGAAATGCAAGATCAAACAGCGACAGCCGTCAAAGCCACGGCAAATGGTGGCGACAGCCGGGGAGCAAAGCTGAAACGGTTCCAGATATCTTGACTTACTTATCCATCACAGCTTATCTGGATCATTTGCTTGATTTCATAGGGCGAGAACCTGCAAGCGGTATTTTGAAAGAAATTCCCTTTTGATCTCGGAATCGGCAAAGCGATTTGATGAGCTCGACTCTGTTCGCGGACTCGCGGCATTAAGCGTTGTACTCTACCATCTTAGAGGTGCATGGTCTGCCAATGCATTGCCAGGCACATCGATTCTATTTCGCCGAGTCGTTGATTATGTTACACAGCCGCTTTGCGCAGGCCCTGAAGCGGTAATTCTCTTTTTCATTCTCAGTGGATTCGTGCTCTCCATACCAGCCACAAAGTCGCGAGCGCAAAAATATTCGGTTTTTGTCATACGTAGAGTCTTTCGTATTTACATGCCATACATTGTCGCCCTGGTCCTTGCCATTCAGGTTCAGCACGCTCTTAGCGACGCAGCAAATCTTTCAGGGGATGTTTCTTGGCATCTTCCAGCGGGTTGGAGCTATGGGGCGGATGTTTCCTGGCATTTTCAGCCAGATTGGGCTTTGATTCTTCAACATGTGTTATTCATCGGGCATTACCAGACCAATACGCTTAATCCCCCTATCTGGTCATTAGTTCTGGAGATGCGCATTTCGCTTTTGTTCCCATTTTTGTGTGCAATTGCTTTGAGTTTAGGAAAAATCAAGCAGTTGATCTTTGCCGTCAGTCTATTTCTTCTTCCGATGTTGGCGCCAAGGCTCTGGCATCCTTCCGATGGTGCAATCGACTACCTTCAGTCTGTACACTATGCCTCGCTTTTTGTAGTTGGGATTTTTCTTTCTCAGAATAGGGACGCGATTTCAACGATTTTCGATCACATTTCGAAACGCAATCGAGTGTGTATTGCTATTCTAACGGTCCTTGTATTTTGCTATGCATCTATGGTTTTTGAATCTTACTTCCATCGCAACTTTGTGGATTTGCTTCGTGCGTTCGGTGCGGTTGGAATTATCGCATTCAGTTTGAACTCAGCGAGTTTCCGTCGCGCTCTGCTGTGGACACCCATTCACGCACTTGGCAAGATGTCGTATAGCATCTATCTTCTGCATTTCATCATCATGTTGCTTTTTCTTCACTGGTTTTATGGCAAGGTATCCCTCCTCATCGTCTTGGGATTATGCCTCGTTGCAGTGATAGTCGCCTCTTGGATATTTTACAAACTTGTTGAGATACCGTTCATCAATCTTGGACGAAAGCTAAGTGGATATGTGTGATGAGCTTTGCAATGATGCGCACGAATGCGACCCCAGACGTATCTCTTGATCGAGGGACCGCGTGCATGACACTAGGTGGTCGTGATTCCTTGATTGCCAGAGCAATCCTGGCCGTCTGATCCTGCCGAGAAGAAGCATCACGCCCCGAATCGGCGTTCAATTGAAGGAAAGTTCTCATTATGTCTTTGACTTCGCAGTCTCGCCTGCAGCACTCGCCTCAGCGCGCCTATTCCTTTGCGCTGATGCTTTTGATCATTGCTGCCGTGGGGATCATTTCCGTGACCTGGGGAGAGAGAATTCCGACGAATGGAGGCCTTGCTTGGGACGGGCGAGCGTATGGGGCAATGGCAGAGAGTTTGAATTTGCGTGCGTTCGACACATTTTACTTCCAGCGCACTCTTCCATCCATTCTGGTCCATTTTGCACTTGTCGTATTCAAACAGCCACTTGACGACCAACATGTCATTCTTGGCTTCAGTCTCTTGAACCTTGGAGCGATGCTGTTGGCATGTATCCTCTATCGCGGGATCGCCGATGAGCTGAGCTTGGAGAATGTCGGATACTGGTTTGGGTTCGTCGCCATATTTGTTAACTTCGCGTCGTTAAAGATGACTTGGTATAACCCTGTATTGACAGACGCTACGGCTGCCGCGCTGGCGCTCGCCATGCTTCTGTTTTATCTGAGACGGCAGACATCCCTGTTGCTCTTCGTGGCGTTGCTGGGTGCATATACATGGCCCACGCTCTTTGATGTGGGCATATTCCTGCTGGCGTTTCCGCGCGAGCCGATCGTAGAGAAGGATGAGGGTACTTCAAAGTGGCTGGCCGCGGGATTGACCGCGATGGTTTGCGCCGTCGCTGTCCTCCACTTTTATGTTCTGCATAGGCCTGTCGAGGAGGCGGTGCCAGAACCGATCCGTGTCGCGATTCCTCTCAGCCTGATTCTCAGCGCACTTTATGTATATTCGGGTTCCGCAGTGTTGCTCAAGGGGATCAACTGGAGAACGTGGATGGGATCTCTTACCTTGGGCGGCGCGGCGATCGCGGCCGCTTTTGTGGTCCTCGTTAAAACCCCAGTCTATCTTTGGGCAAATCATTCGCTGCGCGCCGTCTCGACACTCGGAACAATTGATCATACTGTCAGTCACTCGGTGGCCAAACCTTTAGTCTTCATGGTTTCGCACCCCATGTATTTCGGGCCCATGTTTCTATTGCTGGTGTTTTGCTTCAAGCCTTTCTCTCGGATGATCCGCGGATATGGAATCGGGCTCGTCCTGGTCATCTGGATGGGAGTTTTTACTAGCTCGAACCCGGAGTCGCGCCAGAGCATTCCCAGCTACGTGATCGCCGGACCGTTTCTCGGATTACTTGTTGATAAGCTCGCTTTGCCTGGCCGCTTCTTGTGGCTCACGGTCGCACTGGCAATGGCCTCTACAAGGGTCTGGATGCGAATGAACTTACCAGCCTATGACGACTTTCAATATCAGCGTTTTCCTTTTCAAAACTACTACATGATGCTGGGCCCGTGGATGAGCAACCAGATGTATCTCCTCCAGGGAGCAATTGTGCTTGTGGCTGCGGCCCTCCTCTTCGTGTGTTTATTGAGCACCGGCCGGAACCTTGACAGTTCGGTGCACTAGCAGAGGTTTTCGGCCTTGCGCTGATTGGAAAGATCATCTGACGCGCAGGTGCTCAGAGACAAATGGGATTCAGTTCCTGCCTAATTTGTATATCGGACGCAGCATCCGCCTGAAGCTGGTTGCAAATTCGGCATAAGTCTAAGTACCTATCAGCTCAATCCTGGCCAAGATGAATTCTGAAACACCCCAAACCGAACCCATCGATAAAA
>Ga0302140_10007977_pt1 | contig 13212 bp, 10 predicted proteins | sample I_Bog_E1_1_FD_202095 | JGI IMG/M metagenome (GOLD analysis project Ga0302140, IMG submission 202095) | Peat permafrost microbial communities from Stordalen Mire near Abisko, Sweden - I_Bog_E1_1 | ecosystem: Environmental > Terrestrial > Soil > Wetlands > Peat | place: Sweden: Abisko, Stordalen...
CTAAGATACACCCGGTATCTGTCTCTCCTCACTCCTCGAACTCGTAAAAATTGGCTCCCGGCGCTGTCGCGCCAGTATATGTCGATACGCCCTAGGGAACGGGGAATTGAGATCGGCATTGAGAGTTGCACTCCCGGTTGTAGCGGGGTTCTCCAGAAAAACGTTTTTGCTGGCGCTGGACTTTCGTATGCCCTGATGCAGTAGAGTTGTTGCGGGAGTTTTCAGCGCGTTTTCCGATTTCTGCGTTTCGATGGCGCGCCGGCTTGCAAGCCGGCGATTCCGGCGATACGGCAATTGGCAAACGGCGAAGACCAGACGTTTTTGAAGGAAGCGGGGAGAATCTTTCATGGCCACACAATCCAAACCGGCGGCGGCGACAGGCGCGCCCAACTATACTGTGCCGTTCATTATCGTCACCGCTCTGTTCGGCATCTTCGGGTTCCTCACTAACCTGAACAGCAATCTGTCTCCCAAGCTGGAAGACATCTTCAATCTGAACCACATGTGGTCCAATTTTGTGACCACGTCCTGGTTTTTGGCCTACCTGGTCTTTTCCGTGCCTGCCTCCAAGCTGATCGAAAAGATCGGCTACAAGAGCACCATGGTGACCTCGCTCTTCATCATGGTCGCCGGCGCGCTTCTGTTTATCCCCGCCGCGCTGATGGTCAGCTTCCCGGTCTTCCTGACTGCCAGCTTTGTGCTGGCCACGGGCGTCTGCTATTTGCAGACCTCAGCCAATCCCTACGTCTCGATTCTTGGACCAGAGTCGAGTGCTCCGGCGCGTCTGACATTGGCCCAGGCTTTCAACTCGCTCGGCTCCGCTCTGGCGCCGCTGGTGGTGGGCTACTTCATCCTCACAGATAACACCAAGGTCACCGATAAGGCCGCCATTGCGCACACCGTGATGGGTCCGTACATCGCCATTGCCGCGTCGCTATTTGTGCTGGGCTTTGCGGTGATGTTCATGCACCTGCCTGCGGTCACCCGGAGCGAGTCCTTCCGCCCCGGTGACGAAGGAGCTCCGACGCCGGGGCGCAGCATCTGGAGCTACAGACACACAGTTCTGAGCATGGTGGGCATCTTCTTCTATGTGGGCGTGGAGATTGCACTCGCGGCCAACGCCATCAAGTTCTTTAAGGAACAAGGCATCGACAGCAAAGATACTGCTGCGCTGCTGGCCTCGTTCTATATGTTCGCCATCATGCTTGGCCGCTTTGCCGGTACAGTGGCGATGAAGGCGATCCGCGCGAATCAGCTACTGGCGGGCCTGGGCGTCTTTGGCGTGGCGTTGATGCTGCTGGCCATGAATACCACGGGGACGGTTGCCATCTGGAGCCTGGTGCTCTGCGGCCTGGCCAACTCCATCATGTATCCGACCATCTTTGCGCTGGGCATTGCAGAACTCGGTCCACTGACCAGTGAAGGTTCCGGCGTGATCACCATCGGCAACGTGGGCGGAGCGGTGATTCCGCCGCTCTTTGGCGCATTGGCAGTCGCTATCGGCTATCAGCACGCTTTCATCCTGCCCATCATCTGCTACATCTACATCAGCTACTATGGCTTGCTGGGATACAGGCCAACGCGCGCCGCGTAGTCCGCATTTCTCACAAGGCGCTTCAACGAATTTGTAGCGCCGGCCTCCTGGCCGGCTGTAGCGTGGGTCTCCCGACCCACGCTGGACAGCGTTTGCTCCGTCACGGCGTGTACGAACGGTATAGATAAACGAGGCTTTGCTCTGGCGGCGAGGACGCCGCCAGTACAGCCGACCGGGAGGTCGGCGCTACAGAGCGTTGATGCAGGCTGCCCTGCCCTGTGAGCGCCTTGCTCGAAGGGCGGCCTGTGAGGCAAGGACTATGATGGACCCGTGCAAGCGCATTACAAACTGGGCGATATTCTTGCCAACGCGATTACGCACGGCATCGGAGCCGTCTTCGCCGTAGTGGGCGCGGTATACCTGATTTCAGCGTCAACGCGGGGCACAGTCTGGCTAGTGGTCAGTTGCTCGGTTTTCAGCGGCACGCTGGTGCTGGTCTACATCTGTTCCACGCTTTACCACTCGCTGGTGCGGACGCGCGCGCGCCATGTCCTTCAGGTGCTGGACCACTCCTCGATTTACCTTCTGATCGCCGGTACATACACGCCCTTCACGCTGATCGCGCTGCGTGGGCCTCTGGGCTGGTTCATGTTTAGCGTTGTCTGGTCGCTGGCCATTGCCGGGGTCGTATTCAAGAGCTTCGCAGTGGAGAGATTCGCCGTGGCGTCTGCGCTGGTCTACCTGTTCCAGGGCTGGTTCATCGTGGTTGCGGTCCGCCCGCTGCTTCACGCCATCGGCTGGCATGGGATGATTTGGTTGGGCGCGGGCGGACTCGCTTACACGCTGGGCATCGTCTTCTTTGCTCTCGACAGGCTGCGCTACTTCCATGCCGCATGGCATCTCTTTGTGCTGGCAGGCAGCGTCGCCCACTACTTTGCCATCCTCTTCTATCTGGTTCCGCCGCGCGCCTGAAGCGGTATGCGGCAAAGCCATTCATCGTGGACCACGTCCGCCTACTTCCCGCTCTTCTCTTCGTGATACTCCATCTCGGTATTGATAGCCCAGATGTTTTCCTTGGTGACGACCCCGCCGATGATGTTCTCGACGGCGGTCATCGCGGTCAGCATCGAGTGGTCCTGGTTGTTGTATTTATGCATTCCGTTGCGGCCGATCAAGAAGAGATTTTCGAAGCTGTCTGTATAGTTGCGGATCGTCTCAAAGCGGTCGTAACTGCCGAAATAAGCGGGGTACGCTTTGGGAATGCGGACCACGTGCGCGTCTTCCACATCGTCGGCCGTGAGAATTCCAATCCTGGCCACTTCCTCGATGGCAAACCTGGTCATCTCCTCATCGGAAAGCTTCCACAACGGCTCGTCTTCGTTGCAGTAATACTCGAGGCCAATCCACATTTTGTCTGAACTACCGACGAGCCAAGGGCTCCAATTATTGAATATCTGCAGCCGGCCCAGTTTCACGTCTGGTTCCTGAATGTAGATCCAGTTGTCTTTGAGAGGCGAACCGTCCTGCTCGGTGACGGTGAGCTTGCTCGCCAGCAGCCCTACGGTGATGAAGTCGCGATACACAAGGCCCTCGCTGACTTCTGCGACCCCGGCAGGAACCTCGGCGGAAATGGCCCGAATCAGATCGCGTACAGGCATCGTTGAAAAGAAATGATCGCCCGCATACGTCACCCGCTCTCCGCTTTCCTTGATGCCCTCGACTGAAACCACTTTGCCGCCATCCACAAGAATGCGGTCGATGGCGACACCCAGGTGAATTTCGCCGCCACCCTCGCGGACCAACCCAGCCACATGCTCCCAAAGCTGACCGGGACCGAGCTTGGGATAAAGAAACTTCTCGATGAGCGAAGTCTCTGTCTGCTTTTGAGCCAGGTCGCCAGTCCGTTTGCGAGCGAAGGCCTTCTTGAAGAAGTGCAGTACTACGGCCTTGAGCGACAGGCCCTTGATGCGCTGGGCGCCCCACTCGGCGCTGATCTCATTGCAAGGCACGCCCCACACCTTTTCGGTGTACGACTTGAAAAAGATCAGATACAGCTGCTTGCCAAATCGGTTGATGATGAAATCCTCGAGCGAGCGCTCCTCGCGCTGAGGCAGGACAATCGTGCGCATGTAACTCAGTCCACATTGGACCGTACGGACTAGGCCCATGCCTCTGAACGTAGCTGCGCTCAGGCTAATGGGATAGTCGAAGAACCGGCGCAGGAAATAGATCCTGCTCTTGCGCGGACGCACGAGCATCACGCGATCTTCAGTTTCGGGGTTGGCAGCATGTGCGACATCGGGAAGTTCTCGACGCTGGCCCTGGTAGCGGAGCTGCCCGTCCTGGCTTGGTCCTGCCTCAACCGGAAACAGGTCGAGCCACCATCGCATCACACGGTCCGACTTCGAGAAAAACCGGTGGCCGCCGATGTCCATACGGTTGCCCTTGTAGCGGACAGTGCGCGAAATGCCGCCGATCTCCTGGCTCGACTCGATCAGAATCGGTTTGATCTCTGAGTGGCGCTGCAGCTCGAGTGCGGCGGTCAGTCCAGCCGGACCCGCCCCTATGATGATCGCAGTGCCTTGCTTCATTGCGTGCCTTTATCCCTGCCGCCGGGCGGCGCCAACCGCTCAACCCAATTCCTATGTTTGCCTCGCCCATTATAAGCTGCGGTTGATGATCGTTGTGCTCACTAGCGCCGCCCTTCTTCCACCTCGCAGTTTCGGTCTTGCAAGAATTTGAGTTGAGATGAATATCCATTGCTCTCCGGTACTCCTGCAAAATACTGGCATATGAGGCTTTGTAACAGGGCATGACTTTAGTCGTGCCGAAAATGCATGTGAACATGGGCTGGGCTTTAGCCCCTGCCGCATTTGTTTGCAGCCATTTGCGCTAAGCAGCGGCTAAAGCCGTAATTCGTTAGGGGCGGCAATCGGCACGACTGAAGTCATGCCCTGTTACAAAGCGAGATTCTCCAAATCCGCTGCCACCTTAAGCGTTTGCCGGAACAAGATCGATCTTCATATGAATCGATTGAGATCTATCCGCCGAATGCTATGATTGGAACGAATTTGGGACCGGGCGGCACTATCTTGTCTCGGGTTCGGAACAGGACACGGCACGACATCGGTCATGGCGAAATATCTGGTTACTGGGGGGGCGGGGTTCTTCGGCGGCATTCTCGCCAACAGGCTGCTGGCTGAGGGCGCCGAGGTGGTGAGTGTCGACCTGGTTCCCAACGCAGCCAGCCATCCGGCTCTCAAAAGTTTGCAGCAGGATATCCGCGACGAACAAGCCATGCGGGCCGTCTTTTCCGCGCACAGGTTCGACGGCGTATTTCATATTGCCGCGATGCTGGCGCACGGGCGCATGGACCGCAATTTACTGTGGACCAGCAACGTGGATGGAACCGGCGTGATTGCCCGGTGCGCGCGCGAGGCTGGGATCAGGAAGCTGGTTTTCACTTCCAGCAATTGTCTGTGGGCAAGCAACCTCGGCCGTCCCGTCAAGGAAGACGACCCTCCTGCTCCGGCCGAGGTGTATGGTGAATCGAAGCTCGCCGCGGAGAAAGTGCTCAGACCGTTTCAGAACGGTCTGGAGGTCGTGATCCTGCGTTGCCCGACCATCATCGATAGCGGCCGTCTGGGGCTGCTGGCGATTTTGTTTGAATTCATCCGCGAGAACAAAACAGTGTGGGTGGTGGGCTCAGGCGGGAACCGCTACCAGTTCATCTATGCCGGAGATCTGGCGCAGGCATGCATGGCTGGATTGAATTTCGCTGGGTCGGGGACATTCCACGTGGGCAGCGACAACGTTCCAAGTCTGCGAGAGTGCTACGAAGCGGTGATTGCGGAGGCCGGCAGCCGTTCACGGGTGCGCTCCTTGCCAAAGTGGCCGACGCTGGTGGCGATGCGTCTGGCGCATGCGTTGAAGATTTCCCCGCTCGGGCCTTACCACTACCGCATGATTGCCGAAGATTTCGTCTTCGACACCAGCCGTATCCGCAACGCGATGGGCTGGCGCCCCACGGTCACCAACAGCCAGATGCTCACCCTGGCGTATCGATACTACGCGGAGAACCGCGAGGCGATTCTGGCGCGGCAGAATGTCTCCGCCCACTCGCGGGCAGCGGAGATGGGGATTGTGCGTCTATTAAAGTGGATATCATGAACAAACTTGCCGCGCCTTCCTCGGATGATTGCTTTCGTGCGCCTCGGGCAATTTTCTGGACGGCATTTCTTGTGCGTGTCGCTTACATTACGCTGGCTCACACCTATCGCATCACACCTCTCAATAACCACTTCGAATTTGGCTGGGAGACAGGCCGCGTGGCTGCGTCGGTGGCGGGCGGCCATGGCTACAGCTCCCCGTTCAGCGGCAACACTGGCCCCACTGCATGGATGGTTCCCGGCTTCACGCTGCTTTTGGCAGGCGTCTTCAAGCTGTTCGGGATTTACTCGGCCCTTTCGGCCTTTGTGATTCTGACAGTAAACAGCTTGTTCCAGGCGCTCACCGCGCTGCTTGTTTATGAGATGGGGGCGCGCGTGGCGGGCCGGCGCAATGGGCTTTGGGCGGCGTGGTTGTGGGCGCTCTATCCGGGGATCATGCAATACGGGGTGAAATGGGTATGGGAGATGTCCCTCTCGACCATGTTGTTCGCCGCTGTGCTCGTGCTGGGTATGCGAATGCGAGGTACAGGCTCTCTGCCTCCCGAAGCGCACCGGGTGCGGGATTGGGCTCTCTTCGGGCTGCTGTGGGGAGTCATCTCCATGACCAACCCGACGCTGTTGCTGATGGCCCCGGTTGAGGGAATCTGGATTCTCGCGGGGCTTCCGCAGCGCAAGAACCTGCTTCGCGGGGCTGCCTTGGCTCTTCTCTCGGCAGTTGTATCCGCCGCGGTGGCTACGCCCTGGGTGGTACGGAACGAGCTGGTCTTTCATGCCTTCATTCCCACACGCGGCAACTTTGGCGCTGAAGCCGCGCTTGCCTGGTCGCCGGAATACGGAGGCGTCCCGTGGGGAGCAACCGTACCCACCGTCGAGGCTGCGCCAGAGCACCAGCTTTACGCCCGGATGGGCGAACTTGCGTATGTACGCATGCGCGGTCAGTTGGCCAATCAGTGGGCGCGCCAAAATCCCGCATACTTCTGGAAGTGCGTAGCTCTGCGCATCTATATGTTCTGGGTCAGTGTCCCGCATCTCGCCGGCGGCCACGTTGTCGCGGAATATTTCCGCGAATTCGCTCACTGTTTCAGCTCTCTCTGCGGAATTTTTGGCCTGATCCTGGCGGTGCGGCGCAGACTGCCCGCCGCGGGGTTGTTCGCCTGGGCTGTGGTTCTGTTGCCCGCGGTCTACTATCTCATCACTGTTGGATCGCGCTTCCGCAATCCGCTGGAGCCGATCTTCGCGGTTCTGACCGTGTACCTCTTCCAGCAAGCGAAGCCGGTCTGGGGATTTACACTGCCTGGCCTGCGCAAGCTGCGGCCGGCGGGCTGACGCGCTACCCAGCCTGCCGATCTCCTCGGCCTTACAAGGACTGTAGCAGTGACGCTGACACCTTGCATGGGAAAAGACAAGCAGCGCGGGCGGGCGCGGCGAGCGGCTTCCCGGGCCAGAATTGACCTGAATCGCGGTTTAACGATAGAATCGTAGAGTTTGGCGATGCACCCCTTTGAGGATGTGCAGGGCTATGCTGGGTTCACCGCTCAGAGATCTTAGCGTGTGTGCGGCCCGCTCGCCCGTGACATTCACTCTCTGTATGCGCTCCAAAGCAGGACTGTATCCCATTTGCTGGGGTATGCGATTTTGAATGCGCCTCGTTATAGAACCGGAGCGCTGGAGGGTTTGTTATGTACGCAGTGATTCGCACCGGTGGCAAGCAGTACCGAGTAGGTTTGGGCGACGTGGTGAAGGTCGAAAGCGTGGTTCCCGAAGCCAACACGGTTGAGTTCAATGATGTGCTGGCGATCAGCGAGGGACCAGGAGCGATTGCCAAGCCGGGTACCGGCAAGGTGATTGGCGACGTGATCCGCGAAGGCCGCGGCGACAAGATTCTGGTCTTCCACCTCAAGCGGAAGAAGCAGTATAAGAAGCTGCAAGGACACAGGCAGAACTTTACAGAGGTGCGCATCCGGGCCATTCAGGCCGATGGCGTCACCTATACCGCCGCCGTTTAGGCTGCGCAGTAAAATTGGAAGGGGAGCAAGGCAATGGCACATAAGAAGGGTGGAGGCAGCTCCACAAATGGACGGGATTCGAATGCACAGCGGCTCGGCGTAAAGGCCTTTGGCGGCCAGCTGATCACCGGCGGCTCCATCATCATGCGCCAGCGCGGCACGCGCATCAAGCCCGGCGTCAACGTGGGCATCGGCTCCGACGACACGCTTTTCGCCAAGGTTACCGGCTTGGTTAAGTTTACCGACCACGGCAACCGCGGGCGCTTTGCGTCCATCGAACCAGTTATTGAGTAGGAATGTGGGTATTCACAAGCAAAGGCCGGACCCCTAGGGGTCCGGCCTTTTTCTTGCCTGCGTCGAAACCGCCGCACGAGCCTAGGTTTCAGATTTTCGATCCTTCAGATTCCTGGCAAGCACCCGGTCCACAACACTGTCCACGTCGGTGAGAAAAGGAGCGTTGCCTGCGTGCGGTACGGCAACCTGCGTTCCAGTGTGGCCCAGCGCTGAGGCGATCTCGTTCCATCTGTAGATGGTTGAGTTGACGGGGACCATGACAGGCTTGTGGGCTGGCTCCGGGAGGATGAAGTAGACGATCCATGTACCCAGAGCGACCAGAATCATCGACTCATAGACGACTTGCAGAGGAGCGGTCAACGCAACATTGAGAGACTGGAGCGAGGCCGCTACAAAATCGTTGGCAGAAATCATGCCAAAGCCCAGAGCAATCCCGAATGCTCTGTCGCGAACCGAAAGCCGCAACGCACTCAAGCTCAGGCACAGGAAAGCGAACAAACTCAGCTCAAGGATGCTCACGGCGCGCATCAGACCGAAGGCGATCTCCGGAATGACGAGAACACCCTTATGCGCGAAGGAGATAGAGGAAAACGTAACAATGACCGAGGGCAAAACCGCCCAGCGAAAAACCACGAGACCAAGCTTCATTAGCCCCGGGAAAGCCGAAAGCGCTGATCGGAAAACCTCGATGCAGACGAAGTATAGGAGCACCACGCTGGTGATATACACCGCCCAGAAGACGAAAAAGTAAAGAATGAGCCACTGATTCGAAGGGAAAAATATGCTGTTTCCGTGCAGTAAGAGAAGCAGCACAGGCGCCGCTGACAGACGCAACGCAAGATATGCTCCCATTGCAGGGAAACGTCGACTCAGACTCTTCCGCCAGAACAGCAAAGCAAGCGCCGCCCAACCAGCAAACTCTGCCACGCTCATGAGCGACATTGCGAACTGTGAAGACATGGACACTTTCACCATTCTAGGGACACACTTAGAATAGCGCCGAACATCCTGCCTATCAAATTAAAGCGAGTTAATTCTCTAACACTTTAGTGCCAGTGCGTCCAGTTCACTGGCCGACGGTAGAAGCGGGGCACGTTGGGAGTCCCGGCACACAGCCTGGAATTGGGAGGCTCTGTGTGGCAGATTGGCGGCTGGGCTTGGCCTTTGTCACGACTGATGAAACAGAAGCGGCGGCAATACAGGCGAAGGCGACCGACACAGCGAGAACTCGAATGACGAGTTTCATCGTTGGTAACCTCAAGTGGACTCAGAGTAACGGGTAAGGCATCTCCGGTCCTCTCTAATCTTAACGCTAATAATCCACTAAGTGCATTTTTTCTTTAATATATACAACTAATAAACATGATAGTTACTATGGTCACACATCCACTCAATAGATCGTCCTGCAAGATCGCCTGGCTCCAGCGCCTTCCTGACCGTTCCCGGTGAATGGCTTATTCCGGGCCACAATTCGGAGTCTAGCCCGGCAAACTCGTGCTTTGGCCTCTCATCCTAGCTGTACAGGCTCAGGCTCTAGAGGCGTAGTCAGTCAGTCGTTCCCCGCTGTTTCGCTCCGCGCTCCTGCGCCATCTCCGCGTGCTAAAATAGACTTAGGCGAATTCGCGTAAAGCCCCTGTACTTCAAGCGGTTAGTCCCTACATTCCAGCCCGGAAAAGCACTACGGGAGCCGCTCTCAGTCTGGGGTTCAAAAGCGAAAATCCTGCGAATGGAATCCTATGGCGACTGAAGTACCTGGCGGCATCCCTCCCGGCGACAAGAACGGCAGCTATACCGGCGAAAACATTACGGTGCTGGAAGGCATGGAGCACGTGCGCCTTCGCCCCGCGATGTACATTGGCTCGACCGGCGAGATGGGCCTGCACCACTTGGTCTACGAGGTAGTCGATAACTCCGTAGACGAGGCGCTGGCTGGATACGCCACCAAGATCGACGTGATCATCCACGTGGACAACTCGATTACGGTCATCGATGACGGCCGCGGCATTCCTGTCGACATGAAGACGCTGGCCAACGGGGAACAGATGCCCGCTGTGCAGGTAGTGCTGACCAAGCTGAATGCCGGCGGTAAGTTCGATGCTTCGAACTACAAGGTTTCAGGCGGTCTGCACGGAGTGGGCGTGAGCTGCGTCAACGCACTCTCGCAGGAGTTGAACGTCGAGATCTGGCGCGACGACCACACATGGGAGATGGATTTCAGCTGCGGGGTAGCAACCAGTGAACTACGCAAGGCAGGCACGAGCAAGCGACTCGGAACCAAAGTGCATTTCCTGCCTGACAAGACGATCTTTACCGCGACCGAATTCAACTTCGACACACTGGCCCAACGGCTGCGCGAGCTGGCCTTCCTCAACAAGGGCCTGGAGATCACGCTCACCGATGAACGCACCGCCGACCCCAAGACCGGAGACTCGCGGCGCGCCGAGTTCAAATATGCGGGCGGCATTGCCGAGTTTGTAAAACACCTGAACCGCGGCAAGCAGGTACTGCATGAGAAGCCGATTGTGATGGAGGCTTCACGGGACGGCGTCGAGATCGAGATTGCCGTGCAATACAATGACAGCTACTCCGAGAGCGTGTTCAGTTTTGCCAACAACATCAACACAGTGGACGGCGGCACGCATCTTTCCGGCTTTCGCACCGCGCTCACCCGTACCATCAACGCCATCGGTCAGCAGCTCGGTCTCTTTAAGGACATGAAGGAGAACCTGAGCGGCGACGATGTGCGCGAGGGCCTGGTGGCGGTGGTCAGCGTCAAGCTGCCGCAGCCGCAGTTCGAAGGCCAGACCAAGGGCAAGCTCAACTCCGACATTGCAGGCACCGTGCAGGCTTTCGTGAACGACCGGCTGGGAGGCTTTCTGGAGCAGAACCAACCCGTGGCCAAGCGCATCATCAACAAGGCCATTGAGGCAGCCCGCGCGCGCGAGGCAGCCCGCAAGGCCCGCGACCTGACCCGCCGCAAAGGCGCATTGGACGGCGGCGGCTTGCCCGGCAAGCTGGCCGACTGCTCCGAGCGCAACCCCGACCGCTGCGAGCTTTATCTGGTCGAGGGCGAGAGCGCCGGCGGCACCGCCAAGCAGGGCCGCGACCGCCGCTTCCAGGCCATCCTGCCCCTCAAGGGCAAGATCCTCAACGTCGAGAAGGCGCGCTACGACAAGATGCTCGGCCACGAGGAAATCCGCGCCATGATTACCGCGCTCGGCTGCGGCATCGGCAAAGACGACTTCGACGCCACCAAGATCCGCTACGGCAAAATCATTCTCATGACCGATGCCGACGTCGACGGCTCGCACATCCGCACGCTCCTGCTCACCTTCTTCTTCCGCCACATGACGGACCTCATCAAGCGCGACAATATCTACATTGCGCAGCCGCCGCTCTACAAGATCAAGAAGGGCCGCTTCGAGCAGTACATCAAGGACGACCGCGAGTTCGTGAAGGTGATGGTCAACCGCGCCTCTGAGGGCATGATCGTGCGCCATGGCGAGGCAGCAAGCCGCATTGAGGGCGCAGACCTGACCCGCTTCATGGGCACGCTCAACGAGTATCTTGGGTTCGTCGAGAAGGTAGACAAACGCGTCCGCAACGAACGATTGACAGAACTGCTGGCCCGCGCCGAACTGCTCCATCGCGCCGATTTCGAATCGCACGCGGAAAACGCAGTTCCACCCAAGCTGGCTCTGCTCCATCAAGAATTGACCGAGTCGTCCGCCGAGTTCCAGTTCAAAGCCGTCTGCGATCCAGTCGAGGACGAGGAACACCACACCTGGTCAGTCTGCTTTACCGACGCGCAAGGCGCCACGCGATGCATTGACTGGGCCCTGGCCTCCAGCCCCGAGTTCAAGCAGATGATGTCAAAATACATGCTCATCAAGGAGTTCCTGGAGCCGCCGTTCCTGATCGAGTACGCTGCCAAGGCCGCGGCCGCCACCGAGAGTAACGCCGACGATGCCGAGGCGCCTGAAGCCGAAAGCGCCGAGGCTCAGGCTGAAGCCAAAGCGGCCCGCCGCACCGCGCGCACCCTGCGCGAGCCGGTGGAAAAGCTCACCGCACGCGACCTCTTCGCGTACATCGTTGAACAGGGCAAGAAGGACTACTCCGTCCAGCGCTACAAGGGCCTCGGAGAGATGACCAGCACGCAGCTATGGGAAACCACCATGGACCCCGAGCGGCGCACCCTGCTCTCCGTCAAGCTGGCAGACATCGTCGAAACCAACGAGATCTTCACCACGTTGATGGGCGAAGACGTCGAAAAGCGCCGCAAGTTTATCGAGGACAATGCGCTTGACGTGAAGAACCTCGACATCTAGGGTCCCGAGTCTGAAGTACGCAACACAAAACTGGCTGTCATTCTGAGCGAACGGGACCCCGAACGTCTTTCAGTTCGGGGGTGGTGAGTCGAAGAATCTGCGGTTGTTCTTCGATGAACTTCAGACTCACCACACTAGGGTTCGCGGGACAGCAGGCAGGAACGATAGGCCGGCGAGATTCTGTGGAACGATAGGTCAGAGAGGTTCGGCGAAGCGGTAGGCCGGGGATTGATCCCCGGCATCAAAGTCCGAAGAATCAACTGGCCTTTAGGCCCTGGATTCCCGTCCCCCTCTGCGACAGGCAGCAGGTACAACGGGATACCAAGCCCCGCGCTCAAGTCAACATCCCTTCTCAATCGCCCATCCACCCTCGAAACAATGCGAGGCCTCGGAAGATCCTCGCCACAAGGCGACTTCGGGGTACTGATTTCGGAGCCGGGGTACTTCATTTTTGCGGCCAGTTCACAAGTGAGCTAACGAGCGAGAAGCTACTGCTCATTGTTCCGGTGACTCTAAAAACGCCTCTAGTTCACGTATTGCGTGTAGGTTCTTAATCTGGCATTCCCAAGCAATGTATATCCCCCAGCCTTGCGCTTGGAGCAGAGCTCGATTGAGTTTGTCGCGTTCTCGATTCCGGCTAATTTTCGCAAACCAATAGTCGCGGTTACTCTTTGGAATTCGGTCCCCCCTTGCGCAGTTGTGTCCATGCCAAAAGCAACCGTGAACGAACACTACCTTTTTCATTCGGGGGAATACGAGATCTGGAGTTCCTGGAAGGTCTTTGCGATGGAGACGGAACCGGTAGCCTAATCGGTGCACAAATTGGCGCACCGCCATTTCAGGCTTGGTGTCTCTTGATTTGACTGAGCGCATAATGGCGC
>Ga0302140_10007980_pt1 | contig 13210 bp, 19 predicted proteins | sample I_Bog_E1_1_FD_202095 | JGI IMG/M metagenome (GOLD analysis project Ga0302140, IMG submission 202095) | Peat permafrost microbial communities from Stordalen Mire near Abisko, Sweden - I_Bog_E1_1 | ecosystem: Environmental > Terrestrial > Soil > Wetlands > Peat | place: Sweden: Abisko, Stordalen...
TTTAGCGCAATATGGATTCAAGGAAGAGGTTGATGCATATCGCTTGACAGCGCAAGCGTCGACCAAGTTGATCAATGCTGTACGACTGAAGGAGAAAGGGGAGAAGAAGATGAAGCAGAAAGTACAGAAGAAGATTGCTCAAGTTAAGAAGTAGAATGTTGAAAAGGGAACAACTTTAATGGACGGTGTTATGTTTGTGGAACCAGGTTCCTGGGCCTGTTATTAGATGTCGAGGGGCATCAACTCCTCGTGCACTTATCTAAGGCATTATAAAGTCTTTTGAAGACGTATTTTAAATCTCTTAAGTCGTCTTTGACGACTTAAGAGTGTATTAGGAATAGTGCTCGTGGATGACACGAATTCGCAGGTGCTAGAGTTATGAATTCTGAGACAATCGCAATAAAAACCGTCGTGTTTGTCTAAAATTCCCTACTATAACTGACTGATGAGTGCGATTATTGATACTTCGTTTGAATATACCGTGAGAGCATCCAGAAAGACGAGCGCTCCTAGGTCATGGTGAGTTTTCTGCTCCCATCAAAGCACAGCCCAGGCCATTGGCACTTACGCGGAAGTCAGACAAAACACAATGCATATCCACAGCTTCAATTCCACATAACAGTACCAATTGAGTGGATATCCATAGATGTTCCGCGTTGAAACAGCCAATATCGCTGACGACTCCCGACCCATCATCCATTGTCGCATCGGCGCCCCAAAATGCTCCGATGCAAGTGCCCTATGGTGTGCATAGCACTTGGCAGCTTGGCAGACGCCAGAAATAAACGATCTTCCGCTTGCAACGTCCTCTCACAGGCCTCGCGTTCGCTGTCTGACTTGGCGGAGTGTTACATGGCGGCTCCCGCCCCGGCCTTGGCGGCCTGCTTTCCTCGTTCACTTATACCCTCCCCAAATTCCCTTCCCATTCCTGCAGTACTGTTTGCTTGCGTTCTTTCCTTTCTGTCGAGTAAAAGTTATTCAACATGGTTTCCTTTTCTTTCAAAGTTCTTGCTTGCGGTTTAGCGGCATTCAACACTCTCGTTCAAGCAACTCCCACGCCGGGCCGTCATGGAGCAAAAGTCAATGGAATTGGTGTCCCGGTCTCGAATACAGATGCTAAAAACATCATCTCGAATCGGTATATCGTAGTCTACAACAACAACGCCACAGACGATGCAGTCTCGACTCACCAAGCATCCGTCATGACGGCCTTACGAAAACGGAATCTGGTTGCGAGAGGGAAAGACGGGAAGTTTTTGGCAACAAAGATGGATGCATTCTCAATGTCAGGGTGGAGAGGCATGAGTTTGGAGGCTGAGGATAGCATGATCCTCGAGATCGCATCCGCGACAGAGGTCGCGTATGTAGAGTCTGATACGGTGGTGAAGACTGGTGCATTGGTCAGTCAGGCCAGTGCTCCTGCGGGCTTGAGGAGGATTAGCCATGCTGCTGCTGGGAGCACGGCGTATGTTTATGATAACAGCTCCGGAAGCGGGATTGTGGCGTATATTGTGGATACTGGGATCAAACTTACGCATACTGTAAGCTTACCTCCTCGTAAATAATGATCGAGTCACTGATTAGAATAGGAGTTCGCCGGCAGAGCAACATGGGGTGCGAACTTCGTGAACACCAATGTATGCATTCCCTGCACTTTAATTGGAGAGGATTGAAGAGCTGATCAAATCAGAACACAGACGAGAACGGACATGGCTCGCACGTCGCAGGAACAGTGGGAGGAACCACGTACGGGGTCTCAAAAGCAGTCTCCCTCGTCGCAGTAAAAGTTCTCGATGCGGACGGGGCAGGTACAAACTCCGGCGTAATTCAAGGCTTGAACTTCGTAGCCACGAACGCAACAGCAAGGGGCTTAGCAGGGAAAGCGGTGCTGAATATGAGCATCGGAGGGAGCAAGAGCACGGCATTGAACAGTGCGATCGCTGCCCTGACGAAAGCGGGCGTCGTAGTTGTCGTTGCGGCTGGAAATGATAATGTATCTTCTTGTTGCCACCTTGAAGCATTTGACACGAGAAATTGACGAAATGCAGGTCGATGCAAACAACACATCTCCTGCATCCGCGCCATCTGCAATCACGGTAGGCGCCATCGATGCATCAACCGATACAAAAGCCTCATTTTCCAATTTCGGCGCCGCAGTCGATATCTTTGCGCCCGGTGTGAAGGTGCAGAGCGTTGGTATAACGAGTAATAAGGCTAGCGCAGTGCTGAGCGGGACGAGTATGGGTATGCCTTCCTGCTTTTGAGCACGCAAATCCTTGACTTGACTTGAGATCTAAAGGACGAGGCTGACAAGATGAATAGCAAGTCCACATGTAGCGGGATTAGCTGCATATTTGATGAGTCTCGAGGGCCTCAATACGACGGCTGCGGTAACGAGTAGGATCAAACAGCTCGCTGAAGCGTCTGGGGCAGCGGTAACGGGAGCAAATGCTGCGACGACAACGCTGATTGCTTATAACGGGGACGGATTCTGAAGAACGAAGTTGATGTATTGTTGAAAATACCCAAAGAGAAACACGCGAGTTCCCATCTAACCTGAATTTCCATGTTTTATCTCCAATCAGTCTGGTTACTCCTCAGCCAAAAGATCCAAGTCCAGCGTCCATTTATCCTTCTCTTGCGTATACAACTCCCAGAATTTCTTCGCGATCTAGACGCCGTTAGCTTTACCCACCCTGTCATATTGGCAGCGAACTTACAGTAGGTGGGTTAAACCACTTATCCTCCCAGCTGACTGGACCCCCGATGTTCAAGAGCGCAACATGCACGTCCGGATAAGTGAGCGCAAGACTCTGTGCCAGATTCCGCTGACTTGCCTTAACAAGGGAGAGCGAGAAGACGAATGGGACGGGATCATGCGGGAGGAGAGAGCTTGTTATGAGAAACGAGGGATGGGAGGAGGCGGGCAGGGAGGTGAGGATTGGGAGGGTCCAATGAGAGGTGGTGTAGAGTGCGATGGTTGTTGTCTGAAAATATGTTAGTATGGATGTGAAGCGCGGTGAGAAGACGTACCTTGAAATCCTTGAGAATCTCTTCTTCGGGGAACGTCAGGAGATCGCTGGGCTCGACTCTTGCGGCGTTGAAGAGTACACAACTGAAAGTAGCGAATTTCTCGGTCTCTTGAAGGACGGTCTTGAATTCAGTTGTGTTGGTGATGTCTACGCTCCAGGTCTGCACTTCGATTGTCTTGTTGGCTGACCGGGCGGCTTGGAGAATGGTCTCTCTATCTTTGGAGATGCGGGTCTTGTCTCGTGAGATGAGGGCGATTCTGGTGAACTTCCTCTGGGCGAACAGGGAGGCAGTTGTGACGCCGATGCCGGGGCCGCTGCCGATGACGAGGAGGCCGTCTGAGGACATGGTAAGAAAGTGAGCGTATATTTAAGAGAATTATAAGTAGAAAAGCTTGCTATCTGTGAACTGTCCATTGCGAGGAAGGAGAGTTGAGTTATATAGAAAGTCTTGACGTCAAGTCACGTGTTGAAGTTCTTAGGTCTAGCCTTTGGGAACTTGCCAATACATAAGCATTATGGAACTACCAAGGCAAGACAAAGAGTATCCGGTCAGAATGACAAAGGAAGCATTGCCGTCTTACGGACGATGTTGCAAACTTCTCAGGCTCTAGATACGTAAGGTACACTTAGTACGAGTACCGATTAGCTTCGTGCGGCCGCAGCCGCACCTCTGTGGCGATCCGCAAGGTCAACCTCCCTAGTACGTGAGATTCGTGTCATCAACGTCAGCCATATCTCCAATCAAACACCTGGCCCAGAGCCGCGGATATGCATGATCTCGAACTAGCTGTTAAAGTATAACAGCTCCATGTATTAAAGTCGGAAAGATTCCATCATTGCAGAGTCTGACCCGTCGTGAGAATATGATTACCCCCTGCCTGGGTATCTCCGTTCAACACTATCCACTAAGATTGACTTCACGCTTTCCCTCGAACAGACAGCCAAGCGATGTACGGCTAAAGAGTTTGCTGACAATGTCATCCCGAACGCGGCAATAGCATACAGTAAACTGCGACCAAAACTAACGCTTCTAACCGTTCCGTTAAAAGCCGTGGCACGTGGGCTGATTTACTCATGGTCCTCGCTGGGGAGTCTCTTAGAAAGAGCTGAAGAGAAGGCAATGGGTTGGGTCATGTTCGTTGCAGATGTGTATAAGTCTGTTCATAGCATTTCGTTGCCGCGTTTCGCAATGTAGGTAGTAATGTTGTCTTCCATATGCTGGCTTCACCGAGAGCCGCGCGATGAAAGCTTCTCGTAGCCGCGGGCATGGGCACTGGTTTGCGAGTCGGTGATGTCTGTTGGGAGTATTTTCGGCGACCAAGGGCGCTCTCGACTTTGCGCAATCAACCGGAGGAGGTGTACAGCTTCTTCTAAGAAGCAGACAAAGTGACACCAATCTCTCTGTGGATCTTGAGAGGCGGATCAGACTAAGATGGTCTGGTCTGCAACACAGAGAAATGCCAACATCGACAATGGAAAGAGTTCGAGGTGTGCTTCGAAGCTAAGCCCCGCTCTCAATATCTCGCGGCAGAGCCCAGTGTCCGACGCAATGTCCGTCCTCAGGATTCCAAATCTCACGAATTTTTCTTGGAATTTCAGCATGGATCAGAGGTCCTCGTCAGGTAAATTCAAAATATTCACTTCCCGTCGTTGTTATGCGGTTGTCTGCCTCAAGAAGCGACGAAAGGTTGACCTCGGGAGATGCCACCTCGCGAGGTTGATTGTACTCGACCCATATCGGCATTGAAGATATGTAAGGATGCAACAGCGGGTGCTACATTATCCATGACTAATGTCTATATCTCGCAGTAGTTCATGTGCGCCGTAAGATCCTGCTGGATCTTGTTGGTTCGAGGCACGGACTTGCTTTTTGTCCGCCAGGGCGACGTCAATCAGATCGAGGTAGTGTTCTTGAACAGTTAGTTCCCGCGATTGACTCGATCATCGAACACTTACTACCAACATTCCACCTCTTCCCAAAATACTCAAGTGTGCCTCGCAAACTTTTCATGTTGGAATTCCATTCGGATCCGAGGAACTCATCACCAGCGAACTCAATATACAGCATCGAGGCTCTGTAAACGGCATAGGTTGCAGGGAGAGGCAGTGCTGGGAGGTCAATAAATGCTAGATCCATGTGGAATCGACGGCTGATATCAATAACCATTCTGGTCGCTGAACTCAAAGCCATGCCAGTAATTTCTCTCCTGTCGTCGTGTCCAGGTGAGCCTCTGACCAGCTCCCAAGTCCTCACGTGAAGCAGGAGTAGAGCACTGTCTTCGTTAGCAAACGAGACCCTTCTCAAGCGTGATTCTCACCTCAGAGTCAGTCCGATCGCAGCACAGCATTCCTCCCAACCATTGACCGCGAGTTGCATGAGGTTCATCGCGAGTGCTTGGAGAGATGAATCCAGAGCCCTTGATTTTTCTTCATCCATCTCATTTGTGTACGATGATCGAGCCACGAGGTCCAGCACCCTGCCAAGTAGATGAGCTGCCTCAGAAGCACGGCAGAATGGACCGAGCCGAGTGGTGGGACGAGATGCAGCAGATATGCCTGAGATCGTTCTCATTGTGATAGGTAAATTCATTCCGGCATGGGCTTCGTCATCAACCGGCAGTTCCATCGAAGGTACTCCGTCACTTGAGCTGCCAATGGTAAGCTGTATCTCTTCTGGGGAGAGGATCTGATTCAGGTGTCTAGGACCAGAGTTAGTAGAGGCCAGCAGAGGTCTAAGAGAACTTACCTATCTAGAATCACAAGACCCCACCACAACCGTCCAAAATCAGTGTTTTGCAGTTCAGGCGCAGCTCGAAGAGCAACTTTCATCTTCATCGCCATTCTCGTACAGACAGACATGGTCAAGTGGGCAACGTCAATCATGCCGTGGCCTTGTTCATAGAGTGAAAGGAGGAGCCCGGCTTGGATGACTTCGATTGAGGAGTTGCCAGAAGATGTGAGAGTAGTGAGCAGAGTTTTGGCTTCAAAGTAGACTGATGATTGCAATTCTTTTACCCCACTCGACTTTCCAGGTTGGCGGGTGACCAGGTACATGCACAGTAGGAGATTTGAGAGCTCGGGGTTGTTGTCCGAAGCAACATTTTCAAGCCTGTCGACACACTTCTGGGGTGATATGATAGGCAGCCAAACATCAACTGTCCGGAAGTAGAGAGCAGTCACCGATTGCACACTTTCCCCATTTGCGATGAGGATTGTAAGGACCTGTGAAGGGATGTTCGCCTCCCCTCCGAAAGACTTTGGAGAGCCACATGACAATGAATGCAAAAGTCTTGAGGCCGACTGTAGAGATGGCGGCGTATGAGCCTCAACTGAGGAGGCTGGCGAGGGCTTGCTTTGAGCCCCTGATGATTCTGGAGGATTGCTCCCGGCCCAATCGTAGTCGCACTTCAGCAGAAGTCTGAAATATCGTCAGTGTGGCCACGTTCATGCCCAGAATGATAGGACACACTTGGCGCAACGTGCACAGGAAGGCAGCTCTTTGGTACATTTCCGCTTCCCGTTCTTGCAATTCCAGCATACCTGCGAGGCCAACGAAAGCCTGTCGGCCATCGTGAGTAGGCTGACGAGACGAGGAGGCACAGCAGTTCGGGGACGTGTAAGCGGCAATGGATACAGATCGTAGATCTCGGGACCTAGCCGGGGGACCCGAGTACGAGTACTGGGAAACGAGCAGTCCTCTCAGCTGGCTGGTCGAGCAGTGTAACGTGATGCACGCCCCTCTCCTTGGAAAGTGGTGGTCTATTCGTAAGCCGAGGTTGGCTGTCTTGCTGGCCACATTTGCAACATCAATTGCGACCCTCCTCCTCTCTGAAGGACGCCGACAGCAGATATATAAGGTATAGGTACACAAGGGAAGAAGTTTTGCGTATCTCGCCGCTGCAGGTGAGGCCGATGAGTGATCGTTGTGGGCGGGCGGGATCTAACCCCTTTCAGGCCTAGCAACTTTGGAGATGCAGACGCGTCTCGCGTCCCGCTGCTAACTCTTCCTCGCATTTCAAGAACCCCCAACCAGCGACGTCGATTGCCTCTCTGGAACACGACATGGCCCTGTTGAAATAGACATGCATGAAACGATCTCATGAATCTGCTGACGGTCTCCAAGATGCCGAATATCAACGACCGAACAAGCTCCGAAAGCACAACTCCAACCACGCACGCGTACAAGAAGCACTTGAGGAGATTGAGAAGAAGCTGCAACATGGAGGCGGCCGGGGCATGATCTTCAGTAGTCTGAAGAAGCATCCAGAACTCGAGAAGCAGATCCTGGAGTTCCAAGTGGCGATTCGAGCAGCAATTCAGGGCGCAACACCTTTCGATCCCGCTGCTGTTGTCAAACGCGCTCAATACCAACTCGACTACGACAATCACGAATTCTACGGTGATATGGAAGAAAGTAATGGGTCTGCCAGAGTAGAGAAGGCCATCGTCAAGGCTGTCGACGAGGATATCCTCCAGAGAATCGATTCGGAATCGGCATACGACACCAAACTTGCGGCCTTGTCTGCCGTTGTCGATATCATAGCCACTGTCTCCCCCATGCAGGACGGCACGGAGTGGGCGGGCAACTTCCAAACCGGAAGCCTTCCTCGGACACTAGTCGCGGGCTTGTTGAGGTTAGGTAACCTGATGACGGACGAGGAAATCGATCTATTGATTGAAGAGAAACACACATTTGTCAAACTTGACATCGCGAAAAAAGCTGAATATTTATGTTGGAAGCCATGGAGATGCATCACTCAGTTTCTCAATCTATGCACGGATGATTCCAAAGTCCTCAAATTCAACGAAGCCCTGGAAGAGGTCCAAGTTGTCATCGACGAAGTTCCGAGTACGTCTAAAGAAAGTCACCGAGGATATGATGGACCTGAATCTTGGGAGACTGGTGTTTTGTCAATACTTGAAGGAAAAATCTCTTGGAAAATCCATCTTCGCAGCGCCTACCAGACGAAACTTAATGCCTTCAAAGTCTTGACCGGAATCGGCCGTGCCGTTGTCTGGGCTCAGAAAGGGCCGCACGCGGACGCATTCCAAAATGCCGCACTCGAGACTACCATCACAGACATAATGCTAAAAATCTGCGAATTTACCAATCAAGGTTTTGCTGCATCTTCCTACGAATCATATTTGGTTGATCAAAAATTTGTTTCGGATATTCTTGATCTCAATGTGGAGCGAAAATCGGCATTCCCTGATCTACCTCTAGTTCTACAAGAGCTCAAAATTTTCGGCGAAGACAGCGAAGATGAACCTGGCAGCGAGGCTGATTCGGGATTGACCCCAAGGACATGAGATTTCCGGATTGATGCCCAGCAGTTTGTCCGCCTGGCTTGGTCTGAAATCTTGCCTCAAAACCATAATGTACAGTACAGTTTGGCCCCTTGCATGTACTTCCGTCACTGAACCGTTGCATTTGTCTACTTGTTTTCCAAATGATAAGTGCTTATTCTAAACTTCGTTTCCCCATTATAGACGGAAAGATTGTCAAGTGCCTCTCTTCCTTCTCTTTCAATCGTTGATTTGATCTTAGCATTTCTTGGAGTTATTCTGCACTTGAATGGATTCGGTCTGATGTTCAATCCATCACTGTGTGCTATCAGCATGTTGGCATGGCTTAAATTGAGCATCAGACTCACGTATAGTCGAAGATATCAACAGGTATCTCGTTCCTAGATTCGTCAAGCGCTTTCCGAATGTTGAAAGCCCAGAGCAATCGCGCGACGCTGATGAATGTCCCTTGCTCAGCAAGTGCCTGTCCCGCACAAACTCGGCGGCCCCATCCAAAAGTCATATATCCACGCTCGTTTGGGAAAGGCTGACGATGCGGACTGTCCTTCAGAAATCTTTCGGGCTGAAATCTATCAGGATCTGGAAAATCTTTCTCGTTTCGGTGGATGGCCCAAACATTCCCTTGCGTCCACGTATTCTTCGGTATCAGCCATCCCTGGACAACACGTCAGTCAATTATTCTTCACTAGGTATGAACTATCCTACCTTGTATATCTCATCCTGAATGGGAGCATGAGGTTGTCCACCAATGATTGCCACTGATCTCCAACGCAAAACTTCCTTCGCGAAGGCTTTCACATACGGAAGGTTGGCTTCATCTTCAAAGTTCGGACTGCGATGAGATCCGACCACTCTGTCAAGTTCCTCCCAAGCCTTGGGCAGCACTTCCGGGAACGCGCAGCAGGCCAATAAGAAGGTAATCAGCGTTGAGCTTGAGGTATCGCTGCCTGCTCCAAACAGTGATCCAGAAAGCGTCGAAAGTTCCATCTCACTCAAATTGTACTTGGGCGCAAGCTCGAAGAGCTTCTTGGCATAGTTGTCCTTTCCTTCGTCGCTATGCGCTGCTTCTTCTGCCAGTGCATAGAAAAAGTTCTTTGCACGCGGCTTGCCCATGTTCTTCATCCAGGGAGCCATCCATCTTGGGAACTTGGCAAGGACTATCACGAGATCAGATATGAACCAAATTCTCTCTGGACCACTTACTTGGAAATGACTCCATAATCATCGGAAAAGAGTTCCCTGGTACATTATGCTCCGCCGCTCTCTGCATAAGGAAGATCACCTCCGTGATGATCGGGTCCGTCACAGTCGAGATCCTTCTTCCGAACCCAATAATCGACACAACGCTCGCTGCATAGCGCTCCAGATGGGCAACATAGTTCTCAGAGTCTGTGAGCAAGTCATAGAGAACGACCTTATTCTCATCGCTCTGCAAGTGCTGGTAGCCTCTCACTTGCTGCAATCCAATTCCCATGTGAGTCAGTTTCCGGTGGACTCGAAAGCGGTCTCCATAGTACATCGTCACGAGACTGGATTGTCCGAATGCGAGTTCGCCGAAGACGATCATGCGAGGACGGGAGGAGAAGGTTGCTGCGCGCTTGTCGAAGAGGTCGGATGCTGATTGTGCGTCGTTTAGCCAAACATTTGGTCGGCGACCCATCCAGAAGGTGATCACGGGTGAGTTGTACTCTTTGGCTAGTTGCTCGAAGTAGATCCATGGCTTGCGTTTTGGTAGGAGATGGATGTTTCCTATGATGGGGAGTGGGAATGGTCCTGGTGGCTACGCTGGAGTAAGCAAAATTGCACATCTTCCCACGAAGAAAGTGGCGTTACCATCTTCCTACGCAGCAACAGCACTCGAGTGTAGTCCACAACGAGCAAAGCAAAGCCAGCTGCGAGGATGAAGAGTATCCCCTGACCGACCGTCAACCGGCCAGCCAGTTGCTGGAACTGCCTCAGCAATACGTTTGCCATCTTTCTCTTGAACGGTACAAATTAACCCTCTCTTCTCGTTCTTTCGCTCGTAAATGAGCAAGTGTTGAATCCGGCGAGATTATCTTCAACCTGCTTGGGCAAACATTCTTCCAAAGTCTTTCGTTCAAAAGTCGGGAATCCTCCCAGATTAGCTTTCACAAGCTATGCTTTTGTCAACCACTCACCGCTACAGTGGATAAATTACAGGGGCTTCGGAAGCATTGCACCGTGGATAGCAGGGCTTCACCCCCACATTGGGGTGCGGGGTAGTTCATGTGGGGCTCGGACAGCTACCACCGAAGACCCTGCAAGGCTCTGCGAGGCTGTTGCTTCTTGTTTATCTTGTTCCTGGGACTTCGAACCTTAATCGAATCCGAGTTTTGTACAGTACTTTGGCAAAATGACTTCCTTTCCAGAGTTCGGGGACACGACGACGGCTACTGAAGTCGGAAATGCATTCTCGGAGCAAATTAAGGGCAAAAATGGTACACAACTCGCTGATCCCTACTTTTTGCTGTGGTTTTTCAATGGCTCCAATTAACAACACCCTCCAGTTCTCCTAGTGGGAGTCAGTCCCAACTCCCTCGGCGAGCACATCGCGCTCGCCATCTCACGCCACTCTCCCTCCCTCTTAATCCTCGCCTCGCGCACCGCTTCCAAAATCAACGAAGTCATCACCTCTATCCAAGCCATCACTTCTTCATGTCCCGTCAAATCCCTAACCCTCGACCTCTCCTCGCAATCCTCGATCCGCACCGCAGCCAAAGAAATAAACGCCCTCACCTCAAAGCTAGACATCATAATCAACAACGCCGCGCTCAATGTGCCCGACTACGAGACAACTCAGGAGAGGATAGAAATGCATTTCGGCACAAACCACATCGGGCTCTTCTTGCTCACCAATCTTATCCTGCCTTCTGTACTAGCTTCATGCTCTTCCAGTATACCAGGCAGCACGCGGATCGTGAACTTGACGAGTGCAGGCCATCGATTGAGTCCGATCCGCTTCTCCGATTATAATTTAAGGAAGAAAGTGGCGGAGTTGCCGGAGGAGGAGAGGCCCCCGAATGGATTACCGACGGCGTTGATGGATCCTGAGGTGCCGTACAGTCCGTTTGTGGCCTATGGGCAGAGTAAGACGGGGAATATACTTTTTAGTGTTGGTTTGAGTGAGGCGTTGGGGGCAAACGGCGTGAGGAGCTTTAGTGTGCATCCTGGTTGTGAGTTCCCTCCTTCTCCTTGAAATGTTTGGGAAGCGAGGAATAAAGGAGAGTCAGGAGTGGCGGGAGAGATTGGACTAACGGAAACAGCGATCTGGACAGGCTTGGCGAGGAATCTTGATGAGCAGGGTCAGGCATTGATTAAAGCTACGGGAAAGGTGTGGAAGACAGGCGATCAGGGGGCGGCGACGGCAATGGTTGCAGCTTTTGATCCGAAGCTCAATGGTATGTGCTTCCGCGGGGGAGGAGACATAGCTGACAATATATACGTAGATGTGCCAGGTGGATACCTAGCAGACTGCCAGCTTGCGCCTGCTGCGGAATTTGCTACTGATCCGAAGATTGCGGAGAGGCTTTGGGGATTAAGTGAGAAATTGGTGGGTGAGAAGTTCAATTTGAGTGGGAAGTAATTATAGAGTTTGCAGAAGCATGAATCAGCAGTACATACAAGGCGAGAGAATACACCATGTCTTCTGTATTAATCCCTCCACCATTCATCTAGCTACTAGCTACTAGCATTAAGAGTGCAGAGCATCATCACCATTGACCATCTTCACGCTGGTGGCCGAGTCAAGTGGAAATCCGTTTGCCTCAAAGAGGGGAGTGAGAAAGAGACGACACTTAACCAGAGATTTTAATTTTAGCTAAGAAAGCTCAAAGCTGTATATGCAGCTCTTGTATTCGTGATAGAACGTGGCACTGCTGAAAACTTTCAGCATCTGCTACATTGCAAAGCAAGCCAATAAAGAAGTGGCTTGGAAAAGCAATACCAAGCTACAAGACACGAAGCAAACAGCCCACTCGTTTTGTTACTCTATCTTTCTCAGTATGTACCCAAGAGCCTCATCTCTTCCAAATGCTCCCTCCAGTCCGAGATCGGATCCCAAACCTCACTGGACCCGGCTTTTGCCTTGTCTTTGCCATACATATACGGCTTCTCGTTTGCATAACAAGCAGTCTCGGGCTCGTCTGGAAGTTTTCCATCCATGATGAAAGCCCTCGCGATCGAATCCGTGCAATTGGAAGTATCTCGAGACGAGTGACCATATCCGTGATGTGCAATCAGTCTTGCATTTTTACCCATTTCATTCAGAAGTCTTCTGCCATTTCGTAGTCTGTTCAACACTATTAACGAAGGCAATATTAATAGTAAAAGCTTTATGGATGACTCACGGTGTGGCAGGATCATACGTCTCCGCAATAAGTAGAACAGGGTTCTTCAGCGTATGATTGAGATCTCCACGATAAACCTCAGCCGGCGTCCAATAATCCAAGAAGTGTCGACAGGGAAACACAGAATAAAAACGCAGATCGCCTGCAATCCAAGATTTCGAAGTCATTTCCTCCCATAGATCGACCCACCACTTAAGGCCATCTGGCTGGGGCGCGTCGTACGAGTCGCCGCAGATCACCATCCACATGACTTCGTCTGATGAAGGCTTGGAGGTGATTGGGCAGGGAAGTGTGGGGTCGTACTCCCATCTATCTAGAAAGGCGGTTGCTAGAGTAGAGTTTCCGTCTTCGAGCTCGGAGAGCATTTGTGCGAGGGCTGGCCAGGAGTTGGCGTTGTACATGGAAGCTGGAACGTCCAGATGTCAGCATTTGCCGGGAGAAAAGCATCAAGGACTAATATAGAATGGAATGCGCTGGAGAAGTTCTCTACCAGGAAAATGACAG